>Ga0310786_10008981_pt1 | contig 12744 bp, 9 predicted proteins | sample AusTroGonzalo_MG_FD_203881 | JGI IMG/M metagenome (GOLD analysis project Ga0310786, IMG submission 203881) | Bovine rumen microbial communities from tropical cattle in Woodstock, Queensland, Australia - Gonzalo_03 (v2) (version 2) | ecosystem: Host-associated > Mammals > Digestive system >...
AATATTTGTCAGCTCAAAAAGATGTCTTGGATGTTATTGACATACGTGATACAAGTAGTGCCGATGGTGGGCCAGAAACCAAAGCTGTATATAAGTTAAAATTAGAAACTGAAGATATTGGTAATAAATTTATTAAAGTTTATAAAGAGGCTCAACAAATCTGCAAACAGTGCTGGGAACAATCGCACAAAAAATCAAAGTAGTTCGTAAATGTGTAAAACGGTGGATGTTTTTAACTATCAACTTACGAACTCACAGAACTATTAGAAATCCAATCAAAAAAACCGCAAAATTGCGGTTTTATCAATCTTGGCAGCCCCACTCGGATTTGAACCGGGATTCTCGCCTTGAAAGGGCGGTGTCCTAACCATTAGACGATGGGGCCAAGGACTCTTATAAACCGCCGTTTTATCGGCGGTAAAATCTCTGGCGGGATGTAAGGGGCTCGAACCCTCGACCTTCTGCGTGACAGGCAGACGCTCTAAACCAGCTGAGCTAACACCCCAGAGCAACGATATGATATAATGAACAAATCTAAAAATCAAGTATTTTTTCATTTTTTTTTGGTTTTTATGATGATTCTTGGTACTTAATACTTGACTTTTTGTATTTTTTGTCTATATTGTATATACAATGAAACAACCAAGAGGTGAAGAAATGTTCGGAAAAATAAAAAATGTTTTCAGAAAAGACATAAAAAAAGTCGATGAAGCACAAACAAAAAATGAACACACACCCACTATTCCAAAATCTCGATACAGTTTTGTTGAACAGTATGTAATTGCAGATCCAAACAAACTTATGTATGGCGGATATGAATTTTGGGGGCTTTGCAAATTCATACCTGTTGCCTATGAAACAACAGAATCAACAGGGTACTTGCCTGCGATTCAATTACCAACAGATTGGGCACAACCTTTCTTGAATATTCTGAAAAACAGTGATCCAGAAATTCGTCAGGATCCACGTCAAAGATTGATTTCTATTATAAACTTGGGTGGAAAACATAAATTGTATATTGTACCAAATCTGAAAACAAAAAAAAGTTCTGTGATTGTTGGCGAACATAATGACGACGAAAAACGCAAAGGTGACTGGGTATTATATGTCACACCTGAAATAAATCGCGCGATTGTGGAACAAGCAAAAATACGTTCCCGCAGTTAATTATAACTTTAAGGTTGTAAACGCAAAAAATCTCGATTTCTATCGAGATTTTTTCATAAATTGACAAATCGGTCGAACCATTCTATAATGGCCACATGAAGAAAGTTTTAGTGTTGTTTTGTATGATTTTGTTATGCGCGATTGTGCTGGGGGGCTGTGGGGTCAAATCAGAATTGGCACACGACGAAGGTTATCCACGCAATTATCCAGTATATTAAAATCTGCGGGTATGGCGACTACGAAGTGCCGCTCTCATTGTTGTTGATTTCAACGCAAAACGCTTGTATAATTGGTCCACGGTTCGTTTTACGCGGGTATGGCGAAATTGGCAGACGCGCTGGATTTAGGTTCCAGTGGGGCAACCCGTAAGAGTTCAAGTCTCTTTACCCGCACCAAATAAAAAAATCGCTGATTTTATTCAGCGATTTTTGTTTAACTCTTTTTGAATCTCCAACCAACGAAATCCGCCCCACTTTGCTGGACAAGGTTGGAACTTGAAGGGGTATGAATATCGCCATCATAAGAAACCTGACGTACGTTGGCAGCAAGGTCTTCTTGAGATGTCACCCCTTTCCATACAATATTAATTGTATTTGCGGTCCATTTTGCAAATAATGTTGTATTAGCCGCAACGTTATTGTAAAGATTACCCGTTGTAACACCGGCAGATGTCACATATTGTGTTCCTGTTCCTGTTTTGGTTACATAGTATCCACCAAACATGTATCCCGTTAATGTTGGGTTTGTTATTGAAACACCGTTTGTTCCAGCAATACAGTTAGCAGAATTGGCTGCGTCAGATGCCGAAGTAATTTCTTTGTTAAAGTAATAACACGCATGTCCTGTTCCTGGGCCTCTCTTATACACATACCAATATGACGTAGTACCATTTGATGTTGCCGCAGTACCAGAGTTATCTGACGTAGATGTATAGCGTTTCGGGTCCAATGTTACTTTATATGTACGTGGGGAACAAGAACCCGTCACTGTCTTGTTGCCAGCTGTTCCTGTGTTGCTAAAAGATGTTGTTGTGTTCGTATAACCGCTTTGACTATAGCCATCTGTACAAGATATTGCACATGTTGGGGTATTAGAAGAAACACTAGATGTTCCAGAACCGTTTGTTATTGAACATACAGGGTCACTCCATACCGCATACAGTGTTATGGAACCACTGCTGATAATGTTTTTGATGCTTGCATTTAATCCATACGATGTACCGGTACCATCTGCCTTGGTGTTCCAGCCGGTTAATACCTTTTGTGAAGCACCACTGCCGTTTGTAATGTTGCATGTAGAACTGTTCCATGTTGGTGTGGTGCATGTTCCATTATAAGTACATGTCATGCTGCCAGTTGTTGTACCAGTTTGGCCGCCACAGGTTCCTGTTCCGCCATTTTTATTCAGGTTTATCGTTAATGTATTTGCTGTTCTACATGCATAGTATGTCCCAGTAGGATTTGTAAAGCTGTTTGTCGTGGACGTACAGCTGCTGTCGGTTCCCCAGCCTGTCTTAAATGTGTACCCTGTTTTTGTTAATCCAGAGGCACTGCCAAAGGAACAAGATGCGCCTTGTGTACAAGTCACACTGGCATTACCAGATCCTGATGTGCCTTGGATTGTACCGCTTCCGCCGTTCTTGTTAAGTGTAATCGTTGCTGTACAACTGGTATTACCAGTGCCAGAGTTACTGTATCCCGTTATACATGCTGTACATGATGATTGTCCTTCTGCATTGGTGAAAAAACCTTCGGCACATGCATTTATCCCCATTGTGTCATTGTATGTTCCGGTATTACATTTTGGCATTGATGAAATTCCAGGACAATACGAACCCGCAGGGCAAGGTTGTGCATCCCTGTAAAGCATTTTTGTGCTGCCCGTGATTGACGAATTGCAGGTTGCATCATCATAATATTTTGTGGTTCCATAATATCCTGCATTAAGCACAGAATAATATTTGCCACTTGAAGATATTGTGTCATATTTATCCGTTGTTGAATTATAATACGCGCTAACCGAGAATGTTCCACGTGCATTGGTAAATGTATATCCTGCATAACAAGCTGTAATTTTTGTTCTTTTCGTACCGCTGGTTAGACTGTAACTTGTTCTTGTCGGACTGTAGAAATCATTAGGAAATCCTGTCGTCCATTCGCGTGAAGAATTTGCCTCTGGACAAGGGGTTGGTGTGTTTCCGTTTGGATAATACACGTTTTGTGAAGTGCAATAGTAACCACTTGGGCAATCCGTTTGTGCTGTATCTGTGCTGGCTGCAATATATCTACCTGCGGTTGTGGTCAGATAACAATCAGAAGCCGCATCCGATCCTGTGGCAGATTTTGTGTACAATCCTCCGCCTAATGATGAACATGCTGTTGGTGCATCCGATCCTTCTTTGCAATAACTGTTCGCAGGACATGTTGTCTGACCTTGGTCGCTGCCGTTATAGGTAAATGTACCACCAGCACAATATTTACCAGCCGGACATGTTGTACATGTTGCATTGGATGCCTTCAGGTATTCTCCTGCAGAACAGGTGTATGAGTTTGCTGTACAGCTGGTATTGCCAGTGCCGGTATTGCTGTATCCCGTTGCACACGGAGTACAAGTTGACTGACCGGCGGTGTTGGTGTATGTACCGGCGGCACATGGCGAACACCATGGTCTTTCAGCATCACCAAAATGTGTTGGGGTGGCGGTATACGTTCCCGCAGGACAAGTTGTTGCAAAAGCGGTTCCTTTGAACATTTTCAGCACTGGTGTTGTGGCCGATCCATTTGCGGCAGCACTAAGAAAAGTTCCCGGGATATAATTAGTGCTGGTTCCGTTGTTTGTGATAGATGCCAAATTCACACAATCATTAAATGTACTCTGGAACATAGTATTCGCATCACCGGTCACACCAGAAAATAGATTAATAGGGAACGATACCAATGCACCACAATCATTAAATGTACTTTTGAACATATTTGTTGCAGAACCAGACACGTGAGAGAATAAACCTGCTGGAATTGTTGTCAAAGAATCACAATCACGAAATGTATCTTCAAACATACTAACCGCTGCACCAGATACACCGGAAAATAGATTGGCAGGTATTGCCGATATCCGTGTACCATAAAAAGTATTTTTGAACATTCTAGGCGCCGCACCTGACACACCGGAAAATAGATTGTCAGGTATTGTCGATACATTGGTACTCGAAAAGGTTCCTTCAAACATATAATTTGCTGCACCTGACACACCGGAAAACAGATTGGCAGGTATTGTCGATACACCGGCGCCAGAAAATGTTTCTGCGAACATATAATTTGCTGCACCAGATACACCAGAAAACAGATCTGATGGTATTGATGTTAAAGAAGAACAATTCGCAAACGTAGCTGAGAACATAGAGGCGTTTGCACCCGTTATGCCACTAAAAAAGCCCGATGGAATGGATACTAACGAACTACACTCATAAAACGTTTCTCTAAACATAGCTTCTCCATTACCGTATATACCAGAAAACAATGTCGATGGTACAGAGGTCAAGCTTGTTGCTCCATGAAAAGTTTGAAAAAACGAAGGCTGCTGTGTGGCTGAATTACCCAATGTCGGGAATATCTCACCCAAAGACCCAGATACAGAGGCAATATATTGTGGTGTGCCGGAACCTATACTACCGAAATTAACAACAGCTTCTTCTTCGTTATATTCTGTTGCACGTCCGGCAAACCTAATTGTTTTTACACCACCACTTGAATAAGTGTGAGGGATTTGCATAACATTCGTATCCGCTTTGTTAAGCATTTGTGTGACACCGTCACCCCAATCAACATAGAATTTACCTGCTGCAGACACTTCAAAAACAAACGTGCTGCCAGATGACAAATTCGTAGTGGTTACTGTAAACTTTGGTTCTATCCAATATGCATATATGGTTGTTGCACTGACAGCAAACCTAAGTGCCTCTGAAGTCGTTAGGTAATAACCATTTCCATCAATAATTTGTATACCTCTACCATTCGGTTGTGTGTAAAATCCGCCAAATATATATCCTGTCTTTGCTGGTTTTGTTGATAACGTGTATGTTTCAGTAGAGAGGGAAGATGTAGTATACCATCCGGTACCATATTTAAGATATACTGTCGTTGGCGATGCATTTGTTGTTGCGCCTGCACTGTTCAGTGTCACTGTAATCGCGGTGCTACTATTCGGTTGACACGAAACCTTACCGTTCCAATTCATACCATTTGTACCACCCTCACAACCCGTTATCACTTGTGTCGTACCAGATGGACAGGTTTCGACCAAATTTGTGCCGGTAAATGTATCCGTCCACATGTTGTAAGTTTTTGTACAACTCGTCAATCCAGAAAATGTTGTTGGTGGAATATAACCACCTAAATTGGAACACATGGAAAACGTATTCATAAACATATTGTCTGCAATACTTGTTATCCCAGCAAACAAATATGGTGGTATACGCGTCAAACCAGAATGATCAAAAGTATAATAAAACATGGATGATGCACCACCAGTTACCCCAGAGAACAAACTCCCTGGCACAGAAGTCAAACTGGTACATCCTTGGAACGCATAAGAAAACATATCTGCCGCACTGCCGGTTACCCCAGAGAACAAACCGGCCGGCACCGATTCCAAATCAGAACAGTCCATAAACGTTCCAAGAAACAAACCCACCGCATTACCACGTATACTACTAAAAATATTTTCGTGTACACTTTCTATTCCAGAGTCGGCAAACGCATATTCAAACATATATGTCGAAGGAGTAGTATAACCGGCAAAAAGACTACTACTGGATGAATTTGATAAAGTAAGTTGGTATGCGTGCCTAAACAAATTGATAAATCTTGGCTGAGCACCATTTTGTGCATTGTCTGTCAGATAAGGGAACATACTGGCAAAATCACCCGTGACGAGAAAAATCGGTTCTGCCGACGAGGCGTGGCTAGCATCATAAAAGCTTATCGCGGATCCGTTAGCATTCGTAAGACTGTTATAATTTGTTGCTATTCCACCTAATTTAACCACTTGCATTGACTTGCTGGTCCAAGCGCATTTATATGTCGCAATAGTTGTTCCGGAACGCGTAATCGTTTTTCCAGACACGTCACTACCACCACTTTCATTGGTCAAGGTTCCGCTGTTCCCGCAATCTACATAAAATGTACCCGCCGCGGACATTTTAAAGTAAAAATTTTTTGTTTGATTGATGTTTACAATAATTTTTGCAGGCTGACAAGTTGAACCAACTTCTATCTCTCCACCAGCGCACGCAAACGCGGAATTAGCAACAAACACCATGCAAAACGCAAATAATGCACGCATTACAAAACGACAAAAATGCTTATATGGTGCCATTTATTAATTCTCTCTTCCTTTTCCCCATCAACTGCCCACAAAAAAACATATTTATACAGCAATCAATTCCGGTATTTTTTACCTCGATTTTTTCCCAGATTTCCGGCAAAAAACACCTTTTCTCTTATAGTATTATATCATAAAACGCACCCCCACTTCAAGTGCTATTGCACGGTAAAAAACACCCTTTTACAAAAAAAACTTGATTTTGGAAAAAATATGCCATAGAATACGCCAAGTATTAAATAAAGGTTATGAAAAATGGCATCTAAAAAAGGCAGCAAAGAAGTTGTAAAACTGGAAAACAAAGAAACCGGTTTTTATTACACAACTACCAAGAATACAAAATCTGAAAACACTCAGGGTAAAATGAAGTTTCGCAAATACGATCCAAAATTGCGTAAACATGTTGTGTTTACAGAAGCAAAAATGAGTCACTAATCAAAAAAACCGCAATCGCGGTTTTTTTATTTGTTCTTTTTCTTTCAGAAAAATATTTTATTTTCCAAATTTACCGCTGCGTGGAAAACCAACAGGTATTGTATGTCCTTGGGAAGCACGCTTTGCCAACCATGGTTTTATATCATCCAATCTTGTTGTGCCACGACCAGTTGTCCAACCAAATCCATCCGCCTTGTTAAAGAACATTGCATCAATGGTGTAAGTTCTTTCCGCATTATATTTCTGCAAGATTACACCTTTGCCACGTGTCATTTCTGGAATCTGTTCTGTTTCGAATATCAGCAATTTATCATTTGATCCCGAAAGCGCAACCATATCACCATCAACACGTACACATAATACCGCCGGATTGTGTTCGTCTACATTCATAACCTGTTTTCCGTTTTTGGTTTGTGCAACGCAATTTTCACCCGCGACTATAAAGCCTGTTCCATGACGACCAACAACCAAATATTTCGCGGTTGTATCCAAAACGAAAGCACGCACTATTGTTTCTTCTGCACCAATATCCGCCATCATACGCACAGATTCACCAAAACCACGTGCCGATGGTAAATCGTTTGCCGCCAACGTAAACATCTTTCCACCAGATGCGAACAGATTGATTTTATCTGTCGTTTGTGCATGGAAAGCAAATTGCAATTCATCACCTTCCTTGAACTTCATATCAAGATTATTCAAATCAAGATGACCCTTGGCCGCACGTATCCAACCCATCGCAGACAAAACAACTGTGACTGGTTCTTTTTCAATAAAGTCGTCAGCATTAACAACAATTTCTTCGCCAACCGGTGCCCACTGAGTACGACGACGCCCAAGGCTTGTTGTTTTTGCATATTGTTTTTTAATGTCATCAAACCAAGCGTGCAATTGTGCATTCTGAATTTCTTCGCTTTCCAAAAGTGCCTGCAATTTTTCTTTTTCTGCACGCAGTTCTTTATCTTCGCGTTTGATTTCCATTTCTTCCAATTTACGAAGCGAACGCAAACGTGTATTCAATATCGATTCCACTTGAATTTCTGTTAATTGGAACTCTTCCATCAAGACAGCCTTTGGATCATCTTCATTACGGATGATTTCGATTACTCTGTCCAAATTCAGATAAACTATTAACAAACCACCAAGTATTTCCAATCTGCGTTCTATGTTACCCAAACGCCAATGTGTGCGACGCAACAAAACATTTTTCTGGTGCGCAATAAATTCACGCAAAACATCACCTATCGGCATTACACGTGGTGCACCTTTGGAATCAACCACATTGAAATTCATATTGAATCTGTATTCCAAATCAGTCATCGCAAACAAGTGCGCCATCATCTTATCAATTGGAATATTACGATTCTTTGGTGTAATGATAATACGAACATCTGTTGTAGATTCATCAACAATATCTTCAACCAATGGTAATTTTTTAGAATCTATTAAATCAGCAATTTGTTCAACCAATTTTGATTTAACTATGCCGTATGGGATTTCAGTTATAACAACCTGCTCTGCCCCGCGTTCCAGTTTTTCAATTTCCCATTTTGCACGAATACGAAATGCACCACGTCCCGTATCATAGTTCTTGCATATTGTTGCAAAATCATCAATTAAAACACCACCTGTTGGAAAATCTGGACCAACAAGTTTTTTCATAATTTGTTCAGTTGAAGCTTCCGGTTTATCAACAACCAAATTCAACGCGTCCATAATTTCAGAAACATTATGCGTTGGAATATTTGTTGCCATACCAACAGCAATTCCCATACCACCATTAGCCAACAAATTTGGAAACGCCCCCGGCATAACAGTTGGTTCAACAGTCGTTCCGTCAAAGTTCGGCATCATATCAACACTGTCTTCATCAATACCTTCCATAATCAGCATCGCAGCCTGTGTCATCTTTGATTCAGTATAACGATATGCAGCCTGTGGATCGCCGTCGATATTACCAAAATTACCCTGCCCGTCTATCAATGGATAACGCACAGAAAAGTCTTGTGCTAAACGCACCATTGCATCGTATACCGAAGAATCACCATGCGGATGATAGTGTCCTAACACATCACCAACAACCGTTGCACACTTACGAAACGCAGCGTTTGGGGATAATTTCTGACGCAACATAGAATATAAAATACGACGATGTACAGGCTTCAGACCGTCCCTTACATCAGGCAACGCACGCGCCACAATGGTGCTGACCGCGTAAGACAAATACCGTTCAGACAGTGCGTCCGATAATTGTTGTCCCGATATATTTTCAGTTGTACTTTCGACTTTCTTCATGATGCATCTTCCGTTTTTTCACGCACAGAATAAAACATTTACAAAAATAAAACAAGAACAAACCGCTTAAAAAAATTTTTTGGAACAAAAGTATTGACAAAATAAAAAATTGTGCTACATTTACAGAAAAACAAGAGGTTTATTATGTACAAGACACAATCTTATGATATTCATGCATCTTTTTTGGTGCCTGCGTATAATTTATCAGATAACGTACTTTCACATTATGTCACAACACAGTACGGCCAAAGTGATCGTGGCAGTATTGAAATAGATGTTTGGTTAGTGAAAGCGTCCCAAGACACCCCAATAAAATCTATGATTGAATCATTACGCAAAGAAAGAATCAATTATCAAACAGCTCTGGAAAAAGAATTGTCCGAAGGCAAACTAGAAAATAATCCTGAAAAATGCGCAAAGGTTCGTCAGCTTGAAAAAGGGAAAGCTATATTTGCAGAATTGATCGCACAAGCACAAGACCCAAGTCATCGTAAACAGCCGGATGAAGAATTCTTGAAAATTGCCCGCAATAATTTTACCCGCGCTGGATTTTCTTCCTGTCAGCCAGATTTACAGAATTATTTGTATTTAACTGGATTATCAAGATACACTGAAAGATAAAAAACGTCCCGTTTGGGACGTTTTTTTTATATCTATAATACAACTTAGAATCCAAAGACCATACGTTGTTTTGATTGACGTTTCTTTTCGTTACGAACCGCTTCTTCTTTCAAGCGTTTACGTTTTGTTGTTGGTTTTTCGTAACGTTGACGTTCTTTCATTTCGCGATAAAGACCTTCTTTTTGCGATTTACGTTTTGCAACACGCAATGCTTGTTCAACGTTATTATCACGGACCAAAACTTTAACCATTATGTATTCACCCCCTTTGGCGAATTTGTATTTATGTTTCTTTTAGAAAAGGGGATTTTTCATCCCCCTTTCCTCTTATTCTGGTGGAGCTGATCAGGCTCGAACTGACGACCCCCTGCTTGCAAAGCAGGTGCTCTACCAACTGAGCTACAACCCCAGAACTTTGCATTTAAGGATTGTTCTCTTTTGACAGACCCGCTGCACTGTAAAGCAACTTACCTCTACCAACTGAGCTACAACCCCAGAACTTTGCGACTTTCTTCTGAAAGCCCACACATTTTATACATTTATTTAGAAAAAGTCAAACTAAAAATAACATGCTTTTTTACACAAACATTGACAAATCAGTTTTATAGTCTATATTATATAAAAACAATAAATAAAACACGAGAAAAACAAATGAGCGAAAGTAATCACTGGTTAATCATAGTTTCTGGTCCAAACGGCGCAGGCAAGACCACTTTTTTCAACAAAGTTTTGGTACAAAACCCATTTCTGCAAAATGCCGTTTTTATTAATCCTGATATTGAATTTGCGCGATTGATGGCATTACCAGAAAACCAAAAAATCGTTCAAGAAATGAAATACGACATTGAACAAACCGCTAAAGACATTCGTAAAAAATTATTAAACAAATTCAGAAAAGTTATGGAAAGCGTAAGCGGGGATATCCATGAACGCATAGACAAAAGAACAGAAGAAAACAAAGGTTATTGGCAAAAACAGTATTCTTTGTCTGTACACGTTCCACAAGAACAAGAATATCTAATCAATGGTATTGCTTCCAAAAAAGATTTAATGCACAGATTAAGTTCATCAAATCCACACGAACGCATCAATGCAAAAACAGAAAAAAGTAATTGGTACGAAACTTACAAAAGACTTATTAATACTGTCGAAGTCCAAGAACTTTTACACGTACAACCGCTGACAGAACGATTAAGCAAATTCGAATTCAAAACGCAAATCGCCGCGGGAAAAAATACTTTGAATCGCGCATATCGTGCATTCGAACAAAAAAATAATATTATTTTCGAAACAACAGGCGCAGGAAAAATAACATGCCGTTTCGCACAAAATGCTAAAAATTTGTACCATTACAATGTTTATAGTTTTCATCCGTATCTTTTGCGTCCTGAATTAAGTCTTGCACGTGTTCAACATCGTGTAGCAAATGGTGGTCATGATGTTCCAAAAGATATCGTGTTGCAAAGATATGATAAAAGCCTGAATAATTTACCAAAAGTTTTATCCGAAGTTAATATTGGTATTGTAATGGATAATTCTGGTAAAAAACCTTTTATGCCAGTATTTGCACAAGTTAATGGATATATTATTGATTTCACACAATGTCCAGAATATTTGGAACCAGCACGTCAACAAATGATAAAAAAATTACCACAAAAATCTGTCAAAGAATTATTGCATTTGCAACAAGATGTCGACATACAAAAAATGACCGAAGAGCAACGTGAAAACTTCGGTCAAATTATAATTACAAATTTACTGGGGCAGATAAGATAATATATCAATTCTTTTTCACATGAACATCCATTTGTGGGAATGGAAAGTTCAGTTTGTTCTTTGGAAATTCACGATATATTGTTTCCAAAACATCTGCTTGGGTTGTATACAAATCATCAAATGAAGTCCAATAACGAATTGTCAATGTAACTGCACTGTCATCCAAAGAAGACAACAATACAACCGGTGCTGGATCTTCCAACACGCGTTTATCTTTTGCCAATATTTTCAAGACTAATTTACGCGCATTTTCTACATCATCGCCATATGATACACCAACAGTTAAATCTGTTCTGCGCTTTTTTCCCATGGATAAATTAGTTATAACACCATTTGCCAATGTGCCATTAGGCAAAAATAAAACTTGATTATCAAAAGTATTCATTTGTGTTGTGAATATCATAATCTTTTTTATAACACCCGCTTTACCATCACTGGTAATAATTGCATCCCCAACACGGAAAGGTTTAAACAACAATATAATCATTCCGCCTGCAACATTTTGTAATGTTCCAGACAATGCCATACCGACAGCCAACGAAGCAGCACCAAGCACTGCCACGATGGAAGTCATTTGTACCCCAAGTGTTGTTAAAATTATGATAACAACAAAAACCTTGAAAGTCACACTTAAAAAAGACGTCAAGAACGAAGCCAAAGACGGTTCAACTTTACGTGCCTTCATACCAAAACTTATGGACGCAACAACTTTTTTTACAATCCAAAAACCAATTATCCATACTAAAAGCGCCGCGAACAAACGTCCCCCAAAATCAGCAACCATTTGTCCCAATGTTCTTACCAAAGAATCAAGTGTCATATTTTGCATTTTCGTATCCTTTTTTTATTAAAAAAATCTAGCAAAAAAAACTATATTTTTGCAAGAAAAAAACGCCACCATATTTGGCAGCGTTTTTTATTTTGATTTTAATTATTGTATCAATAATTCTTTGCCATGAACATCAACACTTACTGTTGAACCTTCACCCACAGAACCAGACAAAATCAAGTCTGCAATTTTATCTTCAACCGCAGTTGTGATAAGGCGTTTTAACGGACGCGCACCAAAAAC
>Ga0310786_10008982_pt1 | contig 12743 bp, 8 predicted proteins | sample AusTroGonzalo_MG_FD_203881 | JGI IMG/M metagenome (GOLD analysis project Ga0310786, IMG submission 203881) | Bovine rumen microbial communities from tropical cattle in Woodstock, Queensland, Australia - Gonzalo_03 (v2) (version 2) | ecosystem: Host-associated > Mammals > Digestive system >...
CGTTTCCGTCAGGTACTCGATGATAACCAGCGTTATTGGTCGTTCGACTATATAGAACTCTGTCCCAAGAGCGTTTATGGAAGCCCAGAGGGAGAGGATACACACTAAGAATTGATAATTGATAATTGACAATTGAAAGTTATGATTAGCAAGAATATCAAACATTATCTCGTTGCAGGTTGTGTCTGCTGTGGCATCGCTACAGCCTTCACGGCCTGTGCCGATTGGAACGACCATTATGGCGACAGCGCAACAGAAAGCAATGGTGGCGTTACGCTGTGGCAGCAGATGCAGTCAGAAGCTCAGTTGAGTGATTTCTGCAAGGTGCTTGAAGAAACCAAGGTGTTCCGTATGCACAAGAAGACCGTTGTCAGCTATGCCGACCTGCTGAATAGTGGTCAGTCGTTTACGGTGGTAGCCCCTGTGAATGGCTCGTTCAACTGTGACTCGCTGCTTCAGCTGGTGCAGACCAACCAGGGCGACTCGCTTGTCGAGAAGTTCTTTATCCTGAACCATCTCTCCCGTTCCACCACGTCAGTCAAGGACTTTGACCAGTCCATGCGAATGCTTAACTCAAAGAATGTGGTGTTGGGTGGAACAACTATTCAAGGTGTGACGGCTATCGACTTCAACAAGCACAGCCGTAATGGTGTGCTCCATATCGTTTCGAAGCCTCTGCCTTATCTCCATAGTCTCTATGAGAGTATGTGTGACCTTCAGGAGATGTCGGCTATCGGTAGTCTGCTCCGTCTTTACGACGAGGACTATTTCGATGCTGACGCCTCTGTTTCCAGTGGTATTGTCGAAGGCGTTCCCGTCTATGTAGACTCTGTGATTATCGAGCGTAACCGTCTGTTACAGCAGATCGGTCTCATCAATGCCGAGGACTCCACCTATTGGGTAGTGGCTCCCAGCTCAGCAGGCTGGCAGAAGGCCTATAGTGAGGCAGAAAAGTACTTCGTTTACGACAGTCAAGTGCTGAAGCGCGACTCTCTTCAGCAGTATTGGACGATGCGTGCCTTACTCGATGATGCTATCTTCAATATGACTGACCAGAAGTCTGAGGATGCCACACAGGATTCCATCGTTTCTGTGCCCTACATGCAGTGGCGCAAGACCTATGTTGCAGGCAAGCCCAAGCTCCATGTGTTCAGCAATCCGTTCAAGGCTGGCGGCATTTTCGATGGTGCCAAGAAGATTTCATGTAGCAATGGTGTACTCTATCAGGTCGATGAGTGGCCCTTCACTCCTGAGCAGACTTACTTCCAGCAGTTGTGGAGCGAAGGTGAGAACACCGCTTTGATTACAGACTACAAAGACTGTACTTATAATGTGCGCCGCGAGGTGGCTGATAGCATCTCCGACAATGCTTACCTGCAGATTGTGCCAGGCTCCAGCACCTCAAACTGGACGATGACCTTCCGCGTCAACAACACCCTCGCCGGCAATTACGACTTTGGTGTGGTGGTGCTGCCTAAGCGCGTTTCTGACCAGATTGCTCCCGATACGCGACCCTGTAAGTTCAGGGCCACCATTACCTATGTTGATGCTGATGGCAAGGAGCAGAGCTTCAACTGCAACAAGACGACGTTTGAAACCGACCCAACGAAGGTTGATACTGTCTGGATTGCTCCCGATTTCAATCTCCCCGCCTGCAACTACGATCAGAAAGACATCAAGGTCACTGTGAAGCTGCAGTGCTACATCTCCGCTAAGGAAACGTCTTCGTATGCCCGCGAGATGTATCTCGACTGTATCTATCTGCGTCCCCGAACCTCTAAAGCCGAATAACTATGAAGAAGTATATATTATCTGTAGTCATGCTGTTGGCAACCATTTCGCTGGCAGCTCAGGAGAACACAAAAGTAGTGACGGGCCGTGTTGTTGATGCCGCCACAGGACAGCCTCTGGCGGGTGTCATCGTGTCAGCCTACGGCAATCAGCGTCGTACCACGATGACTGACGAGACGGGCTACTATGAGTTGAGTGTGCCGGAAGAAACTCGTTCGGTCATCATGCGTGTGGAGGGTTATAACCTGCAGCAGCGTGCCATTGCCGACGGGAAAGCCAACGCCCAACTTTATAGCAATGCGTTCAGCGAGACCTATCAGACACAGACCACGGCAGTGCTCAGCTCTCAGGCTGGTCAGTTTGACAACACCTCTGAGTTCAGCATCGACCCGCTGATAACCCAGCGCTTGGGTGGTGATGTGCGTAGCGTTAACCGTAGCGGCATCCCTGGCATGGGCAACATCATGCTTGTCGAGGGTATCAACTCACTCAACGCCAACGCTCAGCCGTTGATAGTTATCGATGATGTGATCATGGATATGCAATACTCGCGTGAGATGCTCCACGATGGTTATTATAATAACCTCCTGGCTAATATCAATGTTAACGACATCGAGACAGTCACGGTGCTCAAGAACGGTACCGCCATCTATGGTGCCAAGGGTGCTAATGGTGTCATCGCCATCAAGACCAAGCGTAACAAGTCTATGGCCACAAAGATTGATGTGACCATCAACGGACGCTATGAGTTGGTGCCCCGTCTGCCTCAGATGATGAATGCAGACTCGTATCGTCTCTATGCCACAGAGTTGCTGAACGGAACCATGGATCCCAACATGATTGGCAAGATGAAGTTCCTGAACAACGAGCCCACCTATTTCTATTATAACCAGTATCACAACAATACCGACTGGACTGACGAGGTTTACAAGAACGCTTTCTCGCAGAACTACGGTATCAACGTGCAGGGTGGTGACGATGCCGCTTCTTACAACCTCTCGGTAGGCTATTCGCTGGGCAACAGCACGCTGCGTGAGAACGACTATTCTCGTTTCAGCATGCGTCTGAACTCAGACATCAACATTACTAAGGACCTGAGCGTGCGCTTCGACGCTTCTTACAGTGATGTGGACCGTGACCTGCGCGACGATGGTGCTTCTGCCGATCCGTTGGGCACCGTTATTACCTCTCCTGGTTTCCTGGCGCTGGCTAAGTCGCCGTTCCTTTCGCCCTATGCCTACGACCTCTATGGTAACCGTAGTCATTATTTGGCTGAGGCTGATGACTATCTTGAAGGTAAGTTCCAGGGCCGTGGTCGTCTGGCCAACCCTGTCAGCATCCTCGAGTATGGTGATGGCAAGAACCGTAACTCGTTTGGTAACCGTCTGGTCAACTTCGCCATCACGCCGAAGTATCAGTTCAACCGCCACCTGTCTGTGAGCGAGCATTTCGTGCTGGGACTGGTCAACACCAACGAGAACTACTATCTGCCTATCCAGGGTGTGCCTACCTTCGTTGTCGATGGTTTGAGCGATGATACATCACTCAACAATATTGCGCAGAGCCAGACAGCCCGCGAGACCGCCATCCAGAGCGACACCCGTATCACATGGGAGATTGATCCTACCATCACTTCTCACCTGAAGGTGATGGGTGGTGTGCGTTATCTGAGCACCGACTACACTCAGACGGCACAGGGCGGTTACAACTCGCCAAACGACAAGAAGCCAAACATGACCACCTCGTTGGTGTTCAAGACCACCGGCGGTGCCGATGACCAGACACGCGAGATTACATGGTATGCTTTGGCTGACTATAGTCTGAACGAGCGCTACTATCTCAATGCAGGCATCTCTGCCCAGGCTTCTTCACGCTTTGGTGCCGATACCAGTGGTGGTCTCAAGCTGTTCAACACTGTGTGGGGCTTCTTCCCCAGCGTTGAGGCTGCTTGGGTTATGACCAACGAGAAGTGGCTGTCAGGTGTCAAGGGTATCGACTACCTGCGTCTCAACGTGGGCTTTGACATCACCGGCAACGATGATATCAACTATATCGCCTCGCGTTCTTATTTCGTTTCAAAGCGTATGCTGGGTGAGCTGGCCACCGGTAAGGTCATCGGCAATATCGGCAATACCGATCTGCAATGGGAGACCACCCGTAGGCTGACGGCCGGACTCAACGGTAACTTCTTCAATAACCGCGTCAATACCCAGTTCAATATCTATAAGAGCTGGACATCCAACCTCCTCTCTCTGCGCCAGCTGGCATGGACCAGTGGTCTGCAGGAAAACTGGAGTAACGACGGAAAACTCGAGAACCTCGGCTTTGATGTCACCATTGGCTGGAAGGTATTGGCCTTGAAGGACTTCACTTGGGAGCTGGGCGCTTCGGCCGGACACTATACTAATAAGGTGACAGCCCTGCCCGACAATAAGAGTGTGAAGACTGACATCTATGGTGCCACCATCCTTACTCAGGTGGGACAGCCCGTAGGACTGTTCTATGGCTATAAGACCGACGGTGTCTATTCCAAGACTTCCGAGGCTCAGGCCGACGGCTACTATGTAAAGAAGCAAAATGGTGATAATGCTTATTTCGAAGCAGGCGACATGCGTTTTGTCGACATCAATCACGACAAGTGTATTGACGAGAACGATATGACCATTATCGGCGACCCCAACCCCGATATCTATGGTTCTATCTTTGCCAACTTCACTTACAAGAACTTTGCGCTGAATGCGGTGTTCAACTATTCGTTGGGCAATGACATCTATAACTACCAGCGTTCGCTGCTCGAAGGCGGCACCTACTTCCTCAACCAGACCACGGCAATGAACAACCGCTGGACGACAGAGGGACAGCAGACCGACATTCCACGCATCAGCTATCTTGACCCCCTGGGCAATTCACGCTTCAGCGACCGTTGGATTGAAGATGGCTCTTACCTGCGTCTCAGCAGCGTCACCCTCAGCTATCACCTGCCTATACGCAGCACCTACCTGCAGGGTATCACCGTCTGGGGTAATGCTAACAACCTCTTCACTATCACGCGCTATCTAGGCAATAATCCTGACTGCGCTTTGGGATCTAATGTGCTGACGCAGGGCATCGACCGTGGTCTGCTCTCTGCCGGACGTTCCTTCTCACTGGGTGTGAATATCAACTTGTAATTAATTGATAATTGAAAATTGATAGTTATGATTACAAAAAGCATAAAACAATTCTTCATTGCAGGTTCTGTGTGCTGTGGCGTTGCCGTAGCCCTTACGTCCTGCGCTGACATGCTCGAAACGGATTCAGAACTGGTGGAATACGAGAAGGATAACACCCTTGATCATCCCACGGACTCAGTATACAGCGTGATGGGCATCATCAACAAGATGCAAGTGATAGCTGACCGTTCTGTTCTGTTGGGCGAGGTTCGTGGCGACCTTGTGTCAACCACAGAGGCTGCTTCTGCCGACCTGAAGCGCCTGGCCAATTTCGATTTTACGCAGGATAACAAGTACAATCAGGTGAGCGACTACTATGCTGTCATCAACAATTGCAACTATTATCTGGCCCATATCGACACCACCTTGCAGCGTCGTGGTCGCATTCTCTTCCAGCGCGAGTATGCTGCTGTCAAGGCTTTCCGTGCATGGACCTACCTCGAACTGGTCAAGGCCTATGGCAGTGTGCCTCTTGTCACGACACCTATGATGACCGAGCGCGAGGCTAATGATGCTCTCAACATCACTCCTAGCAATATCAAGCAGGTGTGTCAGTATTTCATTGACGACCTCAAGCCGCTGGTCGAAGTTGAAGTGCCCGACTTTGGAACTATCGGTGACTATAAGTCTGTGGATTTCTTCCTCCCCATCAAAGCCCTGCTGGGCGACCTCTATCTCTGGTCTGAGAAGTACAATGATGCCGCCTACTGGTATCACGAGTACCTGAACAATCAGGACAAGGTCATCATGATGGAAAAGGATAACCGTGTGTTCTGGAATGGCATTTCCGAGTATCTCAACCCCAGAAATACCTATCAGGCCGACAAGACCGAGGAGATTCTGAGTTATATCCCCATGGAGACCCAGATATTCGATGGTACTGTGAGCGACCTCATCAATGTGTTCTGTTCTACCAAGAACAATAACTATTACGCTCAGCTGATTCCTTCGAAGGCCATCTATCAGCTCTCTTCCAGCCAGATCTACTGCACCGAGCACAAGACCGAGGTGGCTGTTGACACCGTTTATGCACCACGCACAGGTCTGCTGTCCGATATCTATCTGGGCGATCTGCGCCTGTCGGCTGTCTTCAGCGAGAAGTCTGTCGATGGTCAGGACGCTTATTCCGAGTACTCGCAGCTGCGCCATGAGAACAAGAAGTTTATGGCCAACTCGTCATTGACGACGAAGGATCGTATCACCACCTATCGCAGTCCTATGGTCTATCTGCGCTATGCCGAGGCTCTCAACCGTGCAGGCTATCCCTCTTCGGCCTTTGCTGTGCTGAAGTACGGTCTGTGTGCTGAGCATGTGGACAACTATGTTGATCCTCGTGAGCAGGTTGCTGCAGGCGACCTCATCGCGTTCCGTAGCGAATTCAGTCACGACAATACCGTAGGTGTCCATTCACGCGGTTCTGGCGACAGCCATTGCAATGCCAAGTATCCTATGCCTATGCCTAAGGAGGCTCAGGCCAGCTATGAGGATACTGTCAAGTGTCAGATTCCGTTGGTCGAGGATCTCATCATTGATGAGATGGCACTCGAGGGTTCTTTCGAGGGCAACCGCTTCTATGATTTGCTGCGTGTGGCCTCACGTAAAGACCGTGACGCCTCTTACCTGGCAAACCGTATCGCACAGCGTAACGGCTCTGAGAATGCAGCCCTTAAGGCTCTGCTCATGAACAAGGATAATTGGTTCCTGCCATTACCGAGATGAGAAAAGAAGTGTCAGAAAACCACGTTTTTTGACACCATAATGCAAAAATGAAAATAAACGAAACATAATTGTAAATGAGTCACGCAAAAAGTGTGTAACTTTGCACCGTCATTCGAAAGAATTGTTTTAGGTAAAATAATAGTAGTGATTCATTTTATAGTTATAGTTAGTAGTTGGATTTTAGTTTTGTAGTATATTAGTTATGGTAAACTAATGAAAACGACCGCCCGTATGAGAATATAGGCGGTCGTTTTTTTATACGAAAGTGAAACTTATACAAAAGCTAAATATGAAACAATACCCCATACTCCTTTCCTTGTGCCTTACAGCCCTTACTGCTGTTGCACAGCCCCGCTTTAGCCAGCCTCACGGGCTCTATGAAGCGGGTACACTCACCGTGGCTATCACCGGTAGCGAGACAGCAGAGATAAGATACACCACCGATGGTAGTGCCCCCACCATGCAGAGTCAGCTCTATTCATTGCCCCTTACCATTAGCAAAACCACGATACTTCGGGCTGCTGAGGTGTTAGGTGACTCGCTCTCGCCTGTGGCCACTGCCTCGTATATATTCATTCCGTCAGTACTGAGTCAGCCCAATAACCCCGCAGGCTATCCGGAAGAGTGGGGCGCCTATACGCAGATTCGTGGTGTGGCGAAAGCAGACTACGAGATGGACCCGGAGATGACTGAAGACCCGGCTTTGCGTCCTTTGATTGCCGAAGGTCTGAAGTCATTGCCTATCCTCTCTATCGTTGCCGACAAGGGTCATTTCTTCAGCCACGACAACGACCCCGAGGAGGGTGGTATCTATATCTTCACTGGTCCGCCAGTAGGCGATGCCACAGGTCACGGCTGGACGCGTCCTGCCAATATCGAGCTGATAGGTGGTCCGCAAGGTCATGATTTCACGGCTCTCTGCGGTGTGCGCCTCCATGGCGGTCATGGTCGTCTGGCCGAGAAGAATCCCAAGCACTCGTTCCGACTGGTGTTCAAGAAGGAATACGGTAAGAAAACCATGAAATACCCGCTGTTTGGCGCCGATGAGCCCAGTCAGTTCGATCAGTTGGTGTTGCGTTGCCATTTCGGCAATGCCTGGCAGCACTGGGATAGCGGCAACCGCCGTAAGGCACAATATACCCGCGATGTATGGATGCGGCGTATGCAGCGCAAGATGGGCCATACCAGCGTCAATGCACTCTATGTCCACCTGTTCCTCAATGGCATGTATTGGGGCATCTATAATATTGCCGAGCGTGTTGACGACCAGTACGGCAAGGACCATCTCGGTGGCAAGAAAAGCGATATCGACGTGATTAAGATTGAAGAGTCTGGCGGCAACCATATTGAAGCCAGCGAGGGCGACCTCACAGCCTGGAAGCTGATGACTGAGATTGCGGCAAAGGCTGACGATGATGCTTATTATCAGCAGCTCGACACGCTGCTCGACATCCCTGCCTTTATCGACTACATGCTCATCAATCAGTATGCCGGCAATACCGATTGGGATCATCACAACTGGTACGCTATCCGCCGTCATAACAACGACAGCGCGCTGAGCACCGGCTTCCGCTTCCTCTGCTGGGACTCAGAGATTGTCTTTGACAATGTCTACGAGAATGTGCTCAGTAAGAACAACGGTCGGCAATATCCCACCGGCATCTTCCAGCACCTGCTGAATAACGATACCTTTGCGCGTCAATATGTCCGTCGTGCCAAACAGCTGCTGGCCGATGATGGTCTGCTGGGTGAGGCTTCTGTAGTAGCGCTGTGGGACAGCCTCTACAATACCATCTCCACCGCTCTATATGATGAGGCTGCACGTTGGGGCGACTACCGCCGCGATGTACACCGTTGGCAGTCGGCAGGCCACCTGTATACCGTCGACGACTATTATCAAGCCGAGCGCGAGCGCCTGCTCACCGAGTATTTCCCCTTCCGTAGTGACTGGGTTCTCGAGGATATCCTCTCTTATGTCGATATCGACGATACCGATGATGATGCCTCCATCGTCACCACCCCTTCTCGCCGCCATTCCGACCGTCAGTTATATAATCTCCAGGGTCAGGCAGTATCCCGTCCCCGTCCGGGACTATACATTCGCAATGGTAAGGTGGTTATTTTCAAAAAATAGCACTTTTCTTTTTGTATTTGTTTCATACAACCCCTAAAGGCATGATAATCAATCATACAATAACGAGAAATAGTTGTTGAAAGATTTGGCAGTATGACTGATTTTGAGTAATTTTGCAACATCAAATATAAGCATATTATGCAGATTAATAGCCATCTCTCCCGTCTGGTGCATGACGTAGCCGCCAAATATGGCGACCGCGAGGCGCTGATATACAAGAATTTCGGGGGTACACAGTGGAAGTCATGTTCATGGAACCAGTTCTCGGGCATAGCCCGTCAGGTGTCCGACGCCCTGCTGGCGTTGGGTGTTGGCGAACAGGAGAACATAGGTATCTTCTCGCAGAACTCGGTACAGTATCTGTTTGTTGACTTCGGCGCCTGGGGTATTCGTGCTGTTACAGTACCGTTCTATGCCACCAGCAGCGAGCAGCAGATACAGTTTATGATCAACGACGCCCAGATACGTTTTCTCTTCGTGGGCGAGCAAGAGCAGTTCGACAAGGCGCATCGTGTCTTCCCCACATGCCAGTCGCTGGAGCGTATCATTGTGTTCGACCCTGCCGTGAAGATACCCGAGAATGACCCCTCGGTGATGTCGTTCTCGGCATTCCTGAAGCTGGGTGAGGGCTTGACACGTAAGGAGGAGTTCAACCGCCGTCAGGCTGCCGCCACGATGGACGACATCGCTAATATCCTGTATACTAGCGGTACCACAGGCGACTCGAAGGGCGTTATTCTGAGCATGGGACAGTTCCATGCGGCTATGGAGGCCAACCATAAGGATGTGCCGGTGGACGAGAATGACCGCGTGATGAACTTCCTGCCCTTCACCCATATCTTTGAGCGTGGCTGGGCCCTGTTGTGCATCACCGTTGGTGCCCGACTGATTGTGAACACCTATCCGCAGGAGGTTCAGAAGTCGATGCGCGAGCAACATCCCACTTGTATGTCGAGTGTACCCCGTTTCTGGGAGAAGGTATATCAGGGTGTGCAGGAGAAGATCGAGGCCAGCGGTAGCGTGCAGCGTAAGCTGTTCCGTCATGCGGAGGAGATAGGCCGCCGTCATAACATAGAATACCTGGCCGCCGGCAAGCAGCCGCCCCTGCCTTTGCATCTGGAGTACGAGCTGCTCAACAAGACCATCTTCTCGCTGGTACGCAAGGAGCTGGGCTTGGAGAATGCCCATTTCTTCCCCACGGCAGGCGCCACCGTCTCTGCACATGTTGAGGAGTTTGTACATACCATTGGTCTGAACATGGTGGTGGGCTACGGACTCACCGAGTCGCTGGCCACCGTGTCGTGCGACCATCTGGGTCAGCCCTATCAGATAGGCTCTGTGGGTCATCCCATCCAGGGCATCAGTATCAAGATCAGTGACGAGGGCGAGATCCTGCTCAAGGGTCCCACCATCACGTGTGGCTACTATAACCGCGACGATATTACCCGCCAGTCGTTTACCGAAGACGGCTATTTCCGTACAGGCGACTCGGGCTATATCAAGGATGGCGAGCTCTTCTTGAAAGACCGCATCAAGGATCTGTTCAAGACGTCTAACGGCAAGTATATAGCGCCTCAGATGATTGAGTCGAAGCTGCTGGTCGACAAGTACATCGACCAGATTGCCATCATCGCCGACCAGCGTAAGTTCGTCTCTGCTCTCATCGTGCCGGAGTATAAGCTGTTGGAAGAGTATGCCCGCACCCACGATATTGCGTTCAACAGTCGTGAGGACTTGTGTAACGACAAGCGTATCATCCGCATGCTCACCGAGCGTATTGAGACGCTACAGCAGCAGCTGGCCCACTACGAGCAGGTCAAGCGTTTCACCCTGCTGCCTCAAGCCTTCTCCATGAGCCGTGGTGAACTCACCAACACGTTGAAGATCAAACGTCGTGTGCTCAACGAGAACTATAAGGAACAAATCGATAAAATGTACGAAGAATAAATGATAACCCAAGATCAATTAAAAGACGTATTAGACAGAGCCGAGAAATTATATGTTTACCTGAAGATTGACCAGAAGCAGGTAGAGTGGGAGGAAGAAGACCTCCGCACTCAGGCCCCCGACTTTTGGGAAGACCCGAAGCGTGCCGAGGAGCAGATGAAGAAGGTGAAGGGCATCAAGAAATGGATTGATGGCTATAACGATGTGCGTACCAAGGCCGACGAGCTGCAGCTCGCCTTCGACTTCTATAAAGACGAGATGGTCACCGAGCAGGAGGTTGATGACAACTACCAGCAGGCCATCGAAGCCATTGAGAAACTGGAGCTGATGAATATGTTGCGCCAGAAGGAAGACCCTATGGACTGTGTGCTGAAAATCAACTCCGGCGCTGGTGGTACCGAGGCGCAGGACTGGGCCAGCATGCTCATGCGCATGTATATGCGCTGGGCTGAGGCTCATGGCTATAAGGTGACCATTGCCAACCTGCTCGACGGCGATGAGGCTGGCATCAAGAGTGTCACCATGCAGATTGAGGGTGGTGAGTTTGCCTATGGCTTCCTGAAGAGCGAGAATGGTGTGCACCGCCTGGTGCGTGTCAGCCCGTTCAACGCCCAGGGCAAGCGTATGACGTCGTTCGCTTCCGTCTTCGTGTCGCCTCTGGTCGACGATACCATCGAGGTCTATGTTGACCCCGCCAAGCTCTCGTGGGATACCTTCCGTTCGAGTGGCGCCGGTGGTCAGAACGTCAACAAGGTGGAGTCGGGTGTCCGTCTGCGCTATTGGTACACCGACCCCGATACGGGCGAGGAAGAGGAGATCCTCATCGAGAATACCGAGACCCGCGACCAGCCAAAGAACAAGGAGCGTGCCATGGCTTTGCTGCGCTCGCAACTCTACGACCGCGCCATGAAGAAGCGCCTGGAGGCTCAGGCCAAGATTGAGGCTGGCAAGAAGAAGATAGAGTGGGGCAGTCAGATCCGTTCCTACGTCTTCGACGACAAGCGCGTAAAAGACCATCGCACTAACTTCGAGACCCGCGATGTGGACAGCGTTATGAACGGCAAACTCGATGATTTCATCAAGGCTTATCTCATGGAATTCCCAGTAACAGAAGAATCATAACAAAAACCAATTAATTATTCCTATTATGAAAACAGCAAAGACAAAGAAATCGAACGTGAAGCAGAAGGCTTATGCAGAGAAGCAGGAGCAGGAAGGCCGTAACATCGTGAACTGGCTCTTCGGCATCCTCATCATTCTGGCTATCATCTTCTGTGCTTACTCCATCTACAACTTCGCTTAAGCAATGAGCGGCATGGAGATTGAGCGGAAATTCTTGGTGCGCGGCGATGATTTCAAACGTCGCGCACACAAGAGTTACCGTATTAAACAGGGTTATATCAGTAGTGGTAACGGACGGACGGTACGTGTGCGCATCCGTGATAATCAGGGCTTCCTCACCATCAAAGGACCTTCGCTCGACGGCGGCCTGAGTCGTTATGAGTTCGAGCATGAGATATCGCTGGAGGAAGCCGAACAGCTGTTTCGTATCTGCGAGCCGGGTGTGATAGACAAGACACGTTATTTGGTAAGCAGCGGCAATCATACCTTCGAGGTCGACGAGTTTTATGGCGACAACGAAGGACTGGTGATAGCCGAGGTGGAGTTGTCATCCCCCGACGAACCTTACGAAAAACCCGATTTCATCGGTGATGAGGTCACGGGCGACCACCGTTATTACAACTCTCACCTTCGCAGAAATCCCTATAAGGACTGGAAGTGATTTCAGTTGTAGCTGATGTAAGGCTCCAGACGGATAATGGCCTGATGGGAGAATGCAGGCAGTAGCGACAGCTCCTGCAGGGAATGGATATCGCCATACAGACGGCGATAGTCTATGATGGCCTTGGCCTGGGCGTAGCTGATATAAGGATGCTGCT
>Ga0310786_10008985_pt1 | contig 12742 bp, 6 predicted proteins | sample AusTroGonzalo_MG_FD_203881 | JGI IMG/M metagenome (GOLD analysis project Ga0310786, IMG submission 203881) | Bovine rumen microbial communities from tropical cattle in Woodstock, Queensland, Australia - Gonzalo_03 (v2) (version 2) | ecosystem: Host-associated > Mammals > Digestive system >...
TTTAGGCAAAAACCATTTTGAAAATTATTAAAATGGACGTGAATTCCATCAATCATATATTACATTGTGCATTGAGTAAAAACTGGTAAATTTGACCTTAAAGATATTTTTGACCGAAAAGAGAATATACCAACTAATCGTGCAGAAGCGGTATATGACAATTATTGAAATCTTGCAAAAGAAAATCCAGAGAAGTACAATAATTTTGAAAAGTTATGACAAAATGTGAATGCAATGTATAAAAATATTTGGAATACAGAAAGAATGTATCTATGATCAAAAAATCAAGTATTGTTATGAAGAATATGAAATGATGTAGAAGAAAAAAAATTAAAAAAAGCTGAGAATTTTGAGCATATTGAATGTAAGTGATTAGTACCTTATGCTTTAGATAATTTTTACGATAATATTGAACATTTGTTGTCATATGGTGGTGTAAAAAAGTATATAAGGTGTAAAAATCTTGCAGAGTACAAAATATTAATTAAAGATTTTTGAGAAGAATGGTTTGAAAAAGCATTACTCCCATATTTAGCAAGTTTTGCAAGTTTTGCAAGTTTATGAATAGTATCGACTGATGATACCAAGGAAAAAATGAAAAAATATTTAGATAGCTTGAGGAATGATAATAAAGAAGCAAAAGATGAATTGGATATGTTTTTTAGACAATATTTGAAAGTTTTAACATACATGGCCGATAAAAAAAATGCAATTGCATTAAAAGAAGCAAGAAAAATTATATCTCAAGAGTGAGGTTATGATGGTGATACTTGGCCATCAGATCCAGACGATCAAGATCAAATGTTGCGAGAAGCTATATGAGATGAAGATTGGGTTAAAGAAAAATTAGCATGAACTGTTTATGAAGATTTTATGACATCTAGTATATATCAAGCTGGTCAAATATTAGAACAGGAATGACTAGCGGATTCAAAATTCACAAAACCATTACAGAAAATTGTGAGAGAAAACGATAATGAAACTGAAGAAATTATATGATGAAGTGCTGGTCACGACGATACATTTACACAGGCGGAGCAGAAACTAAAAAATTGAGAATCTTTGAATAATGATGATAAAAAAGCATTAAAGGAAGTTGCGGATAATACAATTGAAGATATGAAATGACCAACTTGACATAGTTGGCGATATGAGACATTTGATTATTGCTATATAGCATTGTGATTAGAAGAACATGATAGGGAAACAATATTAAGAGAAGCAAAATTAGATGATTGTTTTAATCAAGTATTGGATGGCATTAGAAATATTAAGAACAAAATAGATACAGATCCATCAGCCAAAAATATAAAAAAGTTGAAAAATATCGTATGAGAATATACTTCTCTAAAGAAAGAATTAGAAGTTGCTGTGTATTCAATGAGAGAAGCAAAGAAGAATAAGAAACCTGAAGATATTTTTGATCAATTTATTGGAGGCTTATGTACATTTTCGACACATTGGTATCATTCTATGTGAGATATTATATGATGAGATTGAGAATTCTGAGATTATATAAATGCAGAATTGTGATTGTTAACATTTTGAAGTATCTTATCTAGATTTCCTTGAAAAACACGATACGGTAAATGACTTCAAATTTTATGAACAGCATGAAAACACGTTTGAGAATTACCAATAACAATATTGAGATTATGAATGTGACAAACTAGTCGATGACCATGAATAAAAACTTATGTAAATCTTGTTTGAGAATATAGTCCAAGGGCAGCACAAAATATAATGGAAAGGTGTATTTTTAATTGAAGTTTAAAACCACGCCAGGTAAGAAAAATAATATCAAACAATGAAAAAATAGCTAATTGATTTAGATTAAATAACGTTGGTACGGCTAATGCTGATGTATTTAATGCTGCCGTGAAAAATTTATTTAATGCAAAATGACTTACAGAACAAGAAGCAGAACTTTTTATAAAATATTATGGTAAAGCTAATAATGTTGTAAAATATAATTTTGCAATTTGAAATTGAGGTATTACTCGTGGAGCAATTGAAATAGATAAAACAGCAACTCAAAACGCACTGGCTAAATTAAAAAAATTTGATAAAGAATATACAAATTTAGCAAATTTGGCATCTCAAAGACAAAATATTTTTTCTCGTGGAAAAAAGAAATTTTTTGATTCAATGTTGAAAAAATGCTGAGTTTGAAAATGAGCCTCATTTGCAGATGATATTGATATGTTAACTGATTTAATGAAAAACACTAAAATTAAAGGTCAACATCGAACATATTTAAAGAAATTAAAAATAAAAGAACTAAGACAGTTATATGTATGAAATAAGTTTAAAAACTTTAATAATTTAGAAGATTTATTTAGCCAAGTATCTAGATTATCAAAAAGAGCAGCTGAATTTGAATTAAAAAGCGTGTTAGATGATCAAATGGTTAAAGTAAGGAATAACTCAGGTGTATCCTGAACAGTTAAAAGAAGAACTATCAAAGAACTAAAAAAATTAAAGAGATCAGCAAGATTTATGAAATCTAACGAAGTTAAACCAATTATTGATGTTATAAATTTATGATTTGATGTAAAATACCTACGTACTTTCAAAAAGATATTAAAATTAGATGATATTGTAAAATCAGCAAACAATGTAAAATTGGGAGAAGAACTAAAAAGATTGATGCAATCATGAAAATATGATGATTTTAAGAGATTATTACTTAACAGTGAAGTACAAGATATATTTAGAACCCATAAAATAAATATAATAGGTAGATGAGGTAAAAATGTTATAGTTGATAATTTAGATAATGTCATTAGGACTCTTACAAGGAGTAGAGCAGGTAAATTTGTTTTAAAGACATCAGATGATGTTCTTAGAGCTATTTTCAGAATGATCTCAAAAATTTAATATTTAAAACTATAAAATGACAAAAAAAACGGAATATAAAGAAAATATATCAGAAAGAAATGTTGATCATACCAAAGAAGAATTAGCGAATTCTGTTATTAATTGAAAAATAAATGAATTAGAGGATCAAAGTGATTCTAGAAATGGAAGGAATAATAATGTTTCGCAACCTAATGAAAATAGAAATGATCCAGATATTCATGAATGAGAACAATCAAGTGATAACCAGGATACAAAATGAAAAGTAAGAGATTACCTTGCGGATCATCCTTTACTTACTGTCGGTGCAACAGGTGGTCCTATGGCGTATTGATATGCAAAAATAATTGACCGTTCATCAAGACATTTTGCTCAATCATGATTAGAATCTTTGCATGGAGTTGAATTATCAAAAGATGCAGCAACAAATTTTATGAACGCTAATGCAAATGTATTAAGACAGCATCTGAAAGCTCACCCAAAGATGCCTAGATCGATGAAATTAAATTATAGAAAAGCAATAAATAGGTTTTACAAATTATGAAGTGAAATTACTGATGAAACAATGGAAGCTACCCAGTTATTATCAAGATATCAAGATATATTTTTTGAAAGTTGAAATATACCTTGAAAAATCCATATGAGTAGCCGTGCTGCTAACAAAATCGCATGATTAGCAGATGATGAAATTAAATTAATAATTAAAAATAGTAATTCTGTAGAAGATTTACAAAGTCTTTTAAAAGCTAGAGGTATCACCGTATCAAAAGAAACTGCTTGAATCTTAAAACAAGCAGGAACTGTAGAAGATTTTAGGAATTTCACAAAAATATGTAAAAGTGCAAAAGGAGCACGTAATTTTGTAAAATGATTAAAATGAGCATGCTGTTTATCTCTTCTTTTCTTTTGATTTGATATTTGGGCAGCTATCGATGCCAATAGAGAAGCAGATATGATTGAAAAAGTGAATCCTTTGCAAGCAAAGCACAAAAGAGAAACAGCCAATGAACAATTATGGATATGAGTTACTTGAGTATTTGCAGATGCTGCTTTATATTGTGTTCTAGAAGCTTGTGCATATTTTTGAGTATCTACTGCACCTCGATGAACAATTGCTGCACTTGCTGTAGCTGCATGATCTATAGCACGATATTCAATTTCTGATGCACAGTATGATATTAAGGCGTTTTATGACCAGAATAGGATACAGTATAGTAATAGATCAAGAACATACATAAAACAATCAATTGTGCAATTAATTGTATCGGACGATAAAGAATTAAAAGAAAAATTAAAAAAGGAAATTAGAGAATATAGATTGAGTTCATGAGATAGTGAATCTGATACTCTTGAAGATGCCCGAGAAGCTTTGATTTTTCAGGAAGAAAACCAATATTGAACATATAATATGGTGCAAGCATATTACAGTAGCTGAGAAACCGAAGATACATTTTTAGAACATTTAAGTGATGAAGAAAAATCTAGTTATTTATCTCAAAAGGAAGAACTTGAATGAATTATAAAAACCAGAATGGATTATATCAAAAAATTTATTAAAAAATGAAGTGATTCTCCGGAGTATAGATTAATGCTTTCCAAAATCGAATCAAATCAATGAATATCTTTTGTCGAACAAGTATTAGCAGATTCAAAAGTCTATGCATCATTACAATGAGACATGGAAGATCCATATATCGAAAATTATAAAGATATGAATGTTGCTGATTATAAACAAGCATATAGAACAAAATTAAAAAATGAATATCCGGAAGAATTTGATAAATTTGAACAATTATCTCAAAGTGATCCAATTTTATTAAATGAAATATTGTCATATTTTCCTATATATGAACGATCTGTATTAGACGATATAGAAGGTACTGATGCTACAGAAGAATTCGATGAAGAATACAACATTTGAGATGATGAAGATGATTATGAATATGACGAAGATGATGAAGATGATGATTTTTTTGATGATGAATTTTGGTTTGATGATTGAGAATCAATTGATGAGCTAAAGTACACAGACACTGAAATTGGTAATATTAAAAAAAATTTAGATTTCTTAAAAAAATATAGCGAGTATTATACTTTGGGTAGGCCAATTGAAAAGAAGTATGAACTTTATTGATGAGATGAGAATAAAATTACAGCATATATTGAATCAATTTTAATAGATAATTTTCAATCACTTAATAAAAGATATTCATATAATACTGAACAAGTATTAACGAATTTGTCTTCATTAGATGATAAAAACAATTTAAATATCAAATTTTCAGTTTCTGATAATTTACGACAAAATATTTTATACAGTATAGCGACTGAAGTTCACTGATATGATTGAATAAACGATGAAATGGAATTAATATATTTTTACAATGAGAACGATAAATATAATTTATGAATATATTACGATAACTGACGAAGAATTAATAAATATTTTGTTGAAGATCATTATGCTAAAGAAATAGATAATAGATGTAGGCCATGATTTGAACAAACTGTTAGTAATTATAAAAAATGGTTCTGAGAAATGTATTTAGATTCAGATGCTGAAGCTGCCGATGATAAAATAAATTTAGAAATAAAAAATAAAATAAATTATATTATCGATAGGGAAGCTGATTATATCAGAAATAAATGTGAATACGAGTACAAAATTATTGATTTTATAAATGAGAATAGCGTAGACAATAATTATGTAGAGTTACCATATTCTTTGATTGTAGCAGCAAAAAAAGCAGGTATATGAGATGTTGAAAATTTTTATTTCAAAAAGAAAGATGGAAAAATATATGCATTGACATCTTGAGATAAAAGAAACATGGTTTTAAATATGTCGGAAACAGAACTTATTTATGAATCAACAAGTCCACTGCGCGAAGCATTAACAAATGAGGAAGATGATTTAATCAAATCTGTCGATGCTGTCTATGACAAATTGAAAGCACTTAGAAGTGTTGAAGCAGATGATAGCGATGGTTACAAAACAAGACAACATGACGATGAACTTATTATTTCAATAGAATTAGAAAGAATTATGACAGCAAAAATGCAAGAACGACGTGATTTAAAAGATTCACTTTATTATATGACTCCTTTTAGTGCTACAGAATACTTAAAAAATAATGCATTAGAATACTATAGCTATTTCGATTGATTATATAGATGATTACTAACAACTATAACTTCATTTAAAATTGATAATGATATTCGTAATATTTGATATTTTGATATGGCACAACAATGGATATGACAATTCCCTATAGTCTTTATAGATAATGAATGAAATTATAAGTTCCACGAATGATTGCCAGAAACAATAGCTCAAATATTGCCAGAGTTGTTTGATTTTTATAATGATGAATGAACTTGAAAAACTGTGAAAGAATTGCTCTATAGCGAAAAAGATGATGAAAAGCTTAAATGACAATTTTTAGCAAGGTGAATATACACTGTATGTATTGAAGAAGCTGTACTATCATATAAAAATTGAAAATTAGATGATTTTAATGTCAATAGAGATGACAATTTAGATACACAAGAAATAAAAAATATATTAAATGACAGGATGAAGATTTATACATTTTGGGATTCATATAACAATATTGATTATTTAAATACTGAAGCAATCGAAACAAAAGATCAAGATATTATTACTATAAAAAAATGAGAGACAGAATTTCATCATACTGTACAAGAAAGTATTGATAAGATTATACATACGGTATATGACGTCGATTGGGGACCACAAAGATGAACAGTAAAATTTGAAGCAGATGATACCAAATCTGAACCTTGAAAAATTATCTGAAAGTTAAATAGCCGATGATATAATGAAAATATTATTATAAATATCGACCCTACATCTGAAAAAATTACAAATATAGAAATCCCATGATTAGGAATGAATTTTAGTAATAGTTATGAATGATTCCGCGTAGCTAATCTAATAAATTGGATTAAAAATAATAAAAGACAAAATCCTAAATGATCAAGAGCTTCATATAGATTACCTTGGTGTGAATACGAGGACTATATGCGACGTTCTGGTGGATTAGACAGAAACATAACTCGAACAACCAATAACGTAATAGTATTGTATTCTAACACCGTTGCAACTTATTATAATTCTATAAAAGATAGTCAAAAATTCTTGGATTATATAAATTCTAATAGGGTATAATATTAACACAACAATATTTTACATTTCAAAAATATGAAGAACCCCCCATTAAATAGATGGGGTTTCTTTGATTAAAAAAGTACCTAAAAATTTGACAGAAAAAATTTTTTGGTTATAATTGAGTAGTGTAAAATATATTTTATATTTTAATTTATATAAAATGGTATTAGATAGTTTTAATGAAGTAAAAAATAAAAAAGAAGAAATTCAAGCAAGGGATTTCTTAGACGAAACAGAATATAACGAATATATTGCTGTGTGTGATGGATTTTTGGAAGAACTAAATGCATTAAATGAAAATGTAGTAGATGGTGAGACCAACACTGAATTGACACAGTTCTATGAAGAATGTAGTATGGAACAAGATCAAATAGATCAATTTATTGAAGATTACAGAAAAGAAGTTTGAGAAAAGTATTCTACCTTTGTAATAGATCACTTAGATGATCCAGTAGAAGAAAACAGGACTAGTACAGATCAGATTGTTAGGTTGACATGAGATTTGGCTTCTGCTTTACTTACAAAAGTATCATGAGAAGACATCCTTGATTTAAGTTGATTGGAGGTGCTAGATGAAGATTCAGCTACTGAATTGGTAAAATTTGCATGAGATGAACTTTATCTAGATAATTTAGAAGATTTAGATCCAAATGTATCATTAACTCTATCTTGATTTGGTTGAAAAATATTATCATTAAATTGATTAACAGAATTTAATGAATGAGTTAAGAATCTAAAAGAATTTAGTTGAGAAAAATTACTTTTGAGATGAATTGATATGCTAACAGCAGAAAATGTTGATAATCTAAAAGAATTTTTGGCTGTTAATATAAGCATTGGTGAAATATCAGATTCAGAAATTATCACATTATTATCAGAAATAGAAGATTGAAAAGTTGATTTTACAGAAATAACTCCATCTGAGACTCCAACAGAGACACCAACAGAAACTCCGACTGAAACACCAACAGAAACTCCAACTGAAACACCAACAGAGACTCCAACAGAGACTCCAACATCAGGTGGTGAATGAAATCAATCTAGATTAGAAAAAGCATGGAATGACTTTTCTAATCGAGCCCAAAGACAGTGGGAAACTATAAAAAACCGAGAATGGGTAAAACGATTAAGAAATAAAATACACGAAGAGTTCAAGGATAAAAGTATAATTGATGTTATAATGAGTATTTTTAAATAACGAAAATTTTTACATTTTAAATTTAACAAAAATGGAAGATTTAAAAAATTCAGTACAATCTATTAAAGATGAATTGGAAGATTATCAAAGACAATTAGATGTAGCAGTATCACTAACAGACAATGCTGAAAAGCAGAACCAGCTTAGGAGACTTTGGGAATCCGTGGAAGACACATCTGATGAATTAAAAGAATTAGAAAGTAGAATAGATTTAAGCAATGAGAGTGATGAGATTACTATACTATATAATGCTACTGTTTCACTAAAAGAAAATTTATCAAGTAGCATTACTAGTAGCTTAGAAGCAGAGACACCAACAGAAACACCAACAGAGACACCAACAGAAACACCAACTGAAACACCAACTGAAACACCAACTGAAACACCAACAGAGACTCCTACTGAAGATGAGTGACTTTTCAAAAAAATATGAAATCGGTGGAGAAACTTATGGAATGGTGAAAATGGAAAAAATAATATAAAAAATGCAGCTATATGAGGTGCTTTATTAGTAGGTTGAGGTATTGTATGATCAAAAATAGAGAGTGGAAGACAAGAAAGAAAAGCAAGGAGAGAAGCTAAAAAAGCAGAAAGACAAGCAAGAAAAGAAGCAAGAAGAAAAAAATGGTGAAATTTTTTGACTTGGCTTTGAATTTGATGAGCATGATATTATGTAGCTCATTGAGCAATTACAAAAAAATGGAGTCCATTAGATATGTTTAAACGAAAAAAAGAGACACCAGCAGAAACACCAACAGAGACACCAACAGAAACTCCAACGGAAACACCAACAGAAACTCCAACGCCAACACCAACTGAAACTCCAGTAGCATCATAATCAAATCTTTATTATATTGTATATTTTAAATTAAAATGTCAGACTCAGATAATGCAATAACGAATAAAGTAAATGAATTTATAGATAATCGTGAATGAGATTCGATTATTTGACAACTTTCTGCTGCAAAAGTAGAAATAGATACTCTAAAATCTGAGATAAGTGAGTTCACTTGAATAGAACAAGAAAAAGATTGATTAGCATGAACAATTTTAGATCGACTATGAAATGGTACTGATTTGCGTCAATATGCCGAATACGAGCTAAAAGATAATTTAACATGATGGGAAAAAACTAAAAAAAGATTATTAGAATTAAAATTATCAATTACTTGTACATATTTTAGTGATTTTAAAAAATTTTTGAAAAACTTAAAGGAATGAGGGGATGTAAGTCGAGATACACAAACACAAACAGAAGTTACTCCAGTATCTACATATCGTGAGAACACATGAGATCAAAGTGAACAGATGCAAAGGGAAGAAAATAAGTGGCATCCAGGAAGATCTATAGAGAGAAGTGTTATGGACAAGCGGCGAGATAAATGAGAAAAAATCCCAGAAGAAAAGGTTCACGAGGTTTGGAACTATATTGTTAATTGATGAACATTTTACTCTCCTACAAGATGAACTATTACATGGTGAAAAAATAAATATAAACATGTATGCTCAACATGATCTTACAATGTTTTATGGAGATTATGATTCCCAAAAGTATCAGAATCTTTGAATGTTGATTTAGAGTGAAAAATTTTACCAAGAATGTGATTAAATTTTATATGAACAGTAGATCCAGACAATCCAGAAAAAGATTGATATAAGCCACAAGATTGAGATACAGCAGTACGACCTAAGTTTACTCGTGATTCATGACATGTGACACAACACCAGGCTACATACATAAATGGTAGCTGGGTATCAGATACTATACAAAATAATATGTCGTGTTATTGAGATAGAAACGAACCAAGAAATGTAAAAATTTATCGTTATACATGAGAAGTGTCACTTGCTTAGTTATTCTAAATACCAAATTTTATAAGTGACATTTTTTTTTGTATTTTCTTTTTCATCAGCAATATATCTCCTAAACCAAGTTCTTTGTCTTTTAGCAAGACGTTGAGTATTTTGTTGTAATAAAGCTTCCATTTCCTTGATATTATAATTTCATTCCAAATATCATACTACTTCTTTATAACCAATTCATTGCATAGATTGTAAAGTAGGGGAGTATCATTTATTTAAAAGTCACTGTACCTCCTCTACTAGTCCTGATTTTATCATTTCTTTTATTCTCGCATTTATTAATTTGTTTGTTCCATCTTTTTCTCTCCAAATTCACATCATCAATATTGGCTGATCAACCTCTTTTTCAAGAAAACTTTCTGTTTTAGTCTTCCCAGAGCTGTGAAATATTTCTAATGCTCTTACTAAATATCTTGTACTTTTTGGATGAATTTTTTTTGCTTCATCTGGATCAATTTTTTCCAATTCCTTATGTAAATATCAAGGATCTTTTTCTTCTAAATCAAACATTTTTTTTCTAAATTCAAAATCAGGTCAGATTTCTGGCATCTGGAAGTTCTTGTAAATTGTATCAATATACAATCATGTACCACCTACAATCATCGGTAATTTTCATCTTGATTGAATTTCTTTAATTTGTCTTTTTACATCTTTTTGCCATTGTCACGCGGTATAGGATTCTCCAGGTCAAATAATATTTATTTGATGATGTGGAATTCTATCCATGATCTCTTGTGAAACTTTATCTGTTCAAATATTCATTTCTCTAAATATTTGTCTGCTATCACTGGAAATTATTTCTACATCAAAAAACTTTGATAATTCAACTGATAACCTACTTTTCCCAGTTGCTGTAGCTCATCGAATTATCACAATTCAATTTGGATTTTTTGAAACAAAATCCTGTATTATTTCTTTTGATCATAATACGATATCTTCAAATTTCATATGTTTTTTCAAAAAATATTATGGTTGAAAAAATGGCATCCTACTACATCAAGTTGTCACACACATAATGCTTCAGATTAAATTCTCTCAGTTTCTATTTACAATTGCGATTTCCCAATCTTCTTTGGTTAAATAATTATTTCAATTTATTTTATACTTTATAGTATATCAATACTTTTTTACGTTATCCTTCGTACTTGGTAATTGCTTAAATCATCATATATAAACTTTATTTCATACAATTTTATCCAAAAATTTTGATAATCGGTATTCATTATAATATGTCCTATAAGAATCAGATTTCTTTAAATAGTTATCTGCCATACTTGATAAGCTTGAAAAGTCTCTGTTATTTATTTTATCATAAAAAGATTGAATTATCTGCGTATACTCGTCTGTAATCGATACACCCTCTGTTAAACTATTTTCCGTATTTGTTGTCTCTACATTATTATTAATTTCAATATTTTCGACTTCTATAAACTCTCAATTAGGATCATTATATCAAATTTGCAAATTAATATTGTTTTCATCTTTAACATTATCTATCTCTGAAATAGATGGGTTTTTAGTATTATCCGGTATAATAATCTTGTATGTTATAGCATAAATAACAGCACAAATAAAGAATGCAATAGAAAAAATCAAAAGAATTCTTGAACATTTCTCTTTTTTACTTTCCTGAGTAGTGCTTGTTCCATTATTAACATCTACGATGTTATTATGGATCTCTTTATTTTTTTTCTCGATTTCCTTTATATCTTTGTGGTGATTTGAGATTTTTGTGTTGATACTATCATCAATTCTTTTTTCTTTCCTTGGCCTTCCACGTCATAGTTTTCATTTATTTTCAGCAGCTTCTTTATTTATTTTTTCTTTCAATTCTCAAAAATCTTTCCTTGGTCTTCCACGAGTGGAATTTTTTTTTGTTTCCATTTGCTGTTATTTTTATTTAAAAGATTTTTTAAATTAATCCATTAAATCTTGAGTACGATTGAACCAGTATCTGAAATCTCTATCAAAATCATCATAATCTTGGAACTCTCTGTTTGATTTCTTGTGTACTACATCTCACATATTTCTGTATAATTCATCAGATAAATTTTTCCATGTTGTACTGTTTCTCAATCTTGGATATTCAGATTTTAATTTACTTATTAAAGTTGGCCAAACATTATAAATTCTTTCAATCATTTCAAATTCCTTCCACGTGAATCAATCCAATGGAGCATCATCTGAATATCAAACATTAAAGTCTAAATAAGTAGAATTTCAGTCTACATCTTCAGCAATAATTCTATAGTATCATTTTTTTGCAAATTTAAATATATTTTCAACAGTTTTTTCTCAGTGATCAGAAGATGTCATTGTTATGTATCAATTATTCCATGTTGAAGAACGATTTATGAAATAATTAGAATTAGTTCTTGTAATATTTGTCCAAGAATTAGAAGTAGAAGATCTGTATTTTGCTGAAAAGTTAATTTTCCCTCTATATGAACTATCAGTTTCTATGGTCAAATCTACATACTCAGATGCTGCTGGACTTTCATCATTTGTACTAAGTTCAATATCATCACTATAGCTAGAAGAACCACCGACGTTGAAATCGATATAATCAGTATTTCAATCTTCATCTTTAGCAGTAATTCTATAGTAACCTTTCTTAGCGAACTTGAAAG
>Ga0310786_10008988_pt1 | contig 12741 bp, 11 predicted proteins | sample AusTroGonzalo_MG_FD_203881 | JGI IMG/M metagenome (GOLD analysis project Ga0310786, IMG submission 203881) | Bovine rumen microbial communities from tropical cattle in Woodstock, Queensland, Australia - Gonzalo_03 (v2) (version 2) | ecosystem: Host-associated > Mammals > Digestive system >...
CAAATTGCGGCTGATGTAGATAAATTTAAGGAGCGGACATCACCCGGCATAGGAATTGTGTATAATTTGTCCGCGTATTTAGTATAAAATTCGCGCGGTAAACCGCAGGATTCTGAACCGAAAATTAAATAATCGTCTTTTTCAAATTTGATGTCCCACAAGCATTTTTTGCCTTTTGTGGAAAAGAAAAACAGTCGTGCGTCTTTAGGTAAATTATCAAAAAATTCATCACAAGTCGGCACTAAAGTATATTTGAGTTTGGGCCAATAATCAAGCCCGCTGCGGCGGATTTCTCTGTCATTAATCTTAAAACCTAGTTTGCCGACTAGAAACAAATGTGTATTTGTCGCAACGCAAGTGCGCCCGATATTGCCTGTATTAAACGGAATTTCCGGATTAATTAAGACGATATTCAAGGCGCACCTCGCTCAAAAAACTACATTTCCCAACGTACAAATAGCGGAGTGAACGGATGCGGAACGCTTGCATTGAACGGTAAAATTCTTAAAGCATAATCTTGCCTGCCGCTTGTTTCGGGCTGGATTTCAATTTCATACTTATAGATACCGTTTTCTTGTTTGATAAAATTCATAGCAAGGTCTTTTACGCTTTCAAAAGCGCCGCTCATACCGCGTGTGCCGAGTTGTAATTGGACTACAACTTGCTCAGGTTTCAATGCGCCCAAAGTAACATTTGCGGTGATTTTAATTTTTTGGCCGACTAATACTTCACCGTCAATTTGCCCTGTCACATCTGTGATACTTACTTGCGGCCAATTATCTGCAATTTGTTTGCGCCAAGCGGCAACTTCCGCTGTGCGCCCTTTTGTGTACAAAATATTGCTGTAATAATGGGCTTTGGTGTAAAATTTATCATAATATTCCTGCACCATTCTATTTGTGTTAAAATAAGGAACGATGGTAGAAATAGAATCCTTCATTTTGGCAATCCATTTTTGCGGTAAACCGTCGCTGTCGCGGTCATAATAAGTGGGGATGACTTCTTGTTCAAGCAAGTTGTATAATGCTTGGCTTTCTACTTCGTCGCGTTCTTCGTCATTCTTATAACTGTCTGAGCCGGTTATGGACCAACTAAAATCACAAGGCCCGACTTCATCCCACCAACCGTCTAAAATTGAGAGTGCCAAAGCACCGTTTAACGCTGCCTTCATACCGCTTGTGCCGGATGCTTCCATAGGCCTAATCGGGTTATTGAGCCAGACATCCACGCCTTGCACCATATAACGCGCAAGGTTCATATTATAATCCTCAGCAAAAACAATTTTACCGTTAAAGCGCGGGTCAAGCATAAAGTTAAAGATTTTTTTGATAAACTCTTTTCCGTTACTGTCTGCCGGATGTGCTTTACCGGCAAAAACAAACTGAACAGGGTATTTGGGGTTATTGACGATTTTTGCCAATCTTTCCGGATCCTTAAAAAGCAAAGTGGCACGTTTGTAAGTGGCAAAACGGCGCGCAAAACCGATAGTCAAAACACCTTCTTGCAAGACGGTATTTGCCTGTTTTGTAATTTGTAAATTTGCCGCTAAGCGCTTTGCCTGCCTTACCATGCGTGCGCGAACATGCTTTATAAGTTTATCTTTACGCAAATTATGGGTTTGCCAAAGTTCATCGGCGGGAATATCGTGTACTTTACTCCAATTAGTGTGTTCAAAATCTTCCATTACATTTGCGGAATTGTTGAGATACTTTTTATATAAATCATTGTGTTCATGGCTTACCCAACTTGCAGAGTGCACACCGTTTGTAATGCTTGTTATAGGTACTTCATTTACATTTAAGTTAGGCCAAACGTCGTGCCACATTTCGCGCGAAACTTTACCGTGCAATTTCGCCACACCGTTTAAGTAAGCGGAAAGTTTTAAGGCAAAAACAGTCATGCAAAACATCGGGGACTGCGGTGTTTCTTTACCGTAATCTAAAAACCTGTCCCAACCGATACCGAGTTGCATTACATAAGGTTCCATAAATTTTTTGACTAAATTAAAATCAAAATGTTCATTACCCGCAATTACCGGTGTATGTGTAGTGAAAACGGAGGTCGCCCAAACAATTTCGCGCGCTTCGTCAAAGGAAAGGTGCTGTTCTTGCATAATTTCAATAATACGTTCGCAAAGCAAGAAAGCGGAATGCCCCTCATTAATATGGTATACCGTCGGTTTTAAGCCCAAAACCTTTAAGGCCTTTACGCCGCCGATACCAAGCACAATTTCCTGCTTGATTCTGTTTTCCCTATCGCCGCCGTAAAGTTGTTCGGTGATGTTTCTGTGCTGTTGCGGGTTTTCCGGTAAATTGGTATCAAGCAAATATAGTGATGTGCGCCCCACAGGTACACGCCAAATCATTGCTTTAATAATTTCGCGCCCTAAAGGAATATCAACGGTTAAATGGTTACCGTCTGCTTTCAAAATCGGTTCAACGGACATGTGCGCCCAGTCATTTTCCGGGTATTGTTCGCCTTGCCAACCGTCTTTATTCAAAACTTGTTTTACATAACCCTTTTGGTAAAATAAACCGACACCGATTAAAGGTAAGCCAAGGTCGCTTGAACTTTTAATATGGTCGCCTGAAAGCATACCCAAGCCGCCGGAATAAATAGGCAAACCTTCACCGATTCCGTATTCCATAGAGAAATATGCCGTTAGGAAATTATCTTTGCCTTGTCCTTTAATGCGGTTAAACCATGTATTTTGTTCTTTTTGATAATTCCTGTAAAGTGTTTCCACATAATTAAGTTGTGCAATAAAATCTTTATCTTTACTAAGTTCTTCCAAACGTTTTTGTGAAACGGTTGCCATAAGCCATTTGGGCATACGCAAACTTTGTTCCCAAAGTTTTTCGTCTATTTTAACGAATAAATTGATTGCATCCCAATTCCACGCAAACCACATATTATTGGAAAGTTCTTCCAAAAATTTCATATTGTCCGGCAAATCCGGCGTTACCTTAAAAGAGTGTATTTTCATAATTCTCCTTCTTTAACTTTTATTTATATAGTATAGCAAATTATAACTTAAATTTATTTTTGAAACTGCGTTCCATATCACGTGCAACTGCTTTATCTTTGAGGGTTTTGCGTTTATCAAATAAATGTTTACCTTTTGCTAAAGCGATTTTTACTTTTGCCCAACCGTTTTTAATGTAAATTTCAAGCGGGACAATAGTTTGCCCCTTAACCTCGCTTGCTGCGGCAAGTTTATTTATTTCCCTACGGTTTAAGAGTAATTTTCTTGTACGTGTAGGGTCCAAAACCGTATGGGTATTGAAAGAATAGGGTTTAATGTTTAAGTTTAAGATTTGCGCTTCGCCGTCAACCACGCGCACGAAAGCCGCCCTCAAAGAACACTCTTTGTTGCGAATTGATTTTATTTCCGCGCCAAGTAAGACAAGCCCTGCCTCATAAGTATCTAAAATAAAGTACTCGTGGTAGGCTTGGCGGTTGGTTGCGATGACCTCAATACCTTTTTTTCTCATAACATATATTTTAGCAAATATATAGGAAGTTTACAGTAAACACACTTTGCCGGCGGCGTCTTTTTGGTAAATTTTAGTTTTTCTTTTCCTAGAGTACCGAGAGTCGCTTCGCTCCCGTTCTTCTTGGTACTAGTCGTCAAAGAGAAAACTAAAATTTCCTCAAAAATACTTGCCGAGATATTGCACACGGTTTGGCTCTATTACATTAGAGTTTCCTATAATTCCCCGCCCCTTCTTAAGGTGGAGGGGTTTGGGGTGGGGTTATAAAATTAAATTTCCTTTTACATAGGTCTTTTGGGTACATTTTAATAGGTCTAAATGCCCTTGACGGTATAAGCATATATAGGTATAATATAATAAATATTAAAATCTGTAATAGGAGGTATTTATGAAAGCACTGAAGAAGATGATTAGTTTAACAATGTCGGCGATATTGTTAATTACCACAAACTCTGCTTTGCAAGCGGCAAAAGTAGATACTGCCCAAATGCAAGAAATAAAAGAATTGAGGGCAGATATAATTAAAGAGGTAAAGAGGGAAAAATTATACCCTAATTTACCAAGACCTGAAGAAATGATATTCCGTCACGGTCAAGCGGTAAAGAATGAGGAAGCGCAAGTAGGGAAAATACTGGCGGAATTTAAAGCAAAATATCCTGTTACTAAAGAGAAAGAAGAAGAGGCCAAAGGTTTTGCCAAAGAATTAAAATCCGCTTTACAAAACACTACTCTGTCAGCGTATGGCGTATTCAGTAAATATCAAAACAAATATATTGATGAAAAAACCCTAAAAATTATTAAACAAGTGTCACAAAAAATAAACAAAGAAGCAGACACAGCCAGATATAAAAAAGTTATAAAAAATAAAGGCGAGAGAATAAAAGTGGCAGCTAATACCGCATTATATGCTGATTCGTTTTGGGATCTGGTTGAGGATATAGATTTCTTCTTTGAAGATATATGTCAAAATGACCAGACGTGTGTGGGTATCTTGATTGGTCTTCGTTCAATCGTAGTGTTTGTGATTGGAACCGGTGTAGTACTTTTTTCCGAAACTATTAAAAATGAGATTTTACACAACGTATTAGCATATTCAGGTGGGGCTATTATATTGATGGGGTTCCTTCTAATGTTTTTTTCATCAGCATATTCTCCCTCAATAGCACCAATATTTGATGAAGAAAAGACTTTGCAAATGTTTACGGAAAAACCTTTTGAATATCTTGCTGATTTTGAAAAGAAGAATAAAGAATTTGAGTACGTAAATATATACAACAAGGGTCCCAAAGCGGCACAAGCATTAAATGACGTAGTAGATATTGAATATTATGTATCTGCCAATCCGGATAATTTAGAGAATATAAAAGATAAATTATATATCGGTACAATAGATTGGTATGAAATGGAACCGGAAGCAAGAGCAGAATATTTACATAATTTTGCCGAACGCTTAAGAACAGAAGCCAAAGCAAAAGCACTTGAATATTCAAACACGCATAGTTTTAAGAAAGGTTTAGCAGAAAAATAAAATTATTGTTTTAACAAAAAATACCCGCACTATACAAAGTGCGGGTATTTTGCATAAAAGAATAGAGAACGTTCATCCTATAAGTATCTTTTAATATTTATAAAAGTAATTCCTCTAGTTTTCGCCCCACACTTTTTGCTTGCAAAAAGTGGGTGGGAGAATTAAAGAGGGGGGTAGTGTAAAACAAAAGGAAGACCTTATTTGATACTACCCCCGCCCCTAGCCCCTACGTGTCGAATGACACTCCACCCACTTAAAAGTGTGTGAGGGGAACGTAAGGAAATACTTTAATTTAGTCAAACCGTGCGCAATATCTCGGTAAGTATTTTTGTGGAAATTTTAGTTTTCCAATAAAACATAGCGCACGAAAATATTCACGCGCCGCGCAGCAGATTTCATAAGGTCAAACCGTGCGCAATATCTCGGCAAGTATTTTTGTGGAAATTTTAGTTTTCTCTTTGACGACAAATACCCAGAAGAACGGGAGCGGAGCGACTCTCGGTATTTTAGGAAAAGAAAAATTAAAATTTACCAAAAAGAATTTGACGGCAAATAACAATAACTGCAAACTTCCTAATATAGTATAATATAACATAGGGGAGTTTATGAGTACACTCGTAATAATAATATTAACGATAATAATCTTGCTTGCTTTGTTTTTGCCTTTTTTTATTCACACTGTAGAGCAACAACTTGAAGCTTTTTTGTTTATTCTCGGTATTATTGCCGTTACCACAATTTCAGCGTGGAGTTGGCATCTTATCGGTGACGCTTTAATAGAACCGGTAAAAATTTCACTTGCGGTTCTAATTATCGGTTTGCTTTTCAAAAAGTTCAGAAAACATATCACTGTTTTTATTGAGTATCTTGAAAATAAAATAGGCCTTAAACGTACCATTATGGTTTTGGTAGGAAGTTTGGGCTTTTTATCAAGTATTATAACAGCCATAGTTGCCGCTTTAATATTATGCGAAATAGCCTCTACTTTGCGTCTTACCAAGCGTGATACTGTGCACGTTTTAGTTATGGGTTGTTTCGCAATCGGTTTTGGCGCTGTTCTAACGCCGATAGGCGAGCCGCTTTCAACAATAGTAATAGGAAAACTTTCGGGTGAGCCGCATTATGCCGGGTTTTTCTATCTCTTAAAATTGCTTTGGTATTTGGTTATACCGGGTGTATGTTTCTTTGCTTATAGGGCAAGTATTACCAAAGATGAACAAATTAAAACACATCAGCGTATGGAAACAGACAGTACTAAAGATATTATAGTCCGCGCTGCAAAAGTATATTTGTTTATTATGGCTTTAGTGTTTTTCGGGCATGGGCTTACGCCGCTTGCGGAAATCAGTATAATGAAACTGCCTTTAGCGGCTTTATATTGGGCCAACTCAATTTCCGCAATTTTAGATAATGCTACTTTGGCGGCGGCAGAAATTGTACCTTCTATGACTAATACCCAAATTGAATTTTTATTGATGGGTTTAATTATTTCCGGCGGTTTTTTGATACCGGGCAATATCCCAAATATTATTTGTGCTTCAAAGTTCAAAATTAAAAGTAAGGAGTGGGCAAAACAAGCATTACCGGTAGGGCTTGCCTGTATGTTGTTTTATTTTATAGTGCTTGAAATTTTGCCAAAATGACATTATGATAACAGTAACAGATGCTTTAATTCGTTTGCTTGTGGCCTTTTCACTTGGTGCCATAATCGGTTTTGAGAGGCAATACCATGATAAACCCGCCGGCTTTACAACAAATACCTTAATTTGTTTAGGGTCTGCCATATTTTCTATGGTATCTTTGATTTCCGCCCAATATTACAGCGGGGACCCTGCAAGAATTGCCGCACAAATTGTAACCGGCGTAGGTTTTTTAGGTGCCGGTTCAATTATCAGGGAAGGCAATAAAATTTCCGGCTTAACGACGGCAGCAGGTATATGGGTTGTTGCCGGTATCGGTATGGCGGCCGGTTACGGGGAGTTTGAAATTGCAACTTTCGCCGTCGCTTGTGTTATGGTCTTGCAAATATTTTTGCGCAAAGTATTAAATGTTTTTGATTCCGTAAAAACCTATGAATATATCACCGTTAAATGCGAACCTAATATGGAATTAGTTGACGAAATTGAAAATGCCATCAAAAAAGCCGGTGCAAAAATTTTGAAAAGAGATTTGTACAAAACAGATGGTAAACTTGTTATCAAATTAGTAACTGATATGTCTGAAAATTCTTTCAAAGAAGTTTTTAAGGTCCTTATTTCCAAAGAACAAATTATAAGTTTGGACAGGTAATTTATGAAACAAAAAATAATAACATTAGGTAAAATTAAATTTTCAAATACCCTGCCTTTGGTATTTATAGGCGGCCCTTGCGTAATTGAAGGCGAAAAAGTGTTTTTAGATACTGCCAAACAAATTTGTACATTAATGAAAAAGGCAAAAGTACCTTTCATTTTTAAGGCCTCTTTTGATAAAGCGAACAGGAGTTCCGTTTCCGCTTACCGCGGTGTAGGAATAGATATGGGCCTTGAATTGCTTGCCGAAGTCAAACAAAAATATCAAGTACCGATTTTAACTGATATACACGAGCCGTACCAAGCAAAACAAGCCGCTAAAGTGGCAGATATCTTGCAAATTCCCGCTTTCCTTTGCCGTCAAACTGATTTAGTTTTGGCAGCAGCAAAAACAGGTAAAATAATCAATGTCAAAAAAGGGCAATTTTTAGCGCCGCAAGCAGTTTGCGAAATTATTAAAAAAATTGAAAGCGAAGGCAATAAAAATATTTTGCTTACTGAGCGCGGGGCGTCTTTTGGTTACGGCGATTTGGTGGTTGATATGCGTAGTTTTGAAATTATGCGCCGTACAGGGTACCCCGTTATTTTTGATTTAACGCATTCTATGCAAAAACCGGCAGGCGCAAGCACAACGGGCGGTGATAAAACCGTTGCCTTAACTTTAGCGCGTGCCGCAGCAGGCGCAGGTATTGCGGGGCTTTTCTTTGAAGCGCACCCGCAGCCGGAAAAAGCCCTCTCAGATAAAGCAAATACTTTAAGTTTGCCGGAATTAAGAGAGGTTGTAAAACAAGTAACGGCTATTGACGAGGTCACAAAATGCCAGAGAATGAATTAAAAAATACTCTTTCAAAAACCGTAAAAAGTATAATTTTTATTTATATTACTTTGCTTGCTTTATATTTTTTAGTAAGTAAAGTAATGGATAATTTACCTAAACCGTATCACAAAAGAACAATTTCAGCGGAGGTTACCCCATGGCTAAAATAAGTAATGAAGAAATTTTGAAAAGAGCAAAAGATGTTTTTATTTCCGAAGAAACTGCCCTTAAAGATACAGCGAAAATTTTGGGCAAAGATTTTGTCAAAGCGGTTAATCTTGTAAGCAAAACAGGCGGCAGGCTTGTGGTAGTAGGTATCGGTAAAAGCGGGCATATAGGGCGCAAAATTTCCGCTACTTTGGCCTCAACCGGCACGCCGTCATTTTTCGTTCACCCGACAGAGGCCCTGCACGGTGACCTTGGTATGATTACCGCTAGTGATATTGTTTTGGCACTCTCTTTTTCCGGCGAAACGGAGGAGTTAAGCAAAATTTTAACCCCGTTAAAAAAAGAAAAAATAACAATTATCGCCTTAACAGGGCATAGAAACTCTACTTTAGGTAAAATGGCAGATATTTGCCTTGAGGTCAAAATTAAACGCGAGGCCTGTCCCTATAATTTGGCACCTACGTCTTCAACAACTGCTATGCTTGCGCTTGGGGATGCTTTGGCAATTTGTTTAATGCAGGTCAAAAATTTCCATAAGGAAGATTTTGCGCTTTTCCACCCGGGCGGCACACTAGGTAAACTTTTAACTTGCTTTGTAAAAGATATTATGTTTAAGAATAAAAACCCGATTGTTTTGGAAGGTTCTACCGTTCAAGATGCCTTATTTGTTATGACAAAAAATAAAACCGGCGCAGCAGCAATAGTTGATAAAAAGGGTTCCTTAAAAGGTTTTTTTACAGACGGTGATTTAAGAAGATTATTGCAGAAAAAACCTGATGTCTTAAAACTAAAAATTGATACGGTTATGACTAAAAAACCTTTTGCTTTTCAGGCAGATATGTCTGCGGTACGGGCAGCGCAAATTATTACCGAGCGTAAATTTGATAATGCCCCTGTGGTAGATAAGAAAAATAAAGTAATCGGCTTTTTAGATCAAGATAATTTAATTGAATTTATAGCATTAGCAAAAAAATAAAATGAAAAACTTTTTAATTCTTGCATTTATACCTTTTTTGTTTGCTTGTCAAAAAACAGAGGCAAACATAAATGATATTTTGCCCGCCCAAAGGGCAGAAAGTGTAATTATGCGGGAAACTTCAAACGGCACGACTACTTGGCAACTTAAAGCAAAAACAGCGGATTTTTATGATAATCAGGATGTCGCTATGGAAACCCCGCAAATTATTTTTGATAAAGACCAAAAAGCGGAGGCCTCTTTAACTGCTAAAAAAGGGAATTTGAAAGGTAATATTATAACGTTTTCCGGTGCTGTTGTCGTCCGCTCTAAAGCGGAAAAGTTAAAACTAACTACTGATAAACTTTTTTATAATACAACTACGAAAATTGCTTGGACGGATGTTCCTTTCGTCCTAAAACGCAACGGCATAACAGTAAAAGGTAAAGCATTAAAGGCAAGTGAAGGGTTTTCAAATATAGAAATTTTTAAGCAGGTAACAGATTTGCCAAATGACTTAAAGGAGTTTTAATAGTGCGTATTAAAAACATTTTCCCGCTTTTGTTTTTGCTTTTAGCCCCTATTGCCTTTTGCCAAGTGCAAGAGGAGGATTTGGCAATGCTCCTTGGCGGTATGGTGAAAAGTGATAAATGGATAATTAGGAAAGATGTTTTGGAAGAAGAATTTATCGGTAATGTACATTATGAAAACGAAATGTACAAATTGTCTGCTGATAGAGTGCTCTCAAAAAGGCAGGTAAAAATTTATGAAATTGAAGGTAATGTTATTCTTTCCAGAAAAGAGGGGGAAACTTCTTTAACTTTGACGGCGGCGCGTGTTTCTTATAATCAAAAAAAAGATACAGGTTTTGCGCAAGGTTCAAAGGGTAAACAAGTTAAAATAGTTTACCGCATTCCGGGGAACACTTATACTTTGCTTGCAAATAAAATAGAATTTTCAAAACAAGCCAATTTCTTTAAGGCGGCAGGTAAAGTAAAAATAAGTGATAAAGAAAATACTTTGCAAGCACAAAGTGCAACTTTTAACAGGGCAAGCGGTATTTTTGAAGCACTCCCTCAAAGGCCTTTGTTTACCGGCGGCAGCAAAGACGGGGATTATGCCCTAACGGCCGATAAAATTGTTGTAAACACTAAAGAGCAGAAAATCAAGGCCTTGGGGCAGGCGCAGGGTTGGCTTGCTTCAAAAGAAGAAATACTGACGGAAGAAAATCTTAAAAAAATAAAGGATTAATTATGGAACTTTTAGGTATAGATTTGAAAAAAGCATATAAAGAACGTCTTGTAGTAAAAGGTGTTTCTTTGAAAGTAAATTCCGGTGAAATTGTTGGTCTTTTAGGCCCAAACGGCGCAGGGAAAACGACATCTTTTTATATGATAGTCGGTTTTATTAAAGCGACTTCCGGTAAAGTTTTTATTGACGGTAAAGATGTAACAAAACTGCCTATGTATGAGCGCGCCCGCTGCGGGCTTGGCTACTTGGCACAAGAGCCGACAATCTTCCGCGGCCTAACTGTGGAAGAAAATCTGCTTGCCATTTTAGAGCGCCTTGAACCAAACGCACAAAAGCGTAAAGATAGGGTTGACCAACTTCTAACGGAGTTTGGTCTTACTAAACTTGCTAAGCAAAAAGCGTGGACCCTTTCCGGCGGTGAAAAACGCCGTATGGAAATTGCCCGTTGTATGATAAGTAACCCCAAAATCATCTTACTTGATGAGCCGTTTGTAGGTATTGACCCAATAACCGTTGCCGAATTAAGGGAAATGATTTTCAAATTAAAAAGCCGTGGTTTGGGTATTTTGATTACGGACCATAATGTGCGCGAAACTTTACCTTTAACTGAGCGCGCTTATCTTATTTACGACGGTAAAATCTTGGTAGAAGGCAGCCCCGAAAAGTTGCTTGCCGATGAAAATGCCCGTAAATTATATTTAGGCGAAGATTTTAAGATGTAACAACTATTAAATTTAGTGTGGTGGGAAGATGAGGAAATATAATTTGTATTTTTTGGCAAGAGTTTGGGCTTATTTCTATTTTGTGGCCCTAAATTTTGCCTTTTTCTTTTTGATGCGTTCAATTTTTTATTTTGCAAATGTGCCGCAAGGGCTTATAAAAGCGGAAGTTATAAAAGCATTTTATATCGGCGCAAGGTTTGATTTACGCATGGCATTTTTATTTGCTTTACCGCTTGGTATAATGTTTTTATTTCCAAGGGTTAAACGTTGGCTTAAAGGTCTTATCACATTTTTATATACCTGTACTTTTGCTTTTGTGATGTTACTTTATTTTATTGATTTTGGTTATTATGCTTATCTTAAAGAACGTCTTAATGCCTATATTTTTGATTTGGCGGCAAATACCGCAACTTCACTTGAAATGGTTTGGGAAACTTACCCCGTAATTTGGGGCTTTTTGGCGCTTTTAGTTCTTGCTTTTATATACTATATAGTTTTACGGAAAATTTTAATTTATGCCTATTCAAAAGAGGCAAAACCAAAAGCATATTTTTATGCCTTTGCGGCTTTGCTTATAACGGCAGCTTTTGTGCATGGGCGCTTTTCTCAATATCCGCTTAGGTGGAGTAATGCTTATTTTAGTAAAAATGCTTTTATTTCCGCCTTGGCTTTGAACCCTTTACAAAATTTATTTGATACTTATAAATTTGCTAAAAATGGTGTTACTTTTGATGCGGATAAAACACGCAAATATTATACCGAAGTTGCCAACTTTTTAGGTGTTAAAAAAGAGGAACAAAATGCCGAAAATTTGAATTTTGCCCGTCCTTATACAGGGGCAGAAGATGCAAAAAAATATAATGCGGTTGTAATTATAACAGAGTCCTTAGCATATGATAAAAGTTCCTTTGCTAACCCGGAACTAGATGCCACACCTTATCTTAAAAAATTTGCACAAAAAGGTACTTTGTTTGATAACTTTTTTACGCCTGCTGCCGGTACTGCAAAAGGTGTTTTTGCAAGTTTAACCGGTTTACCTGATTTGGCAACGGTAAAGACATCTTCCCGAAACCCTTTGCTTGCTACGCAGCACGTTTTATACAATGATTTGGAAGGGTATAATAAATTTTATTTCATCGGCGGCAGCGCAAGTTGGGCAAATATACGCGGCTTGCTTGAGCATAATATCTCAGGCCTTAAAATATATGAAGAAGGCGGGTATAAAGATATGAGCCGCAACGATGTTTGGGGTATTTCGGACCTTGCTATGTTCCAATATGCGGCCAAAGAATTTAAGAAGTTAAAGGAACAAAACAAACCTTTCTTTGCCATATTACAAACGTCAGGTTTCCACCGCCCTTATACTATACCGGAAGATAAAGGCGCTTTTACCTTAAAAGAAGTGGATGAAAAATACCTCCAAAATTACAGTTTCAGCGGTAATGAGGAATATAATTCTATGCGCTTTCAGGATTATGCTATGGGCGTATTTTTTGATGAAATGCAAAAAGCAGG
>Ga0310786_10008989_pt1 | contig 12739 bp, 6 predicted proteins | sample AusTroGonzalo_MG_FD_203881 | JGI IMG/M metagenome (GOLD analysis project Ga0310786, IMG submission 203881) | Bovine rumen microbial communities from tropical cattle in Woodstock, Queensland, Australia - Gonzalo_03 (v2) (version 2) | ecosystem: Host-associated > Mammals > Digestive system >...
TCTGCAAGGCCGTGAAGGAGGCGTTTCCGGGACGGCTCGCAGGGGCTTACTACGGCTACGTAATCCTCTCATACGAGCCAGAGGGCAGCACGGCCCGCTTCGAGGAACTGCTCGCGAGCCCGTACGTAGATTACATGAAGGCCACGACGCGCGGCTACAACCTTACCGACGGTCTCCATCGCCAGATTCCCAGCGTCTTCCACCGGTATGGAAAGATAGCCTCTATCGAAGGAGACGTGCGCACGCATCTTGGGCTTGCGCCAGGACAGGGCGAACCCAAGTGGTGCTGCCGCACGCCCGAGGAAACGCGCTCGACAGTTTCGAAGTTCGTGATGAACGCGAGGATGCTCGGCACGGGATGGCACTCCGTCGATTTCGGGAAGCGGAACGTGAAGTGGTTCAACTGCGAAGAGGCGATGGAGCCGATTGCCGCGTCAGAGCGCGTTTGGGAGAAGAACTTCGCGTCGCCTCCGCAGCGTGCGGCGGACGTCGCCGTGATATTCGACGTGAATGAGGTGTGGCGCGAAGGCCCCCCGCAATATCGCGCGGTTGCCTCCTATCAGGACAATCTCGTGACCTTCCCGTTGCAGACGCTCAACTTCAGCGGCTATGCGTACGACTTTCTCGCTCCCGAGGACTACCTGGCTTCGCCGAAGCCATACCGCGCAGTCGTCTTTCTCAACACGTGCTACGATACGCCCGCCCTGCGCACCGCTGCGGCAAAGGCACGCAAGGACGGCTCCGCTTCGATATGGTGCGCGACTCCTGCGCTCTCCACCGCCAATGGATGGTCCGAGAAGTCGATGCGCGACTTGACCGGCATCAATCTGCGATTCTGCCGCGAGAAGCGTCCGTTCACGGCGAAGCGGATTGGCGGCGGCGAAGGCTATGCGCCTTTCAAGGTAAGCCCTGAATGGAAGGAGTCGCCGCGCGTGTTTGCGGACGATCCCGCCGCAGAGACGATAGCCACGTGGTCGGATGACGGAACGGCGGCGTTTGCATGGAAGCGTCTTGACGACGGAACTGTCTCCGTGTTCCTTGGAATGCCGTGCAACAAGGTCGATCAGTGGGTTGAGCTTCTGGAGTCCGTCGGCTGCCATGCGTTCGCGCCAAAAGGGTTTATGGTGCGTCGCGATTCGCGCTATCTTATGGTGTTCTCCGGAAAAGACGGCACGATTCCGCCGGAGAGCATCGTGATGACGGGCCAGATGGCGCAGACCGGCAAGCTGGAAATCGTTCTTGAGCGCCGCTATTCGAAGATCTGCGACGTGATGACGGGCGAGACCGTTGCCGAGAACACCGACAGATTTGAACTTTCATCCAACAAACCGAGGGTGTGGTATCTTGAAACCGAATAGAACTTTAGCCTCTTCAATCGTGGCACTGGCTGCGTTCGCGGTCTTCGGCGGAAGCCGCGAACAGGCGGAAGGCTTTTCCGCCGAGACGTATAGAGCCCCGCTACCTGAGTTTTCCCCGTCTTTCTTCTGGATGTGGAATTCTCGGCTTGATGCGGACAAGCTTTGCCGACAGCTTGACGTGATGGCGTCCAACGGGGTCATGAACGTATGCATACATCCGGTTCCGAAGGCGTTCCGTCCAGGCATCTATATGTCGGAGATGGAGCCTGACTACCTGACGCCCGGATACCTCGATGTTTATGCGAAGGTGGTTGAGCACGCGAAGTCCCTTGGGATGCATTCCTGGCTCTACGACGAAGGCGGATGGCCGTCCGGAGGAGCATGCGGACTCGTGGCGGCAAGCGACAGCGATGGAAAGTTCCGCGCGCGTGGAATCGGCTTGGGAATTGAGGGCGACAAGCCATTCGGCGTGCATGCAATCGACTACACGCCAGGGAGGGGCTCGTATCCTTCGATAATCGAGAAGGGGGCCACGGAGCGGTTCATCGACATCACCTACGAACGGTACAGGGAAAAGATCGGCGGCGACTTCGGCGGGACGGTCAGGTTTGCGTTCACCGACGAGCCTGACGTCCGCAACTGGTATTGGTATCCGATGCTGCCGTGGTGCGCCGATTTCGCGGAGGAGTTCAAGCGCAGGAAGGGATACGACGTCGTGCCGTTCATGCCCGGGGTGCTCGCGTCACAGTACCTGTCGGAAGGCGACGACGTGGAGCGGCGGCTTGACTGCATGGAGGTAATTGGCGATCTTCTCGTGGAGAGATATCTCCTTCCGCTGCGTGACTGGTGCAGGCGCAACGGGCTTAAGTTCGGCGGCCATTTTAGCGGGGAGGACGCTCCGGAGAACGGGGCGAAGTGTGGCTTTGGAAGTCTTCTCAAGTCGATGCGTGCCATGGATGCCCCGGGAGTCGACATGATATGGCGTCAGGTCTGGCCCGAAACGCGGGCGGGGGCGGGGCGGCAGCCGCCATTTCCGCGTTATGCCGCGTCCGCGTCGCGTCAGAACGGCGGCCGGAACGTGCTTGGCGAGTTGTTTGCGATCTACGGCGATTCGCTTTCCCCGCTTGAGATGCAATGGCTCGCAAACTACAATCTCGTGCGCGGCGTGAACATGCTCGTCTTCGCATATTTCCCATTTTCGACCGCAGGACAGTGGATGACTCTCATGGAGCCGCATTTCGGCCCGGTCTCTCCCCTGTGGGAATTTAGCGGACCGTTCTGGCGGCGTCTGCATCGGACGTGCGGGATGCTTGCGCGGGGACGCAGCGCGGCGGAGATTGCCGTGTTCTACGACCAGCGTTCGTTCTGGCGTGGAGGCGGTGCGGCGGAGACCGCCGCGAATCTCCACTACGCGGCGGCTTCGGCGCTTGACGCCATGAACTGCGACTATGATTTCGCCGACGATTCCATTCTTGAGACCGCTACTGTCGAAGGCGGCCGCCTCAAGGCCGGGGCGGCTTCGTATTCCACTGTAGTCGTGCCGGCTTGGGGGTCGATGAAGGCGTCAGTGAGGTCAAAGCTGGAGGAGCTCAAGTCGGCGGGCGGGAAGGTGCTCTTGCTTCATGAAATCGAGGCTGTTCCGCGCACGTGCCGTGTATATGGATGCAGGTCTGAGGAGATACGCGTATCGAAGAGGGTTTCCGGCGGAAGCGTCATGTATTTCGTCGTGAACGAATCGATGTCGCCGTCGGAGGACCTGGAGATTTCCTTCGCCGAGACGGGGACTGTCGTGCGGGTGAACCATGAGACCGGGCTATATGAGCGCGTCGATGCTAAGGACGGACACTTCCCGTGGAAGTTCGACGCGGCTGGCGCGGAAATTTTCATCGTGGGCGAAAGACCTGAGACCGAGGCAGCGCCTACGGTGACATCTGGGCTGAAAGTCGAGTCTGAAGTCATAAAGGACGGCTGGACTCTCACGCCGTTGCGCCGTCATTACGCTGGCAAAAGCGACTTTGTGGTCGAGAATGTGAAGGCGGAGCCGATGCCCGTGTCGCTTGGCGATTGGCGGGAGAAGCTCGGATACGATTTCTGTGGCGTTGCTCTCTACAGGAACGAGTTCGAGTCAACAGGCGGCGAAGCGGTGCTCGATCTTGGCGCGGTATGCCATGCCTCGTCCGTGCGCCTGAACGGAGAGCAGCTCCCTGACCGGTTTGCAGGTCCCTTCCGCTGGAGGGTCCGCCTGCGCAATGGGAAGAACACCATCGAGGTTAAGGTCGCCAATACGCTTGCGAGCGCGATATCCGACCCACGCGTGCGCGACCGCATTGCACGCGACTTCCCGCCGCGCAGTGTATTCGATGCGCGGCAGTCCGAGTATGACAGGAGCAATCTCAAGAGCGGCCTCGTCGGGCCGGTGACAATATGGCGCCGAAAGGGCGAGTGAAATTCGCTGCCTGGACTGTGAACATGGCAATAACGCATGGCGCCATTGTTTCGAAGGGTAAGTATAATATACCCATAACAACCCAAGAAAGGTAGAGACATGCCATTGTTTGTCGGAATGCTGGCTACGTTGCCTGTCATCATGCCTGTCGTTGAATCGGCTCGCGAGATCCCCATTGCGGACGAGGTTGACGTGTTGGTCGTGGGCGGTACGGCTGCCGGCGTGTCTGCCGCGACTGCCGCCGCCGCCGATGGCGCCAAGGTGTATCTCGCCGGAGGCTTCACGTATCTAGGCGAGGACATGGCGGGCACGCTGGAGCTGGAATGTGCGTCTGGCGGCGCGGCGACACCTCTTGAACGGCGGATGCTTGGGTTTGAGCAGGCGTATGCGCCCTACGGATACGACCACGGCCCGGACTTCAAGTTCAAGGGCGGCTACCAATATAACTGCAATCCTCATGACAAGTTCGCCGACGGGGCGGCGCCGCAGTCTCCGTGGGACAGCGTCTTCTATACCGACAAGGCTTCTGTGTTCTGCACTCTCGAGCGGCTGGAGCGGATAGAGGCCGTTGAGGCCGTCGTCATCGAGAACGACGACCCTGCCGCCGACGCGGCGCATTCCGTCGACCACCGCGGTGCGCTGAAGCCGGGCCTGCGAGGCCCTCTTACCGGATCGGTGACGCTGACTTTCCTGGACGGGCCGCGCTCGGGTGAGACTGTCGCGCTCGCGCGCACCGGCGAGACGGCGCCCTGCCGCGGCATCATCATCCGCGACGTGGAGTGCTCGCTACAGCATACATCCGAGTTTGCGGTGTCGGTTGATGCGGAGTTCAGCCGCGTGCGTCTCGACGTCTTGCCGGCGGCAGGCGCCGCCTGCCATCTCCTCTCTCGAATCCGCTTCCGCCGTCCGGCAACCGAACGATGCGAGCGGACTCCGACGCCGCTGACTGTCAAGCGGATGCTGGACCGCGAGCTGGTCGCTTCCGGCGTCAGGTTCATCACGGGTTCGCCCGTGAGCGACATTCTCTCCGACAGCTCAGGTTCCCTGGCGGGTGTGGTTGTCGCGAACCGTAACGGCCGTCAGGCGATCCTTGCGAAGTCTGTCGTCGACGCGACGAGGTATTCGGCGCTGTCGCATCTTGGATGTCCGCTTGCGTCTGACAGTCCTGGCAGCGTCCGCTTCACGCGCGTAATACAGGCGGTCGAACCGCCGCCTGGCGTCCCGGCCGTGGCGTTTGACCTCGACCGTGCGCCGACGCACCACCCGACCGAGACGCTCCGGCTTTTCCGCTGCGCTGTTGAGCTGCCAATGGCCGATTGGTCTTATGCGAGCCTCGTGCGCGCCGAATCGCGCGCGCGTGAAATTACGTGGTGCCCGTCGACGACAGACGACGCCGACCAGCTGCGCCTGGTTGATTTCCCGGCCTTTGCCGGACGCCCCTTCCTCCGAAGCGTGCCTGACGCCGGCCCTCTTGGTGCGCGCATACGCGCCGGAGAGTCGGCAGGACGGGCTGCCGCGGCCGAAGCGCGCATCCGTCCGGCATTGAGCGGCGTGTCGGTAGAGTCTGCTGTGTCCGCGGCCGCTTGCGCGGAAGACGTGCGAGAGTTTCTTTCCGGGCTGCGCCCATACGACAGCAGCATCCCACGGCGGACCGTGCCGTCGCCGGCGCGGGAGATTCCCGTCCTTGGCGAATACGAAGTCGTCGTGGTCGGCGGAGGCACGAGCGGCACTCCGGCAGCCATTGCCGCCGCGCGCGGGGGTGCGCGGACGCTGCTCATCGAGTACATTCACACCCTTGGCGGCGTCGGCACAGATGGCCGCGTGCTTGGCTACTACTGCGGCAATGTGGGCGGGTTTGTCAACGAATTCAACGGGGCCGTCGCGCGGTCTGACGCAGCGAGGGCTCACGGCTGGGATAGGAACGCCTATCCGCGCAGCGAGACGTGGCGACGCCTCTGCGCGAAGGCTGGAGTCGAAGTCTGGTACGGAACCTTGGCGGAGGGCGCGGTGGTCTCCGGGCGGACGGTTCGCGGCGTCGTTGTCGTGACGCCTTTCGGCCGCGGCGTCGTGCGTGCGAAATGCGTCGTTGACGCGACCGGCAATTCGGACGTCGCGGCGGCGGCCGGGGCGAAAACGGTGTTCCTTGGCGCTCACGAACTGGCGCTGCAGAGCGCCGGCAAGGCGCCTCATCGCTATGGGCATGGCGCGACTAACTCAGATTTCGGGCTTGTCAACGATTCCGATGCGCTTGACCTCTGGCTTTTCGGGATGCGGGCGCGTGCGGGCTCCTCGACGGCGTGGGACATTCAGCAGATGGTCGACAGCCGCGAACGCCGCCGCATCGTATCCGACTATGCCGTGCAGGGATGGGACGTCGTCGCTGGGCGGACGTTCTGCGACACGGTAGTCCTTGCGTGGAGCAAGCAGGACGGGCACGGCTATTTCTCCGACGAGTTTGGCTGCGTTTCGCCGGAGGACGGCTTCCGCAAGCGTTCCGTTGCCGTGCCGCTTCGTTCGCTGTTGCCGCAGGGGCTTGGCAACATCGCCGTAATCGGGCTGGGCAAGGGCGTCGCCAGGGATGTCGTGCCGTTCGTCCGCATGCAGGCAGACCTGATGAACGAGGGATATGCCGCTGGCACGTGCGCAGCCGAAGCGGCGAAGACGGCAGGCGGAGACTTCCGCAAGACGGACATCCGCGCAGTTCAGCGCATTCTTGTCGACAAGGGGAATCTTCCTAGCCATGTACTTGGCTGGGAGGACTCGGCGCTGTGCCTGACTGACGAAGAGCTCCCTGAGGCCGTCGCAAGGCTAGCCGACGGCTACCGGGGAAGCGAAAGAGTCTGGATGGCGGGGGCTCGTGCGGTGCCATTCCTGCGGAACGCCTATCGCGCGGCGCAGACGGACCGGGCGCGGCAGATATACGCCGTCCTGCTGGGGCTCCGGCATGACGCGACTGGAGCAGAGACGCTGGCGGCGTTGCTGGACGGCCGGCAGGCGCTTTGGAAGAGGGGAACGTTCACGTATGGCCGTTCAATGGACATCATCGGCGTCGCCCTGGCGGCAGGTCGCTCGAAGACGGCGGCTACGGACGCTGCAATCCTGCGAAGAGTCGAGGCTCTTCACGACGATTCATCCATGACGGCGTTCCGCGTCGCGACGTTGGCGGCGGAGGCGTCGGGCTCGCCTCGGCTTGCCGCCGCGCTTGCGGCGGCGTTGAAGCGCTCCGGGGTGGGCGGCTGGGCGAGGTCGTCGGCGTCGGAGTTGCCGCCGCAGGCCGGCTATGGCGTCGGCCCGGAGGTTGATCGTTGCATCAGGGAATTGGCGCTGGCTCGCGCCCTCGTGGCATGCGGAGACTCGGAAGGCCTTGGAAGGAAGACGCTTGAGGCCTACGCCCGCGACCCTCGCGGCGTGTATGCCGAGCATGCAAATGCCGTCATTGACGGGACACGCAAATAGCAGTCTCGTCGGGCCGGTGGCAATATGGCGCGCCCGCTTGTCTTCCACAATGGATTATGATACTATACCTCCAAAAGAACAGTAAAAACACAAAGGAGAATGGAATGGACAGGAGAGATTTCCTAAAGACAGGCGCGGCAGGCGCATTTACGATGGCGAGCGGCGCGGCGTTTGCAGGGGCAGCCCCGGGGACGGATCTGATGACGCAGTATTCGGGCGTCGTCATCAATGCGATGCGCGACATTGTGAAGGACGAGCGCGCCAACATCCTGAAGGCGGCGGATCTCCTTTCGGACAACGCGAACGATGGCAAGCTTCTCCATGTCTATGGCGCGGGCGGGCATTCGGCGATCGCCGCGATGGAGATATTCTGGCGCGCGGGCGGCCTCGCCTGCGTGAACGGCATGTTCCCCGTGGGCACGAACGTGATGACGGCCGGACCCACGACGGCGAAGGTCGAGGGGTTTGCGCCGTATATCTTCAGCTTCTACGACGTGAATCCTGGCGACACGCTCATACTCGTCAACTTCTACGGTCTCAACATCACAGCCGTCGATATGGCGCTTGAGGCCAAGAAGCGCGGCGTGAAGCTCGTCACGATCAACGCGCAGAAGTTCGCGAAGAAGGTTCCCAAGAACTTCAAGTGGCGCCATTCGTCCAAGATGGACATCAACGACCTTGCAGACATCGCCATCGACAACCATGTGCCGTATCCTGATGCGATCCTCAAGGTCCCGGGGCTGGAAGAGGAGATCACTCCCACGGCTACAATCCTCACGTGCTTCACGATCAACTGCCTCATGTCAGAGACGATACGCATGATGGTGGAGAAGGGCGGCAAGCCCGAGATATGGGTTTCCAACAACATCCCCAACTGCGACGAGCACAACAAGCCGATACACGACAAGTACCGCCATCGCGTACACCATCTCTATCCTGTCTGGTAGGAGCGACCCCCAGTGACGGGTGCGGTCTTCGGCGAATGGACGCTCGATTCCGCAAAACAACGCAGCCGAGGCAATTACCACTTGTTAGGAGCACGTGGATTTGGTATATTATACATGTGTTTAAAACAGGGATTTAAGAATGGACGCGACAAAAGATAGCATAATGGCTGTTGCGATGAGGCTATTCGCCGAGAAGGGTCTCAGGCTCGTGACGGTGCGGGAGATATGCAAGACGGCGAATGTCAACGTCGCCCTTGTCAACTATTACTTCCGCAACAAGAACGGTCTTTACCAGGCGTGCGTGGAACGGCTGTTTCACGAGAACACCGGCGATGAGCTATGCACAATAGACGCGGCTGTTTCCGACTCCCGTTCCTGGCGCAAGGCCGTGCGCGGCTGGATATTCGGCGTTTCGCGCGCTTTGCGGGCTACTCGGGGTGGTGCTGAGCTGGCTGCGGGCTTTTTCCGCCAGGAGATGGTCGATCCGTCCCCGATGTGCAATCTTGTGCGCGAACGGTATGTCATCCCGGTGCAGAGCAGCCTGCTGCGGCTCATCGCGATGGCCGTTGATGACATTCAAGAGCAGTACCGCTGGGCAGATTCGATCTGGTCGCAGCTTTGCTCCAATGTGATGAGGGACCCTTCGTGGAATCCGCTCTTTCGTCCCGCTGGCGCCGAGGCGGAGGCGTGGAGTGATTCAATGGCCGATTTCGTGCATCGACAGGTGATGTCCGGCATGAAGTACCGTGCGAAGCGGCGCGTGCGCTGACCGGAGGCGAGTGGAATGATCGTGTGGTTGCTTTTGCTGGCGCTGGGAGCTATGGCTCTGTCGGGATGCACGAATCCCGATGCCGCGTATCGCGAGGACGCTGCGCACACGTTCAGGACTAACCTTGTCGCCGAGACGGAGCGCGCGCTCGCCGAGGCGGGAGGCGTGCTGACGCTCTCCAATGCGCTGGAACTTGCCCATGTGCGCTCGCTCAAGCTGGCGCAGCAGGACCTTGAGGCGAAACTTGCGCGAATCAACCGAGCGACGGTGTTCTCGGCGTTTCTGCCGACGGTCGGCCTTTCGGCCAAGGGATTTGCCGTCGACGGCGGAATCCATGACGTGCCGAATTTCGGCGATTTCGAAAGCAACAGACTGCAGGCAAGGTCCGCATCGCTTATGGTCGCCCAACCGGTTTTCACGCCGGTTGCGTGGGTGATGTTCGCCGAGTCGCAGTATGGAGTGCGCATCAAGGACATCGTGCGCGAACGCGCGGAACAGCTTCTTGACGTGCAGGTCGCCGCGCTGTTCTACCAAATGGCAGTGGCCGAGCGCCGCGTGGAAACGGCTACGCGCCAGCTTGAGAGCGCTCGCGCCCTGACGAACCGCGTGACGCGCCTCGCATCGGAAGGATATGCGACTCAAGCCGACGCGGCGCGAGCCAAAGCGCGTTGCGTGCTGGCTGAAACATCGCTCGATGCGGCGCACGACGAAGTCGCCGCGGCACGGGAGGAGCTGGCAGGGCTCCTGCACCTCTGGCCGCTTGCAAAGTTCAAGGTGTCCGGCGAATCGCTCCTGGCGCTTCCGCAGCTGCCCGAGAAGCGTGTCGAGGAATGGGTGTGGGACGGACTTCTCGCGCGCAAGGACCTCGCCGCCGGAGACCAGACGTTGGAACTTCGCAAGGCACAGGTCATTGAGGCTTTGGCTGGCTTCCTGCCGAACGTCGTATTGGGCGGCGGCGGGCTCTCGGGCTCAATCGAGGACGTGACGATTCGCGGGTGGGCCGGCTCGCTGATGGGCACGTGGGCCGTTTTCGAGGGCTTTCGGACTGTGCAACAATATCGTGCCGCACGGGCGACGCGCGAGGCGGAGTTCAAGTTGCAGGAGGAGCGCATGACGGCCGTCGTGATCGCCGTGGCTGACAGCTGGCGGCAGCGTCGCCTGGTGCGCCAGAAGGCTGAAGCGGCGCGCGCCTGGGCCGAGGCCGCGCGCCTCGACTACGAAGCGGCGGCGCGGCGCCACGAAGACGGACAGGAGACCCTCTCGTCCGTATTGGACAAGTTGGCTGTCAGCGAGGAAGCCGAGACGAAGCTCGCGGAATCCGCCTACGGCGAGGCGATGTCCGACATTCTCCTCCGCCAAGCCGTCGGGATCGACGTGAGCCCCTGAACTTCGCGACTGAAACTACGCTCTTGTGCGGCGCGGCAGAATATGCTAAACTGCACATACTATAGGTATAGAGGTCGGCTTGAATCTGGAAAGGATTGCTTGTGATCATCAAATGCGGAGTGTGCGGAAACGACATGGAGCTGCCTGGCGACATTGCCGACGGCCAGAGAGTTTCATGCCCGTTTTGCGGGGATAAGACGATTTACAGCAAGCCAACGCGAATAGAAATCCCGGTAGGGGTTTCGTCTGCAGGCAGAAGACGGCGTCCAGAGCCGACTCAAGATCCGGAATCGTTGCCGCATGATGAGCGGAAGCCAAAGTTGGGCATTCGCCGCCCGAAAGACTCTTCGTCTGCCACAGACCTGAACGCCCAGGCCATCATGAAAAAGATGGAAGACGAGGAACATGAGAAAGCCGTTGCTGCAGAGCGTGCAGCAATGGCTATGAAAAAATTGCGAAGGGAAATGATCGTCCGTTATTCCGTGATTGCGGCTGTTGTGGCTGTTTGTGCGGTTGCGGCATGTTTTTGGTTCATGAAGCGCCATGCCGAGCGGATGGAGAAGGCCGCCGAGATCAGAGAGCGGATTCGTGTCGAGCAAGAAGCTGAGAAGCTCAGAGATGAACAGGAAAAGGCCGAGCGGATAAGGCTGGAAGAGCAGAGGAAGGCCGAGCGCGAGGCTCGTCGCAGGCAGGAAGAGGATGAAAGAAGGCTAAAGACCGAGGCTGCCGAGAAAAGGCGGCTTGAGGAGGATGCAAGACGCAAATCTCGCCAGATGGCGGTAGAACGCTATCAAGACTCCAAGGCAAAGTTCCGAAACGCCGTGCTGTTGCCGTATAGGATGCTGCCCAAGGGCAGCAGGCCTGGCGCGGTTGAAGGCGTGTTTGACTTTGCCGTTCCTGTTGCAAATGGGGATTATGAGCTTTACGAAGTGGCGTCGCATACTGGTTCTGTGCTAACGGCTACGATGCTGTCGGCGCGAGGCGAACCTGTTTCGGTTGACTATCCCGTCTTTGAGGAGAGGGTCAAGTGCTTTGGCGGCATAGTGCACAATGGGCAGGCGGCATATCTCATCTGCCCTGTAGACGGCGGCAAGGGGATGCCGCTGCCGACGTCTGATTTCAGCCCTGCGCGGATGCGAACCGGAGGCCTGCACGGAACGGTCGCATCGTTGTTCATGGCAACCGACAGGCTTTTCTTCGAAATACGGGTGGAGCTTCCTGGATGGAAGCGGCCTGTGTTTGTCAAGAGCGTCGCATATGGCGACATGGTTTCCATTGCGGAGGTGGAGTCTGCGCTAAGGGATGCTGCATCTGGCAGTGTCTCAAAGCCGCGCACGCACAAGGCAAAGCGCAGGACTGTCGAACTGTACGACGGAGACATCATAAAGCGGCAGATGGGCGTCACTCTCGTCCCGCGCAATCCGCGTTATCACAACGCCAAGTGGCAAGCTTTATACGATGAGGCCATCAGGCAGGAACGCGAGAGCAACGAAGGCCCGACACCTGTCGAAATAGAGAAGTACCAGGAGGCTGTAGCCAGAAAATATCATCAGTACAGGACAGAGGCGACTCTGGCAATCGGCATAAAGGATACAGCGCGATGAAGAAGGTACTGGCGATTTCTTGAGCAAGAGTTAACAACGAACATCCAGGAGAGAGACACCATGGCAAAGGCAGATTCGAAAACAGGCAATACCGCGCTTGACGCGGTGATGAGTCAAATACGCAAGGAATTCGGCGAGATGTCGATCATGCGCCTCGGCGACCGCCAGACGGAGGAGATACCGGTAATTTCGACGGGCGCGGTCTCGCTCGACATGGCGCTTGGCGTCGGCGGGCTTCCTCGCGGGCGCATAGTTGAGTGCTACGGCCAGGAGTCGTCGGGGAAGACGACTCTCGCGCTGCACGTGGTCGCGAACGCGCAGAAGGCGGGAGGAGTCGCCGCGTTCATCGACGCCGAGCACGCCCTCGACCCCGGCTATGCGAAGAAGATAGGCGTCAACCTCGACGACCTCATCGTCTCCCAGCCCAACAGCGGCGAGGAGGCCCTGACCATATGCGAGCAGCTCGCGAAGTCCGCCGCGCTCGACGTCATCGTTGTCGATTCCGTTGCGGCGCTTACGCCTCAGGCTGAGATCGACGGCAACATGGGCGACAGCCACATGGGGCTCCAGGCGCGGCTCATGTCGCAGGCGATGCGCAAGCTCACGGCGGTCGTCGCGCAGACGAAGACGCTCATAATCTTCACGAACCAGGTGCGCGAGAAGATCGGCGTCATGTTCGGGAACCCCGAGACTACTCCCGGCGGGAAGGCGCTCAAGTTCTACGCCTCGTGCCGCCTCCAGGTGCAGAGGATAGGGGCGATAAAGAACACGGC
>Ga0310786_10008990_pt1 | contig 12739 bp, 11 predicted proteins | sample AusTroGonzalo_MG_FD_203881 | JGI IMG/M metagenome (GOLD analysis project Ga0310786, IMG submission 203881) | Bovine rumen microbial communities from tropical cattle in Woodstock, Queensland, Australia - Gonzalo_03 (v2) (version 2) | ecosystem: Host-associated > Mammals > Digestive system >...
GGTCGTGACCGATGAGATCTGCGACCTGATCGGGTGCAAGCCCGAGGAGGTCTTCAAGGTCTCCGCCCGCACGGGAGAAGGCGTGGCGCCCATCCTGGACGCCATCGTGGAGAAGATCCCGGCACCGGAGGGCGACCCGGAAGGGCCGCTGCAGGCGCTGATCTTCGACTCCGTCTTCAACTCCTTCCGCGGGGTCATCGCCTACTTCAAAGTCAAGAACGGTTCCATCCGCAAGGGCGACAAGGTGAAGTTCTTCGCCACCGGCATGGACTACGAGGTCGAGGAAGTGGGCATCCTGAAGATGAAGCTCATCCCCGCCGCCGAAATCGGCTGCGGGGACGTGGGCTACGTCATCACCGGCATCAAGAGCGCCGTCGAGGTCAAGGTGGGCGATACCATCACCCACGTGGCCCGGCCGTGCGAGGAAGCCATCGCCGGCTTCGAGGAAGTGAAGCCGATGGTCTTCGCGGGTATGTATCCCGTGCAGGCCGACAAGTTCGAGGAGCTGCGCGCCGTGCTGGAGAAGTTCCAGCTCAACGACGCCTCCTTCGTCTATGAGCCGGAGAGCTCGCTGGCGCTGGGAAGCGGCTTCCGCTGCGGCTTCCTGGGCCTGCTGCACCTCGAGATCGTGCAGGAGCGGCTCTTCCGCGAGTTCGACATGGACGTGATCACCACGGTGCCGAACGTCTCTTACAAAGTCTATACGACGCAGGGCGAGGTGATGGACGTGCACAATCCGTCCGGCCTGCCCGCCCAGACGCTCATCGACCACATCGAGGAGCCTTATATCCGCGCTCAGATCATCTCCAAGTCCGAGTTCTTCGGGGCTATCATGAAGCTCTGTCTGGACCGCCGCGGCACGCTGATCGGCCAGCATTACATCACGGCCGACCGCGTGGAACTGACTTACGACATGCCCCTGTCCGAGATCGTCTTCGACTTCTACGACAAGCTCAAGACCATCTCGAAGGGCTATGCCTCTTTCGACTATCACGTCATGGACTTCCGGCCCGCCCGGCTGGTCCGTCTGGACATCCTGCTGAACGGCGAGCCCGCCGATGCGCTCTCTACGCTGATCCACGAGGACAACGCCTATACGTTCGGGCGCAAGATGTGCGAGAAGCTCAAGGACCTGATCCCGCGTCAGCAGTTCGATATTCCTATCCAGGCGGCCATCGGTGCGAAGATCATCGCGCGCGAGACCGTCAAGCAGGTGCGCAAGGACGTGACCGCCAAGTGCTACGGCGGCGACGTCACGCGCAAGCGCAAGCTCCTGGAGAAGCAGAAGGAGGGCAAGAAGCGCATGCGCCAGATCGGCACCGTCCAGGTCCCCCAGAGCGCGTTCATGGCCGTTCTCAAACTGGATTCCTAGTCCCCATGGTCCGCTGCTTCCAAGTCGCGGGACTCACGTTCTCGCTGGACCTGCCGGACGACTTCCCGGCAGCCGACCTGCTGCACAACTACGATCCCTTCGAGGTGGCGTCACGGACCGGCAGCCCATCCCGCCAGACGTCCGGCTGCGCCGGACCCTTCCCACCGCAAAGCGGCGGGCCCCTCCCTCTATCGAACCGAGGGTGGTTACGGTCTGGCGAGATGGCTGCCGGGAACGCTACACTCTTTAAACTAACAATTACTGACCGGAAACCGGGAGAGCCGGGAGAGCCGCTGCTGCGCAGCAAGGAGCAGACCGGGGAGCCGGTCGTGGGCTTCTTCCGCAGCGTCGGGGGATATCAGGCGGCGTTCGTTCCGGCGCCCTCGAAACCGGTATGCGGCGTACTGGAAATGCGGGACGGTTTCCGCGAGGGACGGCTTTATACCGAAGGCAGCCCGGCCGACCAGGCTTTCGCCGTGAACAATGCCCTGATGCTGCTGTTCGCTTTTGCAGCGGCGCCCTACAACGCACTTGAGATGCACGCTTCCGTGGTGACGCGCGGCGAGCGCGGTTTCCTCTTCCTCGGGAAGAGCGGCACCGGCAAGAGCACGCACAGCCGCCTGTGGCTGGAGCACATACCCGGAACGGAACTCCTCAACGACGACAACCCGGTGCTCCGCATCGTGGATGGCGCCGCCCGGGTGTACGGCTCCCCCTGGAGCGGCAAGACGCCCTGCTACAAGGCACAGGACGTGCCTGTCGGGGCCATTGTGCGCCTTACTCAGGCCCCGCACAACCGCATCGAGCGGCTGTCCACCGTGCAGTCCTATGCCTCGGTAATGGCCTCCTGTTCGGGCTTCCGCCCGATCCGCTCGCTCGCGGACGCGCAGCACGAAACGCTATCGCAGATCGCGCAGCTGGTCCCCTGTTATCACCTGGAATGCCTGCCGGACGCTGACGCCGCCCGACTCTGTCAGGAAACGATCGATGGATAAACGTACCCTGCCCAACGAATTCCTCCTCGGCGAGGTGACGTCCGTGCTGCGCGACGGGCGTGAGGCCGTCATCATCCCCACCGGCAACAGCATGCTTCCCTTCATCCGGGACGGCGTGGACCGCGTCGCGCTGCGCGCCTGCCCGGACGTTTCCATCGGCGATATCGTCCTGGTCAAGATCGACCGGCGCTACCTCCTGCATCGCGTCGTCGCACGTGAAGGCGACGCACTCACCCTGATGGGCGACGGCAATCTCGTCGGCACGGAGCACTGCACGCTTGCCGACGTGATCGGCACCGTGACCGAGATCATCCGCCCGTCCGGGCGGCGCCGCACCCCGGGCCCGGCTCGCCTGTGGCGCCTTCTCAGGCCCGTGCGTCGCTATCTGCTCGCTATTTACCGAGTAGTTTCCCGCTAGACTCCCTTTTCCACCCCGACCCATCCTTCCCGGACGACATCCCGCTCGGGGGCCGGCAGTTCCTTTTCCTGCGGCGTGGTCTGCTTCGAGAGCCGGTGGCGCAGACAGACGCGGAAACGGTCGAGAAGATCGACGCCGAACCCAACCCAGAAGCAGGACAGGAAGAGACCCACGAATCCCCAGATCAGGACGACTTTCGCACGGCTGTTGGTCGCGTGCTGGGGCATCGTGGCGGGCTGGATGACGGCAAAAACCGGCTTCACCTCCTGGATCTTGGCCCGCGCCATCTCCTGCTGCTGCGCCATCTGGATATACAGCTGGCTGGCCAGCTCCGCCTCCTGGCGAAGCCTGTCGCGGCGACTGCTCACGGACTGGAGGATCAGGTCCCGCTCGTGGTCCACACTCGCGGCATAGGCAGCCTGCGCCTTGACCAGCCTGGCCTGAGCATCCTCCGTCATCTTGACATAGTAATCATAGTCTTCGATGGATTTTTGCGTCCGGTACACGGTGACGTATTCCTGCAGGCGGCGGCAGACCGTGTCGGCCAGCTGCGTGGCCATCAGCCGGTCGTCCATGACCACGGTGATGGTCGTGATGCCGGATTTGTCGACCGACGCGGAAATGCTCTTCGAGAGGGCCTCGACGGCACGGGACTGCATGAGCGTCAGTCGGGTGGGGTCGAGTGTCCCGTCGTCCTCCAGGACGGGTTCTTTCCGGGAGAACCACCCTATCGACCGGATACTGAACCGCTTCTCCCTGTCCAGTCCGGTCATGTGGTCGAAGACCGTGACGGGCCGGGCGACGACGCCTTCACGCGCCTCCTGGGGGGAGACGTACTGGGTCAGCTCCACGGGGAAGAGCCCGGTCAGGAAGGGCGTACTCTTGCAGATTTCAGGGAAGAGGGTGATATTGAGTGCGTCCGTGCTGCCGGCGGAACCGGCCGCGGCGATGCCCAGCATGCTGGAAATGCTGCTGAGGCTGCTTGCGCCGCCCGTCTGGACTTCCGGGGCGAGGGTCATCGTAACGCTGTACTTGCGCGGACTGGTCAATGCCATGACGATGCCGAAGAGCCCGAAGGCAACGGACACCACGAGGATAAAGCGCCAACTGTTCAGGAGCTTGACGAACACCCCCATCCAGTCAATATCTATTTCATCATCGTATTCTTCACGCATATGGAAGGGACTTATTTTTTGTTCTGGTTAACCAAGGAGACGACGGAAACGGCCAGCGTCGCCAGGGAGGCGGCCGCCGAGCTGAGCGCCACGACGGATCCGCGCAGGTCCACGTTCTTCTTCTCCCGCTTGGGAACGACAATTTCGTCGCCCGGCTGGATGCGGACGAAGGAAGTGAGTTCGCACTTCTCGCCGTTCATCCGGATGACGTAGGCGTTGGAAATCTGCGCCCTGGGGGCGTAACCGCCGCTTTTCCGGATGTAATAGCCGAAACTCTTGCCGGGGATATAGGTCAGCGCGCTCGGCGCCATCACGGCTCCGCGCGTCAGGACGGCATGGTTGACGCCCGGAATCTCCAGCCGGTCGCCATCCCGGAGCAGGATATCGAAATCACCGCCGGGTTGGGACAGAGCCTTTTCCAGGTCGATCGCCACCTGATACTCATGGCCGATAGCAAGCTGATGGATGTCCGTAGAGTCATTCAGCTGCAGCAACGCTTCCTGGGCATCCTCGACCTGCAGCTGCTCGGCCCGGGTGATGGTCCGCATCAGGCGGGCGCCTCTGGCATAGCTGAAGTCCGTCAGGCCGCCGGCCTTGCGGATGGCGTCGCTGAGGTGCTCCTCGCGCTGGGTCAGGGCGTAATCGCCCGGGAAATTGACCTCGCCGGAAACGCTGAAATGGATCGGCTGGTTGAAGGTCGGGCTCCGGTGGACGACAACTTCATCATACGGCTCCAGGACGAAGCCTCCCTCGCCGTCGGAGAGCAGGCCGTCCTTGACGGTGAAACTGTAGAGCGTGGCCACGCCGCCGGTGACAGTAAGGCCCTGCGTGTCTTTCTGCGGGCGCGTCACATCCACACGCGAGGTCGAGGCCCCGTTCAGCAGGCCGCCCGCCATGATGATGAGGTCTTCGACCGTCGTGTTGGCGGCATAGGGGAAGGTGCCGGGCCGGGCTACCAGGCCGCTGATCGTCATCGTCCCCTGGTCCTCCAGGTTATATTTGCTGGCAATGATGAGTTCGTCGTTGTTGCGCAGTACGAAATCCGGATCCTGGCCCGCCAGGACGCGGCCCAGATTGACGGACAGGACCTCCAGCGTCCGGTCGTCGTGCTCGCGGTTGATGACCGCCCGGCCCGTGAAGGCCTCCGGCAGCAGTCCGCCGGCCTTCCGGACCAGCTGACTCACAGTCTGCAGCTCATCGCTCCGCTCGTACATGCCCGGGAAATAAACGGCGCCGCTGACGGAGATCCGGTTCCCGAAGCGGGACTGGAGCCTGCCCACGCTGACCTGGTCGCCATCCTGAATGACAAAACGCGTGAAGTCGGCGTATTCCACCGTATGAACCTCGTAGGTCTTGCCGTTCTGGCGGACGACGTTGACGCTGGCCGTATTGGCACCGCTTGCAAAGCCTCCGGCGTAGGCGATCAGCTGGGCCAGCGTCTCCCCTTCCTTCATCTCGAATCTCATCGGACGCTTGACCAGGCCGCTGATCTTCACCATCCCGGTGTAGGGCCCGACGAGGATGACATCGCCGTCTTCGAGGCGGATGTCCTGCTCGCGGCTTCCCGTCGTGAGCAATTCGTACACGTCGGCCTGGCCGACGGTCTTGCCTCCGCGCGAGAGGGTGATGTTGCGCAGCGTGCCCGGCTCGACGATGCCGCCCGCCCGGTACAGGGCGTTGAAGATCGTGGAGAAGGAGGAAACGACATAGGAGCCGGGCACGGCCACGTCGCCCACGACCTCGATCTGGATGGAGCGGATCTGCCCGAGGGTCAGCCGAATGCTGGTGCGCGTGCCGCCGCCCTGGCCCAGGCCGGAGTAGATGGAGGAGAGTTTCTTGCCCAGGAAGCTGTTCGCTTCCTCCACCGTCAGGCCGTTCAGATAGACGGGACCCAGGTAGGTGACGACGATGCTGCCTTCCGGCGAAATGGTCTGGCGGATGGTCTGCTGTGCCGCACCGTAGATGTCGATGATTACTTCATCACCAGGGCCCAGGCGATAGTTGCGCGGTGTAGCCATGCTGGCACTGGGGGAGAAACTGAGGCTGCGATTGCGGAAAAGGTCGTAACCGTAGATGGCGTCGGGGCCGGCCGGGTCCAGTGTGTCGAGGGCGGCGGGGACGTCCTCCGGACCCTGGAGCACATGCCTGCGGGCGCTCGTGTCCAGACTGACCTCCACCTTGCTCTGTCTCGCCTGATAGGTGGCGGCGGCCCGCCGGGCCTGTTCGCGGGTGACGCCGCGGAGCATCAGCTCCTTGGCGATGTCCTCGTCGGTTTTGCCCTGGGCGATGCCCTGTTCGTAATACTCGATGACCTGCTGGTCGGTCATGACGCTTTGGCCAAAAACCGCCAGGCAGGCAAAGGAGAGGAGTATGGAGAGAAGTATTCTCATGGATAATCTACCAACTTCACACACTACTTTAAAAATAAGTGCGCTAATATACGAAAAATAATCGTCCCCTGTTTGCCTCGGGACAACGCAAATCCGTCAAAATAAGCTAATAAAAAGTTAATCCGCGTTTGGCTTCGTCAGATCCGCAAGATTTCGTCCGCGCGGGCGGAGATGGCATCGCGGTGGGAGATGAAGAACAGGGTACGCGAGCCGTGGTAGCGCGCATAGAGCCGGTCGAGCAGGAGCCCCTCGGTCTCGGCGTCGAGCGCCGAGGTCGCCTCGTCCAGGATCAAGAGGCCGCCCTCGTGCAACAGGGCGCGGGCCACGGCGATGCGCTGGGCCTGCCCCTCGCTGAAGCCTCCGCCGGTCTCGCCGCAGGGCGTGTCAAGCCCTTCGGGCAAATCGAACACAAAATCCGCGACGGCGGTGTGGAGCGCATCGCGCAGTGCCTCCTCGGAAGCGTCGGGGCGCGCGAGCAACAGGTTTTCCCGGACGGTGCCGCTGAAGAGCGAATTCCCCTGGGGGACATAGCGGAAATTGCTGCGCAGGGCGGGGCCGGCGGGATGCTCTCCGGCGGCGTCGTAGAGCGCGACGCTGCCCTCCGTGGGTTTCAACAGGCCCAGCACCAGGCGGCTGAGCGTACTCTTGCCCGCACCGGTAGGGCCCATGATGACGGTCATCGAGCCTGGCGTGAAATCGTGGTTGAAACCGGAAAGGATCTGTTTCTCCGGCCGGTCGGCGTACGCAAAGCCCAATGCCGTGCAGCGGACGCCCGGCGCGCCGTCCAGGACCACGGGCTGCTCGCCGGCAAGCTCCTGCTCCAACGCCTGCAGGTCCATCAGACGCTCCACGGACGTGGAGGCATGGATGAAGGCGGGGACTTGGCGGGCCAGCTCGGCGATGGGGCGCTGCACCTGCCCGACAAGCTGCAGGAACGCAGTCATCATACCGTAGGTCACGGCGCCGCTGCGTATGCCCAGCACGCCCCAGAGGAAGGCGGCGGCATAGCCGCCCAGGAAGCCGAAAATCATGAATCCCCGCGCCACGGCGTTGTAGCGGATGCGGGAGACGGTCTGCCCCAGAAGCTCCTTCTGCATGCCGCCCAGGCGGGCCAGCACGCGCTCCGCGCCGATAAGCGTGAGTACCACGAGGCGCTTCTGCAGGTTCTCCTGCATGTGCTGCTGTATCTCGGCGTCCTGCTTGCGGATGCGCTCCGTGAGCGCACGCAACTTCCTGAAAAACATGCGAGAACCCACGACGGCCGCCACCATCAGGACAATCAGCACCCAGAGCAGATTTGGAGCCATGAGCAGCAGATAGACGGAGGCGGCGAGGAGCTGCACGACGGTGATGACCACTTCGGGGATACGCGAGCAGAGCAACTCGGTGACCACACGCACGTCCTCTTCGAGGCGGTTCACGGCGTCGCCGCTGCGGTAGGTCTCGCGGCCGGTCCAGCTGCTGCGCAACACCCGGGCGAACGTATCGTGCCGCAGCTCGTTGCCGCTGCGGACGCTGTTGTAGCTCTCCCAGGCCGAGGCGGCCACGGAGCAAATCAGCTGCAGCAGCATGACGCCCAGCAGGATCCCGATGTGCAGGGGAAGCGGAGCGTCGAGCTCGCCGGTTGCGATATCGACCAGGCGCTTGCAGATCCAGACGAAACCCAGCGAGGCGGCGATGCGGACGGCACCGATGAACACGCTGAGCGCGATCCGGCCCCGGACAGGGCGGATCATGGGGCGCAGGCCCCGGAGCGTCTGGCGCAGCGGCATCATCGTTTAATCAAGTATTTCATTATCTGCCGGATACCACCGGCGAACAAAGATACAAAATTCTGTGCAGCTTCGCGCGGTACAATGGGGAGCAAACGGCAGAAACGCCGGAGATGCATCGCAAAGAGCGTATAGAGTTTCCCGCCGTCATTCGGCCAGCAGGCCCGCATCTTTCCACGCCGACACCAGCTTGTCCACATCGACCCGCGCCTGCCGGGCATCCACGTCATAACGCGCCGTCAGCAGGGCGACCAGGTCCTCGGCCGTAAAGTCCTTGTCCTGAATCTGCTCCCACAGGTACGCGGCGGTGGCGTTCAGAGAGATGACCTTGCTGAAATCCACGCGGGCGAGTCCTTCTCCCGTGACAATATACTCTCCGGCAATCGACCGGAGCACAAATCCATCGAGTAGTCTCATATTGAATTACTTTTTTCTCCTTAAACAAAGGTACGCCAAACGAAACGAAAAAACAAACGCCCGCCCCCGTCGGCCATGCTTTCAAGGCAAGGATGCCAGCAGCAGTTCGAAGAGGCGGGGCTTGGCATAGCGGTCGAGTTCCGCCTCTTCAATCCAGAAGTACCCTTCGGGCAGTGCGGGCTCCTTCGCCGGCTCCCACAGGTAGAAATCCACGATCAGGGTCCGGTGGGTCAGCTGGTGTTTGACAGATTTGAGATGCTCAAATCTGTCAAACGCTGACGCTATTACTTTTTCGAGCCGTTGGTCGCGGACAGTCGGAGCGCAGCGACCGAGGGGGATTCGGGGGATTCCTCCCCCGTCATGAGCATCGCTCCGGAGCCGTTGGTCGCGGACCAGCGGCTCATATAGCCCTTGCCAGATATCCCCAGAACCGCGCTTGCGGATGGCGGTGCGGCCACGGAAGCGCACATAGATATAGTCAAAGCGGCGCGTCTGCACAGCCGCTCCCTTTTCCCGAACGGGGAGGCTGTCGATGCGTCCTGTCGCGAGTGCGGCGCAGTGGGATGCGAGCGGACAGATGGCGCAGGGCGGCGCGGCGGGCGTGCACTGCAGCGCCCCGAAGTCCATCATGCCCTGGTTGAAGTCGCCGGGACGTCCGGCCGGCAGCAAAGACTGCGCGAGGGCGGTGAACTCCTTTTTCGCGGCGGTGGAGCCGACGGGCGTTTCAATCCCGTAATGGCGCGCCAGCACGCGATAGACATTGCCGTCCACGACAGCCGCAGGCAGCCCGAAGGCGATGGAGCCGATCGCGGCGGCGGTATAGTCTCCGACCCCCTTCAGCGCGCGGATGCCCTCGAGGGTGTCCGGGAAGCGGCCCGCGGCCACGATTTGCCGCGCTGCGGCGTGCAGGTTCCGCGCCCGGCTGTAGTAGCCGAGGCCCTGCCAGAGGCGCAGCACTTCGTCCTCGCTCGCGGCGGCGAGCGCCTGCACATCCGGCCAGGTGGCCATGAAGCGCTCCCAGTAGGCCTGCCCCTGGGCGATGCGCGTCTGCTGGAGGATGATCTCGCTCAGCCAGATGGCATAAGGATCCCGGGTGCGGCGCCAGGGCAGGTCGCGCCCGTAGGTGTCGTACCAGGACAGGATGGTTTCGGAAAAGGACTGCATGGGTGCAAAAATACTTTTTTTTCGTATTTTTGCGAATGGATTAATACGCCCGAAACGTGAAAAAGATTAGAATCATCTTGCTTGTCGCCGCTCTGCTGAGCGGCACGGCAGCCTTTGCACAGCAAACCTGGAGTGTCGGTGCCGGCTACTCCACGACTTCGTTCCGCGGGACGGACTGTTCCCAGTTCCTGGCCAAGCACCCCCTGCGGGGCTTCTATGCCGGGGTCAGCCATGAGTTCTACTTCTCGGCGCTGGCGGGGCTGACGTTCGAGCCGGGAATCTATTTCAATTACCTGTCCGGACGCAACGCAGCCGAAGCGAAGCCCAAATACATCAAGATGCACTACCTGTCCTTCCCGATGGACCTGAAGTATAGTTTCAACTTTGCCACGGGGGTGATGGGCTCCGTCTTCACGGGCCCGGTGTTCAATGTCGGCCTGCTCGGCAACCTGTATGACAAGGGAGCCTTCAAGGAGCAGGGCGGACTGACCAAGGATATCGAGGATCTTCGCGGCCTGTCGCGCGCCAACCTGCAGTGGAGAGTGGGCGCGGCGGTGACGCTCGCCGAGGCCGTGCAGCTGCGCTTCAGCTATGCCTTCGGCATCAGCCGGCTCATCCCGGAGCAGGAGATCCACAACAACAGCCTGACCGTGGGCCTGGGCCTGCTGTTCTAATTTCCCTATGAATACCGTCTTCGTCGTGCTGGCCGTGATCCTCGGCGTGGTCGGGATCATCGGCAGCATCGTGCCCGGCCTGCCCGGCCCGCCGCTCAGCTGGGTCGGCATCCTGCTGATGTATTTCTTCGGCGGTACCAACGGCGCCGGCGAGCCGATGTCGCTGACGCTCCTTTTCGTGTTGCTCGGCGTGACGATTCTCGTGACGGTGCTGGACTACGTCGTTCCGGCGTGGTTCACCAAGCTCACGGGAGGCAGCAAATACGCCTCCTGGGGGGCCATTCTCGGCCTGTTCGCCGGGCTGGTCTTCCCCCTGCCGTTCGGCATGGTCGTGACCTCCCTGCTGGCGGCCTTCCTCGCGGAGCTGCTCTTTGCGGGCAAGGATGCCGGCAGCTCGCTGAAAGCCTCGTTCGGCGCTTTCCTGGGGTTCCTTTCGGGCACGGGCATCAAACTCATCGCCTCGGCGGTGATGCTCTACTATATCATCGTATTTATCTAGAAGAGGCCGACCACCACGTTCCAGAGCAGGAAACGGGCGATCTTACCGACCAGCAGCAGGACGACGGTCCAACCCGGCGCCGTGCGGTAGAAGCCGAGCGCCAGCGTGAGGATGTCCCCGACCACGGGAACGCCGCTCAGCAGCGCGAGCCAGGCACCGTACTTACGCACCGAGGCATGGTGCCGCTCCAGTTTCTCGTGGCTCACCTTGAACCATTTCTCGATCCACTCCCACTTACCCAGCCAACCCAGGCCATAGGTCAGCAGACTGCCCACCCAGCTGCCCGCCGTTCCGGCCACGAGGCAACCCACGGGGTTCTTCGTCGCCGCGAGGACGGCGATGTACAGGGCATCCGAGCTGAACGGGAAAATGGACGCGGCCAGCGCGCTCCCCAGGAACAGGCCCAGCAGGCCGAGGCTTTGCAACCACTCCATCAGACAAACTGTCCGTCCTTCATCGTGAGGGTGCGGTCGCAGAGGGCGGCCAGTTCGGGATCGTGCGTCACAATCACGATGGTCTGCCCGAGGCGGTCGCGCAGGGAGAAGAGCAGGCGGTGAATCTCCTGCTTGGTAGCGGAATCCAGATTGCCCGTGGGCTCGTCGGCGAAGAGCACCGCCGGATCGTTGATCAAGGCCCGGGCAATGGCCACGCGCTGCTGCTCGCCGCCCGAAAGCTCGCCGGGTTTGTGGTCCAGACGGGCCTGTAGGCCCACTTCGCCCAGCAGGCGAACGGCCTTCTCGCGTGCCTCCTTCATCGACACACCGGCGATCAGCGCCGGGATCAGCACGTTCTCCTCGGCCGTGAACTCGGGCAGCAGATGATGCGACTGGAAAACGAAACCGATGCGGCGGCCGCGGAAGGCGGCCAACGCGTCCCCCCGCAGGGACAGGACATTCTGTCCGTCAATCGTCAAGCTGCCGTCGTCCGGCGTGGACAGCGTGCCGAGAATCTGCAGGAGCGTGGATTTGCCGGCGCCCGAGGCGCCCATGATGGACACGACCTCGTGCGCCTCGGCGCTGAAGTCGATGCCTTTGAGGACCTCCAGGGTCCCGAAACTTTTGCGAATGCCGCGGGCTTCGATGATCATAGCCCAAAGGTAGCAATTATTTATTAACTTTGCAGCCTCATCGGGGTGTGGCGCAGTTGGCTAGCGCATCTGGTTTGGGACCAGAGGGTCGTGTGTTCGAGTCACATCACCCCGACGAAAAGAAAAAAGCCTGCGGAAAACCGCAGGCTTTTATCGTGTTCGGACGAATCCTAGAGGTTCGGGTTGCACTTCTTCCACTCGGAGGTCGGCGGGATGATGCCGAGGTCGATGATCTCGTCACGCATCTGGCAGAGGTGCTCGTAGGAAGCCTGCAGGTCAGCCATTTCGGCGGCGGTACCGGCAGGGGCGGTGAAGTGGACACCCGTCGCGTCGATCACGGACGGCATGGCCATCATCACGTTCTTGTAGGTCTCGTTGTTGACATAGCAGCCGGCAGGCCAGGTGAACTTGTCGCCACCCATCGCAGCCTCGATCATCTTGACGGCGTTGTAAGCCGGGCTCTGGAAGGAGCTGCGGCCACGGAGCTTGATGATGTTGGAGCCACCCTGCACGGTGTTGTGCTTGATCTCTTCCCACTTCTCGGCGGAGAGCTTCTTGTCGGCGAGCGGCGTACCGTCGATCATCGCCTTGGAAGCGAACACGGCCATGGCCTCGCCGTGGCCACCGTAGGTGTAAGCGTTCGTCACCTTGCACTGCTGCACACCGAACTCGAGGGCCAGGGCCTCCTGGAGGCGGGTGGAGTCGAGGGCGGCGAGGGTGGTCACGCACTCAGGCTTGACGCCGGAGTGGAGCAGGACCACGAGACCGGTCAGGTC
>Ga0310786_10008991_pt1 | contig 12739 bp, 12 predicted proteins | sample AusTroGonzalo_MG_FD_203881 | JGI IMG/M metagenome (GOLD analysis project Ga0310786, IMG submission 203881) | Bovine rumen microbial communities from tropical cattle in Woodstock, Queensland, Australia - Gonzalo_03 (v2) (version 2) | ecosystem: Host-associated > Mammals > Digestive system >...
ATCCACCCCGAATCCGCCGGTGATATCGGCCATTCTGAAACCGTTGCCAAGCAAACCCTCAATGAAAGAGGCCTTGTACTGAGCGATATACTGTGACGTGCACTGCTCAAGCGAAAGATGCTTGGGATAGACAATACCGTCCGTTGCAGCCCAAAGAGGCACCTTGACCCGAGCTGCCTGCCAGCCCGAAATCTGCGTCAGGGCATACTGCATGTCCACACCGTCGGGATGCGCTGACAGCGCCAGGGTGCGGACATCGGCCAAAAGGTGCTCGCGGATAAACTGCTCAGTCAGGTTATTTGTCATATTGTCATCAAAATTAGAAAGTTTTTATTACTTTCACACCACTAAAACCAAAGTGCTTTATGAAGAAACTGTTTTTTGCTTTGGCCGGCATGCTTGCTCTTGTGGCATGCGGCACTCAAGACGGCGGTCCCGTGCTCACCATTGAGGGTGGACAGATTCAGGGAGTTCCCGCCGATATCAAGGGAGTAACCGTTTATCGCGGAATCCCGTTTGCAGCACCTCCTACAGGTCAGAACCGCTGGAAGGCTCCGCAGCCTGTAATTCCATGGGAAGGTGTAAAGCTTTGTGACAAATTCGGACATCCGCCATTCCAGGCAGCCCATTATCCCGGCGGTTATACCACCGAGTGGGGTTACGGAGATGAGGCTCCTTACAGCGAGGATTGCCTCTACCTGAACGTATGGACCAAGAAACCGGGTCAGACCGATGCCAAACTGCCCGTTGCCATCTGGATATTCGGCGGCGGCATGCGTGAAGGCTGGGGATCAGAGCCTGAGTTTGACGGTCAGGAGTGGGCCAACAAGGACGTCGTGCTGGTATCATTCAACTACCGCGTAGGACCCTTCGGATTCTTTGCACATCCCGAGCTCTCAGCCGAGGATCCCGAGCATGCAACCGGCAACTGGGGTACTCTGGACCAGATTGAGGCCATGAAATGGGTCAAGAAAAACATCGCACAGTTTGGCGGTGATCCCGACAACGTGATGATATTCGGACAGAGCGCAGGCTCACGCAGCGTCAAGTTCCTGAGCGCATCACCTCTTACCAAGGGCCTGTTCAACAAGGCCGTGATAATGAGCGGAAGCGGACTGGTCAAGCCACGTCCACAGACTGCTGCTGCCCCCGCAGGCCGTGGCGGTATGGGAATGGCAATGCCCCAGCAGGGTATGACCACACTGGCCGAGGCTGAGGCATCGACCAAGGAGGTTTGTGACTGGGCCAACATGACCACACTGCGTCAGTTGCGTGCTGCCGGCACCGAGACCATTTACGCTCTTGGCACACTCTACACCAACGTTACCGGAAAGCGCAGCGTACTTACCGCATCACCCATATCACCTTATATAGACGGATATGTACTGACCGAGTCATTTGATGACGCTTGCCTTGACGGATCATTAGCTCAAGTTCCGTACCTGATCGGTTACACACTGAATGATGCAGGTAACATGGGCGCCCAGATTGCTGATTTCTGCGTCAACCGCTATGAGATGGGCGGCAAGGCATACGCATATCAGTTCGCCCGTCCGTTGCCCGATGACGGCAAGCATCCTGAGGTGACACAGCGCCTGCGTGGTGCCTTCCACTCATCGGATCTGTGGTTCGTATTCAAGTCACTGAAACATTGCTGGCGTCCCTGGACCCAGGGTGACTGGGATCTGTCAGAGAAGATGCTCACCGCTTGGTCCAACTTTGCCAAGTACGGCGACCCCAACGGTCCCGACGGCGGTGATTGGAAACCATTTACTCGTGAGAACCAGCAGTTCATGATCTTCAAGCTGGACGAGAATGATGTCGAGGCATCCGAGCTGGGCAATCCGCTTGTAAGATAACAGGCGTTAATCCTGATTGTTTTTATTCCTGCCGCACAGTTGACTGAAGTCACAGTAGCGGCAGGATTCTGTTTTATCAGTGGGGCTGAAGGGGATATCGGGATTGAAAATGTCGGAGATGAGTTTTATGAGTTTCTCCTCAAACTCCTGCTCCAACTGATTCCTGAAGTCAAGAATCACATCCGTACCCACCTTATAATAGATATCCTCCTTTGAAGGTTTGGCCGATGCACGCGTGTAGATAAGAATCGGCGCAATCCTGCGGGTGCTGAATTCGGCCTGATGGCTCATGATATAGGCGTAGTACAGGATCTGGAACGTATTCTCGTTCTTTGCACCTGACTCAAACGCCTTATCCAGCGCTTGGGGATTCTTGGGCTTGGAGCCGGTCTTGTAATCCACTATGCGCAGAATGCCGTCCTTGCTGTCCATACGGTCTATGATACCCCTGAGACGTACGTTATAGAGCTCACCCTTATGGAGCGGATCGGGAACCTGGACTGAATGCTCAAACTGATGGGTCTCGCTTGCCTCATACTTGAATGGAGCATAGAGTAGGGCATCCATACGCAGAATCTGCTGCAGATAAGCCGTAATAACCTCATAATTAATGGACTGGATGCCGCTGTAATCAGACGGGTCAGTCTCCTTGCCGTCAAAATAATCATCGGTGAACGCCTTGCGGACAAAAGCCTTCACGCCGTCATCGCTGTGTAGCAGGGATTCTATCGCATCACGTGTTATGATGCGGTCCTGACCCTTGCCGGCAAGGTGGTTATATGTGAGCTCGGCGCTCCTGTGGAACAGCGTTCCAAACATCGCACTGTCAATCTCCGTATCGGAGTCATCGGGCTTGCGGAGTCCTGCAATCTGCGCCAGATAGTACTGTAACTGGCAGTTTATGTATTTCTTGAGGGCCGATGGAGACAGCGTAGTCTGCCGGTACATCGAGCACAGCTGTTCCAATACCAGCGGGGTCTTTTCTATCTTAAGTTCAACGGGAGCGGAGTCGGTACGGTCAGATTTGAGCAGCTTGCGCTCTATGTCGCGGCCGCTCACGATAAGCTGCAGCAGGTAACGCGACATCTGGCCTTTGGCTATTCCGGGCGCATCGGCATTACCGTTATAAACCATCGTCACGTTATCGGCCCGTTGAATCAGATGGTGGAAATTGTACGATGAAACCGCGCTTTTGTCCTGCATCGTGGTCAGTCCGAAAGCAATGCGTATGTTATACGGTATGAATGATGCGTTCTGGTTCCCTTTGGGCAGCGTACCCTCCTGGGCCGACAGCAGCAGCACGTTACGGAAATCCAGGTTTCGGGTCTCGATAAGGCCCATAACCTGCATTCCTACAGCGGGCTCACCGTGGAACGGGACTGTGGTCGATGACAGGATGGAACGTATCAGACGGCACAGCGTCTCAGTCTGCAGCTCGAGATTTCCGGATTCCATCAGTGAATTCAGGCGGTTTATCTGCGTGTAGATGCGGTAAAGCGACTCCTGATTGAGGGGCTGGAACAGAGTGTCATCGGCCCGCTCGCGGATTGCCGGAACCAGCGCCTTAAGCACTGTGAGCAGGTATTGCAGCAGCTGCAGGTTATCAGTTGCGGGGGTAAAGAGCACCGCAAGCTGCGGGTTGTCGCTCAGGACCTGCGTATCGGGGAACATGCGGCGTGAGCGGCGCAGACCGTCAAGCAGAGTGGGGGCATCGGGACAGAGGGCTGCGGTCATGGGGTTGCCCAGTACGCGGCTCAGAGTCTGTATGCTGTAACGCCCCTTGTTGCGGGCTGCAAGACGCTGCATGTCAAGCAGGGCCGATACCAGACTGAACAGCGATGTCTCAGTCAGGCTGTAACCCATAGTGATGTTCACGTTGGCAATCTTCTCCTGCGGAATGCTGTGCAGGACGGGTTGCAGCAGGGATTCATCGGCCAAAACAATGGCGGTCTCGCGGCCGGCCTTGCCCTCAAGCTGCAGCGAATCCAACCACTGCGGGATAAAGCGGGCCTGGGCGTTGTCAGTCGATGTCTCTACTATGGTGAGCTTGGCTTTGCGCAGGTTGTCAAACGCCGTTCGCGGCAGCTCGTTGGGAAAATCCTTGAGGTTGTCCCTCAGGAACCGGCCGGCCTCGTGCTGCAGGCTGCCCTCGGTGTAGGCGGGGTCGTAGTCCCAGTAGAACATTGCCTTGCCTGCGTCCCGGATTGCTTTAAAGAGCGCGCGCTCGGCCTTGTCCAGGCTGTTGAATCCTACGAACACGTATTTGCGGGCCGTCAGACGGCCGGTGTCAAGGTGCTCGATCACGCGGCGCTGAATCATTCCGCTGTAGCCTAAGCCGCTGTCAGACAGTTGCTTGGTGAACCTGCTGTATATGTTGCCCAAGACGCTCCAGATGGTCTGATACCGGGTGCGCAGTTTGGTGGGCTTGCTGTTCTTCATCTCGCCGAAGAACTGATTGAGCGCCTCGCGCTGCTTATCGGTCAGGTATGAATCATCGGTAATCTCGCGTTGCTCGCGCAGCAGGCTGAACAACTGGTCGGCGGGTGCCAGGTTGCGGTCCACGTCGTCAAAATCGGCCAACATAAGCTCTCCCCAGGACCAGAAGCTGTCCAACGACTCATCGGATCGGAGCTCATCGGTGTAGATCTTGTGGAGCAGGGTGACCATCTCGATGCGGTCGGCCGGCTTTAAGTCAGACTGCGAGTGGAACAGATCCTCGATGGTGGTGTACTGCGGCGACCAGATGGGCTGGGTGCTGCAGGCGGCTATGCAATCGTCAAAGAACAGGCGCGCACGACGGTTGGGGAACACCACCGTAACGTCGGCCAGTCCCGTCTTGCTGTCCCCGCACTTGCCGTACAGGTCCTTTGCCACCAGATTGAGGAAAGTCTCCAAAGGTCCTGTTTTAGAAACTGAAGGTTTCGGGGTCCGAAGTGAACGACGATATTGTGGCGGTGGCGTTGCGCATGTAGAAGACGATGGTGTTGTCATCGGCCTCATTGTACATGGAGCGCAGCGTGGGGTTCTTGTCAAGCATATCTTTCTTTACCTCGATGCGTTCATCGGGGATAAGCTCGCAGACTATTCGTATCCATTGGCCGTCCTTGAAGGCGCAGATCTCTGCCTTGGGATTGGCTATAAGCTGCTTGTAGACGTTCTTTACCTTGCCGGTCTGGATGTACAGGCGGCCCTCAAAGATCTCGGCGGTTCCGAATGGGCGCACGTGCGGCTGGTCCTGATCAACTGTTGCCAGATAGTAGGTTCCGGCATCCTTGAGGAATTGCTGCGCCTTGAGCGCGTTCTCGGGGTTGGGAGTTGTCTTGGTTATCATTGTTCCGTTATTTGAATTGTTCTGCTGTTTGTTGCCGCATGCTGCCAGTACTACTGCAGCTACAGCCATGAGAAATATTTTCCTTATCATGTTGAATTTGATTTGCTTGTTGTGCGTAAAGATACAAAAATGGTGCCAAAGGGGACGGTTCTTTTTGGCACCATTTTCAAAATGAGGCCAAAAAGAACCGTCCCCTTTGGCACCATTTTTAGTTGTTGGGATTGTTTGGATTTAATTGACACAAAGGGGACTGTCCCCAATGGGACCTTTTCCTATCTTTGCCGGCAGAGTAAACCGATTGATTATGAGAAAATCCCTGATGCTGCTGTGCATGATGTCAATATGCACTGCACTGTTTGCCCAGTCCTACTCTGATAAGGAGGAATCTTTTGCACTCACCCGCAACGCCGGACACTACATGTTTACGGCCGATATCAACGGCCTTGCCCCCGCAACCATAATGCTCGAATCGGGCATTCCCGCACTGTTGGTCGATTCGGCCTTTGCTTTCAGCACCGGATGTCTGAAGAGTTTCGACTTGGAGACATCGGACCGCAGTATCAATCTGGGAGGCAATAAGTTCAGGATATCCCATACGGCCAACGGAACGGTCCGGATAGGACGCAACACATCATACCGCGGAAAGGTCTGGATCCTGGTTGGTTACGCCGATGACAAGGATATATCCATCCCGCTCCAATACATTCATAATGAGGCCGATAACAGCAGCATTGTATTTGTAGACCTGGCCTCGGGACGTATGGATATGTATTGCCGCGAGCATCTAAGCCAGGCGGGAATCAAAGACGGCAGCTCATTCAGCATCAACACCAATACATATATGAAAATGCCTGCCGTAAAGACCACAATGACCATCCGTGAGGGCGGCCGCGACCGCAAGCTCAAGGGCAATTATGTGATTGATTTCGGTAATGCCGAGATGATGGCTCTGTTTGCGCACAACAAGAAAGTGCAGAAGTTTCTGAACTCAAATCCCGATATGGAACTGCACGACGCCAAGACTCCAAGCGGAATGGTCATCGGCCAACTAATACTGTCCGATGAGTGCTCGCTCCTGGACAAGGCCCTGCCCGACGCAGTGGTACTGATTACCAAGACAGGTTCAAATTTCAAATCCGAGGGTCTTTTAGGTCTGAAATTCTTTACGGCCGCACCCGCAATCTTAGACTTTGACCGCCGCAGAATGTACGTGAAGTAGTACAATTTGAGCCAATTGGGGAAGGTTTAGCTCGACGAAGTCACTGACCCCAATTGTACTATTTGTTGAGGTGTTTCTTGATTACGGCGGGGTTTCCTGCTACCATTACGTCGCTGGGTACGTCGCGTATCACTACGCTTCCGGCAGCCACAATCACGCGGTCGCCGATGGTTACGCCCGGGCAGACCGTTACGTTGGCGCCTAACCAGCAGTCATTGCCAATCCTGATGCGGTAGCTGCTCTCCACCGGCTGGCGTCGCTCCATGTAGTCAATGGGGTGCTGAGACGTCAGGATATGACAATCGGGCCCGATCAGGGTGTTGTCGCCAATCTCAATTCCTCCGTTGTCAAGAAATGAGCAGTTGTAGTTTACGAACGCGTTCTTGCCCAGCTTGATGCGGTGTCCCATATCGCAATGGAACGGCGGAATTATAGTGGCCGATGCATCCATATCGGGAATAAGTTCCATCTGCAGGCGCTTGAGCTCTGCCGCATTCTGGAAAGTAGTATTGTTTATGCGGCTGGTAAGCGTGTACGCCCGCATGAACATCTTATAAAGCTCCGGATCGCTGTAGTTGTAACGCTGATAGGCCAGCAGCTTCTCATATTCCGTCATAACCGATGAAAATTTTTACATTTCAAAGTCCAGGCAGCTGCGCTGAACGGTGTAGGGGCGGACTTTTGTATCGGCCACAGCCACGTGAGCGGGGTGCTTGGCGTATGCCTTGAGGGCGTCATAGCTCTCCAGGGTGCTGTCCAACATGACATCGGCATTCGATGAATCCAACCGGCCGTCAATCTGAACCTTAACGTCAATCAGCCCCGGAACCTTTCCGACCAGTCCCTCAAGACCCTCCTTAATACCAGCCTTAACAGCCTTCTTCTCTACTTCCGATAACTCCGGATTCAATGTCCAGAGAATAATGTGCTTTACCATACTTCTTGTGTTTTTTGCAAACAAAAATACAAAATTGGTGCCATTGGGGCCAAAAAGAACCGTCCCTAATGTCACCTTTTTCTGGCGCGGAAGTAGAGCATAGCTCCGTCGGTGTAGAAATCCAGGATGTCGTAGTAGGGAGCCAGGCGGCGGCGAACGTCATCGGCCGTATCAAAGGGTGGGGTGAACCATCCCATGCGGGACATGACGGTGCGGGCTAACCAGTCGGCGCGTTTAAGCTGTCCGGCAATGTAGAAGCATGCCAGCAGATGGCCGCCTTTCTTCAGGGTGCGCCTTATCTCGGCATACGCCCGGCTCTTGTCGGGGAACACGTGCAGGCCGTTCATGCAGAGCACCGTATCAAACGTGCCGTCCTCAAAGGGCAGGGCACCCACATCACCCTGAATCAGATGGACGTTCCCGATTCCGGCCTCGCTCAACCTCTCCTGGGCCCGCTCCAGCATATCAGTGCTGTAATCAAGGCCCGATATCCGAGCCTGCCTCATGCGCTTGTATTTATCGGCCGTAAAGACAGCGGTACCCACGGGCACATCAAGCAGCTTGCCGTCAAAGTCATCGGGAATCCAATCAAGCACCCTGCGCGCAATCTCGTTGTCATTCGTGCCGCCCCAGAGCAGCCTGAAATACAACCGGCTCCACCATTTGCTCTGCGTCAGAGCATCATCATAAAACTTCTTGCTGAACCTGTACGATTTCTTGATCTTGTCTGCCATAATCATTCCTATTACTTAATTCTGGCAGCAAAGGTAGGCCGATGCCCGCGCAACCGGGTTGCAATTATTCAACAATCAGTTTCTTCAAATCTTCCATATCAGGCAGTGCTTGTCTGATTTCTGGCGGTAATTCTTTCGATGTCCGATAGGTCGCTACTCCCATTGGCTTTGAGGTATCAGAGAATGATAGTTCCACGATCTCTTCATTTCTTGTTTTACAGAGAATAATGCCAATTGAGGGGTTCTCATCAGGTAGCTTAATGTATTTGTCAAGGGCAGCTAGATAAAAGTTCATCTTACCTGTATACTCCGGCTTAAACTCTCCTCTTTTAAGCTCAAAGGCCACAAGACTCCTAAGTTTACGGGAGAAGAATAGCAGATCAATAGCATATTCCTGGCCTGCCACCTCTAAGCGGTATTGATTGCCCATAAACGTAAAATCAGAGCCAAAAGCCATGATGAAGTTCTTGACATTGTGAGTGATACGTTGTTCAATTACCCTTTCGTCAACCTGCTCCGGATCTTCAATGTTTACAAAGTCAAGCAGATACTCATCTTTAAACGACTGTAATGCTCGTCGTTTGAAATCTTTGTTGCCGATTGTCTTATTAAAGTTTGTTTGCAGGATGGAACCTTCCTTCTTGTATAGGTTCTCGGCAAGATGGTATTTAGTGGTTTCTATTTTCCAGAATTCAGTGGCACAACGCCTAATGTAAAATAGACGCTCTTCTTTTGATTCCGTTCTAGAGAGAATTATATAATGGTTGGTAAAACCAACATTCAAAAAGCATTCTATGTCTGAATCTGATAATTCGTCAGTTATCAATTGACGAATCTCTATTCTATCAGTTGGATTACAAATCATTAATTGTTGGCTTAAATCGTCAATCGTCAATTGACGATTTTCAAAAGTATCCTTCCATTCCTCATAAAAAGTTCGCATCATTTTTATGCTTGTTTCAGAAAAACCTTTCAATCCAGGTAGTTCTTGTTGTAATAGCCCTGATATTACAGCAATGGCATTGCTGCCCCATTTTGCAGTTCTGCTATTGACTGAGATGTATCTGCCAATACCATAATTTAGAGCCAAAATCTCTTTGTTAACATGCCTGGCTGCCCGGTAACGGCTTTCCAGAATCGCTTTCTTGATTGCTTTTACAGCCGATAAATACTCAGCTGAGATAAAAGATTGTTCCATGATGTTGTGTTTTAGGTTAATAATAAGTTAGTATCATCTGCAAACAACAAGGGGCATCCCAGCCTGACACCAAATGCTCAGCGGAATACCCCTGGTATCAGATAGAGCAAAGATAGCGTTTTAATCTGTGATCACAAAAAATCATATCTTTGTGACAGGAACCCCAAACAGCAACCAATATGAGTGAGCGAATAACCCCCGAACATATCAGCACTTTGCAGCCCGGCCAGATCTTTGTGTTCGGCTCCAACCGGTTCGGCCACCACGCCGGAGGTGCGGCCCGATATGCGCTGGACCATTTCGGAGCAGAGTGGGGTAACGGCGAGGGCCTCCAAGGCCGATCCTACGCCATTCCCACAATGGAAGGCTTAGATAGCACCAGACAAGCCGTACAGCGCTTCATCGCCTTTGCAAAAGCCCATCCCGAACTCACCTTCTTAGTCACTCCCATAGGCTGCGGAATAGCCGGCTACACGCCCAATGAAATAGCCCCCTTCTTTGCCGATGCCCGCTCACTCCCCAACATCTACCTCCCCGCATCATTCCTGGAGTCTTTTGAGATTAAGGCTCCCAAGGAACCTATTGATGGACTAGCTGCATTCTACGCCTTACGCGACGAGGCCAGAAAGAATGGGGCGCAGGATATGACACTTGATGAGATTAACCAAGAAATCAACAAAGCAAGAGCAGAAAGAAAAAAGAAACAGTAATTCATGATACACGCAGTAATCGATACCAATGTCCTTGTTTCAGCCTTATTGACCAGTAAATCCGATGCCGCCACAGTCCAGGTCCTTGAAGCAATAAGTGCCAATTGGGGTCAGACCCCTTTTGTACTATTTTACTTGATGAGCTTCTGAATTTGGTTTGTTTGGGCGGTGGGGCAGATCTTGTGCAGGTGCTGAGTGATGCGCTCCAGTGATTCCTGGGGAGTGCGGGTGGATCGGCATTCATCGTGTCCGTAAAGACGCTCGGGGGTGGTAAGCAGGGACCAACCCCAGCCGTATTCCTGGCCGTGACGGTCGTGCGGGTAGACAAAATCCTCGGTTACAATGCGTGTGGCCATCTGGAGCCGAGTAATATATCCGTCAAACCTGCTCCGCATTTTGGGGCCGTCAAAACCACAGAGGGCACGCAGTTCGCGTGTAATCAGGCTGCCGTGCTCGTTCAGGATCATCAGTATGGTCTCCTCGATGCTGTCCTCCTGGGGCTTGGGGTGCACGCTGCGGCGATAGTTGCACAAATCAGGCCACCACTCGCGGCTTACAAATCCCGCCTTTCCGCCAAAGAATTTGCCGTACACGTGGCCGCCCTCGGTAATGATCTCGCCCTTCCATTTCCACAGCGGCCAGTCCCATCCGCCATCGGCAAGTACCACGTATCGGCAGTCCTCATCGACCATATCCTCGGCGCAGAACCCCCTGATGCCACAGTCCAGCAGTGGCAGAAAACCAATCCTGTCAATCAGATCAATTAGCTCCGCGCTGTTATGAATTTGGCCTATTTGCATATCTGGTAATACTCATTTTTTTTATGATACTCCATGTCTGTCGGGGAAAGGTTGTTACCCAGCGAATTTACGCTTTTTTTTAATACATTTGCAATTACAAGAATGTAATTATGAATAAGTTACTATTGACATCGGCCCTGCTTATGATGTTTGTCCCATCCTATGGCAGGAACGCCCATAAGGGTAAGGAGTATGTAGATTTGGGACTCAGTGTAAAATGGGCTACATGTAACGTGGGGGCCCAAAAGCCCGAAGAATCCGGCTATTATCTGGCTTGGGGTGAGACAGCAGCAAAAGACAGTTACAGTTTCAGCACGTATAAGCACAGCGTCAATGGTAGCAGGTTGACAAAATACAACAGCAGCGCTACTATCGGCTATAATGGTTTTTCGGATAATAAGACCAATCTTGAATTGGCCGATGATGCCGCAAGCGTGCTATGGGGCGGTAAGTGGCGCATGCCCACCATGTCCGAATTTGATGAACTAAGGAACAACTGCAATTGGACCTGGACTACGCAGAACGGAGTTGCAGGTTATCTGATTACAAGTAAAAAGGAGGGATTTACTGATTGTTCCATATTTCTTCCGGCTGCCGGATACAAAACAAGCGGAACCCTAAACAATAACGGTTCGCAGGGATGTTATTGGTCAAGCATGTGTGACGATGGGATGCAAAGCGACGGTGCCTTCTATCTTTGTGGTGAGTCGCGTAGAGTCTATAATGCACGAAACCTTCGCTGCAACGGAATGACTGTCCGTCCTGTGCTCCCGTAAAAATAGAGGCCGATAAGCACATCAAGAGCGTGATTTTAGGCCCGCAAGAGCGACCGCATTATGACACAGTAGGGACAGTCCCCAATGTGCCATTATAGCTCATCCAGCAGCTGCAAATCCGCCGGGAGCCAGTTCACGCTCCGCAAATCATCCTTGCCGAGCCAGCGCGCAGCCTCATGCTCCTTAAGCGTAAGCGGCCCGCTCTCAACGTGACACCAATAGCAGTGCATAACCAGATGAAAAGTAGGGTAGTCCCATTCAATAGTCCGGACAAACCGCTCAATCACAATACGCGTCTCAAGCTCCTCCCAGATCTCCCGCTTCAAAGCCTCCTCTGGAGACTCGCCCGGCTCCATCTTACCCCCGGGGAACTCCCAATAGTCCTTCCAATCCCCGTATCCCCGCTGAGTGGCGAAAATGCGGTTCTGCTCATCGTGGATTATTGCGGCTACAACCTCGATTTGCTTCATCGTTATATCACTTGAGAGAAAAATTTGCCTAGTTGGAGCGCAGTCCGTTCAAGTCAAGCCTATATACAGACCTGGTTTCCTTGTTCTTTCTGATGAAGGTGGTCATATATACCGGGAGATAAACTCTCTTATCCTGAACAGATACATTGTCATTACATAATACGTAGGCCATCTTAATGTCATAATCCGCATTTGACAACAGGTTGTTCAGCGCATTATGTTTCTCATAATCCTTGCCGGATTTCACTTCAATGGGGATCGGAGTACCGTCAATACCTTCAATTAAGAAATCTACCTCGCCCTGTTTCTTGCTGTTAAAGTAGTACAGATCCTCGAATCCCTGGGCATGCAGTTCCTGAGCCACCGCATTCTCATACACAGCGCCAAAGTTTATGTTCACGTCACCGCTTAGTATCCGCAATTGTATGCCGTCGGCATACTGATATGCCAGCAGTCCCACATCATTCTGGAACAATTTGAACAGATTCCTCTGTTTATTCAATATGAACGGCACTTTTGGCTCTTCCACATTATACGTAGGAATAGCCACCCCTGCGTTTTTCAACCATAGGAAACTGTCCTCGTATCGGTTGAACTTAAAGTTTTCATTCAGATTCTTCAGTATAAAACGCTTGTTCTTGGCATTCAGTTCCGATGGTATAAGTTTGAATATCTCATCAATATACAGTTTGTTGCCGGTATCAT
>Ga0310786_10008992_pt1 | contig 12739 bp, 10 predicted proteins | sample AusTroGonzalo_MG_FD_203881 | JGI IMG/M metagenome (GOLD analysis project Ga0310786, IMG submission 203881) | Bovine rumen microbial communities from tropical cattle in Woodstock, Queensland, Australia - Gonzalo_03 (v2) (version 2) | ecosystem: Host-associated > Mammals > Digestive system >...
CTGTGCATTCCTGGCATTGTTATGCATGCCCTGCTTCCTGTTTTCTTCTATTTCTGGTGCCGTCATGATGGTCGCTGTCGTAGCGTCTATGATGTTGCTGTTTACAACCTACCAGGACGAGGAGGCTGCCAAGGCATCCTACTATAGCTTCGTGTTCGTAAGCATCGCCTCCATGGCCTTTGTCCACATCTTATTCTATCTGCCAATGTTGTGGCTGATGATGGCTTATCAGTTGAAGTCATTCTCTTTGCGCACGTTTGGTGCATCTATCCTCGGACTGCTGACTCCTTACTGGTTCTATCTGTGCTGGTTAGTCTGGCAAAAGGACTTCACTCCGCTTGTCAGTCATTTCATGGCATTGGGGAGCTTTGCTAAACCGTTTGATTTCTCCCTGCTGACGGTCAGTCAGTTGGTGACATTGGCTGCTGTCGTATTGCTTGCCATTATCGGCATCATACACTATATCCGTCAGCATCACGATGACAAAATCCGCATCCGTCTGCTTTATGGCTTTTTCATTTGGATGAATCTGCTGACGATGCTTTTCCTGGCTCTTCAGCCCCAGCACTACGATTTCCTCATCCGCATACTGGTAATCAATACTGCTCCGCTATTAGCCCATTTCGTGACTTTGACGCATACGAAACTGACCAACATCGCCTTTTTTGTCATTGTGGCCATCATCCTCGTTGTTACCGGATTTAACTTATGGATGTAATCATTTCCCTACTCATCAGCTATGGTTACTGGGGTATGTTGATAACGGCCTTTGTAGCAGGCTCGTTCTTCCCGTTCTCCAGCGAAGCAGTGATGACAGGACTTTTAGCGGCTGGTCTCGACCCTTGGCTGCTCATCGTTTATGGCACCATCGGCAATGTGGCGGGTGGCATGTTCAACTACTTCGTAGGACGCATGGGCAAGTTGGAGTGGATAGAGAAATACCTGCATGTCAAGCAGAAAGACCTCGACAAAGCCACAAAATTCATGGGCGGACGGGGCGCTTGGATGGGTTTCTTCGCCTTTGTCCCTATTTTGGGCTCTGCCATTACCATCGTCTTGGGTCTGATGCGAGCCAATATTCCCATCTCGCTGACCAGTATTGCCTTAGGCAAGTTCCTGCGTTATGTGCTGCTGGTCTATGGCGCAAACCTCCTTATTGGTTAAAAAACAATAATGTTCAATGTTCAATGTTCAATGTTCAACGTAAAAATAGTACCTTTGCAAGATAATTTATAAACAACGACAATGAAACAATTCAGACTTGTGGACAATATCTTAGGCTGGTTGGCGTTTGCCATTGCTGCCTTCGTCTATTGCTCCACCATCGAACCGACAGCATCCTTCTGGGACTGTCCAGAATTTATCTCTACTGGTTATAAACTCGAAATTGGTCACCCCCCTGGGGCACCGTTCTTCATGCTGACAGCCAATCTGTTCTCACAGTTTGCCAGCGACCCCAGTCAGGTGGCTTATATGGTGAACATGATGAGTGCGCTGCTCTCTGCTGCCACCATTCTGTTCCTCTTCTGGACCATCTCACACTTGGTCCGTCGTCTGCTCATTCGTCAGGAAGACTTCTTCAAGGCTACCTCACTGCAGGATATTCCCCTCTACAAGTGGATAGCCATCTGGGCATCAGCGATGGTGGGAGCGCTCATCTACACCTTCAGCGACACCTTCTGGTTCTCGGCTGTCGAAGGCGAGGTCTATGCCTATTCATCGGCGTTTACGGCCGTGGTATTCTGGCTCATCCTCAAGTGGGAGGATCATGCTGATGAGCCTCATGCAGACCGTTGGCTGGTACTGATTATGTATATGACGGGTCTTTCCATTGGTGTCCACCTGCTGAACCTGCTGTGTCTGCCTGCCATCGTGTTGGTATATTATTACAAGAAATTCCCTACCGACGATCCGAAGCGCGACCTGAAGGGCTCACTCATTGCCCTGTTCATCTCTATAGTCATCCTCGCAGCCGTGCTCTACGGTGTCGTCCCAGGCATCGTACAGGTCGGTGGCTGGTTCGAGCTGTTGTTTGTCAACATCCTTGGCATGCCGTTCAATACGGGTGAGATTGTCTATATCTTCCTGCTCATCGGCATAATGGTGTGGGCCATCTGGGAAACACAGCGTGAAGGCAAAATGGTCAATGACAAGCGCCAGAACATTGCTTTCCTTTTGGCTGTTGCCATGCTGGGCATTCCCTTCTACGGCCACGGCTGGCTGTCTGTCTTCATCGGCATCATCGTTCTGGCTGTCATGTGGTTCGTGCTGAACTATAAGAAACAAGGCAAGGCCCTCGTTACAGCCCGCGTCAAGAACACCTCGCTGCTGTGCATGCTGATGCTGATGATTGGCTATTCGTCGTATGCACTTATCGTCATCCGTTCTGCTGCCAATCCACCCATGGACCAGAACTCACCCGAGGACATCTTTACCTTGGGTGAATACTTAGGTCGTGAACAGTATGGTCAGCGTCCGTTGTTCTATGGCCAGGCATATACCTCTCAGGTGGCTTTGGAACAGGATGGCAACTATTGCAAACCTGTCATGACCACGGGCGATCCTGTCTGGCAGCGCAAGGAGAAGGCTTCGCCTGACGAGAAGGACGAATACTTCGTGTTACGCACCAAGGATGAGTACAAATACGCTCAGAACATGCTCTTCCCCCGTATGTACAGTTCTGCCCATCGTGCGCAGTACGAAAGTTGGATGGGTGGTGTCGATGGTCGTGAGGAACAGTATGACCGCTGTGGCGAGATGATTACCGTCAAGGTTCCCTCACAACTCGAAAACCTGCGATTCTTCATCTCCTATCAGTGCAACTTCATGTACTGGCGCTACTTCATGTGGAACTTCGCAGGACGTCAGAACGACTTGCAGGGAAATGGCGAACTGGAGCACGGCAACTGGCTGACGGGTTTCAGCTGGTTCGACAATATGCGTCTGGGCAATCAGGACTGGCTGCCCGACGAACTTAAGGAAAACAAGGGACACAACGTGTTCTATTGCCTGCCACTGCTGCTGGGTCTCATCGGACTCTTCTGGCAGTCGCTGGCCAAGCACTTCAACAACGCCAAGGACCAGACGGGCATCCGTCAGTTCTGGGTGGTGTTCTTCCTGTTCTTCATGACAGGTCTGGCCATCGTCATCTATCTGAACCAGACACCCTCACAGCCTCGTGAGCGTGACTATGCTTATGCCGGCTCGTTCTATGCCTTCGCCATCTGGTGTGGCATCGGTGTGGCAGCTATCATCGAAACCTTAAGCCAGAAGCTTAAGGCACTCTCGCCTGTGGCACTGGCTGCTGCCGTTAGCATCCTCTGTCTCTTGGTTCCCATCCAGATGGTTTCCCAAACGTGGGATGACCACGACCGCAGTGGTCGTTACACCTGTCGCGACTTTGGCCAGAACTACCTCATGTCGCTACAGGACGAGGGCAACCCCATCATCTATACCAATGGCGACAACGACACCTTCCCCCTGTGGTACAACCAGGATGTCGAGGGTGTGCGAACCGATACCCGTGTCTGCAACCTCTCTTATCTACAGACCGACTGGTATATCGACCAGATGCGCCGTCCGGCCTACGACTCTCCTTCTGTCCCCATTTCGTGGGAGCGTATTGAGTATTGTGCTGGCACCAACGACTACATCACCGTTGAGCCCAGCATGAAGGAGGCTGTCCTCGAACACTATCGCGAGAACCCCGAACAGGCCCGTGAGCAGTTTGGCGACGAACCCTTCGAACTGAAGAACATCCTGAAATACTGGGTACGTTCTACGAACAAGGACCTGCACGTCATTCCTACCGATACCATCTATATGACCATCGACAAGGATGCCGTGCGTAAGAGTGGCATGATGATGGCTTCCGACTCCATTCCCGACCGTATGACCATCTCGCTGGCTGGCAAGCATGCACTCTATAAGGGCGACCTGATGATTCTCGAGATGCTCTCCGAGTGCAACTGGGTTCGTCCCATCTATGTCGCTGTCTCCGTAGGCGACGACAACTACATCAACCTGGGCGACAACACCATCACCGAGGGTCTGGTCTATCGCATCTCACCATTCACCACGAGCAATGGGGGCAAGCCCATCGCCGGCGTGAAGAGTTTCGATACGAAACGCACCTACGACAACATCATGCACCGCTTCAAGTTCGGAGGCATCGACAAGCCTGGCATCTACCTCGACGAGACCGTCATGCGCATGTGTTACACGCATCGTCGCATCATGGCCCGTCTGGCACTCGAACTCATCAGCGAGGGCGATACCAAGAAGGCCGAGGAGGTGCTGCGTTATACGGCCAAGCAGATTCCTACCTATAATGTCCCCAACAACTATTCTTCCGGCTCGCTCGATATGGCCCGTGCCTGGGTGCAGTTGGATAATAAGAAGGAAGCCCTTGCCCTCATCAACGACCTCTGGAAGACCAGTAGTGAGTACATGAAGTGGTATTGCACGCTCAGTGGTAGTCGTCTCGAGTCTGCTGCCAACGATGTTGCCGTTCAGATCTACATCATGCAACAGCTCATAGCTATTGCTGACAGTTTCGACCAGGAGTGGGCTGACAGCCACATGAAGGAACTCGGCGAAATGGCAACCGTCTACGAACAAAAGGGTGGCGACCTCGGCTATTAATAATGATTATCGAGCAACCCTCCATCTGGCTACGCTGGATTTATCCTAACGCGCTATGGCGTATGGACCGTCACGAGAAGGCAGTCTATCTGACCTTCGACGACGGCCCCATACCCGAGGCGACGCCTTGGATTCTCGATGTGCTCAAGCGCTACGATGTCAAGGCCACCTTCTTCATGGTGGGCGACAATGCGCGGAAGTACCCCGACATCCACCAGCGTGTCATCGACGAAGGGCACCGTATCGGCAATCATACCCACAACCATATTGGCGGCTTCAGCCATACCATTCGTGAGTACAGCTACAATGTCGAGAAGGCCAATGCCTACCTGCATACCGACCTTGTCCGTCCGCCTCATGGATGGATGCGTCTCAGCCAGTATGCCTGGCTCTCACGCAAGTTCCGCATTGTCATGTGGGACCTTGTCACACGCGACTACTCCAAATGGCTCACGGCCGACGATGTGCTGAATAACGTCAAGCGCTATGCCCGCAATGGCAGCATCATCACCTTCCACGACTCCCTGAAAAGCATCGACAAGCTCCGCACAGCCCTCCCTGCCGCCCTCGACTGGCTCCAGTCCCAGGGCTACGCGTTCAAAACCTTCCACTAATCATTCAAGTTTCGCCTTCCCTCATCCATCTTCCATCTTATTGTCTGTGCTATCTGACATAACTTGTCCGCCCCGTTGCCTTATGGACAAAGAAAAAACGGACAATTATGTTCTGTCCGCTCTTATATTGTAGTAATGATTCTCTGACTTGGTCAGAGTATGGCGTTGCAATGATTGTTTGCTTAGTTGAACTTCAGAATCTGACCTGGCTTCAGCTTGGCATTCTTCTTCAGGTGGTTCAGCTTCATGATGGTGTCCACCGTTGTGCCACGCTTCTTGGCAATCGAGTAGAGCGTCTCACCCTTCTTGACCTTGTGGAAACGAGACTCCTGTGCATAGCTGGCAGCAGGGGCGGCAGTTGCCAATTCCACGTCTTCGTTGCCTGTACCAACGCCTGCACCACGCAGACGGGTAGCTACTTGTGAATCATGCTGATAGGTAGACTTGTGGAAGACGTAGTAGTCATCGACAACGTCCTGATTGCGGAAGTCGAACATCAGGGCTGGATTCAGGGCTACACCACAGAGACGGGTCTCGAAATGCAGGTGAGAACCTGTGCTGCGACCAGTGTTACCACCCAGTCCGATAGGATCACCGGCACGAACGTCCTGGTCTTCCTCGACCAGCTGCTTTGACATGTGGGCGTAGTAAGTCTCCAAGCCGTTGTCGTGACGGATGACTACATACTTGCCATAGCCGCGACCCTCGTAGCGTACGACGCGTACTCTACCGTCGAAGGCAGCACGGATGGTGTCGCCAATATATACTTTGATGTCCAGACCCTTGTGCTGGCGTCCCCAACGTGAACCGAAGTTCGAGGTGAGCACGCGGCTGTCGGTGGGCATACAGAAGTTTTTCAGGGAAATGCGGAACGAGTCGGGCAACTCTGTTGCATGGCTGTGGGCGTGGGTATTGTCCCAGTCGTCGTACAAGTCAGCAGCGGGAGCCTCATAGAAAGATTCCGTATCTATCAGTCGATGCAGTGCGACGCTGTCCACTGCCTTCATTTTTGTGTCAATAGGAGCCTGGCGTGCCAATAGATCCTGTCCCATTGTTGGGAGAGAACTCATTGTTGCTAAAGCCAGAAATGCAAGTGTCTTCAATATCTTCATTATACTAATTTGATTCAATTTAGGAAAAATGATGGTGCAAAGGTAATAAAAATTGTTTTAAATCAAGAAATTATTACGAATCGTTTAAGGTTTATTTGTGTGTTTTAACACTTAACACCTTAAGAAATGGCTCCCCAATTGATGTTTGTCTTGCGTATTTCACGCAGTCTGTGCCACAGAATGGCGTAGCGTTCCGAGGTGCAAGTGGGGTCGTCGTCGATGATGATCTGGGCCTCGTCGCGAGCCATCTGCACGAGTTGTCCGTCGCGTGCGATGTCAGCTATTTTCAAGTCGAAAGCCATGCCGCTCTGCTGGGTTCCTTCGAGATCGCCAGGTCCGCGCAGCTTCAAGTCGGCCTCGGCAATACGGAAACCGTCGTTGGTTTCGCACATGATGTCGATACGCTTGCGGGTATCGGCAGACAGCTCGAAACAGGTGACGAGGATGCAGTACGACTGATCGGCACCACGCCCGACACGTCCGCGGAGCTGGTGGAGCTGGGAGAGTCCGAAGCGTTGGGCGTCGAGGATAACCATCACGGAGGCGTTGGGCACGTTGACGCCCACCTCAATCACAGTGGTAGCAACGAGAATCTGCGTCTCGCCACTGACAAAGCGTTGCATCTCAGCCTCCTTGTCGGCAGGTTTCATCTTGCCGTGAACCTTACTCAGACGGAACTCAGGGAAGACCTGTTTTAACACTTCAAAACCGTTTTCCAGGTTTTTTAGGTCTATCTTCTCGCTTTCCTCGATGAGAGGGAAGACGATATACACCTGACGCCCTTGGTGAATCTGCTGGCGGATGCCGTCGTAGAGTGAGGGCAAACTGCGGTCAAAGACATGTTGGGTTACTACGGGTTTGCGTCCTGGAGGCAGCTCGTCGATGACAGAGACGTCGAGGTCGCCATAGAGGGTCATGGCCAGTGTACGTGGAATGGGTGTTGCAGTCATGACGAGCACATGGGGTGGGTTTGCGCTCTTGTTCCAAAGTTTGGCACGTTGGGCAACACCAAAGCGATGCTGTTCGTCGACCACCACAAAGCCTAACCGTGCAAATTGCACAGTATCCTCAATGACAGCATGAGTGCCTACGAGAATCTGCACAGTGCCATCCAACAATCCGTCGAGAATTTCCTGACGGCGCTTGCCTTTCACGATGCCAGTGAGCAAAGCCACGCGGATGTCCATGTCCTGCAGAAAGTCCATGATGGTCTTGAGGTGTTGCTCGGCCAGAATTTCCGTTGGTGCCATGATGCAGGCCTGATAGCCGTTGTCCAGTGCGATGAGCATCGACATGAGCGCGACGAGGGTCTTTCCGCTACCTACGTCGCCTTGCAACAGACGGTTCATCTGACGTCCGCTACCCATATCCTTGCGGATTTCACGGATGACGCGTTTCTGAGCCTCAGTCAGTGGGAAGGGTAGGTGATTGTGGTAGAAATCGTTGAAGCACTGACCCACCTGTGTGAAGACATATCCTCTGTATTTCCGTCGCTGGTCGCTTGCGTACCTTAATATATTTAGCTGCACGTAGAACAGCTCTTCGAATTTCAGTCGGACGCGGGCCTGTTCCAGTTCCTTGGCATTCTGCGGATAGTGAATCTTTCGCAGGGCTTCGTCGCGACTCATCAGATGCAGCTTCTGGGTGATGAAGTCAGGAAGGGTCTCTGGCAAAGGCTCTTTGAGCACGTCGAGGAGCGCTTTAGTCAGACGCTCGACAGAACGGGAGTTCAGTCCCATCTTCTTCATCTTCTCCGTCGTGTTGTAATAGGGCTGCATACCCATCGTCGACAGTTCCAGTTTCTCAGCGGCATCGATGTCTGGGTGAGTGACGTTGATGCGTCCGTTATAGACGTTAGGACGTCCAAAGACGATGTACTCTTTGCCAATGGCGTAGTTCTGCTTGGCATATTTGCCTCCATTGAACCACGTCAAGTCCATCACCTTGCCTGTGCCGTCTGTGAAATGCGCAACGACGCGTTCCTTACGGGCACTCATCTTGAAGGTCTCGAAACTCAAGATATGGCCCTTTACCTGTATGAAGGGCATATCGCCATTCAGCTCACCTATGCTGTACAGCCTGCTACGGTCGACGTGCTTGTAAGGATAGTACTGCAACAAGTCGCCAAAGGTCTGAATGCCCAGCTCCTCGCTGAGCATCTTCCGCCTGTTGGGACCAACCCCCGGCAGGTATTGTATGTCTTGTTGCAGGATCGAAGTCATCCTATCAGTACCTCAGCTATTTTCAGGTCGTAGGGTGTCGTAATCTTGATGTTCTCGCGGTTGCCTTCTACAAGCGTGATGTCGAAGCCAAAAGCCTCGACCACACTGGCATCGTCGGTAAAACCGTCGTTGTAAGGCTGCTTGTTAGCGGGCTTAAGCAATTGGATGTCAAAAGTTTGCGGAGTCTGCACCAGACGATAGTCACTGCGAGGAACCGTTTCGGAAGTGTTTCCTTGCAAGTGGCGAACCGTTTCTACGACAGGAATCACGGGAATAACGGCCTTTGCCGTGCGGGCTGTTTCGTAGCAGTTGCGAATGACGTCAATGCTGGGGAATGGACGTACACCATCATGTACACCGACTACTCCTTCGGCATCATCAGGAATCTTTGCGAGACCGTTCTGTACAGAATGGAAGCGTGTCTCGCCACCATCGGCTAAGATATATTCCACTTTGAAGTCATAGTCTTTGCAAAGTTGGTGCCAATAGTCCTGCTGTGCTTTGGGCAATACAAGGATAATCTGCAGGGTGGGGGAGTACTCACGGAATCTTTCGAGAGTACGCATCAGTACAGGCTTCCCGCCTATTGGCAAAAACTGCTTGGGAATATCACTCCCCATCCTCAGGCCCTTCCCGCCTGCTACTATAATGACGTAATCCACCTTTACCTTTTTACTTTTTTACCTTTTTACCTTTCCATGAGGTGCTTGAAACGCATGCCTTCGGCGACTTGGTCGGAGGTCTTTTTGTCAACCAGCTGGGCAAGGAGTTCGTAGGCGAAGGGGAAAGCGGCTGCTGGGCCTTCGCCTGTGGTGACATTGCCATCGACGGTGACGAGGTCGCCAGTATATTTCGCATCAACGAGCTCTTTCTCGAAACCAGGATAGCACGTAGCTTTCTTGCCTTCGAGAATACCCAATGGAGCCAGGACGACAGCGGGCGATGCACAGATGGCTGCCACCTTCTTGCCAGCCATGTGCTGGTCTACAACGACTTTGCATACACCCTTGTCCTCGAACAGGTTCGTTGCACCAGGCATCCCGCCTGGTAGGAAGATGAGGTCTGCATCCGAGAAGTCACCTTGCTCGAGCATGATGTCCGTCTCGATGTTTACTCCGTGAGCCGAGCGCACCAATGGGAAATCGCTGATGCTCACCGTTACTACGTCCACACCTCCGCGACGCCATACGTCGACAGGAATCAGGGCCTCGACATCCTCGAAGCCGTCTGCTAAGAATACATAAACCTTTTTCATAATCATTATTTTAATGCTTGTAGATACTGTTTGATGGTTTCCTTGAGACCCAGATAGAGGGCATCACAGATGAGGGCGTGACCAATGCTGACTTCGTCCGTCCAGGGAATCTGCTGATGATAGTAGTGCAGGTTTTCGAGCGATAGGTCGTGACCTGCGTTGAGCCCCAATCCAACCTTGCGAGCCTCCTCGGCAGCAGCAATAAACGGAGCAATGGCGGCCTCGCGATTGGCCTGATAACCAGAGGCATAGGGCTCCGTGTATAGCTCCACGCGATCAGCACCACACGCCTTGGCACCTTCCACCATTTTGGGATCAGCATCCACGAAGATGCTCGTGCGGATGCCAGCCTCCTTGAAGGTCTTACAGATATCCGTCAGGAATGACTTGTTCTCCAGCGTGTCCCATCCATGATTGGAGGTAATCTGGTCGTGTCCGTCAGGAACCAGTGTCACCTGATTCGGTTTGACTTCCAGCACCAGTTCTGTGAACGACGGGATGGGATTTCCCTCGATGTTAAACTCCGTTGTGATGAGTGGACGGATGTCGCGAACATCCTGATAGCGGATGTGTCGCTCGTCAGGACGAGGATGAACCGTAATGCCCTGAGCACCAAAGATTTCTGCGTCGCGTGCAACAGCCAGTACGTTAGGATTGTTGCCACCTCTGGCATTGCGCAGCGTGGCAATCTTATTGATATTTACACTTAGTTTCGTCATAGCTAAAATCATTAGTTTGGTGCAAAGATACAAAAAAAATGAATACGAAGGTACAAAGACGCAAAAAAATGTGTATCTTTGCACGCAAAAAGTAAGAAATGATGTCTACGCGTAAACTTCGTTTTGCCATCTTTGGCAATATTTATCAGCCCAAGAAGTCTGTTTCTATACAGAAAATTCTCGCATGTCTGTCACAATATGAGGCAGAAGTGTTTGTCGAACGCCAGTTCTATACTTTCATCACCGAAGGGCAGCAGATGTCTCTGAAAGGGGTAAACGTCTTTGACAACAACCAGTTTGAGGCCGACTTCGCCATTTCGATGGGAGGTGACGGAACTTTTTTGCGTACTGCCAGCGTAGTTGGTCAGAAGCAGATTCCCATTCTGGGTATCAATACGGGTCGTCTGGGATTCTTGGCTGACGTCAATGCGCAGGAGATTGAACGCACCATCCGTGCCTTGTACGACGAGGACTTTGCTGTTGATACGCGTGCTGTCATTCAGGTGGAAACAAAAGGTCAGGAGTTGCAGGGCTACAGCTGTGCACTGAACGATGTGGCTATCCTGAAACGCGACAATGCCTCGATGATTTCCATCTATGCTACGATTAATGGCGAAACGCTGACGACTTATCAGGCTGACGGACTCATCATTTCGACACCTACTGGTTCTACGGCTTATTCACTTTCCGTTGGAGGTCCGATTATCGTGCCAGGAACCCATGTGTTCTCGCTGACTGCTGTTGCTCCTCATTCGCTGAACGTACGTCCCATTGTTGTTTTTGAAGACTCCGTGATAGAACTCTCCGTTGAGAGTCGTACGCATAATTTCCTTGTTGCCTTGGACGGACGAAGCGAGAAGTTGCCTGATACCACACAACTGATTTTGCGTCGGGCTCCCTATCGCGTCCAAGTCATCAAGCGTACAGGCACCAAGTATTTCCATACCCTGCGCGAAAAAATGATGTGGGGAGCAGACCAACGCGGATAAAGATAAAATTAGGTTCGCGCGCGTATGGAAACGTGCGTGACAAGCAAGAGAAGTTAAAAGATGTTATAAAACCGAACTTTTTGCTTGAAAAGTTTGGAGCGTAAGCTTATTTTCTCTACTTTTGCAGTGTACTAATAAAGTAGTACACCAATACAGTAACTTTCCAAGCCCCGATTCAGACAATAAACAAGAATACAAACATAAACAATTAAAACGTATGATTGACGTAAAAAACATCAGTTTCAAGTATGCTGGAAGCAAACATCTGGTATTCGACGATTTCAGCCTGACGCTGGAGGAAAACCGTATTTACGGACTGTTAGGAAAGAACGGAACAGGTAAGAGCACGCTGCTCTACCTGCTTTCAGGTTTGCTTCGCCCTGCTACCGGTTCTGTATGTTGCGATGGTATCGCAACAAAGGACCGCGAGCCTGAAACCCTGCGTGACATCTTCCTCGTAACGGAGGAGTTCGAAATGCCTGCCATCTGTCTTTCGGAGTATGTGAAACTCTACAAAACCTTCTACCCCAACTTCTCTGACGAGATTCTGCAGGGTTGTCTGGCTGATTTCGAACTACCTGCCGATGTACGTTTGGGTGAGCTCTCGATGGGTCAGCGCAAGAAGGCTTATATTGCCTTCGCTATGGCTACCAACACTAAGTATCTGTTGATGGATGAGCCTACCAACGGATTGGATATTCCCTCAAAGTCGCAGTTCCGTAAGGTCATTGCCCAGCACATGACGGAGGAGCGCACTGTTGTTATCTCCACCCATCAGGTTCACGACGTGGAGCAGATGCTGGACCACATCTTGATGCTCGACCAGCACTCGGTATTGCTGAACGCCTCGATGCAGGAGATTCAGGATGCCTACACCTTCGAATTCCGTTCGCCACAGCAGATGGATGATACGGTGCTCTATGCCGAGCCCACGCTTCAGGGTAATGCCGTCATCACCAAACGTCAGGAAGGTGATGCTGAGACACAGGTGAACCTCGAACTCCTGTTTAACTACAAGACAACCCCAAAGACAGGACCAGTGCTGTAAAAGAAACAATGGATTTAACGGATTAAACGGATTTAAAGAATTAAGAATTATGAGTACTTTCAATACAACAAGATTTGGTCAGGCACTGAAGTGCCAGTTCCTCGTACTGCGCAAGACGTGGATTCGCCTCTTCGGC
>Ga0310786_10008995_pt1 | contig 12737 bp, 23 predicted proteins | sample AusTroGonzalo_MG_FD_203881 | JGI IMG/M metagenome (GOLD analysis project Ga0310786, IMG submission 203881) | Bovine rumen microbial communities from tropical cattle in Woodstock, Queensland, Australia - Gonzalo_03 (v2) (version 2) | ecosystem: Host-associated > Mammals > Digestive system >...
CTGTAATCTTAGAAGGAACACGTTTTGATTCAATCTGTGCTGCTGCTGCATATTTGAAGACTGACCCAAGTTGTATTCAATGGGCATTAAAGAATAGTAAAGACCGTAAATACAAAGGGTTAACTATTAAATATGAAGATGCTTTATTAGAGCAAGCAGCAATAGATAATCTTGAAAAGCGTAAAACAGAACGGACATTGAAGCGTAAAGCTAAGCTTCATAAGAAAGCCGATGGTAAACGCTGTCCAATCTTCTGTGAAACGTTAAACAAAACCTTTAAAGATATCAAATCAGCAGCTAAGTTCGCTAAAGTAAGTGGTTATACTTTGAGTACTAAAACAGAAACATCTGGCATGTTTGTCGATAAAGCTGGTAATGTATATAAGAGATTGAAACCTATGAAACAGCGTACTAATAAGGTTTATCCAGATACCGGTATAGAAATTAAGGTTGAACGTCCTCAAGGTTATACTCGAACAGTCACACCTAAAGAGACAATGCCTGAATCTAAACCAGTAGTGATTGATAGTAATCCTGTGACAGTGTTGCAGAATAATGCTATCAGTCATATAAAGAACGGTGACTATGTAAGTGCTGAGAAATTCCTCACAGCATTGAAGGTCATCAGTAATAAATAACAACTAAATCCCTAGAGAAAGGAGGGTATCATGAAGAAGTTTGTTGCAACACAAGAACAAGTTGATAAGTTACTAGCGAAGATTAAAGAGTTGGGAATTCCCACGCCTGAACGTCAGCATGGACGTAAAGGTCAAACGATGGAGAATGCCGACGATGAGCTGACACGTCAGTATCACAATCTTCAGAGTATTATCTATCGTGCAAAAAAGAAAGCTTTATATAACACTCCTTCTGCTCATGAATCCCAAGATAAAGTGTTGAAAGATGCGGGAATTGACCAAGTTGATTTACGCAGATTTAAAGGTTGCTTTATGTGGGAATATGACTACATGCGTCCTGAAATTGATTATGTGAGACGTATGACTGGTTTGAATGACTATCAAATAATGGTATTAGAAGAGTATACCAAGATGAAAGTCGTCAGACCTATGGGTAATGAGCAAGACTGGTAATAGATGCTTTACTCTTGGATGGTTAGCTATGCGCCATCCTTGAGCAAGTCATTGAATTACTCTTTGGCTTGGTTTGCTTTGTGGTGAAGTAAATGCTCCTGGGCATGAGTACACAAACTGCCCACTGACTAAAACATAAACACTAAAATAAAGGAGTAAAATATGTCTAAAGTCAAAACAAACTTAACTGTAGCTGAAATCAAAGAATTGGTAATTGCTGATTCTGCGGTAAAATCTGCCAAAACTGCTTTCGATATCTTAAAGGAAGCTAAATGCAAAGACCTGGTTGCAGGTAAATACTTTGCAGATGGTATTGGTGCTGTCTACAAAACGTCTACAGTTCGTGAAACAATCGACTATAAACGTTTGTTAGCTGACCATCCTGAAATCGATGTTGAAAAATACAGAACCTTCACTGAAGTCACTTCTGTCACAGTGAAGAATATGATGCAGGGTGATGCAGGTTTCTTCAGCAAACTGTTGAAATAATAACCTCTAACTAAAAGGAGATAGATATGGCAAAAACACTGAAGGAATTCTATGATGACCTTTCAGTAACGTCTAAGAACTGGTTTAGAGACAAATGCGATTTGTGGTTCAATGAGTTTGAATCGGATTACATTCGTAAGTATAAACCAGTGACGGAAAATATGAAAGACTTTAAGTTTAAGTCTTCATATAAACCAAAAAGCTCATATAGTTATTATAGCTCTGACACTAAACAGTTAGACCTTGAAGCTATGTGGGTTGCTAATCTGATTCATTTGAGAGATGAGCTTAAGCTTATCACTGATGAAGATGTAGCTGAGGCGTTAAAGGAATACTATGGTCATATGAAAGAATTCCATGACATGAAGTTGTTCCTTGCTTGCAAAGAACGTAGTAATCAGATAGATGTTTTGAAATACTATCTAGATAAAAACTACGATAACAACGAAGGTTATCCATTGCATTATGGATTATTTATGGTTAACGATTATAGTAATATAATCAACGAATTAAACTTCGAAGCCATAAGTATGCGGTCATTAAGGACAAACGAATTTGTCACAATGATTGAAATCTTCGGTGATAAAGCTCTGGAAATACTTGCTGAAAAGAATCCAACTGATTTTGCTCAGAAGTATAGAGAGATGCAAGAAGAAGTAAAAGTTTATCAACCTAAACAAGAATATATTGACTTACATAAGAAGATGCAAAACATCTTTGACCGTAAGTTCTTCATAGATAATTCTTGGACAAGAGATAATAAGCGTGACATCATTAAACAGATGTATGCTTCTGATTGGATTGACAGAGCGCTTCGTCGATTCGAAGACTTTGCAAGAGATATCTTGAGCGTAGACCATAAATACAGTAAAATGATATATATGCTCGTTCAAGAATGTCCATCTCTGGGTAACAAGATATATGAAGCTAAGAAGCCAGATGAAGAACTTAATCCGAATGACTCGGTTGAAATGACCTTTAGGTATTCGAAAGAGATTCGTAAGCTGGGTAAAATAGCTAACATATGTGCGAGGGAATCTTTGTCTAAAGCGAACAATGGTTTTCTGAAAGACATTGGTTCAATCATAAGATTGACTGGATATAACTTCAACGAGATATATAATATGATGTATCCCGATGAAATCGAGGCAATCTAAACCGTAGTATGTAAACTCTGGAATTGCTGTTGTGATTCCAGAGTATTTATATGCTACAAATCAACGTAAACTAGACATCAAAAACAAAAGGAGTATAATATGTCTAAAACCGCTGAAAATATCACATCTAAAATGTTAATGCCTGAATTCACTATCGATAATCAAGTGTTGCAAGACGGAACTGAAATCCCAGGTATCAAGCGTATGTTTGATATAGCTCTAGCTTTGAAAGATTCTGTTATGCAATGGGGTGCTCCAGGTGTTGGTAAATCTCAAGGCGTATTACAATGGAATGCTCAAAAGGTTAAAGAGTTCCAAGCGCGTATCGATGCTGGTGAAAATGTTAAACCATGGAATCCAAATGTATGTGATGTGCGTTTGTCTATGAAAGAACCTGTCGATATGGTTGGTGTGCCAATTCCATCTAAGAATGAAAAAGGTGACACTGTGACTGTATGGGCAACTCCAAATATGTGGCCAAAAGATGATGGTCAATATTCTGGTGGAACAATCCACTTAGATGAATTGAATCAAGGTCAAGCAGCTATCTTGAATGCAGCTTTCCAATTGATTCAAGACCGTGCTTTAGGTGATTATAAAGTGCCTGAAGGTTATATCATCATTGGTTCAAGTAATCCGTCTGCGTATAACGGAACTGTAACGGAATTCAGTGTTCCATTATCGAATCGTTTTACGCACTTCAACATTAAGACTGACTTTGATTCTTGGATGAATTATCGTTTGAATCATGGCGGTAATGTTGACGTTATGTCTTTCTTGAAGACACAAGACCCTGGTTTGCTGTTCGACCGTCAAGGTATGGAAGCAAAGGTTGGTGACTTATCTGATACATTGTTTACAGATATCGTCATCACTCCACGTTCTTGGGAAGTTGTAGAAAGATTGTTGAACTTGCCAGAAGGAACTAAAGAAACTGGTGGCTTTACGATTGATGAAAAGAAACGTTATGCCTCTGGTCGTTTAGGTTTGGCTATCACAAATAAGTTGTTTACCTATATTAAAGATAAAGCTAAGTATCAATCTTGGCAGGAAATCTTAGTTGACGGTAAAGACTTCCGTGATGAAACAGCTGAACAATTCTGGGCTGTTCAGTTGGCATGCTTGTCAGCTATCAATCTGGAGAAAGACGATGACAAATGCCGTAAGTATGTCTTGAACTTTATCAAGGCTACTCGTAACTTAAAGTCAACTCCATATAAGACGATTAACATAACGTCTCTGGTTTATAGCGAACGTTTGAAATCGGCTATCAGAGTATTCAATCCTCTGTTGGATGCTCAAGACTTATTGGTGTTGATGCATAAGTCATATAAAGCCAACTAAGGTTAATAGACCAGAGGGATGCTTAGGTATTCCTCTGGTCGAAAGCAACTTGAAGGAGAACGGTATGAACAAGTATGTGATTCAGGATACTAAACAAAAGAGATGGTTATCTGTTGACCGTGCAGTTAATGGTATGGATATCGTTACCGTCGTCGAATATGTATCTAGCTTTAGAGCAGCTACAATCTTCAATAAAGAAGAAACAGCTAATAAAATCCTAGAGTATATTAAAGAAGAAGGCAACTATGACATTACTAATTGTGTGGTTGATAACGTCGAGGTTTACTTCAAGGACGAAATCGAAAGAAGCTTAAGTGAATATAAAGAACACTTAAAGCAAGTCACTGACCAAGATGGTAAACATCTCAGTGATGAACAAATCGAGGCTGAACTTGAAGAAGCCAGAGATAAAATTAAACAAAGTATTGAAAAACAATTCAACTAAAAAGGAGATAGCGATGGTCAATACTATAGATAAAAGCAGTGTATCAAGTGTCAATGTATCAGAAATCGTTGATAATGCAATGGTTAATCTGATTATTGACTTTCCAACGTATGCTCATCTTATAACAAGAATCGGTATACAATTGGAAAAGAACGCACAACATCCTGCTTTAGCTTGGGTTGACAGCCAATGTCGTTGTATACATATCAACGAAAAGATGGTGCAAGAGTTCAATACAAATCCAATCGTTCAAGATGAAAAGACAGGTGAAACGATTAACAGATACGTTAGTCAAGCAAATATGCAGTTCATCATCTGTCATGAATTGCTTCACTTGATTGGGTTAACATTTGAACGTCAAGCAAATGTTGGTCTGTATATTCAAGACTATGATACTAGCGCTGAAACTCGTCGTGGTTTTGAATTGTGGAATAAAGCTACTGACTTAGAGATAAATAGCTTGCTTCATAATAATGAAACTACCGATGAACGCTTTGGTGATAGAAAACGTCATCCTGTTGGTGAAATGCCAGAATGGGTCTTGTATGAATCTCGCTTCAAAGATATGAATGCTGAAGAAATATACAAAATCTTGAAAGAAGAAGATGACCGTGAACGTCAAAGCAATTCAGGTATGTCTGGTCAAGGTGGTCAAGGCCAAGGTGATGGTGATGGAGATAGCTCTAGTGGTAAAGACTACACTTCTGGTAATGAAGGTAAAGGTGGAATCCAGTTGGATAGACACATACCAGTAAGTGGTAAGCTTGATGAAGATGCTCGTAACGAAATGCTGGAAAAGATGGCAGAAGTCTTTGGCAGCAGATTGAATGGTAAAGGTTCTGGTGAATCTAGTATCGACCGTTCATTAGATACAGCATTCAAGCCACAGCCATTCAATTGGCGTAGAGCGTTAAGCAAATACATGCGTAAGTTTGTTAAAGAAAACTACACTTGGAATAAACCAAGTCGTGCAGGTATTGCTAATAACATAATCTTGCCATCGCAGGGTCAAGGCGTTATGTTAAACATTGGTGTTGCGATAGATACTTCTGGTTCAATCACGGAAAAAGAAATCAATGCCATGATGAATCACTTGTTTACGATATTGCAACAATTCAAGAACTTTCAGATAGATGTCTGGGCTTGCGGCTCAAAGGTCTATGACGAAACGTTGTTGAAGATTACCAATAGTAATAAACGTGATTTGTTTAAGTTTGTGGCTAAGTCTGATGGTGGAAATGATATGAGGGAGAACTTCGACTTCATCCGTGACCACTACAAAGGACGTGAGAAAATCGATTTGTTGATTATCATGTCTGACTTCTATGACCCATTAGACGGTGATACGGAAACAACAAGTCCGTGTCCAGTTATCTATATGTGTCTGGACCACAAAGACTTCGTTAAACCTGAGAAAATAAACGGTGTTGTGTATCCGTTCGAGGTTGATGAAGAAGGTAAATAAGTAAACAATGAGGGTTATGTTTAGGCATAACCCTCTTAACTTAAAGGAATATAAAATGGCATTTAAATTATTTGAAGGTGATAAAGAAGTTCACATGATGACTCTTAAAGAAGTTGCTGATAAACTAAATACTACAGTGACATGTATAAGAGACCTAGAAAAGAAAACCTATCTTCCAATATATAGTTACGCTGGAGGTCGTGTATCTTCTGGAGATTTAGATTACTTTAAAGAAAAGTTGAATGGTAATCTGGATGCAGAATATACAGGTTGTTGTGTGCAATTAAAAGATGTAGAATAAGGAGATTAAAGATGCAACCAACTAATCAGAACATACTTAACGAACTGATGCATGCGAATAATAATGCGACAGCCGTTAAGGAGTATCTTCCTCTTTGGGATAAGTCTGAACAATTTCCAGTAGATACATTAAAGCAATACATCAAGATGCAATTCTGGGAATATAAAGACTTTGACTTTGAAATGGAAGAACTTGTTAGGGAATATCTGCCAGACTTTATGACAGATGTTTTCTTTGAAATGAAAGAATTCCGTAAAAATAAACGTAATGAATTGTCATCGTCAGTAGAATTCATGGCTAAACTGAATGGTTATCCAATGGAAACTCAAGACGATAAAGCATTCTGTTTGTATAACTATATGTTTTTACGGTATTTTGAAAACAGTCAATTAAACAAAGGAGATAAATAATGCCACAAGTAAGAATAAACGGAAAAGTCTATAAAAGTTATAAAGAAGCGTGTGAAGCCTTAGGCATTTCAAAGTCGTTGCTATACTGTAGACTTCAACGTGTGACACCTTTTAGAGGTGTTGTTTACGAATATATGGATGAAGACAAGCGTCAAAAAGTCCAAGAAAAACATGGATTGCATCCTATTATTGTAGAGTTAGGAATAACAAATCCAGGAATATGCATAAGGTTAAGTAATTGTTTAACTAACGATAAGATTAAAACGATGGAACAATTACTAGAACGTAGTGAATCTGATTTGTTAAAGACTCCAAATATGGGTTTCAAATCACTAAAAGTATTGATTGATGCGTTAGAAAAAAGAGGTTTGCATCTTAATGTGCTTCCAGAGTGGAAATACAAAGAGATGTTTGAAACGCATCTAGGTGTTAGAGCAATGAATGTTGTTAAAGCTTGGAAGATGACTCCTGAACATATAATGCAACTAACACGGAATGAGTTGCTGCGTTATCCTAATTGTGGTGAAAAAGTAGCGCAAGAGATTTTAATATTCGGTGATTATCTGAGACAAGAAGAACAAGTGATAAAAAATCGTTTAAACAAAGGAGGTAAAGATGCCAAACTTAATTGAAACAAAACGTCTTAACTACATGAATGCTTATGTTAAACGTTATGATGATGGCTCTGAGATATTACAGAGCTACTCAACGGATGTAGTTAAGAAAACATCATCTGGTAAATATATCAGATTATGGCATGCTTGGAGTCCTTCAACGATGAAACAAGTTAAAACTTGGTGTGGTCACTACTTCAGAGGTTTACCTTATGAAGATGGGACATATGAAGACTTGACTCCAGAATATAAACGGTCTGGTTATAACATGGCTGGTTTATGCGTTAGCAGAGAAGTAGCTTTCTGGACTGGTAATCGTTTAAGTGAAATCCAGCGTGGCTTCAGTGACTCAAGTCTGAATGAAGTTATGTTTCATTATAATACAGCTTGTGATAAAGAACTTAAAATCATTTATAAAAATGATAAAAAAGCTCTACGTTTACTTGCTGCTATTAAGATTTGTGTCTTACGTAAGTTTGACCCTAAACGTGAAACCAAAGCGTTACGTGAAGAAAGCAAATATCCTGACATCGCAATGGCTGCTAAGTTATATAACTATGACTTTCAGAAAGTGTGGACTGTTGGTGGTCTTCACAAAGAGTATCCAGACTGGAATGCCACTGGAGCTTTTGATGCTTTAACGTTATCTTAAACAAAGGAGATAATGATGAACTGGATTAATTTTCCTCGTTTCAAAATAGAAGAAGAAAAACAACCAAAAAAGAAGGAGTCAAATATGACTATGGAAGAATTTGCTAGAATGATAATACTAACTGTATGCTTTGCTTTAGCCTTCGCATTTGGACGTTGGTCTGGTTTGATGGATATGAAAGAAAAGCTGCAAGATAAACAAACAGAACTGAACATCTGCGTTGGTACTATAGACTTATTCAAAGAAGATTTGGATGCTTTCTGTGCTGAACGGTTTGAAAAGATGGGATGCTAAAGGAGAACACGATGGATACGGCAACAAATGAAGACTTAGCCAAAGCCTTTAAGATGATTGGTAAACTGAACGACTTAATAGCACAGTTATGCCAAGTATCTAGAGACCAAAATGAACTAATTAAACAAATGGAAAACGATATAAAAATCCTAAAGAAAACCACGGTTAAATGTGCAAATCTTAAATCAGGAGGATATGTCGTTACTAAATTATAAAGGAGGTAAACATGGGAGCAACCATAATTAAACAAGAAAAAGGTCCTGCTGTTTTTATAAACAAACCAGACTATGATGTGTATATAAGACAGTCACATACCGATGGTGAAACGCAAACAACAGTTGTTCAGATGTTTCCTAAAAAGACCAGAGGCACTTGCATTGAAGGCGTTATGAGTAATCGAGTATGCTACCATGTTATACTTGATAGAGCATACTTAGAGTATTTCCAAACGTTAAGTCTTAAAGGGAATCGTATTCCAACGGTCATTGCTGATTTGTTTCCTGGTGAAACTATGTTTGTAGAAGCACCAGAAACATATCATTGCTTATATACAGGTAACAAATACAACAATGGAGAAACGACGTATGAGTTTGATGTATATAAACAAGAAGACTTTGTAATGGAAAAACCTACAAAGAAAGAACAAGAACGAAAGAAACAGGAGGACTCAAGAAAGAAGACTGAACAATTTAACACCACGCTGGTTAAAGACACAGTGATAAAAGTATTAGAAGATGCTGGCATTTATATCCATCACAATAAAAACAGTTGGCTTAATAATGGCCGTGCATACTTCTGTGCTGCCAGTAAAACAGACTGGAATGCTCTGGTCTTAAAGGCAATAAATGAGTATCTTAATAATATCGGTAAACAGTATGGCTTCAGAATCAAACAGCCGAAGTATAGAGCAGACGCTAACATTGATTACAAAAAGCCATTGTTTTTTACAGATAGCATTGAGATAATTGAACAAGAACAAGACAACCACTAAAAACAAAAGGAGTAAACTATGACAAAAACTTTATTAGAAAATGGAAACGTTCAAGTTACAACAGTAAAAGAAATCTCTCGTTATGAAGGTATCTGTAATTATAGCCAAGCAGAATGTGAACTAATAGCGGAAGACTTTAAGAATCTGAATAAAGTCTGGACTATGAAGCATAACCGCGAAGGCTTTGATAGTTTAGATACTGGAGAAGATTGGGAACCAGAAGGTAATTCAGTATGTGAAGATATTGAATCATTCCAAAAATACTTAGATGAAACTTATGGTAAAGATAAATATGAAGCGTATGCCTTAGGTGCATATATTCATAGTGCTGTAAGCTTTGCATTTAATAAAGGTGAAGATACTAGATGTAGATGGGATTCTGGTACAATCGGCTTTGTAGGTATCAATAAAGAATTGCATGTTGACTTAAATACATATGCAAGTAATTTATCAGATGCTTGGAATGGTTATGTATATATCATGGAAGTTTGGGATAACTTAGAAGATGAAGTAGTTGATGAAATAATCTCTACAGAATCTTGTAAGGCTATCAATGAATGGAAAGATAGAATGAAAGAACAGTATGGCGTAACAGAATATAAGGAGCAATACTAATGAGTAGCAATCCAGTACAAAACTTGTTGATTGAACTGGAGGATTACATGATCTATAGCAAATATCTTCTGGAAAATAAAGGTGTTACCATGAGTCCAGAAGATTGCTATAGAATGGTTCAATGGTTCAAAGACTGCCATAACGAAGCTGGTTCTCCCACGCAAGCAGCAATCTTCAGAGCAGGCCATTTGATCGCCAAACACATGTTGTTCAGCACAGATCAGATGTATGACCTGTATGAAATCTACTATGCGTTGAGCAAAGGATTACCTGCACTACCTAAACAAGACTTACCAATTAAATAAAAGGAGATAATATGATCATAACAAATCGTACTGATATGCGTCGTTATATTGATGAAGGAACTTTAGCTTATGATAAAGCCCATTTGTATCGCATAGAATTGTTAAAGAATAAACCACCTTTAACAAGTTTAACCAGTAAGCGTTACTATACAGATGAAGTCATGGAAATAACCTTAGAGGAAAAAGATAAGAAAGACATCCTTGCTAAGATGACCGTATCAAAAAGTGGTTATGGTGCATCTTTAAGTGATGTTGTTAAAGCAATCTTTGGTCCTAAAGCAGAACAAGATTATGCCTATGTAGATTGTGAATGGACTATCGTCTGGGAATTTGGTCAGAAAGGCTTTGGGTATACTAGATACTCAAGAGGCAGTAAAGTAAAGACACCAACCTTTACCTTCTATCTGGCTAAGTTATCAACGCTTAAGGAAGTGCCTCTTACTAAACGTGAACAAGAAAAGAAAAAGTTGTTTGCGGAAAAAGAAGCCAGACGCAGAATGAATGCTGTTACTATTAAAGATACTATGACTCAGATCTTAAATGAAAATGAGTATGATCTTTATGGTACTGATCACGGTATATCTTTCAGAGGCATTAAAGGTTACAATAAACTAATGAAAGACGCTTTAGAATACTATCTTAATAATAAAATCTTTAAGGATATGAACATTGAGATAAGCGTACCTAAAGTAAAGAATCAACACAAGTATGGATTCAATGATGCATTACTGCACTTTGAAGACGTTATAGTAAAGGAGCAATAAAGATGGGAATACCTAACAAATACAATCCTACCAATCCATATGGTAAGGGTCGTTCCTCTAGACGTAAGTCTAATGGGAACTTTGATAAACGGTTTCGTACAAAATAATAACAAAAAGGAGTAAAAAATGTTTGAAATAGAAACTGAAACAGTAATGGCACCAAGTCGAATGATTGGGAAGAGCATCGATGACTACAAAACAAATACTTACATTGCCTATGATGGTGATGATAACTTGGAATTGTATTGTGTCTTAGATGAAGAAACCAAGAAATTAGAATTGGTTATGGTTAGAGATAACACAATAGTGGAGGAATAAGCGATGTCTAAAAAGATAAACAGATACTATATCTTTGATTTACAGAACGAAATCCGTGTCTCGATTGACTTTGATACTATCGGTCAAGCGGTGACAGGACTTCAGATCCTTGTGGGTGCTAAGACTCGTGAAGATCTGGAGAAGTACTTGCAGAGTAACGACTGCAGGTTTGAAGTACGAAAAGCTTAAACAAAAGGAGTAAAATATGGCTATGTACAGAATCGAATCAGACTATCTTCAATATCCTATAATTATGGAAACAGAATCCAACGATGAAGCATTTGAAATGTTCGTTGCTTACTGTGACTATAATGGGATTGATGAGGATGAAATAGAAGCTAAACACGATGATGATGGTATATACTTTGCTATTGTTAAACATGAAGATGAAGATGGCAATATCAACACATATACATTTGATCGTGTTAAAAAAGTAACAATAAACATAGATGACTTAAACTAAAGGAGATAGATATGACATTAGAAGAAGTAGCAAAAACATTACGTAACTGGTTAGAAGTACATGATTATGATGATGAGTTTGATGCATTTGACGACTTGTGCTGCAAGATTATGTCAGATGAACAAACTTACTTTCAATGGAATGTAGAAAACGATACATTTGATATCGCCGACGCTTTCTCGACAGTGCTCAATGAATGGATGAGTGGTAGACAAATAGTAAACTATCATGTTGAATTCTTGACTGGTGATCAAATGTTCTTGTTTGTTGAATATAAAAAGGAGGACTAAATGGCAAATAAAGCTTTGTGGGAAGTATTAGATAACATCCATGTATCTTATGATGACTATGACTATGATGTCTTAGTTGATCAAATCCAAGATGCAGTAGGAGATGACTATCTGGTAGATATCTGGGATCATGATGACTATGCAGCTAGCGAAATAGCTGAAAGCGTTATATGCTGGGTCAATGATCAGTGTAAGCATAAAGTCCTTGAAGACCTCCAGGTGGGAACATTGTGGACTGAAGAAGAAGACAAATGCTTTACAGTGGTAATCTTAAAAGCAAAGGAGGTTTAGATGCCTTGGAAAAAACGAAATCCTTCTACACATGTTATAGAGCAAGACGATAATGGTAACGTCTTTTCTGTAGAGTCTGTGTATCTGGTTAAACAGAATCAAGCATACGATGGGTATTTCGATAAGACCATCTATGTATATACAGATGAGGATAAAGCTACTGAGGTTTGTCGTAAACTTAATAAAGAATATGGCACTAAAGAGCTTTGTGAGTTCACTGAAGACTGGGACTTTGTTGAAGTAAAGGATCCAGACTTTTATGCAGAGGCTCACTTCTATACTGTAGAAGAGATATTATTAAATGAAGAGTATGAATAATGTCTGAAGTAATATATCGATATCCTTGGCTTGCGTGTGATGAGCCAAGGAATCTTTCTGATGAAGATCTTATTGGTAAGTTTAATTTCTATAAATTCGTCTATAAATGGACACCTGAAG
>Ga0310786_10008997_pt1 | contig 12735 bp, 8 predicted proteins | sample AusTroGonzalo_MG_FD_203881 | JGI IMG/M metagenome (GOLD analysis project Ga0310786, IMG submission 203881) | Bovine rumen microbial communities from tropical cattle in Woodstock, Queensland, Australia - Gonzalo_03 (v2) (version 2) | ecosystem: Host-associated > Mammals > Digestive system >...
CGGTCTTAAGGCCAAGGGCGGCATGGGTAAGAGCCAGGCCGAGGAGAAGAAGGCTGTCGAGTGCGGTTACTGGCACTTGTGGCGTTACAATCCCGCTCTCATTGAGGAGGGTAAGAATCCGTTCTCACTCGACTCTAAGGAGCCTAACTGGGAGAACTTCCATGACTTCCTGATGGGTGAGGTTCGTTACCTGTCAGTCAAGAAGGCTTATCCCAATGAGGCAGAGGAGCTCTTCAGCGAGGCACAGCGTATGGCTAAGCTCCGTTATCAGAGCTACATCCGCAAGACTCAGGAGAACTGGGGTGAGTAAAAATAGTACAATTGGGGTCAGACCCCAATTGTATCAAAAAAAGAGCGCTCAATTTTGAGCGCTCTTTTTTTTGTTTCAGCTAAATGTTATGAAATTGCAATGCTCTGGACGGCCTGGGCTTGCTTTTCGGCAGGCATCTTGGGTACGTTGATGGTCAGCACGCCATCCTCAACCTTTGCTGAGATCTTCTCGCGGTCTGCATCATCGGGCAGGATATAGCTCTGATTGAACTCCTGATATGAGAACTCACGACGTATGTAGTTACGGTGCTTGTCCTCCTTGTTATCCTCGTTCTTGCGGACCATAGAGATTGACATTACGCCATCGGCATCAACCTGCAGGTTCAGTTCCTCTTTCTTGAGACCCGGAACGGCGAACTCAAGTTCGTAGTTCTTCTCATTTTCGATGACGTTCAGTGCCGGTACGCTGGCTGCGGTGCGGGTAGTGAACCAATCATCATTCATAAAATCGTTGAACAGACTCGGTAACCAATTCTGGTTGTAGTTCTGATTTCTTCTTGCGAGTAACATAGTTGTAACCTCCTATACTTTAAATTAAACATATCTTTTTTGGTGCCTCCCTTGCGGGCCGGCTTCGCAGTATAGAAGACAAATTCGGTGCCAATAAAAAACGCATGACAAAATGTCATGCGTTTTTATTTTTAGTCTGACAAGCTGTCAAAGTTCAGCCAGGGGAGTGGACCATATGTCACCGCTCAGGCTCTTGCGCTCATCGTCAATCTTGAGCAGAGCGGCACGAACCTCGCTGTCAAGAGCATGGTCCAGATCGCAATATCCGCTGCAGTTGATAGCGGAGAGAACCTTGACTACAGTCAGCTTGTGGGTATCGGTCGTAGGTACGTAAGCGGGTTCGCGGTCATCGCTCTTTACTACTACCTGCAGCAGTCCGGCATCCAGAAGCATATCAACAGCTGCTATGACATAACGGAGAGGAATTTTAAGCTCATTGGCTATTTCCTTGCGGTTAAGCGCCGGCTGGTGCCTGTTGAATCTCTTGCAGATGCATGCCATTACCATAAGACAATAGAAATCCTGATGGCGGCGGCTTATCTTGTCGGGCTCCTTGAAGTAGTTGTAGTTGTCATTGTTCTGTGCAACATAGACTAACTGGCATCCAAACAGGATGATGGCCCATGAGATGTTGAGCCAGAAAAGGAACAGCGGCAGGGCTGCGAAACCTCCGTATATCTGGTTGTAACTTGACAGAGCCAACTGGCCGCTGAAATAGAGGTTCTGCAGAACCTGGAAGAGACAGCCGGCTATGAATCCCGGTATGATGGCATATTTGAACTTAACCTTGGTGTTGGGCATGAAGATGTAGAATCCGGTAAACAGCAATCCGGCGATGATGTAGGAGAGGGCTTTTACCAGGAACTGGACGAATCCGCCTAAAAGCACAAAGCTTTCCATCGCCTCCATCTGTTCGGATACCTTTCCGAGAAGACCGCTAAGACAGATAATGCCTATGGGAATAAGCAGGACAAGTGAGAAATAATCAGTTATCTTACGGCCCATTCCGCGGTTCTGCTTGATGTGCCATATCGTATTCAGGTTGGTTTCGATGCCATCGGCCAATGAATAGACCGAGAAGAGCAGGAATATCAAACCTATTCCGATGAATGCGCCGCTTGATACATATTGCATGTATCCGTCAATGAACTGCATTACGGAGGTCAGAGTCTCATTGTCTTTGGCAAAGCCCTTCTCGATAAGGCCTGTCATGATGTTCTCAAAACCGAATCCGCGGCCTACTGCGAACAACAGAGCCAGGATAGGTACGATAGCAAAAAGCGTGGAGTAGGTCAGTGCGGCTGCCTTGGTCATCACTTTGTCATCAAGGAACGTGCGAACGGCAATGACCGCCACTTTTACCGTGTTTCCGAGCGCACGGCGTAAAGGTCCTTTCTGACCCAAATCAAAAGACCAGATATCCTTTGTCAGGAATATCTTAAGACGCTCCATGAACGCCTTGAGCTTGCCTTCTTTGTTCTCTGCCATAGCAATTAATTGTTAGTCAGAGGCAAAAATAGTCAAATTTTCGGAAGTTTGTCCTTGAGGAACTGACCTGTGTAAGATTCTGCGCACCGGGCAACCTCCTCGGGGGTGCCGCAGACAACCAGATGGCCGCCGCGCTCGCCGCCTTCGGGGCCCAGGTCAATCACATGGTCGGCGCATTTTATCACGTCCATGTTGTGCTCGATGATGATTACGGTATGACCGCGGCGTATCAGGGCATCGAATGATTCTAAGAGCTTGCGTATATCGTGGAAGTGCAGACCTGTAGTGGGCTCGTCAAAGATGAATATGGTGGGTGCCGATTTCTCTAAACTCAGGAAATAGGCCAGTTTGACGCGCTGGCTCTCACCACCGGAGAGGGTTGAGGATGACTGTCCTAACTTTACATATCCCAAGCCTACCTGCAGCAGAGGTTCCAGCTTCTTGACTATGCGGCGCTCGGCGGGATCATTTGATGAGAAGAACTCGATTGCCTGGTTCACTGTCATCTCCAGTATATCCCAGATATTCTTTCCTTTATAGGTGACCTCCAATACATCGTTCTTGAAACGGTGTCCGTGGCAGCTCTCGCATACCATCTGCAGGTCTGACATGAACTGCATGGATACGGTAACGACACCTTCGCCCTTGCACTCCTCGCAGCGTCCGCCTTCGGAGTTGAAGGAGAAATGTGTGGGCCGATAACCCATCTGATGTGACAGCGGCTGGTCGGCAAACAGCTTGCGGATCTCATCGTATGCCTTGACATAAGTCACTGGATTGGAGCGTGTGGTCTTGCCTATGGGGTCCTGATCCACAAACTCAACGGCGCTGACCATCCTGGTGTCACCCTCAATGCCCATGCACTCGCCGGGACGCTCGCCTGACTCTCCATAGATATTCTTGAGGTGACGGTACAGCACATCGCGTACCAGAGTGCTCTTGCCTGATCCGCTCACGCCCGTAACAACGGTCATTACGTTGAGCGGGAACTTTACGTCAATTCCGTCAAGGTTGTTCTGGCGTGCGCCTTTTACAAGTATGTAGTTGTTCCACGGACGGCGTGATGAGGGTACGGCGATATTTTCCTCGCCTGTAAGATATTTTACTGTCCAGCTATTGGTGTTGCTTTCCAACTGGTTTGTGGGTCCCTGATAGATTATTTCTCCGCCGTGACGTCCTGCCTCGGGACCGACATCAATGATATAGTCCGATGCACGGATGATCTCCTCATCATGTTCCACCACCACGACAGTGTTGCCGATCTCCTGCAGCTGGCGCAGTACCTTGATAAGCTTTGCGGTGTCGCGGCTGTGGAGTCCTATGCTGGGCTCATCCAGAACATACAGCGATCCCATAAGGCTGCTGCCCAATGAAGTGACCAGATTGATGCGCTGGCTCTCGCCGCCCGACAGGGTGCTGCTGGCGCGGTTCAGAGTAAGATACTCAAGGCCGACATCAAGCATGAACTGTATGCGGCTGTTTATCTCGATGAGCAGGCGTTTTGCAGCTTTTGCCTCATGCTCCGGAAGTGTAAGATTGTCAAAGAATTTCTTAAGCTCCGAGATGGGCATCTCAACAAGTTCGTTGATATTCCTGCCGCCAACTTTGACGTAGCTTGCCTCCTTGCGCAGGCGAGTTCCGTGACAGTCGGGGCAGGTGGTCTTGCCGCGGTATCGGGCCAGCATCACGCGGTACTGGATCTTGTACTGGCTCTTCTCCAGCATCTTGAAGAAGTTGTCAATGCAGGTCTCCTCCCAACCGCGCTCGTCAATGCCGCGGCCGGTTCCGTGCCACAGGTAATCTTTCTGCTCCTGTGTGAGCTGGTAGTATGGCGTGAATATGGGGAAATTATGCTCCTGTGCATGCAGGATAAAGTCATCCTTCCATCCGGTCATCACATCGCCGCGCCAGCAAACCACAGCGCCGTCATAAACGCTGAGTGCGCGGTTGGGAATGACCAATTGTTCATCGATGCCTATTATACGTCCGAATCCCTCGCAACGCGGGCAGGCTCCGACGGGTGAGTTGAATGAGAAGAGATTGTCGCTTGGCTCCTCAAACTTGATGCCATCGGCCTCAAAGCGGTTGGTGAATTTATGGAGTGTGGTATCGGGCGTATCAAAGAAACGCAGGGCGCACTCGCCGCTGCCCTCAAAGAAGGCGGTCTCGACAGAGTCAGTCAATCGGCTCAAAGCCTCTTTGCTGTCATCGGTAGTGAGTCGGTCAATAAGCAGCCAGATCTCCTTGGTGCGTTTGGAAAGGTCCGCCAGCATCTTGCTGTCAGCGAGAAGATCTTCGATGCGAATCATCTCGCCCTTATGCTCAATGCGTGTGAATCCCTCCTTGAGCGATGTGCGCAGCTGCTCCTCAAGGTTACGTCCGCCGCGCATGGGCATCGGCGCGAGAACCGTGAATCGGACTCCTTTAGGCTGAGAGAGCATGAAGTTTACCACATCCTCAACACTGTGCTTGCGCACCTCTTTGCCGCTTACGGGTGAGATGGTGTGACCTACACGTGCAAACAGCAACTTCAGGTACTCGTAAATCTCAGTCTGAGTGCCAACCGTAGAGCGCGGGTTGCGGTTTCCGGAACGCTGTCCGATGGCAATGGTTGGAGGCAGTCCTTCGATGAAATCGCATTCGGGTTTTTTCATGCGCCCCAGGAACTGGCGGGCATATGCCGAGAGTGACTCGACATAACGGCGCTGGCCCTCGGCATACAGCGTGTCGAAGGCCAGTGATGACTTGCCTGATCCTGAAAGACCTGTAATGACGGTAAAGGTGTCGCGCGGAATATCAACCGATATGTTCTTCAGGTTGTTAATCCTCGCGCCCTTAATCCTTATTGAATTGTTCCCGCTCTCCACACTTTGCAATTTTGGACTTGCAAAGTTAATGCAAGCCGAGTGGAGAAAAAAGGAACTTGTTCATTTTTTATCCCGAGGCGCAGTTTAACTTCAAGCGTAGCTTAGAGTTACTAAAAATAGTACAAAAGGGGTCTGACCCCAATTGTATCATTTTTAGAATGCGAGGAAGTTCAGACGAATGGCAAGCTGGGGATAGAGAGGGAATTTGTCCATATAGCCAATGGCGGTCTTGGCGGCATCGCCTAACTGTTCGGCAGCATCGGCCATCGGGACCTCTTTGTCCTGAAGGTAAAGCTTTGCTTTGCCATAGTAAAGTGCGCCCAACTCAAACTGGAGTCCGACTCTCTTGTTGGGAACACAGCGTCCCATACCTAAACCTATGTAATACTTGAACGGATTCAACTTGAGGTCGCCCTGCATATAACCGCAACCATCCTTCTCAATGACAGGGTATTTCTGGTCGGCTATTTCAAGCGCAATCTCATAATCTTCATTGCCTGTCTTTTCACGCAGTTCCAGAAGGGCGGCCCAGTCGTTCTCGGTGGTGTTGCCGTGTATGGTTATAAAGGGCTTGTTGCCGGTAGAGCAGTAGAATCCGCCGGCCAGATAGAAGCTGCTGGACTGGAAAGGATACCAGTTGAGCAGAAGCTTTATGTTTGACATGCCAAGCTGCATACCTGCATCTATGACGGCTTCGTCACCGAATTTGTGCTGGAAATGCATGATTGCATCATACTGCTGCTGGGTTTCCTTGAGATTCTTTGTGTCGATGTTGAACTGAGTGTTGAAAAGATCTCCTGACGGAACGAAGTTGTAACCTGCTTTCACTACCAGACCTTTGTAGACTGGCATTGCTACATCAATACCGAATCCGTGAAGTCCGGCCTCGACACCTACGCCAAGGTGCTTGAAAGCTTCCATATTGTCCTGTGCCGAAACGCCCAAAGTAAAGAGGGCAACCAAAGATGTGATAAATAGCCTTTTCATATTCGAATAAATTAATTGGTTGTTTTCTGAGGTGTAAAGGTAATAACATTTGTTGATAAATAGAAGAGGTGGGAATTGGTGAAGTGTGCTCAAAAAAGAGTAATTTTGCACATCCAAATTTGTTATACTGAAATGATTATTTTCTTCAAGAACCCGTCAGGCACTATTGTTGCCACTGAGACTGTTTCAAAACTGCAGGCAGAGGATGTAAAGAAGCTGAGCTGGCTTTATGGTGATGCCACCGCTTTAGACCAGGAATCATTAGATGGTTACTTTGTAGGTCCGCGCCGCGAAATGATTACCCCTTGGAGTACAAACGCCGTTGAGATTACCCAGAACATGGGTCTTAAGGGCATAAGCCGTATCGAGGAGTATTTTCCCGTAGCCAATGCCGATGCAGACTACGACCCCATGCTTCAGCGCCTGTACAAGGGTCTTGACCAGAAGATATTTACTGTCGATATCAAACCGCAGCCTATCCTGTTTATCGATGACCTTGAATCATACAACGAGCAGGAGGGTCTGGCACTTTCAAAGGAAGAGATTGATTACCTGCACAAGGTTGAGGGTGAGCTTGGCCGCAAGCTGACTGACAGCGAGGTGTTCGGTTTTGCCCAGATCAACTCGGAACACTGCCGTCACAAGATATTCGGCGGAAAGTTCATCATCGACGGAAAGGAGATGGAGTCATCACTTTTCAGCCTTATCAAGAAGACCACACAGGAGAACCCCAACCGCATCCTTTCAGCATATAAGGACAACGTTGCTTTTGCACAGGGTCCGGTTGTAGAGCAGTTCGCTCCGGCAGACCACTCGACATCAGACTGGTTCATCATCAAGAATATCGAGACTGTAATCTCACTTAAGGCCGAGACTCATAACTTCCCCACCACGGTTGAGCCTTTCAACGGCGCATCAACCGGTACCGGTGGTGAGATCCGCGACCGTATGGGTGGCGGTACAGGTTCATGGCCTATTGCAGGTACTGCTGTCTACATGACATCATATCCCCGCAATGATGAGAAGCGCAATTGGGAGAAGAGCATGAAGGAGCGCAAGTGGCTCTATCAGACTCCTGAGCAGATTCTTATCAAGGCATCCAACGGTGCATCTGACTTTGGTAACAAATTCGGACAGCCGCTTATCTGCGGCTCACTGCTTACGTTTGAGCATCAGGAGAACGGTGAGCAGTACGGTTATGACAAGGTAATCATGCTGGCCGGCGGTGTAGGCTACGGCACCAAGCGTGACTGCATAAAGGGAACTCCCAAGAAGGGCAACAAGATCGTGGTGCTGGGTGGTGACAACTACCGCATCGGTCTGGGCGGCGGATCGGTTTCATCGGTTGAGACCGGACGTTACTCATCAGGTATTGAGCTGAACGCCGTACAGCGTGCCAATGCCGAGATGCAGAAGCGTGCATACAACGTGACACGCGCCCTCTGCGAGGAGGATACCAACCCCATCGTTTCAATCCACGACCACGGTTCAGCCGGTCACGTCAACTGTCTCTCCGAACTGGTTGAGGAGTGCGGCGGTCTGATTGAGATGGACAAGCTGCCTGTAGGCGACAAGACTCTTTCATCTAAGGAGATCATCGCCAACGAGTCACAGGAGCGTATGGGTCTGCTCATTGACGAGAAGCACATTGAGCACGTACGCAAGATTGCCGAGCGTGAGCGCGCCCCGATGTACGTGGTCGGCGAGACCACCGGCGATGCCCGCTTTGCTTTTGAGCAGAAGGACGGTGTCCGTCCGTTTGACCTGGCAGTTAGTCAGATGTTCGGCTCATCTCCCAAGACCTATATGGTTGATGAGACCGTTGAGCGCAAGTATGAGAATGTAACATACTCTGATGATAAGATAGAGGAGTACCTGGGTAACGTGCTGCAGCTTGAGGCTGTTGCATGTAAGGATTGGCTCACCAACAAGGTTGACCGCTCCGTAACAGGTAAGATTGCACGTCAGCAGTGCCAGGGTAAGCTGCAGTTGCCGCTCTCTGACTGCGGTGTGGTTGCTCTTGACTATCGTGGCAAGAAGGGTATCGCTACCGCTATCGGTCATGCCCCGCAGGCCGGTCTGGCCGATCCCGCTGCAGGCTCAGTCCTGTCAGTCGCCGAGTCACTGACCAACATAGTATTCGCTCCTCTTGCACAGGGACTCAAGACCGTATCACTCTCTGCCAACTGGATGTGGCCCTGCCGCGCCCAGAAGGGTGAGGATGCACGTCTGTACAGTGGCGTCAAGGCTCTGTCAGACTTCTGCCTTGAACTTGGCATCAACGTTCCCACCGGTAAGGACTCACTCTCCATGACTCAGAAGTACCCCGACGGCAGCAAGGTCATCAGCCCGGGTACCGTAATTGTTTCATCGGGTGGTGAGGTATCGGACATCCGTAAGGTTGTATCACCTGTACTTGCAGACCGCAAGGACAGCGTGCTCATTCATATCGACTTCAGTTTTGACGAGCAGCGTCTGGGCGGTTCGGCTCTGGCTCAGTCACTTGACCGCATTGGCAGTGACGTTCCCACAGTCAAGAACCCCGAGTATTTTGCCGATGCATTCAACGCCGTTCAGAAACTCATTGACAAGCGCATGATCCTGGCCGGTCACGATATATCAGCCGGCGGTCTGGTAGTAACATTGCTTGAGATGTGCTTTGCCAATACTCAGGGCGGTTTAGAGATAAGTTTAGACAAGTTGGTAGGCAAGGACCTTACAAGCATGCTGTTCGCCGAGAACCCGGGCGTTGTGCTGCAGGTTGAGAGCAAGAAACTGGATGCCGTAAGTTCATATCTTGACGAGGCAGGCGTGGGCTACGCAGTGATAGGTCGTCCGGCCGATGCACGCACACTCTATATCCGTCGCGGCAAGAAGGACATCACCATCGACATCGACAAGATGCGTGACCTCTGGTACAAGACCTCATATCTGCTTGACCGCAAGCAGTCATTCAACGGCTGTGCCGACAAGCGTTACAAGAACTACAGCAAGGTTCCCATGGACATCAAGATTGCCTACAACTTTACAGGCAAGATGAGTCAGTTCGGTCTGGATCCCGACCGCCGTACACCGAGCGGCATCAAGGCTGCAATCATCCGTGAGAAGGGTACCAACGGTGAGCGCGAGATGGCTTACACTCTGTGGCTGGCTGGATTTGATGTAAAGGATGTAACCATGACCGATCTTGTAAGTGGCCGCGAGACACTTGATGATATTAACATGATCGTGTTCTGCGGCGGATTCTCCAACTCGGACGTTCTGGGTTCTGCCAAGGGTTGGGCCGGTGCATTCCTCTTCAACCCCAAGGCCAAGGAGACACTGGATCGCTTCTACGCACGTAAGGACACCCTCTCACTGGGTATCTGCAACGGTTGTCAGCTTATGATTGAGCTTGGGCTCATCAATCCTGACTACGAGAAGAAGAGCCATATGCTGCACAATGACTCACACAAGTTTGAGTCATCATTCCTGGGTCTGACCATTCCCAAGAACGAGAGCGTAATGTTCAAGACCTTGAGCGGAAGCCGTCTGGGCGTCTGGGTTGCTCACGGTGAGGGCAAGTTCTCACTGCCTTACGCAGAAGACAAGTACAACGTTATTGCAAAATATACATACGCCGATTATCCCGCCAATCCTAACGGATCTGATTACAATGTGGCTGGTATAGCAAGTGCCGATGGCCGTCACGTCGCTATGATGCCGCATCCCGAGCGCGCCATATTCCCGTGGCAGTGCGGATACTATCCCGCAGAGCGCCTGGATGATGAGATCACCCCGTGGATTGAGGCATTCGTGAATGCCCGCAAGTGGGTTGAGGCTCACAAGTAAGCTATGCTGTTAACCCTGTTCATCACCTTCTTTAAGATAGGGCTGTTCACCATAGGCGGTGGATATGCCATGATACCGCTCATTGAGCGTGAGGTGGTGGAGCGCAAGGGTTGGATTTCACGTGAAGACTTCCTGGATCTGCTGGCTATTGCCCAGTCTGCCCCGGGAGTCTTTGCTGTAAACATCTCCATATTCATTGGTTACAGGATGCGCAAGTCCATAGGCAGCATATTCTGCGCTTTGGGCACGGTGCTTCCATCCATTATCATTATCCTGGCCATTGCCCTGTTCCTGGGTAACTACAAGGACTATCCTGTGGTGGAAAACGTCTTTAAGGGTATCCGTCCGGCTGTCATAGCGCTGATTCTTACGCCGACCATCCGTCTGGCTTCAAAGGCAGGTCTTAACAAGTGGACCTGGTGGGTTCCGGTTGTAACGGCATTGCTTATCTGGTGGATGGGCATATCACCCGTGTGGATCATACTGGCAACCATCGTAGGTGCGGTATTGTATTACATCCTTAAACTCAGGAAGGCATGAACGCAGCGGTATTATATCTCAAACTGTTCTGGACCTTCTTCAAGATAGGCCTGTTCGGATTCGGCGGCGGATACGGAATGCTGTCGCTCATCCAGAATGAGGTGGTTGAGAACCAGCAGTGGATCAGCAACTCTGAGTTTACCGATATCGTTGCCGTAAGCCAGATGACTCCTGGGCCGATAGGCATAAACTCGGCCACATACGTTGGCTACAAGGCGATGGAGAATGCGGGAATGACGCGAATACAAGCTGTTTGCGGTTCTCTGCTGGCGTCATTCTCTGTAATGCTCCCCTCATTTATATTGATGCTCCTGATAAGCGCCTTCTTTATGCACTACAAGGACCACAAGTCCGTCCAGACCGTCCTTGCCTGGCTCCGCCCCGTAGTGGTGGGAATGCTTGCCGCTGCAGTCCTGCTACTCCTCAACGAGGAGAACCTGGGCGCATTCCAGAGGGACAACCTTCAGCTTTATGTCAGCATCGGCCTCTTTGTTCTGGCATTTGTAGCCACCTACTTCTGGAAAGTGGGTCCCATCAAGATGATTCTTCTGGCCGGATTGTTTGGCGGCCTGTTTTACTCTTTGATTTAGCTCTTTTTTCAAACACCGCCGGACATACGTGTTGTTAGCCCCAAATGTATCCCGGAATGTGGTGGGGTAAAAGCGGCATATATCCGTTTTTCACCCCTGTATTTTGATTTTTACCCCTCAATATGACTTTTAGTCACTCAGTGACGAGGGGTATCCCTTTTATTTTTATTGATCGTAATGACGGTATACCTTTGCTGCGAACTGCAAAAATATAAATGCATATGGATAACATATTCGCAATAGGGGATTCGGTCATGAAGGGGATAGTCGAGGACTGTTCCCGGGCGGCAGGATCAATAAGGTATATGATAAGCAACCTGAGTTTTGCTGAGATATGCCGTAAAAGGTTAGGCCTTGAGATTAGGAATATGGCCCGTTTTGGCGGAACCATTGACCAGGGGATAGGCATTGTAGAGAGACATAAGGATTTGGTATCGGACTCAAAATACTGTGTAATAGAATATGGTGGTAATGATTGTTCTTTTCATTGGAGTGATATATCGGAGGACCCTAAATCGGTCCACAAGCCGTTGACGATGCTGGATGATTTCCACACCCAGTACTCACGTCTTATTGACACCCTTAAACAGAAGGGTACGCGCCCAGTCCTGTTGTCGCTTCCGCTGATAGACAGCGAGCGTTATTTCAAACATATATCAAAAGGACTCAACGCGCAGAATATCCTTGAGTGGCTTGGTGGTGACGTTGACTTTATTGGTCACTGGCATGACATGTACAATATGGCTGTATGGGGGCTTGGGGCCGAAAAGCGCATCCCGGTCATTGACATTACATCGCCGTTCCTTAAGCGCAAGGACTACCGCGACTACCTGTGCAGTGACGGTATCCATCCCAATGAGGAGGGACACAGGCTTATAGCCGATGTCATTTGTGATTACGTGAATTCGCGGAAGGTACAGTCCCTATAGTGTTTAACGAACTCCAGTGTGTTAATCTGCTTAGGGTCAACTTTTCATAACAGGTCAGTAATGGTTCCCGATAGACAAATATTCGCTTTAATTTGTAATTTTGCACCCGAATTCAAGCAAACTGATGGCTATAGAGGATGCAATATTCAGACGGTCGGAGCTGCTGCTGGGAGTAGAAGCGATTGAGCGTATCGGACAGAAACGCGTCATTATTTTTGGCGTGGGCGGTGTGGGTTCCTGGTGCGCCGAGAGCCTGATACGTAGCGGTATTCGCCATTTGACCATTGTGGACAGCGATCGCGTCTGCATTACCAACATCAACCGTCAGCTTATGGCTACCACCAAGACGGTGGGGCGGGTCAAGGTTGAGGTGCTCAAGGAGCGTCTGCTAAGCATCAATCCATCGGCAGATATAACTGCTTTGCAGAAGATATTTACCCAAGATACGGCCGATGAGTTTGAAATAGGCAGTTATGACTATATCATTGATGCTATCGATTCTCTAAAGGATAAGGCGTTGCTAATATTGATGGCAACACGTACTAAGGCCAAGTTCATCTCATCAATGGGTGCCGCACTCAAGCTGGATCCAACGCGTATCAAAATCACGGAATTCTGGAAGGTTCAGGGCGATCCTCTGGCCCGCGCACTCAGAAAGAAATT
>Ga0310786_10008998_pt1 | contig 12735 bp, 5 predicted proteins | sample AusTroGonzalo_MG_FD_203881 | JGI IMG/M metagenome (GOLD analysis project Ga0310786, IMG submission 203881) | Bovine rumen microbial communities from tropical cattle in Woodstock, Queensland, Australia - Gonzalo_03 (v2) (version 2) | ecosystem: Host-associated > Mammals > Digestive system >...
TGTGTCCCGCCGACGAGCACGTCGAGGATCCTGCGACGACCGTGATGAACGGTTACAAGCGTAACATGTTCAATACCGGCCTCACACTGAGCGCTGACCTTGGCAGCCTACTCTTCACATCGACCACGAGCTACCAGTTCCTGCAGGACCGTATGCTCATGGACCAGGACTACATGGCCCCCGACTACCTCATGCTCGAGCAGCGGCAGAAGATGAACGCCCTCACGCAGGAGCTTGTGCTCCGTAGTCACGACCAGAGCCGCTGGCAACACACTTCTGGCCTTTTCGCCAGCTACCAATGGCTGCGCACCGATGCCCCCGTCACCTTCGGCCCCGACATGCGTGCCATGCTAGCCACGACCATCCTCGGCTATATGCCTGAGCGCGTGCAGTCAATGTTCACTACCTGGGAAATTCCCGTGCTTGATGTCGCCGAGCAATTCCGCACCCCGCAGCTGAACCTCGCCCTCTTCCACGAGTCGAATTTCCTGCTGACCGACCGCCTGAAGGCTACCGTCGGCTTCAGGCTGAACTACGACCATGTGGAGATAGACTATGACACTGAGGCGCTGATGCTGCTGCACTACGCCGCGCAGATGGGACCCCGCGCTATGGAGTACACCAACGGCCTCGTCTCGTCTCTCAAGCAGACACATGACAAGGGCTTCACGCAGTTTCTGCCGAAAGTCGGTCTTACCTATACCCTTGACGAACAGCTGGGCAACGTCTACGCCCTCATCTCGAAAGGCTATCGTTCCGGAGGCTACAACATCCAGATGTTCAGTGACATCCTACAGACCGACCTGATGGCCAACGGCAAGGACATCAGCTCGCTACAGAACGAAACGAAGACGCTGGAACATTCGGCCGAGGACTATGATGCCATCGCTGAGACCATCAGCTACAAGCCCGAGGAATCGTGGAACTTCGAGCTCGGTGCTCATCTGAACCTCTTCGGCAGCTCGACCCATCTCGACCTCGCCCTCTATTATATGCAGATCCGTAATCAGCAACTCTCCATCATGGAGCCCAACAGCAATTATGGGCGCATGATGGTGAACGCTGGCAAGAGCCACTCGCTTGGTCTGGAGACCACGTTAAGAGGCCGCGCCCTCGACAACCGCCTCGACTGGGCCCTCAGCTACGGCTTCACCAGCGCGAAGTTCGATGAATACCGCGACCTGCTCCGTAATACCGAAGCTGCTTCTTCTCAGGGGTATGTAGATACCGACTTCGACGGCAACTACGTCCCCTTCGTGCCGCAGCACACGCTCTCTGCGATGGCCGACTATCACATCACGTCGAAGCTGACCGTTGGAGCCAACCTCTCAGCTCAGGGACGCACGTATTGGGATGAGGCAAACACCTTCGATCAGCCGTTCTACGTCCTGGTCGGTGCTCACGCCGACTATGATTTCGGGCCCGTGGTCGTATCCCTCTGGGGCCGAAACCTTACCAACACGCACTATAATACATTCGCCGTTCAGTCGTCTGCCGCCGGTGGCACGCGTTACTTTGCCCAGCGTGCCACACCGCTGCAGTTCGGCGTCGACTTCGGCATCCGTTTTTAAATTGATTCGGCAGAATCGTCAGAACGTTGGGGTGATGGTGAGACGGATGCCGTGCTTCGAGGCAGTGGGCAGGTCGAGGTAGTTGATGCGGTGGACATATTCGATTTGTATCAGGCTCAGGATGTTCTGCACGCCGATGGCCCATTCCATGTAGGGCTTGTGTCCGTCCATTACAAAGCTGTTCTCAGGGAATACCATCAACTTTGAGCTGCCGAGGTTCTCGGCCAGGAAGGGATTGTTCTTGTCGGAGAGCGTACCCCAGAGGGTCTTGAACTCTATGATTTCACGCATTTTCATCTTGCGCAGCAGCGGGATGCGGTTGAGGATTTTGCCACCCATCTCCCAGGTGAGCTGGAGCGAGGCGTAGCGGTCGTTGAGGAACTCCATGTTGTTGATCATATTGAACAGCATGGGGGTGACGATGTACGAGAGGTTGGTCTGGGGCATGGGCAGCAGTGGCCAGGGTACCTGGCCCCACTGCTGGCCGATGCGCAGGCGTGTGTCTATCTTTCCCCAGCTCATAGGGAGCCAGGAGCGGCGGAACCATTCGAGTTCGGTGTAGTTGTAGTTATATTGACCGCCTAACAGTCGGTCATACCCTACGGAGTGCTGCAACTGGATATACCAGGCGTCCTTGTTCATCGTACGGCGGTGCTGCTTGGTGTTGACGAACTTCTCTTCGGGGGCGTAGCGTATGCCGAAGGTCGACTCGGTGTATCGCATGTGGCTGAGTGGTTCGGCGCCGGCGGCCAGCGGCTGGAAGGTGAGCTCGCCGATGGGGTCGATGCGCTCCGTCTTCAGGTCGGCGGTGAAGCGCCAGTGGGTGGAGGTCTCGAATTCGTAGGCCAGGCGCTGCGTGTTGTACATCAGCATCTTGTTGATGTCGTGCACCTTGAACGAGGAGAAGACGTTGTCCTTGTCGGTGACGGCAAACTTGTCGCTCGGTAGGGCCACGTCGCGCTTCGAGGAGAGGGTGAAGTGGTTGACGGGGAACTCCTGCGGCAGGTATTGCTTGGGCGTGAGCGAGTAGGTGAGCTCGGCGTTGTAGTAATTCTCGTGGGTCTTCGTGCCGTAGGCGTAGTAACCCTTGGCGAAGAGGTGTGGATTGAGATTGGCGGTGGTCTGTCCGCCCACACGGAGGCGAAGGCCGTCGTAGAAGTTCTGCGAGATGAAGGTGTTGATGGGTCCGACGTCGAACTTGCTCGGTTTTTCCCGCGTGCCGGTCTCGAGATAGTTCTCGAAGAGGGCTTTGAGCACGAAGATAGCGTATTTGAAGCCTTTGAGTTTCTCGAGATGGTCGAGGAATCCGCCCATGCCGGCCTCGCTTTTGGTGAACTCCACCTGTCGGTGCTCAGCCCAGAACTCATCGCTGCGGTTATCGGAGCCGGCTTCGAACTGCATGGGATTCTTCTTCTTGAAGCGCTCGTCGGGCAGGGGGTCGAACGAGAAGTCGGTCTTTCGCGTCGTGCGGGTCACCACGCCCTTCTGTATCCAGTCGGTGAGCATCAACTCAACAATCATGTCATCGATGGTGAGCAACCACTCGCCGTTGTCCTGCTGCGCGAACTCCTGCATACACTGCATCGACTCCACCCAGTTCACGTCGCTTGAACGGGGGATGTAGAGTTCGCAGCGCTTCACTTGGTAATGGTAGGTTGTGTCGGCGATGATGTATATCTGCCCGCGGAAGCCGAAGTCCTGCTGGTTGTTGGGCAGAAAGTCGAGGTGGATGCAGCGGTCCTGGCCCACGTAGACGGTGTCGGTGATGTAATAGCGGTAGAACTGTATGGCGTCGCGGCCGATGGGCGAGCTGAACTTGTGGCGCATCAGGAGGATATAGTCGTCGTAGATGTCGACGTCTGCGAACACCTCACGCATCACGGTGGTCAGGATGTCGCCTGTCTGGAAGAGGTCGTTGACACCGCTCGATTTGGTGCCCTTTACAATGGTGCGTTCGGCCTTCGGGTCCTTGCGGTAGATCTGCTCAGTCACCATTTCGTCGACGGTTAGCGGCAGCACCATTTTGTCGGTGTATTGGCTGGTGTCCACCTGCTCGCGCAGCCAAGGATAGCGCTTGAAGATGCCTTTCTCCAGCGTCTCTGGCTTCAGGTCGTTCAGTCCGAGGCCGATCTTCTGGTAATTCTGGTATCGGTAGTAGTCGTGGCGCTTCAGGTCGGCCTTCTTCTTGTTGGCGATTACCTTGCGCATCAGTTCCACGGCCGGGTTGTTCTTTCGGCTGTAGCGTGACTTCTTTTTCGACTTCACCGTTACCTCGGTGAGCGTGCGGTTGTCGGCAGCCAGGCGGATGGTCATCTGATTTTGCGTCTGAGGACTGACGTTGATCACCTGCTCGCGATAGCCCACTGAGCTGATGGTCAGTCGCCAGCCGTTGTGACGGTCAATGCGGAAGCGGCCCTGGCCGTCGGCGATGGTTGACACACGGTTACCTTTATATTGAATGGTGGCATAGGGCACGGGGCCGCCATCGCTGGCATCAAGCACAACGCCGGATATCTGTGCCATCATCAGCAGGGGTGTTATCAGCAGTAAAGCCAGTAAGTTTTTTCTCTTATTCATATCATTCATGTTTTTTGTTTTTATACTTTCATCAGTTCGGCTATAATCATGTCACTCACAAAGAGCCCCTCGCGCGTCAGGACCAGACGGGGTGTGACACTCAGCAGGCCGTCGTCGATGAATCGCTGGGCGACCTTAAGACAGTAGTCGCGGTGACTTGGGGTGAGACGGCTAAGGTCGAGCCCCTCGCGGGTGCGTAAAGCTGTGGTCAGCAGGTCGTTGTAGGCCGTGTCGCCCTCGATGGTCTCCGATTCGGCGCATTGCGTGCCGCTCTCGATAGCCTTGATATAGCTGCGGATGTCGCTGACGTTCCACGAGCGTGTATGGCCGTCGAACGAGTGTGCTGCTGCACCTATGCCTATATATGGTGTGCCGTCCCAGTAGGAACTATTGTGCCGCGAGCGGAAAAGGGGACGGGCGAAGTTAGATATCTCATAATGTTCGAATCCTGCGGCTTCCAGACGGTCTATAAGCGTGTAGTACATCTGGCGCTCCGTCTCCTCATCGGCTCCTTTCATATTCATCCGATGGAGTGGGGTGCCCTCCTCGATGGAAAGGCAGTAGGCGGAGAGATGCTCCACATTGAGGTCCAGAGCGGCATTGATATCGCGCTCCCAGTCGTCTAATGTTTCATCTGGGAATCCGTACATCAGATCGACGCTGATATTCCCGATGCCTGCCGCGCGAAGGCGGCCGATAGCTTCACTGACCTGCTGTGCCGTATGTCTCCGCCGTAGCCAGCGCAGGCGGGCATCGTCAAACGTCTGGGCGCCCATGGAAACGCGGTTGACGGGGAGCTGCTGTATCATAGCAGCAAACTCAACCGAGACGTCGTCAGGATTCACCTCGATGGTCACCTCGGCATCCGGCGACACATTATTATATATATATATAGCGTCGAAGATCTGCCGCAGCTGTCCTGTTGTGAGCTGGCTCGGCGTTCCCCCGCCGAGGTAGATGGTGTCGATATTGTGCGTATCAGCACATGACATCGATACCTCTCGGCACACCGCATCGACATACCGCTGACGGAGGTCGAGAGAGGTGGTCGAATAGAACGCACAATAGATGCATCTGCTCGCACAAAATGGAATATGTATGTAGATTCCTGCCATTTCGAGCACAAAATTACTAATTAATTTTAATTATTAGAAGAAATCTTTGGTGATTTCTGAAAAAATGTCTAATTTAGCCGACCAAATTTGATATTTGACTTAAAACCGAACAATAATGAAGATTTATCAAACAAACGAAATCAAGAACATTGCACTCATTGGCAGTGCGGGTAGCGGCAAGACCACTCTTGCCGAAAGTATGGTCTACGAAGCCGGCATCATCAAGCGCCGCGGTACCGTAGAGGGTAAGAACACCATGAGCGACTATTTCCCTGTGGAACAGGAATACGGCTACTCGGTGTTCTCAACTGTTTTTCATGTGGAGTGGAACAATAAGAAGCTCAACATCATCGACTGTCCGGGTTCAGACGACTTCGTGGGTGGTTCTATCACCGCTATGAACGTCACCGATCAGGCCGTCATTCTCATCAACGGCCAGTATGGTCCCGAGGTGGGTACGATGAACGCCTTCCGTAACACAGAGAAGCTGAAGAAGCCCGTGATCTTCCTGGTGAACCAGTTGGATCGCGACAATTGTGACTTCGACCAGATTCTCTCTCAGTTGAAGGATGTTTACGGCCCGAATTGCGTGCCCGTGCAGTATCCCATTGCCACAGGTCCTGGCTTCAATAGCGTCATCGATGTTCTGTTGATGAAGAAGTATTCTTGGAAGCCCGAGGGTGGTGCTCCTATCATTGAGGAGATTCCTGCCGACCAACTCGACAAGGCCAAGGAAATGAAGGCCGCTTTGGTAGAGGCTGCCGCCGCTGGCGACGATACGCTGATGGAGAAGTTCTTCGAGACCGAAGACCTCAGTGAGGACGAGATGCGTGAAGGTATCCGCAAGGGTCTCGTTACACGCTCAATCTTCCCCGTATTCTGCGTTTGTGCAGGTCGCGACATGGGTGTTCGTCGTTTAATGGAGTTCCTCGGTAACGTAGTACCTTTCGTTAGCGATATGCCTGTCATCAAGAATGCTGCCGGCAAGGAAGTACCCGCTGACACCAACGCCCCAGCTTCGCTCTATTTCTTCAAGACCGGTGTGGAACCCCATATTGGTGAGGTAAGTTATTTCAAGGTGATGAGCGGTTCTGTAAAGAGCGGTGACGACCTGAACAATGCTGATCGCGGCTCTAAGGAACGTATGGGTACGCTGTATGCTTGTGCAGGCGCCAACCGTATTCAGGTAGACCAGCTCAATGCCGGTGATATCGGTTGTACGGTGAAGCTGAAGGACGTGAAGACTGGTAACACGCTGAACGGTAAGGACGTCGACAATAAGTTCGATTTCATCAAGTATCCAAACTCGAAGTTCTCTCGTGCCATCAAGGCCGTCAACGAAAGCGAGACCGAGAAGATGATGGCTGCCCTGGCCAAGATGCGTCAGGAGGATCCCACTTGGGTGGTTGAGCAGTCGAAGGAGTTGCGCCAGATTATCGTTCACGGACAGGGTGAGTTCCACCTGCGTACCTTGAAGTGGCGTATGGAGAACAACGAGAAGATCCAGATTGAATATCAAGAGCCGAAGATTCCATATCGTGAGACTATCACGAAGATGGCCCGTGCCGACTATCGTCATAAGAAGCAGTCGGGTGGTGCTGGTCAGTTTGGTGAGGTTCACCTGATTGTAGAGCCATACACCGATGGTATGCCTGATCCTACCTCATTCACTATCAATGGCCAGGAGTTCAAGATGAACATCAAGTCTAAGGAAGAGAAGGATCTGGAGTGGGGCGGAAAACTCGTCTTCATCAACTCTGTGGTTGGTGGTGCCATCGATATGCGCTTCATGCCCGCTATCCTGAAGGGTGTGATGGAGCGTATGGAGCAGGGTCCGCTTACCGGTTCGTATGCCCGCGACGTTCGCGTGATTGTTTACGATGGTAAGATGCACCCAGTTGACTCTAACGAGTTGTCATTCATGCTGGCTGCCCGTAACGCCTTCAGCGCTGCCTTCAAGGAGGCTGGTCCTAAGGTACTTGAGCCTATCTACGACCTCGAGGTGCTCGTTCCTGCCGACTACATGGGTGATGTGATGTCTGACCTGCAGGGCCGTCGTGCCATCATCATGGGCATGGATTCGGAGGCTGGTTATCAGAAGCTGACGGCTAAGATTCCTTTGAAGGAGCTGGCCAGCTACTCTATCGCACTCAGCTCTCTGACGGGTGGTCGTGCTTCGTTCACAACCAGTTTCTCAAGCTACGAGCTCGTGCCGAACGATATCCAGCTGGCTCTGATCAAGCAGCATGAGGAGGAGATGAAGGAAGAAGAGTAATCTCTATCATATCATACAAAAGAGAGGCTCCGCACAACGCGGAGCCTCTCTTTTATTTGTGGATGAGCCTGACTTCGGAATTCAGTCCGCTGGGCATAGGCTCCCACTGATCGTAAGTAGTCTTCTTGTAATTGATATCAACGACATTGATTTCCTCCATCTTGCGCCATGGAATGCCTCTGCGGTCTAAGTCGGCGATGCGATTGGCGGGCAGATTGGTCACTTCGATGCGAAGCTCGTTGGTGCCGACCTTCAGCGCCTGCTTGCAGTCGAGCACGAAAGGTACGCTCCAAGCGCAGCCGATAAACTGGCCGTTGATATAGACGCGGGCGGACTCGCGCACATCACCAAGGTCGATGGTCCAAGCACCTTTCGGATCGTCTTTCTTCGTCAGTTTGAACTTGGTGGTGTAGATGCCCGTGCCCATGGTGATTCTAGCAGAGTCATCATCGAGCGTTTCCCATGTCTGGAGCTTGTCGAGGGCGAAGGTTTTGTTCACCTTTGGTGCCTCTTCAGTAAAACTGAGGGTCCAAGGGCCGGAGAGGGAGATGCTGCTGACTTTGCCAGTAATGTTAGACAGGCTGGAAATACTAGAATGAGTCTGGTTAGAAATACTTTCTGTAAAGGTCTGCAGAATCATTGATTCGCCGCTGCGCAAGCATATATCGATGCTGTCACCACTGATACTGGCGGGGATGATGTCGCCGTTGACAGGATTGAACCAAACAGCATCCTTGAAACTGACGGCCAAAGGCAGACGGTCGTTGATATCGTTAGACGAAAGGTTGGCTATGAAATAGTGATAGCCTGTGGGGTTCTTCCGTCGGATGGCTTTGAGTCCGCATTCAAATTTCATGGCCTCGGGCTTGGCTGCAGCAGAGAGGTCGGCAGCTTGTGTACCATATATAATATGTGCGCCTTGGGTCTTCAATTGTTCGATGTGGAGACGAACATTCTTGGGCATCATCTTGCACTCTGGAATGACAAGTGCTTTGTAGCGTGTGCCAGCAGCTGTCTGCAGCATGCCATCTTTAAAGGTCGTCGAGAGCAACAGGCGGTCGGAGATATAATCGCTGTCAAAACCTGCACCATCAATGGCGAGGATGCTCTTGATAAACTCCGGTGCTAAACTGCCCATCGCATGGATACTGAATTGCATCAGCAGTTTCTTGGTATTTTTCTGCCACATGTCGCGCACAGGCAGATAGACGATGAAATCGTTGTCGGGCTGTCCCCATTGCAGGAAACTCTGGCAGCGCTCCACATACTGCATAAAGTAAGGTGCATCGCGCCAGATGCTGTTGGTGGGCGACATATCAATCGAGGCATAGAACTTCCAACCTGGCCACGCATCATCCTTCGGCGAATAGCAGGTGCCGTGAAAGAACATGTGGTTGACGCCAGCGCAGAACATCAGGTCGATGTCGGGCTTCAGTTGTGAGAGACTTGTGCGGAAATGCTCCGTCAGCCAGGTAAAGGTCTCACTCGATGTGTAAGGTTTGCCACAGATGTGGGCAGCTGATGGCGCATATTTCAGCATCGAGAAGTCGGAGTCATTCTTACGCGTCTTTCCAGGGTCTCTTCGCAATCCCTTGATGCCCAGCTCCGATAGTCCGAAGCCTTCGATTTCAGGGATGTCTACAGCAGCATAACAGTCGATGAGGTTTGCTGGTGAACCATGCGCCTGATTGCGGGTGATAGCACCATGCCTATGAGCCCAAGCCGTCCATTGGTTGGTGAAGTTCTCGAGCAGCAGGTCGCCGAGCGTCTCACGATAGTCGCTGACAATTTTGGCGTCACCCGCTTGCAACAGCAGGAAATAGTCTTGCAGTTTATAACCGCGCCGCCTCTCAAACTCTTTTAATAATGTGGGTGTCCAGGTGGCATCGGCCACTTCGTAGCTGTCGTTGAAGAAGGTGTGAGGGTAGGGCGTATGTGTCCGCTCGAAGGCAGCCTCTATATGAGCCAGATAATTGGCAACGGCCTGACGATCGAAATGGTCGATGACGAGACCCTCACCGCCTGGGGCAGCACGCTTCACCTTCATTACGCCGTAGCGCACATAGAGGGCAACAACCTGCCAATTGGCATTATCGAGTTCCTTCAGTTTGAGTTTCAGCACTTTTTTCAGCGTCTTGTTTTCAGCTGACTTCATCTGAGACTTCAGAATGTCCTCTGGTGACCACGTGAGCAGTCCGTCTTTGACATACTGAGTGACATCGTAAGGCTTCCCTTGCCAATAGGCCATCACTTTGTTGAGCTGGCTGTATTTCTCATCTTTTTCAGACACTTTCAGCGGCAGATCAGTCACGCTCTTACCTTCGAAACTGGCGTTCACAAAAATGGCCTTGCTGGCACTTTCCTCCAAAGGTACCCATGGACCTCCAAAGGGCCAACCTGTGCCTGTGGCCATATCTATCTCGATGCCGTTGGCACGACCCTGCTCCTGCGTGAAGCGCAGCATCTCCATCCATTGGTCACTGAGATAGGGAATATTGTGACTCTGATTACCCTGCACGCCATAGATAGGCGTAATCTCCAAGGCACCGATACCATGATTGGCATATTCCTGCATGGCCCAATGCAGATTCTCCTTGTCCACAGCGGATCCCAACCACCACCAGCGGGCGCCAGCCTTGGCTTCCTGTTTGATTTCTGGCCACTGCTGGGCTGTAGCTCCTACAGCCAGAGTGGCCAGAATGATTATTGTTAAATATCTTTTTCTCATCAGGTTTAGAAGAAGATGGATGAGAGAATATAGGCCACAATGGTCGAAGTGAATACGCAAATCAGACCTGGCATCATGAACGAGTGGTTCAGCAGGTACTTACCAATTACTGTGGTACCTGAACGGTCGAAGTTCACAGTGGCGATATCAGAAGGATAGTTCGGGATAAAGAAATATCCGTAGACTGAAGGCAGCACACCTAACAATACAGGTCCTGCGATGCCTAATGAATAGGCCAGAGGCAACATCGAAACGACGACTGCACCCTGAGAATTGATAAGTACGGAAACCATGAAGAATACGAGGGCGATGCTCCATGGATAGTCTTTCACGATACCCTCGAGCATGGCCTGAATCTCAGGCATGTAGTTCGAAAAATAGGTGTCGGCCATCCAAGCGATACCATAAATGGCGACAACTGCCACCATACCAGACTGCCAAACAGGACCCGAAACGGCTTTTTTAGGTTGTGCTTTGCAGAAGAGAATCATCAGTGCAGCTGCAGCAATCATCACAATTTGGATGACGAGGTTCATCTTCAGGGGCTTACCATCCCAAGAGGGCAGGGCATTCTGGAAGATAGCAAAGAAGACGATGATGCAGAGGGCACCGAGGAAAACGAACACGGCATTCTTGGCCGACTGTGGGATTTCCTTGTCAAGAGTCGTAGCTCCTGAGCCGTAGATATACTCACGCTGTACGGGGTCGGCAATCTTCTTTTGGAATTCCGGATCCTTATCGAGGTCGAGACCGCGGTGATAAGAGGCGGCTGCGGCAGCCATCAGTCCACACAGACAGGCAGGAATCGAAACCATGAGTACACCCGGAATCGAGATGTCGAAGCCGTTCTCATTAGAGATGGTGACGAAGGCTACAACAGCAGCTGCAATGGGTGAGCAGGTGATACCAACCTGCGAGGCAATAGAGGCAACACCACAGGGACGTTCTGGCCGAATGCCTTTCTTTAATGCAATGTCGCAAATAATTGGCATTAAGGTGTATACGACATGTCCTGTGCCAACTAAAACGGTTAAGAAGAACGTCGTCAGCGGGGCAAGGAATGTAATACGATCCGGATGTTTGCGGAGCATTTTTTCCGCAATCTGGATGAGCCAGTCCATACCACCTGAGGCCTGCATAATGCCGGCGCAGGTCACAGCTGCGATGATGATGTAGATTACATCCGTCGGAGGCGTTCCTGGTTTGAGACTAAAACAGAAAACGAGGATTGCCAGACCGATGCCTGAAATAGCACCCAGGGCAAGTGAACCGTAACGTGAACCTACCCATAACGCTCCTAAAACAATGAGGAGTTGAATAATCATTAATACCATAGAAAATTGTTTTTAATTATTGTTCTTGATTTATTTGTTTGCAAAGATAAGAATTTTTTCTGAAATAAAGCACATTTTGTAGTAGAAATATTAAAATTATTTATTTCCTTTGTCGACTCGAATATTTTTAGTACCTTTGCACGCCAAATAAGAAAGGTAAAATAATAAAATAGAATAAAAGATAAAATGAGCAAGAGATTTGCCGAACATAATGGTCTGAACCTGACAAAGGTGAACGACGACATCCTCGAGATGTGGCGTGATAAAAATGTGTTCTGGCGCTCAGTAGAAGAGCGCGAGGGCTGTCCGCAGTTTGTATTCTTCGAGGGACCTCCCTCTGCCAACGGTCACCCAGGTATTCACCATGTGCTGGCGCGTACCATCAAGGATACTTTCAATCGCTATAAGACGATGAAGGGTTATCAGGTCAAGCGTAAGGCAGGATGGGATACCCATGGACTGCCCGTGGAGTTGGGTGTAGAGAAGGAACTGGGCATTACCAAGGCCGACATTGACAATAAGGACTCTGAGAAATACATCTCTACAGAAGATTACAACAAGAAGTGCCGCGAGAATGTGATGATGTTCACTCAGGAGTGGCGTGACCTCACGGAGAAGATGGGTTATTTCGTAGACCTCGACAATCCGTATATTACTTACGACAACAAGTATATTGAGACGCTGTGGTGGTTGTTGCAGCAGTTCTATAAGAAGGGATTACTCTACAAAGGCTACACCATCCAGCCATATTCGCCAGCTGCAGGTACGGGTCTGAGTTCTCACGAGTTGAACCAGCCTGGTTGCTATCGCGATGTAAAGGATACTACTGTTACTGCTCTGTTCAAGGCCCTCAATCCTAAGGAAGAGTGGACCAAGTGGGGTACGCCTTACTTCGTTGCATGGACTACCACACCTTGGACACTACCCTCAAACACTGCTCTTTGTGTAGGACCAAAGATTGATTACGTAGCCGTTGAGACTTATAATGCCTATAATGGTGAGAAGATTACTATCATTCTGGCTGAGAGCCGTTTGAATGCATACCTTGCACCAGAGGGTAACATTACTGATGGCGATGAGATGCCTGAATATAACAAGGGTGAGAAGTTTGTGCCTTACCGTATCGTGGGTCGCT
>Ga0310786_10008999_pt1 | contig 12734 bp, 7 predicted proteins | sample AusTroGonzalo_MG_FD_203881 | JGI IMG/M metagenome (GOLD analysis project Ga0310786, IMG submission 203881) | Bovine rumen microbial communities from tropical cattle in Woodstock, Queensland, Australia - Gonzalo_03 (v2) (version 2) | ecosystem: Host-associated > Mammals > Digestive system >...
CGACATAGGCATACTGCCAGGATTCACGGGAGTTCATACGGGCCGATATCACCTGCCCGCCGTCTTTGCGGGCCACGATGTTCAGGGCTCCGTCAGAGGTGAAGGCCGTCCGGCGGTCGTCGGGAACGTAGCGTTGCAGCTCATTGTTCACGCGGCCGGGGGCCCAGTCTTCGTACCGCCAGTTGTCGGCGATCTTCTCCGAGGTTTCGGAGAAATCGTCCTGCCACACCAGCGTATAGCCTTCCGGAACATATTGGCCATCCTCGACGGGCTGGCCTTCCTTCTGGGATACCACGAGCACCTTCTCGTAGTCACCGCTGCGGAAACGGACCTGCGCCGTGCGCTTCTGGGCCACATAGCTCCGGCTGAATTTCACCTTCAGCTCGTTCTCCCCTTTGGCGATGGCCTTGGGGGAGACGCTGAACCAATAGTCGATGTCCTCTTCCACCACCGTCCAGCTGGCATTGGCCTGGGTGGCCACGCTCACTTCGCCGCCTTCGCCTTCCCCGGTCACTTCGGATGCAGAGAAACTGAGTTCCGGAACAAACTGGGCCTGGGTTATCTTGAGGGAAGCATTCTCATTGCCGCAGCGGAAACTGAGGACTGCCTGCCGGACGCCCGAGGTGTTGTTGTACGGGGCCTCCACCTTGACGAGGCTCTCGCCGGGATAAATCTGGGTGGCCGATTTCAGGGTGTACCAGTCCTGGCCGTCGGTGCTGACGGTCCAGGTGCCGCTGGCGGTCACCTTGACGGACGCTTCGCCGCCTTCGGGACTCAAAGCCAGTTCAGAAGCCGCAAACTGGAGGCTGGACTTCGGAGGATCCGGTACCGGATCCGGAATGGGTTCCTTGCAGGCAAAAAGCAGCAGGAGGGCCGATATAAGAGGAAACATCTTTTTCATTGTTCAAAGTTAAAAAGGGTGGCCAGGAAAACCAAATCTTGGCCACCCTTCCCTACCCTAATATTTAATACACGTATTCCTGAAGGACGATATCGCTGACTTTGATGACGGTGCCCGCAGGGGTGCGGCCGAAGTCAAAGATGAGCATCGTGGCCTCAGAATTCTCTTCGGCGGGTTTGAAGCCCTGCATACGGAGGACCGTCTCGCCTTCCTTCATGTTCACACCGTTGTCATAGAAGCTGACCTTGCTGTCGGCCTCGGGATCGTTGGTGAGCTTCATGGTGAAAGTGGAAGCGGCGGTCGATTCAATCTTGCAGGAGAGCTCGTACTCGTGGGAGGCCAGGAGTTCGATGTTGGTGTGGAGGGCGAACTGGCCCATCCACTCGCTGCCGCCGATGCCTTCCGGGATGGTGATCTCGAAGCCGTTGCCGTCCGTGAGTTCATACTCTGCAGTAAGCGCGCCGGCCCAGTCGGCCCCGCTGAACCACTGGGTAGCGAAGACCTCGGCGGTGGGCCACAGGTTCACGACCTCGGGCTTGTCGCTCAGCGGAATGTGCTTCTGGAGGCAGAGGTTGGACAGGGTGATGACCGTACCGGCCGGGAAGCGGCCGAAGTCGAACACCAGCAGGATGCCCTCGTGGGCGTTGAACATCATGTGGTCGGCAGCCTCGAAGAGGAGGGTCTCACCGGCGCCGACGGCCACGTTGCCGTCGTAGAAGTAGCTGTCGGCCCCATCGGCCTCGTCGGTCATCTTGACGGTGGCGGTACCGGCATTGGTGGCCTTGATCTGGCAGGAGAAGTCGAAGCGCTCGCGGGCATCGGCCGGGATGTGGGTCTTGATCTTGAACTGACCCATCCATTCGCTGCCGCCCACGCCTTCGGGAACGGTGATCACGATGTCGTTCTTGACGGCGATACCGGCTTCCAGGCCGCCACCCCAGTCGGCTCCGCTGAACCACTGCTCGTAGTCAAGGGCGCTGCGCAGGAGGTTAGTGGGAGCGGTGGGACGGAACCAGGCGGGTTCGGATTCGGGCTTGGGATCCGGCTCGGGTTCGGGTTCCACCTCGGGTTCCTTCAGTTCGTCCTTGGGAACGAAGATGAAGTACCAGGCGTTGCCGGGTTCGGCGGCGCTGCCGCACCAGACCCAGAGCTCATGCTCATCGAGGGTGAGGATGTTGTACTCGCTCACGCCGGTGTAGAAGCCCAGGAAGGCGCCACCGCTGAGGGTGAGTTTCATGTTTTCCTCGTCCAGGGTGAAGGTGAGGTTGTCGGCCGGAACATAAGGCACGTCGAAGTCACCAACTACGGGATTGGCGGTACCGGGGATGCCCAGGTGGTTCATGCCGTTCTCGTTGGTATAGATGGAGCCGTTGTTACTCCAGACCAGCTTGGTGCCCTTTTGGATGAAGGTGTACTCGTTCTCGTAGAGGGAGCAACCCTCCTTGCCGTTGGGGTCGCACTGCCACCAGGCGGGACCGTTCATCTCGGGGGCGGCGTTGATGTCGCCCACGCCGAAGTGGCCGCGGGTGTAGCGGGCGAAGACCCAGGTCTTGCCTTCGGTGGCGGTAGCGCCGCCGGTAAGGGCGTTGAAGCCGGGCGTATCCAGCAGGCCGTAGTCATCCGCGGCAATGGAAATCACCTTGGAGATGGTGGCGCTGCCGCCGGTGGTATAGAGGGACATGGTGACGGTATAGTCACCCTTGAAAGGATAGGTGGCCGATACGTTGTCACCCTTCACCGTAGTTCCATTACCCAGATCCCACAAGGCTACGCCGTTGATGGAAGAGGTGTTCTGCAACTCTATGATGTTAGGAGTGGCCGAGGAAGGGGAAGCCGTAAAGGACAGCTTGTCTTCCGAAGGGGCCGGACCCAGCTTGTGGGAATCGGTATCCATGGGACGGCAGGAGAACAGAAGCGCTCCGGCAGTCACCAGAAGGAGAGTAGATTTGAATATATTCTTCATGACGCTTATCTGTTAATAACCATTGTTCTGCTTGAGCTCGAACTCGCCGGTGCCGGCGGTGCGGCTCATTTCGCTCTGAGGGATGGGCAGATACTTGTCCTTGTTGGGATCGAAGGTGCGGACGCTCTGGTGGGCGGTGTCGTTCTCGGAAAGGACGGATGCGGCGTCACCCCAGCGGATGAGATCCCAGAAGCGCATACCCTCGCCCACGAACTCCTTGCGGCGCTCGGCCTTGATATTGTCGGCATTCACGGGAATGGAAGCCACGCCGGCACGGGCACGGACCTCGTCCAGGCAAGCCTGGGCGGTGATGCCGTTGGATTCGGAAGCACCCAGGACCGCCGTCAGTTCGGCATAGTTGAGCAGGGTCTCGGCATAACGGAAGATAATGAGGTTGTTCGGGTAGTTCAGGTCCACGGTGCCGATAGGCGAACGGAGGGCCGTACGGGCGGCATACTTCTTCTGGAAGAGGCCGGTGTCCTGGAAACGGGGACCGTAGTTGCCCGCCTCGAACTTGTTGATGGAACCTTCGCGGCGCACATCACCTGCCTCATACATATCCCAGGTGGCCTGGCGTACGGGACCGAAAGCCCAGCCACCGCAGAATACGGGATCGGACAGTTCGTTCGGGGAGATGTAGGCGGGGAGGTTGGTGCCACAGCCGGTCCAGGCACTGCCCCAGTCACGCTTGCCGTCGGAGACCTGGTTGGTCTCGAAGATGGATTCGGGGGTGAAGTCATTGTCGTCGGCACCGGTCCACAGACCGTCGAAGTCAATGAGGCTGTAGCGGCCGCTGGCAATGATCTTGGCCATGTCGTTGGCCACTTCGGCGTACTTGGCCTGCTCCTTCTCATACATAACCACGCGGGCCTTCAGCATGTACAGGGCGGCCAGGTTGGCGCGGGCCTGCTTGGCCGTACCGTTGGTGAACAGGGGGAACTCGTCACCGGCATCGGCGGCGGCCACTTCGGCGGCGGCGATATCGGTCATGATGCAGTCATAGATCTCTTCAGCCGTCTTCTGAACGGCCATGAAGGGCTCCTCCAGGGGTTCGGTGAAGAAAGGAATGTTGCCGAAGAGCTTCCACAGGTGGTGGAGGTAGTAGGCACGCAGGAACAGGGCTTCGGCCTTGTATCCGGCGAGCTTGCGCTTGGCGGCATCGCTGTCGAAACCGATGGCGTTGTCAATGGCCAGCAGGGTGTTGTTGGCACGGGCGATGGCCGTGTAGTACAGGGACCAGATGCCGGACGGGCTTTCCGAAGCGGGAATCTGGAACAGGGACATGTGGTACATCCAGGACTGGTCGCCGGCATCGCCGCCGCCCTTGTAGATATCGTCGGAACGGAGGTCGGAGAGCAGGAGGATGTGGTTGTAGTTGTAGTTCGCGTACGAGTCCATGAGCAGCGGCTGGTAAGTGGCCGTCAGATAGGACTGGATGGCGCTCTCGGTGGCAGCGGCACCGGCTTCACCCTGATGGGTGGCGTGGGCGGTAAGGAACTTCTCACCGCAGCTGGTAAGGATCAGGCCGGCGGCTGCAACGACTGCAAAAATCTTATAGAATTTCATATTCGTCTGCATTTGAAGGATTAGAAGGTGATGGAAGCGCCCACGGTGATGGTGCGGGACTGGGGATAGATGCCGCGGTCCACACCGATGGTGGTATAACCGTCGGAAGCCATTTCCGGATCGAAGCCATCGTACTTGGTGAAGGTGAGGAGGTTCTCACCGGCCACGTAAACGCGGAGGTTCTTGATGAAGATGGCGCGGAGCACCTTGGCGGGGAGGGTGTAACCGATCTGGGCGGTCTTCAGGCGCATGAAGGAACCATCCTTCACCCACAGGTCGGAAGAACGCCAGTTCTGGTTGGGGTTGGCATTGGTCATACGGGGAATCCGGTTGGATGTGCCTTCGCCAATCCAGCGGTCCAGGATCCAGGCGGGACGGTTCATGGCAGGAACGTCACCACGCATGGAGTAGTCGAAAATCTGGTTGCCGATGGAACCCTGGAAGAACAGGTTGAGGTCGATTCCCTTCCATTCGGCGGCCATGGTGACACCGTAAGTCCAGTCGGGCATACCCTTGCCGATCTTGGTACGGTCGTCGTCGTTCACATAGCCGTCACCGTTCACGTCCACGAACTTGACGTCGCCGGGCTGGGCGTTGGGCTGCATGAGGCCGCCGTCCTTGTTCTTGTAAGCGTTGACCTCGGCCCAATTCTGGAAGAGACCGTCGGTCTTCATACCGTAGAAGTAAGGCCAGACTTCGCCGTTGGAGCCCTTCACATAGTCACCTACGCCGGAGGCGCCGTTGCTCTGGTACACGGCCTCGCCGGACTCGTTGCCCAGGTTGATGAGGCGGTTGCGGAGCAGGGAGGCGTTGGCGTTGATGGAGTAATGGAAGTCTCCCACCTGCTGCTGCCAGCCCAGTTCGAATTCATAACCCCAGTTGCGCATGTCACCCAGGTTGGACATGGGTGCGCCCTGGCCTACATAAGCAGGGATGGGCTTGTCCATGAGCATGCCGTTGGTTTTCTTGTTGTAGAAGTCAAAGCCGAAGGTGAGGCGGTCACTCAGCAGACGGGCGTCGAAGCCCAGGTCCAGCTGCTCGGACTCTTCCCAACGGATGGTGGGGTTGGCCAGGGCGGCGGGAGAGGAACCGGACTGCACGGTGCCGTTGGAACCTTCATTGCCGAAGTAGTATTCCTGACCGGTATCCATGAGGGAGGCGTAGCGGAAGTTACCGATATTCTCGTTACCGTTCTTACCCCAGCTGGCGCGGAACTTCAACTGATTGAGCCAGGAAGGACGCACGGAAGCGAGCCAGGGCTCGTTGGTGATGTTCCAACCGAAGGAAGCGGCCGGGAAAGTGGCCCACTTGTGACCGGGGCCGAAGCGGGAAGAACCGTCCCGGCGGATGGTGAACTCCAGCATGTAACGCTCGGCGAAGTTGTAATCTACACGGCCGAAGTAAGAGGCCAGGCGCTGGTAGTCGTAACCGCCGGTACCGCCGCTGGTGCGCTCGTCATCGGTAGCGCCGATGGCGGAATCGATGTAAGCCATGGCGGGATTGCTCTCCTTGAGGCTGTAGTCCGTACCGGACACATATACATAAGAGTAGCTCATGGCAGACTGGCCCAGGACGACGCCCAGGTAGTGCTTGCCGAACTGCTTGTTGTAGGAGAAGTAGTTTTCCACCTGCCAGCGGAGGCCTTCATTCATGCCCATGTTCACCCAGCTGGTGAGGGTCTGGTTCATGGAGCTCTTGTACTGCTCGAAGCCATAGCCGCGGTTGCGCCAGAAAGCAAGGTCCACACCGTAGCTGGTCTTGAACTTGAGGCCGGGGAGGATATCCAGCTCGGCACCCACGCTGGCTACGAACTTATGGGTCTTGTACAGGGTGTTGGAAGGAGTATCCAGGTTGGCCACGGGGTTCGTGAGTTCCTGGTAGCCGGTCGGCGGCAGGGAGTAGACACGGCCGTCGGCAGCCACGATGGCCGTAGGATGGGCGGCCAGGATGGCGGCAGCCTCGGCTTCGCTGGCATACACGGGAATGCTGGGGTTGAACGCCACGGCGGAGCCCAGGATGGAACCGAACTCGGAATTGGTGGTGATACCCGCAGAATTGATGTTGGAGTAAGCCAGGTTGGCGGTGAGGGTGAGTTTGTTCAGGAAATTGCGATCCTTGGTCTCGTAAGGGATATACGTATTGTTGGAACGGATGGACAGACGGTCGAAGTTGGACTTGCCGTAGTTGCCGCCCACGATACCGTCCTGCTTGAAGTAACCCAGGGAGACAAAGTACAGGGCTTTCTCGGTACCGCCGCTCACGGACAGCTGGTGCTGCGTGATGGGAGCGTTGTAGTTGAAGGTCTCGTCCTGCCAATCGGTACCCTTACCGGCTGCGGCGATCTCTGCATTGGAGTACAGCGGAGCGCCACCGTCGTTGATGCGGGCCTCGTTCATGATGATCATGTACTCGGTAGCATTCAGGACCTCTTTCTTGCGCCAGGGATTCTGCCAGCCATAGCTGCCATTATAAGTAATGGAAGCCTGGCCCTTGTTACCGCTCTTGGTGGTAACCAGCACGACGCCGTTGGCGGCGCGGGCACCGTAGATGGCGGCCGATGCGGCATCCTTGAGGATTTCCACAGAGGCGATGTCGGTAGGATTCAGGTAGTCGATACCACCGTCCACGGGCATACCGTCCACAATATAAAGGGGATCGGAATTGTTCACGGTGCCGATACCACGGATCTTGATCTGGGAGCCGGAGCCCGGCTGACCGGAGGCCTGGGTAATCTGGACACCGGAAACTTTACCCTTGAGGGCATCGTTCACCGTAGAAGCGCGCACGGTGTTGAGGGCTTCTCCGTCCACTTTGGAGATGGAAGCCGTCACCACACTCTTCTTTTGCACGCCGTAACCTACGACCACGGTTTCGTCCAGCATCTCGGCGTCGTCAGCAAGGACGACGGTGAGCTCCTGGTCGCCGTTTACAGTAATTTGCTGCGTCTGATAGCCGATGCAGGACACCTCCACAACGGCACCCTTGGCCACACGGATGGTGAAATCACCATCGATGCCGGTCATGGTACCATTGCTGGTTCCCTGCTCAACCACAAACGCTCCTACGATGGGCTGGTTGGCACTGTCCAGCACGACACCCTTGAAGGTGACGTTCTGCGCCATTGCCACCAGGCTCAATCCTAATGCAAGGATTAAGGAAGCAATTTTTTTCATACGCGTTGGGATTTGTTGTGCGTTTTTGGTTATTGGTTAATTATAATGGGTTTTTCGACACTGGGTCTGATGCAAAATTATCCACATTTTTCACAGACCCTTCACCTAAGAAAACAAAAGTAGTGAAATAAAAAAGTTAACCGCCCGTAAATCAGGCGGTTAATAATTTGTCAAGGATGAACAAAAGTAGTGGTTAATGAGTTACTTTCCAAGAGCCTTCACCCTTTCTTCGAAGGTTTCCCTGTCTCCCAGACTAGCATTTTTTATGGCTACTTTATAATTATAGATGGTGCTCACGGAGTAGTCAAGCATGGAGGCAATCTTCTTGCTATCGTCCACGCCCAGGAGGATGAGGGCGAAGACCCTCTGCTCTGTGGTCAGCTTCCCTTCCGGCGGAACGACCCGTGTCTGGGGCTGAAGCAAGGCGTTGAACTGCGCCACAAAATCCGGGTACAGGGCCAGAAAAGTATTGTCAAAGGTTTCGTAAAACTCGTCGCGGGCCTTTTCCGAACGGCCACTGATGGACAGTTCTTTCAGCAGTTGGTCTGCCTTGCCCTGCTTGAGCAGGTTGCGGAAGCGGTTGTCTTCTGTCCGGATGACGGAGATTTGGGCCGACAGGCCCTGGAGGAAGTTCACGATGTACTTCTCCTTGACGCGGTTGGCCTTGGAAATCTGACGGTTGAGATCATTGAGGGTGGCGTTGGCCATAGCCAGGGACGTGTTGCTCTTCTCTAGCTCACGGGACACCTTCGCCAGTTTGCGCGAGCGGACCACCCAGATGCGAGCCAGGATGGACAGGATAACCGTCAGGACGGCCAGCAGAACGGCAGCTATCTTGTTGGTCCTGTTTACGCCGTCCTGTCTCCGGGAATAGGCATCTTCCACATCCATGAGGAAGCGGGAAATCTGCCAGGGGCGGAGTTTGGCATTATAGAACAGGGCATCTTCCTGGGCTATCCGCAGGTATCGGAACGAACGGTCTACATCCGAAGGAAGGATGAGCTGTGCCACCATGGTAAGGGAAGCATAGTCTCTCACGGCATTAATAATATCGCATTCGGCCGATTTCACCAGCCAATACAGGCGCTCTGCCTGGTTGTCCCTCAAATTGGCCAGTTCCGACTCATAGAAGGCATGGATGGCAAAATCCCGATCTTCGGGCTTCACGCTCTGGAGCAAAATGGTGCTCACGCTATCCGCGGCATCCAGCCGGCCCTCGTCAATAAACTGATCCCTGAGCAGGGCGTGATAGCGGGCCGATGAAGGGGGTAGCAGCTGATAAAGCCGGGTGCGGAAAGACGCTGCCGGCGGAATGGACATGCGCTCCACCATGCCGGAGTTACCCGCCATATCCTTGCTGTAATCATATAAGGTCCAGAAGTATTCTGCTTTCAGTTCCTCAGACAAGGAATTGGTGTCAATCTGGTTATACAGGATTTGTGTGGCTTCCAGATAGTTCCCGGCCTTGTCGTACAAATGTCCCAGCATGATGGACGCCTCATTGAGGCGGTCCGAATCCCCTGTTTGCCGGGCCAGGGCCTGGCAATGCTTCAAATAGAACTGGGTGGAATCGAAATTAAACGCAAAATACTCTTCGGCCGTCACCATTTCCAGTTCATACCGCCGGGCAGGATCCGTGGTGGCTTGGGTCAGGTTGCGATATACGTCCAGCTGGTTCTGCTTTTTGGCCGCGTAGGCCTCCCGCAGGGCCAGATACCCGTCCAGCTCGTCCATGAGCTGCCGGGTCTTTTTGTCCAGACTGGGTGGCGCGATGCAGGAGACAGCCACGAGGGTCGTCAACGCCAAAAGGGATATCCTCCTGCGAAAGCTCATATCGCAAAGATAATAAAAGAATTACAGACTCCTGATGGCGGCCTCGATTTCTTCTTCGCGGCCTTCGGGTATTACGGGAGAAAGGAAGGAGAGCATCTGGAGGGTGCGGGCCTCGGCCTCAGGGATGCCGCGGGAGCGCATGTAGAAGAGTTCGTCGGCATTGAGCTGGCCCACAGTGGCACCGTGCGAGCACTTGACGTCGTCGGCATAAATCTCCAGCTGGGGCTTGGTGACCACCTTGGCCTCTTCCGTGAGCACGATGTTGTGGTTTTCCTGGTAGGCTTCCGTCTGCTGGGCGTCCGGGGCCACCACGATGGTGCCGTCAAAATGGACCTGGGCCTGCCCGCCGGCGATGCCGTTGATGAGCTGGGTGCTCTTGCAGCCCGGAGCCCGGTGGTGCATGACAATGTGGAAATGCACCTTTTCATCTGCCTTGCACAGATAGAGCGCCTTGATATGGGCCTCGGCGCCCGGGCCGGTGAGGTCAATACCCAGCTCGATGTCACGGCTCTCTCCCGGCAGCACCACAAACTGAAGTTCCAGCTTTTCGCCGGCCTTCACCCGGTACTGTCCCGCAGGAGGTGCGATATAATGTCCGTGGCCCATATTAGAACTGGTCAAATCCTTGGGATTCAATGGCATCAATGAGCTCACGGCCGCCGGTTTTCACGATACGGCCGGCCTTGAGCACGTGCACCACATCCGGTTGCACATACTCCAGGAGCTTGTGGTAGTGGGTGATGATGATGGCCGACTTCTCCGGGCTGCGAAGGGTGTTCACACCGTCGGCCACTATCTTGAGGGCATCTACGTCCAGGCCGCTGTCGGTCTCGTCCAGGATGGAGAGCACCGGGTCCAGCAGGGCCATCTGGAAAATCTCGTTGCGTTTTTTTTCGCCTCCGGAGAAGCCCACGTTCACTTCGCGCTTGGCGAATTCGGGCTTCATCTGCACCAGGGCCATCTTTTCCTTCATGAGCTTGAGGAAATCGCCGGTTTTCATTTCCGCTTTCCCCTGGGCTTTAAGCTTGGCATTCACCGCAGCCTTCATGAAGGCCGTAATGGTAACGCCCGGTATCTCAATGGGATACTGGAAACTCAGGAAAAGGCCTGCCCAGGCACGCTCTTCGGGGCTCATGGCCAGCAGGTCCTGCCCTTTGTAGAGGATGCTGCCTTCCGTGACTTCGTAGTCCGGACGGCCGGTGAGCACGGCGCTGAGGGTGCTCTTGCCCGCCCCGTTGGGGCCCATGACGGCATGCACCTCGCCGGGCTTGATTTCCAGGTCAATGCCCTTCAGGATTTCCTTGTCGCCTATCTTGGCGTGCAAATCATGTATTTCCAGCAGTTTATCCATTTCTTCTGTATAATCTAATCCAGGTGATGAGCGACCACAGGCCGTTGATCAGGTACAGGGCGCATACAATGGGCATAAAGACATTGCCCACGCTCAGGTGCAGGATGATCTGGGTCACATTGACGGCCAGCCAGACCAGCCAGCAGTCCCACTTCTTGAGGGAACTGAGCAGCTGGGCCAGCAAAATGAGGGCGGTGACCACGGAATCCAGATAAGGGTGAGGGTCGGCCGGGAACAGCTGATCCAGCAGCCAGCCCCAGGCAAAAGCCACCAGCAGCACGCCGAAAAGGCTCATGAAGCGCTCCTGCCCATTGAGCATGGTCACGCGCAGGGACTTGTGGTCCTCCGCGCTGCGTTCCGAACTCCGGGGATGCGTCCAGCGGTAGTGGCCCAGGATGTTGATGGCCAGCGACACCGGCTGAAGCAAGAGGTTGGCATACAGGTTCTTGTTCCAGAACAGAAGGAAAAGCGCCGCCGTGTAAAGGTAGCCCACCCAGAAATTATATTTGGAGTTACGGCCGGCCATCACCACGCAGATGAGGCCCAGCAGCGAACTCACAAAGTCTATGAGCAGCACGGGACGGCCCGCCAGCTCAAAGAGAATTATGTCTAACCAATCAAACATGTTATAATTCCGTTCGTTTTACAGATTCTTCACTTCGTTCAGAATGACAGGAACTATCCGACGGAGCCTTCGAGGGACACTTGTAATAACTTTTGGGCTTCTACGGCGAACTCCATGGGCAGGCGGCTCAGGACCTCGCGAGCATAGCCGTTCACAATAAGGCCGACGGCCTCTTCCGGGCCGATTCCCCGCTGGTTGCAGTAGAAGAGCTGGTCTTCACTGATCTTGGACGTGGTGGCCTCGTGCTCCACCATGGCGGTGGGATTCTGCGACTGGATGACCGGGAAAGTATGGGCGCCGCAGCGGGAGCCTATAAGAAGGCTGTCGCACTGGGAATAGTTGCGGGCATTCTGCGCATTCTTACCCATCCGTACAAGGCCGCGATAGCTGTTCTGGCTCACGCCAGCCGATATGCCCTTGGACACGATGCGGCTCTTAGTACCGCGGCCCAGGTGGATCATCTTGGTGCCGGTATCGGCCTGCTGGTGGTTGTTGGTCACGGCCACCGAGTAGAACTCAGAGCTGCTGAAATCTCCTTTTAATATGGTGGAAGGGTATTTCCAGGTGATGGCGGAGCCCGTTTCCACCTGCGTCCAGCTCAGGTGCGAGCCGTCGCCCTTGCAGATACCGCGCTTGGTCACCAGGTTTAGGATACCGCCCTTTCCGTCGGCATCGCCGGGGTACCAGTTCTGCACGGTGGAATACTTGACATCGGCCCCTTTCTCCACTACAATTTCCACGACGGCCGCGTGGAGCTGCTGTTCGTCGCGCATGGGGGCGGTGCAGCCTTCCATGTAGCTGACGTATGAGTCTTCATCGGCCACAATGAGCGTGCGCTCGAACTGGCCCGTGCCTTTTGCGTTGATGCGGAAATAACTGCTGAGCTCCATGGGGCAGCGGACGCCCTTGGGGATGTAGCAGAAGGAGCCGTCAGAGAACACGGCGCTGTTGAGGGCGGCAAAATAGTTGTCGCTGGCCGGCACCACGGTGGCCAGGTACTTGCGCACCAGGTCCGGATGCTCTTTCACGGCCTCTGAGAACGAGCAGAAAATGATGCCCTTCTCCGCCAGGGTCTTTCGGAAGGTGGTGGTGACGGACACCGAGTCAAAGACGGCGTCCACGGCCACCACGCCCGCCAGCACGTCGCGCTCCTGGAGGGGAATGCCCAGCTTATCAAAAGTTTCGGCCAGCTTGGGGTCGATCTCCTTGGGGCGGTCCTTGTCTTTCTTGGGGGCAGCGAAGTAGATAATATCCTGAAAATCAATCTCCGGCATATCAAGGTGCGCCCATTCCGGCATGGGCATAGCCTGCCACTTGCGCAG
>Ga0310786_10009000_pt1 | contig 12733 bp, 8 predicted proteins | sample AusTroGonzalo_MG_FD_203881 | JGI IMG/M metagenome (GOLD analysis project Ga0310786, IMG submission 203881) | Bovine rumen microbial communities from tropical cattle in Woodstock, Queensland, Australia - Gonzalo_03 (v2) (version 2) | ecosystem: Host-associated > Mammals > Digestive system >...
CCTTGCCCTTGGCGCTTCGGTCGAGACGGAGCCAGCGAGCCTGATCGGCACCGGGAGCATCGGGAGCCTCCATGTCGGGATAGACGGCAAGACCGTCGCGGGTGAAACCATCCTCGCTGACGTCACCGCCCCAAAGCACGGTGTAGCCTGCCTTGATGGCATCGTCAATGACTTGCATGAAGTCATCGAGCTCGAGGTTGAGGCTCTCGCCCCAGCGCCAATTGTCCTGTACCTCAATGACGAAGCCCTTGCCCTTGTTGGCACCCGTTGAATAAGGATGATGGGTGAAGGATGTGATTGATACGTAGTCATCGGGGTTGAGTCCCGTGCTGGCGGCAAAGGTCATGGGAGTGTAGGTCTTGCCTTCGTAGGTGAAGGTCTCGGGAGCCTTGCCAAGATAAACCTCATGGACGGCACGAACGGCTTTCTTCCACAGGGGTTCGCCATCGGGGCTGAACTGGAGTTTGCGGGCGCTGGCTGCAGCCTTGACGATTGGGTCGGTCATGGCGCTGAGCTCGCTGTGGTTGCTAAGCGTATCACCGTACATTGCGCCGGCAGGCATTTCGCTGTCGGGGATGAGGCCGTAGTTGCGAAGGCAGAAGAAGACATCGACGAACGATCCGCCCTGGGCAAAGCTGACGTCACCATGGGTGCGCACCGATTTTTCGGCACGGTCAAGATAAGTCTTCGAGATGACAAACATCTCCGAGAAGTCATAGACCTTGCCGGTCTTTTTGAGCACCTCACTCTCAAGGAAACTCAGGCCCGAGTAACTCCAGCAGGTGCCGGCATTCTTCTGGTTCTTGACGGGGGTGATAGCCAATGAATCGACAGTGGTGAACTGGAACCCCTTGACAGAGTCGTTCTTAGCTTCTTCTTGTGCAATGGCAGCGCACGAGAGGATGGCGGCAATGCCGCAGAGCATGATTTTCTTCATTTTCATTTCTTGTTATTATCTTTGTTTTTCTTGTTTACCGGTTGTAGGATGTCGCTGTATCGTTTCTTGTCGGCGACGAGTTGTGTAGCCTTCATCACAAGGGTGTCTTGAAGCAGGCTGTGCTCTGACTGTCCGCGCTGATAATAGTAACGAAGGATGATTTCGTTGGCCACCTCCTCCTTGATCTCGTCACGCAGCGAATCGAGGTCATGCTTCATGTCGAAGACTTTCAGAATGGTCAATATGCTGTCTTTCTTGTGAGCAAGTGCTTCCTTACAGAATGCTTCGTACTCCTCGTCTGAGAGTTTGAACTCGCGGAGGGGAGCGATGGTTTCGTGCTGTTGGCGATAGCGTGTCGCATAGTCGAAGGTGAGATATTCGCGGTCGAGGTAATATGCCAGCCCTGACATCTGCTGTGGCTTTTCTTCGACATCGGGTTTGATGCCGCGACCGTCGCGAACTTCACGCCCATTGGTCGTGTAGAACACATGGGTTAGCGAATCGGGTATCTGTTCTGCCTCGCCCAGTTTGTAGTTGATGACTTGGATACAGCGTCCTGAAGGAATGTAGTATTTCGCGGTTGTGAACTTCATTAGCGTGTTGTAAGGCAGGGGACGGGTGCTCTGCACTAACCCTTTGCCGAACGAACGTTCTCCCATGATGACGGCACGGTCCAAATCCTGTAGTGACCCACTTAGGATTTCAGCGGCCGATGCGGTGTTTCGGTCAATAAGACAGACAATGGGGAGGTCGGGCTCGATGGGCACGGTGTTGGTGCGATAGGAGCTGTTCCATTCCGGGCGTTTGGCCTTTGTTTCGACCACGGGACTGCCTTTTGGCACAAACATGCCGACAATCTTCACAGCCTCTTCGAGCAAACCGCCACCGTTTTGGCGTAGGTCGAAGACGAGTCCCTTGAGCTGATGCTCATTGTCTGCGCGCATCTTGACGAGGGCATCCTGTACTTCCTGCCCGGCCTTGTCGGTGAACTGCGACAGGAAGATATAGGCTACGCTATCGTTGAGCCATCCATAATAAGGTACAGCGTCGAGCAAGATTTTACGACGATGAATCTCGAAGTCAATGGGTTCATCGACGTATGGACGTTTCACACGAAGGTTGAACGTCGTCCCCGCTTGTCCGCGCAACTTCTCGCTTACTTCGGAGGTGTTCTTCTTGAGCATGCTCTCTCCATCAATACTGAGGATGGCATCTCCTACACGGACTCCGGCTTCCATGGCTGGTCGGCCTTCGTAGGGGTTTGCAATGATTACCGTATCGCCACGTTGCTGTATCAGGGCACCTATGCCGCCGTATTCTCCGGTTGTCATGGTCTTGAAGTCCGATTGATCCTCCTCACTGTAGAATTCACAATAAGGATCAAGCTCGGTCAACATCGCCTTCACTCCCGTTGCAAGTGCTTTTCCCCAGTCAATGGTGTCGACATACTGTCCCTGCAAGGTTGTGATAGCAGAGCCCAATATCTCCATGTATTGTTGAGCATCGAGGTGTAGGTCCTCCACTTTCTTCTTGTTGCGGTTGTCCGATGATTGTGCCAATGCCTGTGAGGGGCAGGTCAAGCACATAGTTAGACTTGCGATGAGGCCAATAAGGCCAAACATCCTTTTCTTCATGTTCTAAATGTTAAAAATTTGGGCAAATATCGCGATTTTTTTTTGATTATCCAAAAAATGATTGTGTTTTTTGTTTTTTTTCGGACAAACTTTGGGAAAAGTGGGCAAAATGCCTTATCTTTGCAGCAAATTATTCTGTTTATATTACACAATGCGTACATTTTTGAAGAGAATTGGTCTCCTTTTGGTATATGCTTTGCTCTCGTTGGACAGTGTATATGCCGAGAGTGACATCTTCCGTTGGGGCGTCACTGCGGGTGGAAATATTACCAAGGTTGATGGCACCGGAACGGGCTTCATGAATACAGGATGGCATTACGACAGTTCGGGTGGATATTATGCTGGCTTCACGGCGCGTGTGTCTTTGCCGATTTTGAATATCGGTCTCGATGCCTCGTTCGTCTATTCGCAGGAAATGGCCGACATCGAATCGAATGGAGCCAGCGTCATGGATAAGCTGCGCTATTTCAGCGTCCCTGTCCATGTGCGTTACGACCTTGAGCTACCGTTCCTTTCCGACCTCATCATCCCTTATGTTTTTGGAGGCCCCCAATGTAATTTCGCGCTTAACGATTTTGACTTGTATGATTTGTTTAGACAGGATCCCGAATCGGCAAAGCGCCTCTATGAAGTCGATTCGGAATACCGCACCAGCACACGCGTTTGGAAACTTGACCTCGGTGTAGGTGTCATCCTTGCCGACCATTTTCAGGTGTCTTATTTCTACGCCATTCCGTTCGAAAGCAGCTTTCGCTTCCAAACCATCTATGATGATTCGAAGAGTCACTTCAGGATGGGTACCCACCGCATTGGTTTGACTTTTTATTTTTAACATCCTTACATCTTGAATATTTCTATGATCGACGACGAGAAGAACGATGACCTGGAACTTAATCCTGATGAGGCTGCTTATGCTGCCGATGGAGATGAGGAGACCGTCGAAGAAACCTTGATAGGGGGCAATGGCTACAAGCCGCATAATGACGACGATGTCTCCGACGACAAGATACATCATTTGGGTGGCATGTACCAGAATTGGTTCCTCGACTATGCGAGCTACGTTATTCTGGAACGTGCCGTCCCGCATCTTGCCGATGGCCTTAAACCCGTACAGCGCCGCATCTTGCATGCCATGAAGGTGATCGACGATGGACGCTACAACAAGGTGGCGAACATTGTGGGACAGACTATGCAATACCATCCGCATGGTGATGCCAGCATTGGCGATGCCTTGGTACAACTTGGGCAGAAGGAGTTGCTCATTGATTGTCAGGGAAACTGGGGCAACATCCTCACGGGTGACTCGGCGGCTGCACCCCGTTATATCGAGGCACGTCTTTCGAAGTTCGCCCTCGAAGTGGTGTTCAACAACAAGATTACCCCGTGGCAGCTGTCGTACGATGGACGCAAGAAAGAACCCATCAACCTACCCATCAAGTTCCCGCTCCTCCTCGCACAGGGAGTGGAAGGTATTGCCGTAGGTCTATCATCAAAGATCCTGCCTCATAACTTCAACGAACTGCTCGATGCATCGATAGCCTGCCTTAAAGGCGAACCTTTCGAACTCTACCCCGACTTCCCGACAGGTGGTCTCATCGATGTCTCGAAGTATCACGATGGAGCGCGTGGCGGTGTGGTCAAGGTGCGCAGTCGCATCGACAAGATCGACCAGAAGTCGCTCCGCATCACTGATGTGCCGTTTGGCAAGACCACTGATTCGCTCATCGAATCGATACGCAAGGCCATCGAGAAGGGCAAGATCAAGATCAAGAGTTTCGATGATTTTACCAGCGACCATGCCGAGATTGTTGTTCACCTGATGCCGGGTGTGTCGAGCGACAGAACCATTGATGCGCTTTATGCCTTCACTGACTGCGAGATTTCCATTTCGCCCAACTGCTGTGTCATTTACGACAAGAAGCCCCACTTCTTGACCGTGAGCGAGGTGCTTCGCCGTTCGGCTGAGAATACCAAGGAATTGCTTCGTCAGGAGTTGGAGGTTAGCAAGGGCGAGTTATTGGAACACCTCATGACGTGTTCGCTCGAAAAAATCTTTATCGAGGAACGCATCTACAAGGGGCAGGAGTACGAACAGGCCAAGGACCTCGACACGGCCCTCGCATACATCGACATGCGGCTCGAACCCTTCAAGAAGGACTTTGTTCGCGAAGTGACACGCGACGACCTGCTGCGCCTTGAGGATATCAAGATGGCTCGTATCCATAAGTTCAACAGCCAGAAGGCCGAGGAGGACATTCTTCAAACCAAGAAGAAGATACGCGAGGTTGAGAGGAACCTCAAGCATCTCACCAATTATACCATCAAGTGGTTTGAGCACCTCAAGGAGAAGTATGGTGCTGATCATCCGCGTATGACCGAGATACGCAACTTCGATTCGGTCGATGCCACCAAGGTCATTGAATCGAACATGAAGCTTTGGTTCAATAAAGCTGAGGGTTTCATGGGCACGGGTCTCAAGCAGTCCGAATCAGAGTTCGTCTGCAACTGCTCTGAGATTGACGAGATATTGGTTATCTATAAGAATGGACAGTATAAGGTGGTGAAAGTCGATCAGAAGATCTTTATCGGCAAAGATGTGCTCTATCTGAATGTCTATCGCAAGAACGACAACCGTACCATCTACAATGTCGTCTATCGTGACGGCAAGGGAGGCCCTCACATGATCAAGCGTTTTGCCATCACGTCGGTGATGCGCGACAAGACATACGATATTACCCAGGGCAAGGATGGTTCGCGCATCGTATATTTCAGCGCAAACCAGAACGGCGAGGCTGAAGTTATCAGAGTGTTCATCAAGTCAAAGTTGCGCAATTCGAAGGTCGTCAATTTCGAACGCGACTTTGCCGAGACACCCATCAAGGGGCGTGGTGTGAAGGGCAACCTGCTAACCAAGGCTGATGTTCAAAAGATTCTGCTCGTCTCTAAGGGTGGTTCGACGCTTGGCGGACGTCCAGTATGGTGGGATCCCGATGTTCAGCGAATCAATTACAACAAGCAAGGACAATATTTAGGCGAGTTTCTTAGCGAGGATCGCGTGCTTGTAATTCTCGACAATTGGGAATACTATATCACGAAATTCGAAGAGACAATCCATTTCGAGCCGAATGTTCTTCGCGTTGAGAAATATGACCCGCGTAAAGTATGGACCTTTATTCTTTGGGACAAGGAAATGAAGTGCTACAACCTGAAGCGCTCATTGCTCGATGCCCGTTCGAGCAAACAGAATATGTTGGGCGACCCGAAGCGTTTCAAGATAGCCGTGGGGATGCATTATTCGCCCGAAGTTGCAGTCTCTGCATCCAGTGAGGAGGAAGAGGTCGATATGCCGGCGACAGAAACAGCGCCTGTCGAGCCTCAAAAGCCTCAGCCGTTGGTCATCGACACTCCATTTCCACGTTTTCGTCTCACATTTGGCAAGCCCGATCAGTTCCGTCCTGCTCTCGAGGTCGATGCCGACGAGTTCATACCCATCCGTAGTATTAATACCAAGGGTAAGAAGATTACCCCATATAAGGTGTCAAGCATCGAGGAAATCCAGCCACTTCGCGTCCCAGAAAACAACGATGTTTCTGAGGATGATGAAGAAGGGGAGGAGCCTGAAGAGGAAGTCCCTACTGAAACATTGTTTTGAGAACCGATGAAAAGATTCATATATTTGACATGGACGATATTGTTTCTTCCCTTGCATTTATTGGCGCAGGATGAACTTCCGCGTCCCGTCACCAATATCCTCTCGTTGCGAATGGGCCAGGGCAAGATGCGTGACACTTATCTGACGCCGCTTCTCTATACAGGTTCCGGCATTAGTCTCGAAGGACAGCGTTGGCGCATGCATCGCAACCTCGATTGGACAAGTTGGCAGCTCGCCGACATCGCTTTCTCGACAGGAGAAGACCATGGACACGACAGTGAAGCTTGGGCTGGGCGTCTGCGTTATCGCTATGGCATCTTGCGACGCTGGTCTGACAGTCTTGACCCCTTGACTTTGGACATTCGCCCCGAAAGTTCCCCGTGGTCGTTCTATTTGGGTCCTTATGCCGGCATCGATCTCGGCTTCGACTACAATTTGAAGATTGCATCGTCTAATAATCCAGCTACAGCACGTATCACCACCAATTTGGGTGCTGCTGGGGCCGTGTGTTACCGTTTCCAGACACCAGCAGCACAAGGCATGAGAGTGATGCTTCAGGCACATGCGCCTTTGCTCGGTATGGGATTCTGTCCGGAGTATGGAGCCAGTTATTATGAGACGTTCTATCTCGATTCATCCGATCACATCTTTCATTTCACCTCACTTCATAACCAGCAGGACCTTGATGTGCAGCTTGCAGTCGATTTCCCGTTGGCCATCATTCCTTGGTTCCGCAGTTTTGATTCCGTGCTGCGTCTGGGTGGCTCGTATCACATCGAGACGATGGATATCAACGATATCACGACACGTTATAGCAGCTTTGAGTTCGTTATCGGCTGGGTCTATCAGTACCTGCCATTCAGTCGCCGCAAGGCAAGTCTCCTAAAACGTTCGCCCTACGATGCATATTGATAATTCAAAAAGTTCACGCGTAGCTTACGGTTCGCGTCTTGCATCCCTCTATTGCCTGTTGTCGTTCATTTTCTGTCTCTCCAGTTGTCTCGATGATGACCTGATGGAGCAGGATGACAGTCTGCGTGGTAATTTTGAGGCGTTTTGGCAGACGCTCGACCAGCATTATTGCTTCTTCGACGAAAAAGGAGTCGATTGGGATGGCGTACATCGGAAGTATGCCCCTCTTTTCGACGATTCCATCAAGACGCAGTTCGAGCTTTTCAATGTGCTCGACGAGATGATCGATACGTTGCGCGACGGTCATATCGACGTCTATGCACCATTCAATATCGCGCGATATTGGTCATGGTACGAGGATTACCCCAATAATTACGATGACAACCTCGTGCGCGAGTACTATCTTGGCACCAATTACTGGTACACGGCTGGTATGCAGTATGTGATGTATCGTCGCGACTCGGTGGCATACGTTCGTTACAGTTCGTTCAATAGTGCTATTGGAGCAACCAACCTCGATTATGTTCTTGCCCTCATTCGCAATGCCAATGGCTTGATTCTCGACATTCGCAACAATGGAGGAGGCTCACTGGCCAATGCTGTCACGCTGGCCGAACGTTTTGCTACCGAAAAGACGCTCTACGGATATATCCGTCACAAGGTCGGACGTGGGCATGATGACTTCTCCAAACCCGAACCGCTCTACGTCGAGCCCCCGACCGATCGCATGATGTGGAATGCTTCGAAGCGTCCTGTCGTGATTCTCACCAATCGTCATTGCTTTAGTGCTGCCAACAACTTCGTGCAGATTATGCGTGCCCTCGACGGAACGATGACCCCCGACTCACTGGGCATCCTTCTTCCCAAGATGATTAAGATTTGCGGCGACCGCACAGGCGGCGGATCGGGTTTGCCATTCGAGAGCGTGTTGCCCAATGGCTGGTCTATGCGATTCTCGGCATGTCCGATGACCGATGAGAATGGACAAAGTACCGAATCGGGCATCGACCCGTCGCCAGGCCTCAAAGTAGATATGGATAGCTTGTCGGCTTTCCAAAATCATTGTGATGACATTATCGAAGCAGCACGTCAGTATATCATGGAGCATACGTTAGCGCCACGCAAAGAGCCGGAAAGTGAATAATTTTCCCAAAAAATTTGGAAGTTCGTTTTTTTTGTTGTATCTTTGCGCCCGCAAAAGTGGCATGCGGGTATGCTGAAATTGGTAGACAGGCCAGACTTAGGATCTGGTGTCGCGAGGCGTGTGGGTTCGAGTCCCACTACCCGTACATCCCCTTCGTCGGGCCCCATTTACAGATGTAAGTGGGGCCCAACTTTTTTGTATAAGATTGAGCTTATTTCGGATATAGCAATCTGACTGCCGACACAATGCTTGCCGCAAAAATATCCCTCAATACTGTTTTGGAGTACTGAGGGATTGAAAGAAGGAATGAAATTCTTTTCGTAAGTTGGGTTACTTCACCATGATGAGTTTGCCATTTACAATGCAAAGACCCTTGGCGGCGTTGAGCTTCTGGCCAGCGATGTTGTAAATGCTGCTTGCGGTTTGGGGAGCAATCTCCACCTCATTGATGGCAGTTTCGTCACTCTTTACAAGCACTACCTTGGTGACCTTGGCATCGATACCCTGAAGGACGAGGCCGTAGTTGTTGAGCTCATAGACCATATTCGAGGTATATGGGTCAAGGTTGTAAGGCTCGACGGTGATGTCGGCATCTGTGATGGCCACAGTATATGTGTCAGCCTGGTTGACATTGATGGTGGGAGCAATGGCGCCCCAGCCATCGGCGAGCGATTTGACAAAGACCTGTCCGCCCCACTCCCAAGAAACGGGCTCGACGGGCTCGGCAGTGATGAGGAGTTTGTCACCGGCTTTAACATTGAGTTTACCAACGCTTACCGAACCGCTCCAGCTCTCGTCGAAAGTATATTCACCCTCCCACAGGGTTTGTTCGGTGACTGGTGCTATATCGCCCACGAGCGTCACATGATCAACAGCGCAGTCGTTGTAAATGTTGATGGTGATGCCCACGTCATGCCACTCGCCGGGGGTGGTGCCGGCCACTTCCTTGATTTTAGCCACGGTGTACTCGTAGGTCCAGCTGCTACCAGCCATGCCTACCCACTCAACAATGGGTGCCCAGTTGTCGGAATTGGCAAAACCGCCAATGCCCCAACCTTCGCGGCTTGCGCCGGAGTTGTTGTTGATGTAGAAGCGAACGATGTCGGTATCGGCAGCGCCCAGGCCGTCGATTTCGGAAATGAGGAGGGTGTGACCCTCTACGAGGGTAAGATTGGTCTCGGTCTCGGCAAATGCAATGGCAGCGCCAAGAGCCAAAACAGAAGTAAGTAGAACCTGTTTCATAAGCTTAATAATATTAGAGTATTGATTTGTGTTTTAAAACAAGCAGTGTCGGCGGAAGCCTCGATTAATGATGGCGCAAAGGTAAGACTTTTTGCCAAAAACTCCAAATTTTTTTTACAAATTGGGGGACGAAACGACAATAAATAGATAAATAGCGCAAAAAATGAGGAGGTTTGTCGCCTATTTTTTGCTTGTTTCTTCATAAATCACTATATTTGCACCGTTAATCGTAGAACCAATGAAATATTACTTAATTCTTATCACCTTTTTATTCGGCTGTTCCTTTCTGTATGCCGAAGAATATTCCGAACTGACCGTTGACTTTCCCAAGGTAGCAACCTATAGCGAGGCTACGGGCTATGGCTACGACTTGAACACTTCTTGGGACGGACGTGCCACCACTCCATTTTTCTTCAGCGTCAAGGTGCCCGATGGCAACTATCGCGTCACCGTAACCATCGGCAGCAAGCGACGTGCGGCTGTCACTACCATTCGTTGCGAGAGTCGTCGCCTTTTTGTCGAAAATCTCGCTACGAAGAAAGGCGAACTGGTGACGCGCACGTTCGTGGTCAACAAGCGCGACTCCCTTTTCACCGATGACAAAGGCAAGGTTGCCAAGGTGAAGTTGAAGCCTGGCGAGGAGGGCAAGTTGCATTGGGACAACAAGCTCACCATCGAGGTGAATGGCGACGCTCCCGCCATCCAGCGCATCGAGATCGAGCGCGACGAGCAAATCTCCACTTTGTATCTCTTGGGCAACAGCACAGTGGTCGATCAGAGCAATGAGCCTTGGGCCAGCTGGGGGCAGATGATACCGCGTTTCCTCAACGAGGGTCTCGCAGTGGCCAATTATGCAGAGAGTGGCCTCGCTGTCGCTACACTTTTGAGTCAGAACCGTTGGGCAAAGGTACATAGCATCTTATGCGAAGGTGACTTTGTGATTCTTGAGTTCGGACACAACGACCAGAAGACCGATGACCGTCCCGGCAACGGAGCCTACTACGCCTTCAGCCATCAGGTGAAATTGATTTTGGACCAATGTAATGCCAAGGGAGCCACCCTCATCCTCTGTACGCCAACGATGCGGCGCAGTTTCAAGGACGGTGTGAATCAGAATACCCACAAGGATTATCCCGAAGCAATCCGTGCCATCGCCGAGCGCGAAGGTCTGCTCTGCATCGACCTGCAGGCCATGACCGGCAAGTTCTACGAGGCGATGGGCGAGGAGGGCTCAAAACGCGCTTTTGTGCATTATCCTGCGGGTACTTGGCCTGACCAGGAGAAGGCCCTGGCCGACAATACGCACTTCAATCCTTACGGCGCCTACGAGATTGCCCGTATGGTGGCCTCCGAACTCGCACAATCCGAAATGTCCATCGGTGCGTTTGTTCTCCCCGAATTCTGCCAGTTCGATCCGTCTCGACCCGATGCTTTCGAGACCTTCCATTGGTGTCCCTGCCCTTTCATCGACATGACCAAGCCCGATGGCAATTAATTAATCATATTGACGCTCTAGATGAACTAGATACACTAGATAGTTAGAGATAATAATAATCACCCCCTATGAATAAAAACCTCTTTACTTTCTTAACCCTCTTTACCATCACATTCATATGCGGAGCCCAGATTCGCGATGTAAATGGCATCAACGACACTACTGTCGATCAATACAAGCAGGCCGAGGATGTCGATTCGAAATATGCCCGTCCCGTACCTGGTTCCAGCCGCAAGGGCTCGAATCCCGTACTCTTCCTTGTCGGAAACAGTACGATGCGCACCGGCACCAAGGGCAATGGCAACAACGGCCAGTGGGGTTGGGGCGCCTTTGCTGCTCAATATTTCGACGAAGAGCGTATCACGGTCGAAAACCACGCTCTTGGCGGCACGTCAAGTCGCACGTTCTACAACCAGCTTTGGCCCGATGTGCTTAAGGGAGTACAGGCAGGCGACTATGTGCTCATCGAACTGGGTCATAACGACAATGGTCCGCTCGATACCTGGACAGCCCGCAACAGCATCGCAGGCATTGACCCGGACACTTGTGTGCAAGTCACCCTCCACGATTGTCGTTCGAAGGACTGGAACGGACGTGTAGAAACCGTCTATAGCTACGGACAGTACCTGCGCATGTTCATTAACGATGTTCGTGCCAAAGGCGCTTATCCCCTCATCGCATCGCTCACTCCGCGCAACTCGTGGGACAATGAAACCACCATCACCCGCAAGTGGAACACATTCACACCGTGGGGCAAGGCAGTCGCTGAAGAAATGAATGTGCCGTGGATTGACCTCGAAGGAGTCAGCGCGTCGCGCCTCGAGAAGTTCGGCCATTGGAAGACCGAATACATGTTCTACTACGTCGATAAGATCCACACTTCGCGCTTCGGTGCCGAGAACAATGCCTATAGTGCAGCCCTTGCCATCCAGCAGTGTGAGAACTGCCCGCTCAAGGATTATCTCAAGGATCTTACGCCCGTTCATGTCGATGTAAATCGCACACCAGGAAAAACCGTGGTTTGGCTTTGCGGAGATTCCACCTGCAAGAATTCCGACAACGACCCCAATGGTATGTGGGGCTGGGGTAGTCAGGCCTACACCGTGTTCGATACGGCTACCGTCATCTTCCGCAACGAAGCCATGGCCGGTCGCTCCTGCCGCACCTACCTCAACGAACGACGCTGGGAGAAAGTCTATAATTCCCTACAGCCGGGCGATATCGTCTTTCTGCAGTTCGGACACAATGATGTGGGTGACATCGAGAAGGGCAAGGCGCGTGGCGAAATTGCTTTGGGAACCGATTCTACAAAGGTCTTCAAGTTGGAAGCCTCGGGCGAATACGAGGCAGTCTATAGTTTCGGTTGGTATCTGAAAAAGATGATCGGCGATGCGCGCGAGAAGGGCGCCACACCCATCCTGCTCAGTCTCACCCCGCGCAACGAATGGCCGGGCGGTAAGGTTGAGCGTCGCAACGATAGCTATGGCCGCTGGTATCGCGAAGTCATCGAGGCCACAGGTGTACCCTTCATCGACGTGCACAACATCACGGCCGATTTCCTCGACGGTATCGGGCAGGAGGCTGCCAAGGCATATTTCAATCACGACCACACCCACACCAGTTTGATTGGTGCACAGCAAAACGCCAAGAGTGTTGCACAGGGCATGCGTTTCCTTGGCTATGACCGACTTTTGAAGTAAATAAAATGAAATACATT
>Ga0310786_10009003_pt1 | contig 12731 bp, 10 predicted proteins | sample AusTroGonzalo_MG_FD_203881 | JGI IMG/M metagenome (GOLD analysis project Ga0310786, IMG submission 203881) | Bovine rumen microbial communities from tropical cattle in Woodstock, Queensland, Australia - Gonzalo_03 (v2) (version 2) | ecosystem: Host-associated > Mammals > Digestive system >...
ACCTGATGTTCCGCATCTTCTGCACGCCGGGCGTGGACAACGCCGTCGCCATCGACCCCAGCTACGGCATGTACAACGTCGCCGCCGACATCAACGACATCGAGATGCGCCGCGTGCCCCTCGGGGCCGACTTCTCCCTCCCCGCGAAGGAGCTGATCGCCGCTGCTGACAAATACACCAAGCTGCTCTTCCTGTGCAGCCCCAACAACCCTTCGGGCAATGCGTTCCCGGCCGCGGAGCTGGAAGCGCTGATCCGCAAGTTCCCGGGCATCGTGGTGCTGGACGAGGCGTACGCCGACTTCAGCGCGCAAGGCAGCCTGCGCGGACGTCTGGCGGAGTTCCCCAACCTGGTCATCTTCCAGACGCTCTCCAAGGCCTACGGCCTCGCGGGACTGCGCCTCGGCATGGCCTTCGCCAGCCCGTACATTATCGCGCTGATGTCGATGGTCAAGTACCCGTACAACATCAACCAGTCCACCCAGGAGCTCGTCTCCAAGGCGCTGGACAAGCCCGTCGACGGCCAGGTGGCCGAGATCGTGGCCCAGCGCCGGCGCATCGCCGCGACGCTCCCCGCCTTCAGCTTCGTGCGCCGCGTCTATCCCAGCGACGCGAACTTCCTGCTGGTGCAGGTGGACGACGCGGACGCGCTCTACGCGCACCTGATCGCCGACGGCATCATCGTGCGCAACCGCAACCGCGTCCGCGGCTGCGCGGGCTGCCTGCGCATCACCATCGGGCTCAAGTCCGAGAATGATAAATTGTTAGAATCCCTGCAAGCATATGAAAAAGGCGATATTCATCGATAGGGACGGCACCCTGCTGTGCGAACCCGCCGACGAGCAGATCGACGCCCTGGACAAGGTTGTCTTCGTGCCCGGCGCCATCAGCGGCCTGAAGGCCCTCACAGGCCTGGGCTACGAGCTCGTCATGGCCTCCAACCAGGACGGCCTCGGCACGCCCGCCTTCCCGGAAGAGACCTTCTGGCCCGCCCAGAACCTGCTGCTGCACACGCTGGAAGGCGAAGGCGTGGTCTTTGACGACATCCTGATCGACCCGTCCTTCCCGGACGACAAGTCCCCCAACCGCAAGCCCGGCACGGGGATGTTCGGCAAATACCTCGACGGTTCCTACGACCTCGCGGCCAGTTGGGTCATCGGCGACCGGGAGACGGACCGCCAGCTGGCTCAGAACCTTGGCGCGCAGGCGCTGCTGGTGGGAGAAAAGAGCTGGGCGGAGATCGCCGAGACCATCCGCAGCAGCGCGCGCAGCGCGACCGTCGCCCGCAAGACCGGCGAGACGGACATCTACGTGCGTGTGGATCTGGACGGCAAGGGTCCGTCGGGCGTCGATACCGGCCTGAAGTTCTTCGACCACATGCTCACGCAGCTCATTCACCACGGCGGCATCGCCCTGGAAATCAGGTGCAAAGGCGATCTGGAGGTCGATGAACACCACACCATTGAGGATGTCGGCATCGCCCTCGGTGAAGCCCTGCGCCAGGCCCTCGGCGACAAGCGCGGCATCAACCGCTACGGCTTCGCCCTCCCGATGGACGAGAGCCGCGCCATCGTGCTGCTCGACTTCGGCGGCCGCAGCGAGCTCGTTTGGGACGTACAGTTCACGCGCGAGTACGTGGGCGACGTGCCCACGGAAATGTTCAAGCATTTCTACAAATCGCTCTCCGACGCCATGCGCGCCAACCTCTACGTACAGGCACGCGGCGAGAACAATCACCACCTCGCCGAAGGCATCTTCAAGGCCTTCGCCCGCTCGCTCAAGCAGGCGGTGCGGCGCGATGTATTCAGTTACGATCTCCCCTCCAGCAAAGGACTGCTATGATTGCGATCATCGACTACGACGCCGGCAATATCCGTTCGGTCGGCAACGCCCTGCAGCGCCTGGGCGCGGAATATGAACTCACCGCGGATCCCGCCCGCATCCTCGCGGCCGACAAGGTCATCCTCCCCGGCGTGGGCAACGCCGCCGAAGCGATGGCCAGCCTGGAAGCCCGCGGCCTGTGCGGTCTGCTCAAGACCCTGCGCCGCCCCGTACTGGGCATCTGCGTGGGCATGCAGCTGATGTGCCGCGACTCCGAGGAGGGTCCCACCCAGTGCCTGGGCATCTTCGACGCCCACGTGCGCCGCTTCACCGAGGCCCCGGACGCCAAAGTCCCCCATATGGGCTGGAACGCCATCGGCAACCTGGACAGCAAGCTGTTCAAGGGGCTGGACGGCGGCAGCTTCGTCTATTTCGTCCACTCCTACTTCCCCGGCCTGTGTCCCGACACCATCGCGACCTGCCGCCACGGGGAGCAGCTTTTCAGCGCCGCGCTGAAATATGAGAATTTCTACGGCACCCAGTTCCACCCCGAGAAGAGCGGCTCCGTGGGAGCGGCCATTCTCCAGAATTTCCTCGCCTTATGATCCAGATTATCCCCGCCATCGACCTCATTGACGGGCGCTGCGTGCGCCTGACCCAGGGTGATTATTACCAGAAGAAGGTGTACGACGGCTCCCCGGCCGACGTGGCGCGCAGCTATGCCGACTGCGGCGTGCAGCGCATCCACCTCGTGGACCTGGACGGCGCCAAGGCCGGCGCCCCGAAGAACCTCGCCACGCTGGAGGCCATCGCCAAGGCCGTGTCCTGCGAGGTGGAATGGGGCGGCGGGCTCTCCGACGAAGCGTCGGTGCAGGCGGCTTTCGACGCCGGCGCCACGCACGCCATCATCGGCAGCGTCGCCGCCCGCCATCCGGAGTTGCTCGAAGCCTGGCTCAAGAAGTTTGGCGCGAAGATGATCCTGGGCGCCGACGTGCGCGACGGACGCATCGCCGTGTCCGGCTGGCAGGATTCCGTCGCCCTGAGCATCGAAGACCTCGTGTCACGTTTCCAGCCTTTCGGCCTGCAGGAGAGCATCGTCACGGAAATCTCCCGCGACGGCATGCTGCAGGGCCCCGCATCAGCGCTTTACGTGCGCCTGCAGCGGGAGTTCCCCCAGATCAGTTTTACCGTGAGCGGCGGCATCTCCGGCATGGCCGACATCCGCGCGCTGGACGCCTTGCATCTGCGCAAAGCCATCGTGGGCAAGGCTATTTATGAGAACCGTATCAGTTTGGAAGATATCAAGTCATGGTCGCAAAGCGCATCATCCCCTGCCTCGATGTAAAGGACGGCCAGGTCGTCAAGGGCATCAATTTCGAGGGGCTCCGCGAAGTCGGCGATGCCGTCGATATGGGTGTGAAATACTCCCGGGACGGGGCCGACGAGTTGGTTTACCTCGACATCAGCGCCACCCAGGAGGGACGGCGCACCTTCGCCGCACTCGTGGAGCGCATCGCCCAGGGCATCGACATCCCCTTCACCGTGGGCGGCGGCATCGGCAGCATCGAAGATGCAGCCCGCCTGCTGGACGCCGGTGCCGACAAGATCTCCGTGAACAGCGCTGCCATCGCAGACCCGACGCTCATCAGCCGGATCGCTTCGAAATACGGCAGCCAGTTCGTCGTGGTGGCCATCGACGCCAAGTGCATCGACGGCCGCTGGACCTGTACCACGCACGGCGGCAAGCGCCTGACGGACGTGGAACTCTTCTCCTGGGCCCGTGAGGCGCAGGAGCGCGGCGCCGGGGAGATCCTCTTCACCTCGATGGATCACGACGGCACCTGTGCGGGCTACGCCGACGAGGTCTATGCCCGCCTGGCGGACGAGCTCACGATCCCGGTGATCGCCTCGGGCGGCGCAGGAAGCGTCGAAGACATCCGCCGCGTGCTGACCGAGGGGCGCGCCGACGCCGCCCTCGCCGCCAGCATCTTCCACTACGGACAGATTCCCATTCCTACCCTGAAAAAAGCACTATTTGAAGCCGGAATAAACGTAAGAATGTAATATGAATTTTACTGATTTTAAATTAGATAAGACTGGTGATGGTTTATTACCGGTGATCATTCAGGATGCTACGACCCTGAAGGTGCTGATGCTGGGATATATGAATGAGGAGGCGTTCGACAAGACGGTCGAGACCGGGCTGGTGACCTTCTGGTCACGCGGCCGGCAGACGCTCTGGACCAAGGGCGAGACGAGCAACAATTTCCTGCACGTGGTGGAGATGTATGCCGACTGCGACGCCGACACGCTGCTCATCAAGGCGCGCCCCGACGGCCCCACCTGCCACCGCGGCACCACCGCCTGCTTCGACACGCCGGAGGACGAGGGCTTCATCCGCACCCTCGCGAGCGTTGTGGCCGACCGCCACGCCAAGATGCCGGAGGGTTCCTACACCACCAAGCTCTTTATCAAGGGCCCCAAGTCCATCGGCAAGAAAGTCGTGGAAGAGGCCGGCGAGGCCGTCATCGAGGCCGTCGATGGCAATCGCGATCGCTTCGTCTACGAGGCTTCCGACCTGATCTACCACCTGCTCGTTCTGCTCGAGCAGCAGGGCGTTTCCCTCTCCGAACTCGAGCGCGAGCTCGCCTTCCGGCACCGCTAGCGTCGTCATTCGCCGGCTCCGACCGGCGAATCTCTTACTTTTTTTGCAAAGAATGCGCTTTTGCGCTATCTTTGCCGACGGTTTGCAGGTCGCAAACCAAGGGGTGCTGAGGCCCGTGGGGCCGAGGCTGAGATGATACCCTCATACCTGATCGGGGTAATGCCCGCGTAGGAAATAGCTATCTTCCCATCCCCTTATTGTATAATTTATTTACAATTAAGGTTTTACAATGCACAAAAAATTGCTGAACGCCGCGATGCCGCTCTTGCTGGCAGCCACCGGCGTGTTTCCGGCTGCCGCTCAGCAGCCGGACTCCCTGCAGGTTGAGCAGCTGCAGGAGGTCGTGATCGGCGCCGTGCGCGCCGCCAAGGACGCTCCCTTCGCCGTGGCCAACATCCAGCGCGCCGAGCTGCAGGACTTCTCCACCACCGGTATCGAACTCCCGATGCTCTTCGCCCGCACACCGGGCATCCTCGCCTGGAGCGAGAACGGCGTAGGCACGGGCACCAGTTATATGCGCATCCGCGGCGCAGGCGGCTCCCGCATCAACGTCACGCTCGACGGCGTGCCCCTCAATTCTCCGGAGGACCAGACCGTCTTTTGGGCCAATATGAATTCCTACGGCTCCCTGATGGGCAGCGTGCAGATCCAGCGCGGCGTGGGCGCATCGACCAACGGTGACGGTGCCTTCGGCGGCACCATCGCCCTTGGCACCAAGGCCCCCTCGCTCGTGCCGACGGCCGAGCTGAACGCATCCTACGGCTCCTGGAACACGATGAACCTCGGCGTGAATGCCTCCACGGGCCTGCTTTGGAACCACCTCATCCTCGAAGGCGGCTACCACCAGACCACGACCGACGGCTATCTGCACGGCACCGACGGCCGCTCCGGCAACTGGTTCGGCAGCCTGAGCTGGCTGGGCCGCAGTTGGAAGCTCTCCTACAGGATTCTGGGGAATTTCGAAGTCACCGGACAGGCCTGGAATGGCGTCACGGCCGGCAACGACGACCTGTCCATCATGGACGGTACCTACGGCGCTGCCACCGGGATCCACACCTATGCGGATCTGTGCGATGCCGGCCTGGGCCAGTACAACTCCCTTTACGAACTGGTCTCCATCGACGGGACCAACTATTCCGTCAACCGCTACAAGATGAGCGACGGCAGCCTCTGGCCCCGCACCACCGACAACTTCTGGCAGACCCACCATATTTTGAACTTCGCGTGGGACATCAACGAGTATTGGAAACTCTCCGTCTCGCCGCACTACACGCACGGTTACGGCTATTACGAGGAGTTCCGCTATAACAACAAAATCATCAAATACGGCATGGAGTACTTCAAAGATGCTGACGGCAACAAGATCAAGAAGGTGGACTTCGTCCGCCAGAAGGGCCTCCGGCAAGACGCCTGGGGCGCCGTGGCGAACGTCTCTTTCCGCAAGGACGCCTGGGATGTCGTCGGCGGCCTGTCCTGGCAGCAGTTCCAGGGCAACCATTTCGGCTACTTGACCTACACCAGCAGCGAAGCGGTTGCGCAGAAGTATGGCATTTCCAAGGAAGCCCCCCGGCAGTATTATGACTCCGATGCGTCCAAACTCGACCTGAGCGGCTTCGTCAAGGCTTCCTACGCCATCGACGGCGCCTGGAGCGTCTTCGGGGACCTGCAGTTCCGCCACGTCGGTTACAAGACGGACGGCTACAACGACAAGTATATCATCGACAAGGACACGGACATCCCGAGCAAGCACGTCCTGGATGTTGACGTAAAGTACAACTTTCTCAATCCCAAAGCCGGCGTCAATTTCCAGCGCGGCGGCCATCGGGCTTACGCCTCTTTCGCAATGGCGCACCGCGAGCCGGAGCGTAACAACTTCACCGACAACGGCCTGTATCCCGCTCCGCGCGCCGAGCGTGCGCTCGACTGGGAAGCCGGCTACCAGTATGAAGGCAAACGCTTCCACGCCGGCGTGAACCTCTACTACATGCGCTACCGGGACCAGCTGGTCCAGACCGGCGCGCAGAGTGAGATTGGCGAAGCCCTGACAACCAACATTCCGGATTCCTACCGCCTGGGCGCCGAACTCACGGCCGGCTGGGACATCACCCGCTGGCTGAACATCGAAGGCAACGCCGCCCTGAGCCGTAACCGCCTGCTGGACTTCGACGAGGTCATCGAGGACTGGGACGACTGGAAGGACAATCCCGACTTCGCCCAATATCACTGCGACGGAAACGGTGACGAGGCCCGCAGCTTCCACTACACCGACAAAGCGCTGGCCTTCTCGCCGTCGGCGATCCTCAACGGCTTCGTGACCGTCCATTTCGGCGGTTTCCGTGCCGTCTGGCACACGGGATACGTCAGTCGTATGTACCTGGACAACAGCGAACACATAGACCGGTCCCTGCCGGCCTACAGCCTCTCCGACCTGTCCCTGGGCTACACGCTCAAGCCGCGCAAGGTCCTCAAAGAAGTGGTCTTTGGCCTGGACCTCAACAACGTCTTCTCCGCCCGCGTGGCGCAGAGCGGCTGGGTGTACAGCGCCGTGGCCGAGAGCTACGGCCACATGCCCGAAAACCGCTACTATCAACTGGGCTTCATCCCGGTGGCTCCGCTCACCGTGCTGGGACATATCACCTTAAGATTCTAAGCTTATGGACACGCTGCGCTTCCTGGACATTCTCGGATTCGTCGTCGGACTGGTTTACCTGATCCTCGAGTACAAGGCCAGCATTTGGCTCTGGCTGGCGAGCATCATCATGCCGGCCATTGACATGGTGCTCTACTACAAGGCCGGTCTGTACGCCGACTTCGGCATGGCCATCTACTACTGCCTGGCCGGCGTGTACGGCTATGCGTCGTGGAAATGGTTCAAACACGCGGAAACGCAGCAGCGCACCGAGCGCCCGATCACCCGATACCGCAAGCAGCACATCCTGCCCTCCTTGGCAGCGATGCTGCTGCTTTGGTTCGGGATCTGGTGGATGCTCACGCACTGGACCAACTCTACCGTGCCGGTGGCCGACGCCTTCACCACGGCCCTGAGCATCGTAGCCTTGTGGGCCCTGGCGCAGAAATACGCCGAGCAGTGGCTTCTGTGGCTGGTGGTGGACGTGGTCTGTTGCATTCTCTACGTCCGCAAAGGCATCCCCTTCAAGGCCGCGATCTACGGCCTCTACTGCGTCGTCGCGGTGTTCGGCTACCGGAAGTGGCTGCGGATGATAAAATAATTTCGTAATTTTGGGACATGCTTTCAGAGGAAACGCTCAAAAACATGTCCCTGCGGGAAAAGGTCGGGCAGTTGTTCATTGTCCGGCCGGAGTCGCTGGAACCCGCCATCCGCTATGATTCCGAGTCGGAGTTGCCGCAGTACCGCCTCCAGGCGGTGAGCGACGGGATGCGGACACGCGCACAGGAGTATCCCGTGGGCGGCATCCTGCTTTATGGACATAATATCGAAAACGACAAGCAATTACAACGCTTCGAAAAGGATCTGCGCGCGCTGCCGGGAAGTCCCCTGCTCTGCATCGACGAAGAGGGCGGGCGCGTGAGCCGGCTGGCGAACAATCCGGCCTTCGACGTGCCGCGCTACGAAAGCACAGCCACCCTGGCGGCCGCAGGGCCCGAAGCCACGTACGAGGCGGCGCGTAGCATTGGAGCATATCTGAAGAAATACGGTTTCGATATCGACTTCGCCCCCGTGGCGGACGTCAATACCAACCCCGACAACATCATCATCGGCACGCGAGCGTTCAGCGACGATCCGCAAACGGCCGCGCCGCTGGTCGCCGCCTGGGTGCGCGGCCTGCAGGAGGCCGGCCCCGCCGCCACACTGAAGCATTTCCCCGGCCACGGGGACACGCTGGCCGACACGCACCACGGCTACGCCTTCACGCAGAAAAGCTGGGCGGAGATTGCCGCCTGCGAAATGATCCCCTTCCGCGCAGGCATCCAGGCCGGCGCAAAACTGGTCATGGCCGCCCACATCGCCACCCCGGGGGTGACAGGCAACGACCTGCCCGCCACGCTCTCCCCCGCCATTCTGACGGACAAGCTGCGCGGCGAGCTGGGCTTTACCGGTGCCGTGGTTACCGATGCGCTCGAAATGGGTGCCATCACCCGGGCGTTTGGCAGCGGTGAAGCCGCCGTGCGCGCCCTGCAGGCGGGCGCCGATCTGCTGCTCTGTCCGCTGGACTATTGTGCAGCCTTCGACGCCGTCGCGGACGCCGTCCGCTCGGGAATTCTTTCTGAAGCACGGATCGACGAGAGCCTCCGAAGGAAGCTCTCTATCTTTTCCGCTTAACCGCTCCTACTGGATCTCGAAGAGATTCAGGAAGCCGGTCATCATAAACACCTGACGGATGTCGTTGGAGATGCTCTTCACGATGACCTTACCTCCCTGGGAAGCCGCGGCCTTGCGCAGGGACAGGAAGATACGCAGACCGGAGCTGGAGATGTAGCTCATCTCCGAGCAGTCCAGCACAATCGTACCGGTAGCATCCGACATTAAGGGTTCGAAACTCTGGGCGACCTCCTGGGACGCCGGGGTGTCCAGCCGACCGATCAGGCGAACGGTGGTCACGGAATCTTCTTTGTTGATATTAACTTCCATATGCTTAATTATAATTTTTTAATCATTGACAGAACATTCTTTCCATCGGTCCGCTCGTAGCTGACCGAGTCCATGATCTTGCGAACAAGGTAAATGCCCAGGCCACCGATCGGCCGGTCTTCCACGCCCAGCGTGACGTCGGCCTCCGGTGCAGCAGTCGGGTCAAATTCCTTGCCGCTGTCAGAGATAACGAATTTCAGCTTCTCCTTACTCACGATGGCTTCGATGTCCACCAGGCCATCGGAGCCCTCCGGGTAGGCATAGAGGATAACATTGGTCACAGCCTCCTCCAAAGCCAGGTTCAGGCTCATGGCCAGCCCCTGGTCCAGATTGGTTTCATCGGCAATGGTCTCGATGAATTCTGCCAGCTGAGGAATCTGCTGAATGTCGTTGTGCAGAATCAGATGGCGTTCGGTTTCGTCCGGTTGCATATTATTGAGGTAATGTATAAACAACATGGTCAGGTCGTCACTCGGATCGGCATCACCCACAAAGTCGGCGACCGCTTTCTGCATGGCTTCCAGGTTATCCTGGGCATTCCGGCGCATACGAAGCACGTCCATCATCCGATCCTCGCCGAATTGTTCGTGCGAAAGGTTCTCGGCTTCCGTGAGGCCATCCGTGTAGAGGTACAGGGCGTCGTCGTAGCGCAGGTCCGTCTCCTGCTCGACGAAGGACATACCCGGCATAATGCCCAACGGCAGGTTCGGCTTCGTAGGGAGGAATTGAATCTTATCGGTATAAATCAGCGGCGGGTTGTGGCCGGCGTTACAGTAGCGCAGGTGGCCCGAGGCCATATCCAGCACACCGCAGAAGAAGGTGACGAACATCTCATTCTCGTTCATATCCGTCATCGACTCGTTCATCAGGGTCACAATGCGCTGCGGACTCTTCTCGTGGGCGGAAACCGAGCGGAAGAGGCTGCGGGTGACGGCCATCACCAAGGAGGCCGGCACGCCCTTGCCGCTCACGTCACCGATACAGAAGAACAGTTTTTCGTCCCGGATATAGAAATCATACAAGTCGCCGCCGACCTCTTTGGCCGGGACGATGGAAGCAGACATGTCGATGTCTTTCCGCTCCGGGAAAGGCGGGAAGGTCTTGGGAATCATCGACATCTGGATATTGTGGCCGATAAGGAGTTCGTTCTCCATCCGGTCCTTCTTCTCTTTAAGGCTGACCACCTTGCGCTGGTTTCTGGCGGCGGAGCGCAGGATGAGGATCAGCATGCCCAGACCGATCAGCATGAGGATGGTGACCAGCATGCTCATCCGGCGGATCTCGCCATAGATCTCGCTGTCCGGGATGGCGATGGCCATCGACCAGCCCGTCCGCTCCACCGGCGCATAGAAGACGAACATGCGTTCGCGACGGCTCTGGCGAAGCGCCACGTTGCCGGTTTTGCCCGAGAGCATCTCGTCCGCCAGGAGATTGAAGTTGGAAGTATCCTTGGCGCCCTTCGAATAATCCCGGATGGACTGATGCATATTCAACTCCGCCACGGGGCTTACCATGATCTTGCCCTCGCGGCTGATCAGGACGCTGAACGCATCCGGATAAACACGCAGACTGCCCACCAGGTCGGTCAGCCAGTCCAGCGAGATGTCGGCAGTGAGCACGGCGGCGATGCGGCCTTGGTCATCCGTCACCGGGACGGAATAGGTCGTCATCAGCACTTCCCCGCCCCCTTCATCGATATACGGCTCGGACCAATAGCCGAATCCATAATTCAGCGGTTCAGTGAACCATTCCTGAGCCGGATAGTTATACTCTTCCGTGGCAAGGGTCTTAAGCTCGGTCCCACCGTCCGCCGTCCGGCAGACATAGGGAGCGAAAAGCGGCAGGTTCTTGTTATAGCCCGGCACCAGGGCGATGGTGGAGCCCATCACGGAAGGGTTTTCCTCCACGATGCGGCGCGCCACCACGGCCAGGCTGTCGGGATAGTCCAGACACCAGCGGGTGATCCAGATACTGTTGTGCACGGCAGACTCGGCCTGGTCCACGATATCCATAATCTGATTTCGCGTGGAGCGCAGCTCGCTCTCTGCCCGCAGAGATGCCTCCTCCTTCAGCATGCGCTGCGAGGAGAAATACTGAATGAGCGAGGTCGCCTCGAGCGTGACCGCGGCCACGACGATCAGCAGCAGGCCCGTTCCGGCAAATTTCCGGGCCAAAGCTTTGATATTATCGCTTTTTTCCATACCTGTCAGTCTTCCGTGTCACCCATGATAATAACCAATTCATCCCCCACCTGCAGCGCCAGGCTGCCGTGCGGGACGATGAATTTTCCGTTGCGTCGCACCATCACCACGCGGATACCGTGCGGGAGATGCAGGTCGCGCAGGGTCGGACCCCGGGAAAGGTCTTCCTCCGTGACGGTATGGTCCCGCAGCATTCCCATCTCCTCCGGGATCTCCATGCCGAAGGTCTCCGCCTCCGGATCATCCTCGATGCAGAGATCGAGTTTGCGAGCCACGGGCACCAGCAGGGTACCCTGAATCAGGAGCGAAAGCAAGGTGATGCAGAACACGATATTGAAGATCTCCACGCCGCCTTCGACGCCACCCAGTACCGCACACATCGCGAACAGGATGGGACCGGCTCCCTTCATGCCCGCCCAGGAGATGTAGGACCGGGCCCGGACAGATAAGCGCCGGAACGGCAGCAGGCTGAGGAAAACGCCCAGCGGACGGCCCACGAACATGATGAACACGCCGATGAGCAAGGCCGGCCACATCACCGCCGGCATGTGCGACGGCCGGGCCAGCAGACCCAGCAGGAGGAACATCAGCAGCTGAGCCATCCAGGTCGTGCTGTCAAAAAATTTCAGGACATCCCGCTTGAAGGGGAGGTCGCGCATATTGCCGATGACGATGGCCGCCACATAGAGCGCCACCAGGCCGTTGCCGCCAATCATGGACGCAAGTCCGTTGGCGAACAGGGCCAGCATCAGGATCAGGATCGAATAGAGCGGACCGGTGGACAGGGTGAACCGCCGCATCAGCCAGCGCGCGCCGAAGCCCACGCCAAGCCCGATGGCGGCACCCGACAGGATCTGCCACAGGGCCGTCAGCGCAACGATAAAGGCACCATAGAGCCACGAAGCGCCCGCCAGGCCGAAGTGGTCGGTGGACGTAATGACCGACACCAGGATGAGCGTCAGTGTATAGGCCATCGGATCGTTGCTGCCGGATTCCAGCTCCAGCACCGGGTCCAGGTTCTCGCGAAGGGTCAGCCGCTTGCTGCGCAACACGGAGAAAACGGACGGGGAATCCGTCGAGGACAGGATGACCGCCAGCAGGAAACAGCCCAGCAGCGTCGCGCCAGCGCCGCCGATCCGGTCGCCCAGAGCCCAATAGATAAAGAAGCCGGTGGCCAGGGAGGTCACGGCCAGACCCACCGTAGAGAGCATCAGGCCCCGCCCCATCACCGGGCGCGTTTCTTCGAGGGAGGTCCGCAGGCCGCCCGACAGGAGGATGAAGGTGATTCCGAGATGGCCGAGGAACTCTGCCAGCTCGTGATTCTTGATTTCCACGCCGAGCCCGTCCGGGCCGGCGGCCATCCCGATGAGCAGGAAGAGCAACATAGCCGGCACACCGAACTTCGCCCCCAGGCGCGAAATCAGGATCGCGACCA
>Ga0310786_10009004_pt1 | contig 12731 bp, 16 predicted proteins | sample AusTroGonzalo_MG_FD_203881 | JGI IMG/M metagenome (GOLD analysis project Ga0310786, IMG submission 203881) | Bovine rumen microbial communities from tropical cattle in Woodstock, Queensland, Australia - Gonzalo_03 (v2) (version 2) | ecosystem: Host-associated > Mammals > Digestive system >...
CCTACAGCAACAATCGGTTCTACGGATTCTCTGTCAGGGCGGTGCAGTAACTTGTCTTTTTCGTCTCCCGAAAAAGATACCGCTATTTCGGTCTTGCCGCGCATAAGTAGCGCCTGCAAAGGCGCGGCGCGGCAAGGCAGGAAGAGCGGATGGTTTTGGCTTTACATATATAATTATCAATGGCAAAGATTGTCGATATTTTAGCAATGGAGCGCGACAGGCATACATCTGACGCTTTTAACGTGGTCCACATGTACAGGACGGGCCAGTTCTACACTGCCTATGACTGGAGCGCATGGATCATCAGCGTTATCAGTTATACAGACGAAGTTCGCAACCAGACACGAGACCGTCACCCGTTGACGGTTACGCGCATAAAGATGGCCACCAGCGACACAACCTTCTGCAAGGTAGGATTTCCGTTCAAGAGTATCGAGAAATTCTGCCCGCTTCGTCAGGATTTCGAGGGTGTTGAAAATGACCACATCACATTCCGCATACCATTACCTGAACCGACAGACAACACGGAGATAACTTACGACCGTCTGCGTGAGGCTGTCGACAAGTGGACGGATACGTATGAAATCAAACCTCCTAAACGCATACAGGAAGAGACGAAACAGATAAAAGCAGAACGTAAAGCCGACAAAACCGCCAACAATACCGAAGCGCTGACTCCGGAACAAACATCTGATCCCGTCGAACAGCCTGTCAACAGGCAGGGCGGCGGGCTGATCCAGCAAATACTGGCCTATCCGCTTGCCGACAGTACACCTATGGAGAACATAGCGTTCATCCAACGGCTGAAGCAGCAGATTACGGCCATCTTCTAACAAGGAAAGGTGAGGGTATGCGTCAGGACGAAAAAGACAAGTTCATAGGTTGCCCGTCATACCTACGTGGTAGGCGTGAAAAAGCAAAGACTCACAGCGGCTTACGCTTCAGTATTCTGCTGTGTGCATCGTATCAGGAGACAACCGACATCCTTCATATTCTGAACCACACCGCCCCTCCGATGGGTACTGGATTACTCAGCGTGTGCCGTCCGCATGGTACTGACATCGACCAGTGTTTCTTCCCCGCCTCTGGCAACCGTAACGGGACTTCACTCAACAACAGAGGCTCGAACGGGAACTACTGGTCTTCGTCGCTTAACTCTTCCACGAACGGTTACAACCTGAACTTCAATTCGACAGGAGTCAATCCAGCCAACAACAACAATCGGTTCAACGGATTCTCTGTCAGGGCGGTGCAGCACTCGTCGATAGAGCAGTCCATGACCAAGATCACCACGGCTGCAGCGTGAATCCCGCAAGCCGTACCCTCACCGATCCTTCAGACAACAGCGGTTATCGCCTGACACGCGATCAACTGCTGTTCGATTTGTATATCGCATACTATGATGCTGCAAGACACAAGCACAAGATGGCGTATGTCACAAAGTTTGAACGTGACCTACGTGACAACATGGAAGATCTGTGCGACGACCTGTTGAACAGAAGATACAAGGCGCTTCCATCAAAGTGCTTTGTCGTTGACTATCCCAAGAAGCGTGAAGTGTTTGCAGCGATGTTCCGTGACCGCATCGTACACCATCTTTATTTCCGCTACACCCACCAGATGTTTGAGCGGACATTCATTGCCGACAGTTATTCATGCATTGAGGGACGAGGTACTCATTACGGAGTCAACCGGCTTCGACAGCACATCCGGAAGGCATCGCTAAACTGGTCCCATCCATGCTATGCCATGAACCTCGACATTCGCGGCTATTTCATGCACATCAACCGTGGGAAGTTGCTGAAGATTGCCACAAATTCACTCATGAACATGGCGACCCACAAAATCGGCCTAACAGAAGACGTACCTGTACCGAATGGTGTCATCATAACCAAGAGCACAACATGGGCAGACATCCGTGACATGGATCTCATTTTATGGCTGACAGATCAGATCGTGACACTCGATCCGATGGAGAATTGTATTATTGTCGGTGACGAAAGCGACTGGAACGGTATTGATCACGCCAAATGCATGCGCTATGTTCAGCCAGGACTCGGACTACCCATTGGGAACCTCACGTCTCAACTCTACAGCAATGTATATCTCAACCCATTCGACCAATTCGTAAAACGTGACATCCTCTGTGATCACTATGGGAGATACGTAGATGATTCAGCCATGATCGACACCTGTCGTGAATGGTTACTCGACCAGGTTCCAAAAGTGCGTGAGTTCCTGTCCGATGAGTTGGGATTACAGTTACACATGGGCAAACTTCATATCAGGGAAGTGGGTCAGGGTATTGAGTTCCTTGGTGCATTTGTAAAGCCATTCCGTGATTATATATCGAACAGGACATTGGATCGCATTACCCGCAACATACAAACGATGGATCTGCGTGATGCCAGTCATGTCGAAGCGTCAATAAACTCATATATCGGCGTGCTCAGTCATTCTTCATCCTACAACATCAAACGAGAACTGTTTGAAAAAACAGATCTTGAATGGTGGTAAACCTACAACCTCATTTCAACCGCTTGTTAGATAGTTTAATTCAAACAAGCAACAATCATGGCAAACAACAAGTATTGCGGAACAGCGGCTGACTTCCAGCCGGTATCAGAGGACCAGAGCCGCATGGTCATCATGTATGGACTGAACGAAGACGGCGACATGGCCGAGTGGTATCAGTTGGAATTCTACAAAAAGCAGGGCAAGCCCAGTTTCGATCAGGTGAAGGCCGCTATCATCAGCGACATAAACGCTCGCATCACCGACCAGATCGTTGGCGGAATGATCTTCGAGGACAAGCCTGTGTGGTTGTCTATCGAGAACCAGATAAATTTCAGCCAGGCAACGGCACCCTGCCGCCTGAAGTTAGGCGAAGAGTCGGACGGAACACCTGTCTATCACGATTTCGAGACGAAGGCCGCGCTGAAGGCTTTCAACGATGCATGCCTGGCATGGAAGGACGAATGCCTGGAGGCTGGTCGTGCCGAGAAGGAAGGTATGGACTGGACACCGTATGAGGAAGCATTACAGCCGGTAACCGAATAAAACAACAACGACTATGGCGACAGTAAAAGGACAGAATCTCAGAATCTTTGTGGACAACCGTGCCATTGTCGCAGCCTTGGACTGCCAACTTCAGTTGCAACTGAACCTCACGCCTTATTCAACCAAGGACGATGAGGGCGCGTTTGCAAAGAACAGCGTGGTTAGCCTGCAATGGTCAGTGACAGCCAACGCCGCAGTCACTGACGTTGAGGAACTTGATGCCATTGGTGTGGCTGAGTTGGCAGATCTGATAGGACAGGCCGTATATGTGAAGTTGAACACCACCAACGGTGAAAAGAACCGCAATGGCACAAGACAGGTGCTGGCAGGAGAGGCTATCATCAGCGATGTGCAGTACACGGCCCAGAACCGCCAACGCTCCACATGTCAGATCACACTGACAGGCAAGAATAACATGCTCATAGACATTCGATATATCATCACGGCTGACGACCACTACATACGAACTTCAGACGGTAACACTGTAATGGCGGCACACGATCCTAATTCCTAACTCACTATGACTACAGGTTTCAACTCAGGCATGCGCAACCACCGCGTGACGATACTGAATAAGGTATCGGCATCGGAGAAGGCTTTCGGTGAGAAGACCGGCTACAAACGCGACGGCTCGCTGTGGTCATCGTATGAGTTCTCGAAAGGCACCAAGGCTTTGCGTGAGGGTGCGCTTGATGCCTACGATAGCGTAATCTTCCGAATGAACTTCTCCGCAAACGTCTCGATCACCCGTGAAAGCCTGATCAAGATGCACGATAAGGTTTATCAGATTCAATCGCTCAACGAAGACCATCAAGAAAACAAGATCATCATCCGTGCCACAGAGATGACCACCCAGGTCAATATCGTACCAAAACCGGAGCCGGAACCTTCAGCAAGCGAGATCTAAAAAAAACAATCCCAGAATGATATGAAGAAAACAGTAGTAATCATCAACTTCAACACACCAGAAATGACCGAAGCGGCGATCATGTCGCTCAGAAAGCATGGCGGGAAGGATTACCGCGTCATCGTCTTCGACAACTCGACAGACGTGGACTATCCGGAAAGCAATTCGATGGCTGCGATGAAGATGTGCGCACGGCCATTCACGAAGAAAATGGCTGGTGTGGAGGTCATTGACAACACCAGAGGCCAGGTGATTGACCTGGACGCAGAACTTGCGAAGTTTCCGGATAAGAATGCGCTGTCTGTTGTAAGCAACAACAATGGCAGTGCCCGTCACATCATTACCGTGCAGGCACTCTTTGACATCGTGCCGGACGGATTCCTGCTCCTGGAGCCGGACGTTCTCCTGAAGAGAAGCGTCGATTTTATGTTCCAGCCGAACCGTTGTGCAGTAGGATATATCCAGGAACACCAGCCTGGCAACCGATTTGACATCCCGCGCATGGTGCCTATGCTCTGCTACATCAACCCGACACGATGCAGAGAGGCCGGCGTCCGATATTACGATCCTGATCGCTGCTGGATGCTTCGCCAGGACCGTAGCGAAAAATGCAACTGGTACGATACTGGTGCCTCTTTCCTTGAAGACATCAAGAATCAAAAACCAAAGAGCAGTGGCATAAAACTGAGCCGCGACCTTTATCTCTCGCTGATGGATCACTACGGATCAGGCTCATGGAGACGTGACAAGTCTCGCCGTGCTGACAATGTTTCAACAGAGGAATGGCTGATGAATCGCACCAGGCTCTGGATGCCTGAGACGTGGGCGCGTCCGAAGTCTGACCTGGTAGCCGTCTGTGCCATCGGTCGACTGGAGAACAGATACGCAAAGGAGTTCGTGAGCCACCACCTGAAACTTGGCTTTGACAAGATCTTCATATACGACAACAACCATGACGGGGAAGAGAAGTTTGACACGGTACTGAAGACCTACATCCAGAAGAAACAGGTGGAGATCATCGACTGGAGAGGCCGCGAACATGACCAGTGCCACGCCTACCGCGACTGCTATACCCGTTACGGAAACGACTACCAGTGGATCGCATTCTTCGACTTCGACGAACACCTGAAGTTGACGACGGCAAAGAACATCAAGCAGGTCCTGAATGGCATCGACGCTGATTGCGTCTGCCTTAACTGGCGTAACATGACCGACAACGATCTGGTTGTGTACACCAACTCACCACTGGAAAAACGATTCACACAGGCGGCTCCGGCTCACACAAATGACCATAACGGCATCATTGCGAACCATTTCGTAAAGTCGATCGTTCGCGGCGGTCTGCCCTGGATATACTGGAAACATCCCCACACGCCTGTCATCAAAGGAACGTACATGTATATCGACGGAAAGACCAGACTGAACGGTAATGCCTGCTACACTAATCCTGACTACGGCGTGGCTCGACTCGACCACTTCACCACAAAGACCATCTCAGAATGGATGATGATCAAGGTGAAGCGCGGCTTCGGCTGCAAGGCTTCGAACACAGAGAAACTTCGCAAGAATCCCGTCGACGTGTTCTTCTGCTATAACGAGCGCACACCGATGAAGATGGAATGGCTGAAGATGAACGGGTTCATACAGTAAACCCTAAACGCAATTTTGCTCGATAAGAAAACGGAAACGAAATATGGATAATTGGTTTAGTCTTTTCAGACGCAGGGAAGTTCAGACTCCAGGAGTGCCGTCTAATACGGCACCGGCACAGGCACCAGCACCGAAGGGTGGCAACTGGGAGTCGAACATTGTGCGTCCTTATGGCCGGTCGTCGCTTCTCATTCCTACATGGACGCGGTGTGTGACCTTGATCATGCAGACGATGGGACAGATGGTTATACAGTACCAGCGCATGAACGGCGAGGGCGGCAATTTCATAGAGGACCGCTACGGAAAGAACGGCATTCTCAACTACATGCTTCAGGTACGCCCAAATCCGATGATGACGGCATCTCAGATGCAGGAGCAGATCGAGTATCGCAAAATATACTACGGAAATGCGTATGTCTACATCGAACGAGGAACGGACGGCTACCCGATAAACCTGTGGCTTTGCACCGGTGGCGGTTATGATCCGCTGTCAAACCGCTATAACCTGGTGTATAATTCAGACCGTGGACCGCGCATGATGACAGATTGTGATGCGCGTGACGTTCTGCACTTCAAGAACGTGTTTCTGACCGATGACATGTATATGGGCATTCCCACCATCGACTATGCTTTCAAGGCTTTGACGATTGCCGCAACAGGAGACGAACAGGCTCTTATGGATATGGCCAAGGGCGGTAAGCATAAGGTATTGATCCAGGAACAGCAGTCTCCCACACTCGGAACCCGTGGCCGTGCAAGCCAATCGGAACTTCGCAAGGTGAGGGATGATTTCGCCAAGGACTGGATGAGCAACGATGTCGCCATTCTCGACAACGTGGCAGACGCAAAGGTCATCAGCCAGACTGCCCAACAGTTGCAACTCCTGGAACAGCGCGGTTACTCAGACGAAGCACTGTGCCGGCTGCTTGGCGTACCGAAGATCATTGCCATTGTTGGCGACGGCGGTGGCAATTACCGTATGCCGGAGCATGCCACGCAGGAGTTCCTGTTAAGAACGATCCAGCCACGCGTACGTGAGCACGAGGACGAATTCAACTCAAAACTGCTTACTCCTGGTGACTTTGGCAAACGCCGCATCCATGTCTGCGAACTTGCGCTGAAACGACTCGACGCAAAGGGCCAGGCAGAGATCGACAAACTCCACCTCGAAAGCGGTTGGTCAGTCAATGAGATCCGTTCACAATACGACCTTCCAAGCATACCGGACGGAGATGACCACTATGTAAGCATGAACCTTGGTGTGGTAGGATCTCCGAAACTGAAAGAGGGCAATACAGGCGGAAGACCGGTAAACCCAGAACCAAATAATGACGGAAATAAAGAAACCAATCAATAATAAATATGGATGCAAAGAAAAGAGAAATCAGAACCGTGGAGTGCCGAATGGCCTTCAGAGAGGCTTCGTCAGACGAGGCCCAGAACGGCAGTCTTGGCGTCATCAGCGGCACGGCCATCGTGTTCAATGCTGAGAGCCGAGTTATTGACGAGTACGGCGAGACATTCCGCGAAGTGATTCTTCCGGAAGCAGTCACAATGGAGTTCCTGAACAGACAGGACATCAAACTAAACCTTCTGCATCAGCGTGAGGATACTTTCGGACGATGCATCAACGGCAAAGACGGAAACATGACCATCACCAGAGACGAGAAAGGCGTCTACTTTGAGGTTCAAGTTCCGGACTGCGACCTTGGCATCCGTGCCCGTGAGTTGGTGAAGGCTGGCGTTTATACCGGATGTTCCTTTGAGTTCTATCCAAAGGATTATGATGTAATGGAGCGCGAAGCGAACGGTAAGCGTGAGATCAAGGTCGTTCACAAGGAACTGGAATCCATAGGTGCCTTCGTACTGGCTATGGACCCCGCATACCTTCAGACCTCCTGCAGCGTCCGTGAGTTACATGACCAGACGGCTGAAGCAATAGAGGCCAAGAAAAAGGAGGATCAGCAGAAGCGTGAGGCAGAACAGAAGGCCCTCGACGAAGCCGCACAGCGTGCGCGTGAACTCCAACTGATGAGGATGAAATTCAATTTTTAGTATTAACCAATAAAATTTGTAGATTATGACAAAAAAGACTAAGGACGAACTCCAAGTTCGTTATCGCGAAATCCAGGACCGGATGGGCGAACTGAATGAGAAGGCCGCTGAGAAGAAGGTTGAACTGACCGACGAGGAACAGCGCGAGTGGAATGCCCTCGGACGTGAGGCTGATCTGATCATGCGCGAACTCCAGGGTATGATGACCTCAGAGGAACTGGCCAAGCACCGCGAGCAGGTTTCGAAGGGTGAGCAGTTGCGCGAGTATCTGCGTCAGACCCACGAGGCAGGTGCAAAGCGTGAGATCCTGCTGTGGCCCGCCCCAGGCAACACCACAGGCAACATCACCGCATCAGGTGCCATCCAACTCTCCATCCATGAGATGATCCCGACTCTCCATGAGGGTCTTGGACTCCCCGCATCCCTTCGCATCGTGACGGGTGTGACAGGCAACGAGATCTGGCCCGTATCCGTGAACGACGTTGAGATGGAAGAGGTCGGTGAGGTAGAGGCACTGAACGATCAGGTGCTCGACTTCGCCAACATCACGCCATCGCAGAAGCGTTGCGGTCTGAAGGTGCCCGTTTCAAACATGGCGATCGACAACAGCGCATTCGACCTGATGGGCTTTGTGCAGGCCAAGTTTGCTTTGGCACTCAGAATCTATCTGGCCAAGAAACTCTACTCTCAGGCTGCCTGGAATGGCAACAAGGGTCCGTTCTCAGGTCTGGCCAAGTCCGGTGACATCGCACTCGGAACCGCTGCCTATAAGAACATCCTGAAGGCTGTTGCCAAGTTCAGTGACAAGGGATTCTTCGAGGGCGACGTGGTGCTGATCATGGATCGTGAGACAGAGGCAGAGTTGAAGGCTACTCCGAAGTTCCAGTACAGTTCAGAGCCTATCGTGGCAGGTGGTCTGTGTGCAGGCTATCCTTACATCGTGACCCACTTCCTGAACACCAAACTCTCGGGCACCAAACTCGTTCCTACCGACAAGAAGTATATCGGCTTCGGTTACTTCGAGTGGCTGGCCGTACAGCAGCACGGTGAGGTTCGCATGGTGGTAGATCCCGTAACCCTCGCAGACAAGGGTATCACCCGCGTCATCCTGAACACCGCATGGTCGTTCACCGATCTGTCAACCCACATCAACGGTGGCGATCCTCAGACTGGTAGCGACGGTAAGATTACCTATCCGACACAGGCATTCGCACTGTACGAGGTGACAGGTGGTGAGTCTTCAAGCGAAATCTAAACTCTCGAAATTCTCGACTTCTGGGATAGTTCCTGCCAGTTGGTAGCCCCAATGCGCTGCAAAGGTCGTCTACCAATTGGCTCCCCAGAGGAAGTGATATTAAGTTTTTAGCAAGTAATTATTAACCGACGAAGCACTGTATAAGTGATGGAACTCGACGAACTCTTCTTCAATGCGCTCATGGCAGACGCCGAACTGGTACTGGCCGTCGGCGGTCGTATCGAATCGACATGCTTTGAAGTCAGCCCTGAAGAAACGGACAACACACCGTTGCCCTGCATCATCGTGACTGACGACGGGCTGACCAACCAGCCGGACACCAAGGACGCAGAGTGGGAGGGTACCGCCGACCGTGTTCAGGCATCAATTGAGGTTGATGCCAAAGATCCGAAGGACGTCAAGGCACTCATTCGCATGGTGCGCAAGGCGATCGCAAACTACATCGCGTCGCTGTCAGAAAAGGGAGAGGACATTCCGTATCTCCAATCTGTGCAGACCAACGGCGTGGCGTGGGATTGGATGAAACCCTGCTACCACAGTACCATTACTTACCAGTGTGACGTTGAAAACGACAATTGACTATGGCTACAATAAAAGGACAAAACCTTCGCGTGATGGTTGGAGGAAAGTGCATTGCAATGTCGACCTCGTGCCAGTTCCACGTATCAGCGCAGTTGGAGGACAGTTCAACAAAGGACTCCACTGGAGACTGGCAGGAGCAAGAGGTCGTCGGTCTTTCATGGGATGCACAGACGGATTCTCTTATAACTCTGACTGACAACGGAACCAACGGAGAATTGCCGCAAGACCTTCTCTCGCTGATCATCAACAAGACACTTGTGACGCTCACATTCGACCAGACGTCTGGAACGAACAACCGTACTGCACAGAATGCGGCAATCAAGCGCAGCGGGTCTGCATATGTGACGGACGTAAGCATCTCAGCCCAGAACCGACAGAATTCAACCATCTCAGTGCAATTCCAGGGAACTGGTCCGCTCTCATGATAGACAATACCGTCAAGCCCTGCCACCGCATGGCGGGGCTTTTCAAACATTAAACATCAAGCAAAATGGCAACAATCAAAGGCGAGAATCTTCGCGTATTAGTAGGCGACGACACCGATCATCTCAGTTGCATAGCCGCAAGCACCTCGTGCAGCATGCACTGTGCGCTTCAGGTCGAGGAAGATACGACAAAGGATACGGATAACGATTGGATTGAGCGTGAGCCTGTTGGTCTTAATTGGGATGTTCAGGTGGATGCACTCATTGTTAGCGATGACGATGAAGAATACCTTCCAGATGCCCATGCTATCGACCAACTCCAGGTAGGACGCACCTATACCCTTCGCTTCAGCCGTACTTTAGGAGCAGCAGGCGAGCAGAACCGAGATGCCGTTGCCGACGCTATCCAGTTCACAGGAACGGCCATACTGTCAGACCTGAACATCACGTCTCAGAATGCGGAGATAGCCACTGCGACGGCCCAGTTCACCGGAACTGGTGAGTTGCAGCAGTACATACCACCAAGTGAATAATCAATTAAAAACAAGAGGAACTATGAAACAGAAGGTAATAACGATCAACGGCAAGGAATACCCCGTCGTATTCACGTTGAAGACACTCTCAAATTTCGAGGAAATCACCAACCAGGGATTTTTTGAAACCAAACTGAATAAGACCACAGAGCGCACAGCCATGATCATGGCCGCTGTGCTTGCAGCCGACAAGGATACTGGACTGACGATCGAGGAATTGCAAGGCAAGGAAGACTGGGATGCCTACCTTCAGATCAATCAGGCATACAGCGAAGTCATGACTCTTGCATCCGAATTCTTTCCAATTCCTGAAGTGGAGAAGGGAAAGGATCCGGAGCCGAAGGATGAAGACCTGGAGGGCGAAAAGCCAAAAAACTGAAAACCGTCCACGAACTGTTCCAACTGTTCGTGGGCGAGATCGGAATAGACCTTCACACATTCTACTATGAACTGAAATGGTGGGAGGTGAAGGCCATCATCCGAGGCTACAATGCCAGACACCATCACGGATGGGAACAGGCGCGTCTGGTGGCGTACAACGCCCACTTCTGCATGGGATCCAAGAATCCGATACCAATGGTTACGGAATGGATCAAATTTCCCTGGGAGCAGAAGAAATCAGACGAAGCAGGCTTTACTGCCATTGATGCAGCAGAAGTGAAACGAATGAGGCAACTGATGGCCGAGGAAAACAGAAGGAACGGATTTACATAGAACAGGGGAGCATTCAGGCTCCCCTACTTTTTTTTAGACCTCTGGGCTAATTTATCCGAAATCATGCTGAAGTCGTCATGGATGTCGCTTGCGACGATCCTGGCATAGCGCTGCGTCTGCGTGATGTTCGTGTGGCCGATCATCTTGGAGACGTGCTCGATCGGTACGCCGTGGCGGAGCATCCATGTGGCAAAGGTATGGCGGGCCATGTGCGAGTGCAGCGGTCGCTCGATGCCGCATGCCATGCCAAGGGCCTTCAGGCATTTGTTGTAATCCGCGTTGTCAAGCCTTGGCACCTTCCAGTTGTAGCGCTCCAGGATCTCAACGACCGGAGGCAGCAACTGAGAGACATATGACACGCCTGTCTTGATCCTTTCGCCCGTGTTCTTCCACACGCCGTCCGTCAGACGGTAGTCCGATATGCTGAAGTTCTGCATATCCGAGTAGGCCAGTCCTGTGTACATCTGGAGCACGAACAGGTCGCGTGCCATCGCCATCTTTGAGCCTGCGACCGGATGCAGCGACTCGAAGGCTTCCATTTCCTCATCGGTCAGGAAGTCTATGCGCTCCCTGTCGCCTCGCCTGAACTGACCTCTCAGACGGTCGTACGGGTTCTGCTGCAGGCGATCAAAGAGGACGGCCCTTGATAAAAGCGCCTTCAGGCACTTGTGATAGTTGAAGATCGCCGCGTCGCTGATCGTCTCAGGCGCCTTACCCGCCTTCTTCTCGCCGTCCGACTGGGGCTTTTCAAGTTTGTGCAGCCAGGTGTCCCACTTGTATATGTTCTCCACGGTGATGTCGCTCCAGCGCCTGATGCCGTCGAAATCCCGAAGGCGGGAGATCATCGTCCTGTAGTGCTTCATCGTTCCTTCTCGCAGCGTCATGCGGTCCGTCTGTTCCTGGCACCATTCCAGGAAACTGGTGCTTGATTCGTCCTGGACCGTCGCCCAGGCACGCCGCTTGACGTCAGCGACGTCGATCTGTCGTCCGTCCGCTATTGCCTGGTTGATCTCATTCTCTATTTTATTTAATATAAGGTTCAGGCGCGTGCGTAAGGCGTCTGCATCCGGTCGGTTGACGACCGTCCCTGCCTTGAACTCCGACTTCCTGACCTTGATGCCTGTACCTATGTAGTACGGCTTGCGGTCTATGGTGACGCAGACTTCCAGCGGCCCTTCTGCACCCGGCTTCGTGCGTCCCCTGTGATCCCATGTTATATGTGTCGTTATCATCTTCTCTAAACTCCTTTATTTTCTTGTTTCCCCACCCCCTTGTGGTATGGGTAAACATTTGGCCTACTTTTTAGCCGAAATATACCGATTTTTACCTGTTTTTACTTTCCCCGCATTTTGGGCGGGATTGCCTGAAACCCCTTAAAACAGGCGGTGGCCGTGTATTTTCACGGCCACCGCAACTAATTTTGAGTGATCCGTTTGGGAGTACATTGGGGAATATGGGGTTCCCGTGTGTTATTAGTGGTTTGCGCATACTTTGAAAAACGCTATTGGGGAAACATTTGGATGAAAAACACGAAAATAATCACATCTTGA
>Ga0310786_10009005_pt1 | contig 12730 bp, 10 predicted proteins | sample AusTroGonzalo_MG_FD_203881 | JGI IMG/M metagenome (GOLD analysis project Ga0310786, IMG submission 203881) | Bovine rumen microbial communities from tropical cattle in Woodstock, Queensland, Australia - Gonzalo_03 (v2) (version 2) | ecosystem: Host-associated > Mammals > Digestive system >...
GGCTATTCGCTCAACCTCATCACGCTATTTGCCTTGGTGTTGGCCATCGGCACCGTCGTCGACGATGCCATTGTGGTCGTCGAGGCGGTGATGACGAAGATGGAGACAGGCAAATACACTGCTGCTGCCGCCACCACCGAGGCACTTCATGAGGTGACGGCAGCCGCCATTTCAACCACCTTGGTGTTTGTCGCCGTGTTCATCCCCGTGACCTTCATGGGCGGCACGCAAGGCACCTTTTTCAAGCAGTTCGGTTTCATCATGTCGGGTTCGGTCTGTCTCTCCACCCTTTCGGCCTTGACCATCTGCCCAGCCCTTTGCGCGTTGATGTTCAAGCCCAAAAAAGAAGGCGAGAAAGAGCGGAAAAACCTCAGTTATTACGTCAAGCAAGCCTACGATGTGGCTTTCAATGCCATCTTAGGCAAGTATATGAAAGGTGTGGGCAAATTCATCAAGCGCCCTGCGATCTCTTGGATTCTGCTGGTGATTTTCAGCATAGGTATGGTATGGCTGATGAAGACCGCTCAGTCGGAACTCGTCCCCCAGGAAGACCAAGGCTTCTTCTTCGTCGACGTGCAAACCGCGCCTGGCACCTATTTGAACGAAACGGAATCGGCTGTCGCTAAGCTTGAAAACTACATCAATACCATAGACGATGTTGAACTGATGAGTGGCGTGTCGGGCTTCTCCATCATGAACGGTGGCGCTGGCACCAACTACGGCACCTTGATGGTGCGTCTGAAGAATTGGGGCGAGCGCGAATTCTACAGCATTGCCAATGTGCAGACCCAAATCGCTTTGTGGGCCATGGAGAATATGCCGGAGGCTGATGTCACGGCATTCCAGATGCCCCAGATTCCTGGCTATGGCTCAGGGTCGGCCATCGAGTTGAACCTACAGAACAGCTCGAGTGACGATGATGCGACTTTCATTAACTATGCGAACGAGTTCACACAGAAACTGAATGAACGTCCGGAAGTTATGATGGCTATAGCATCCTATTCGGACAACTTTCCGAAATACACGCTCACCGTTGATGTGGCGGCCTGTATGAGCAAGGGTGTCTCGCCCAAGACCGTCGTCGAGACCATCGGCACCAACCTCGCTGGAACCTATATTGGCAACTATACCAAATATGGTAAGGTTTACCAAGTGCTTATGGAGGCTGGCGATGAATATCGTATGGAGCCGAGCACGCTCAACAACATCTATGTGCAGGCGGGCGAAGAGATGACACCAGTGTCGGAGCTGGTCACCCTCACCCCGACCTTGGGTTCCGCCATGGAACGCCGTTTCAACCTGTTTACCTGCTACGGCCTCAACGTGCTTCCCAACCCGGGCTATACCTCGTCGCATGTGCGTACCGCCGTGGATGAAGTGATGGCCGAGGTGTTCCCTGATGGTTACAGCTATGAATATGGTGGTATGGCACGTGAAGAGGCTGCCAACGCTGGCTCAAACACCACCATGATTATCTATGCCATCGCGGTTCTGTTGATCTACCTCATCCTGGCCGTGTTGTATAACTCGGTGTTTATCCCCTTTGCGGTGCTGCTGTCCATCCCGTTCGGTATCTTCGGCGCTTACTTGGCGGTTCGTCCTTTGGAGATGCTGATGGGTGTGGGTGTCAACGTCTATGTGCAGGTGGGTGTCATCATGTTGATGGGCTTGGCGGCCAAGACAGCCATTTTGATCACCGAGTTTGCCGTGCAGAAACGCAAGGAGGGTCTATCGATTTACGATGCTGCTGTCGGTGCTTGCCAAGACCGTCTGCGTCCTATCTTGATGACCGTGTTGACCATGATTATCGGTATGATCCCGCTGATTGTCGGAACCGGTGCAGGTGCAGTGGGCAACAAGTCGCTGTCCATCGCCGTGGTGGGTGGTATGACGGTGGCTATCATCGCCATCCTGTTCATCACCCCGGCCTTGTACATCGTGTTCCAGAAGGTTCACGAACGCCTGACCCCGGATAAGGATGAAGATGATAGTGTAGAGTTGAGTGTTGAGAGTTTAGAGTCAGTTGAAAGTTGATAGTTGTAGGGTTGATAGTTGTCGCTTCGCGTCATTGCGAGGAGGAACGACGAAGCAATCTAGAAATAAATAATTGAAAATATGAAAAGATATATAATTCTGATATTTGCAGGCTTGCTGCTGTTACCTGGCTGCAACCTCTATAAGAAATATGAGAAGGACGTTGCCGTCCGTGACGAAGTCAATTCTCAATTCTCAATTCTCAATTCTGAATTTCCAAACGACACCACATCGTTAGGCGACCTCAGCTGGCGTGACCTTTTCAAGGATCCCAAGCTCCAAAGCCTCATCGAAACGGCCTGGACCAACAACATCGATATGCGCACCACGCAGCTCAGCATCGAGCAGGCGCAGAACGAGGTGAAGGCGGCCAAATGGGGTTATGCCCCGACCTTGTCGTTCACCCCGAGTGTCACCTATACCTATCAAGGCAACGCCAATAGCTACAACGTACAGATTCCCGTGAGGGCCAGCTGGCAGTTGGGCATCTTCGGTCAGACCCGCAGCAAGATCCGTTCGGCAAAGGCGAAACTTGCCTACGATGAGGACTACCGTCAGGCCGTGCAGGTGGACTTGGCCGCCAACGTCGCCAATTATTACTACACCTTGGTGATGCTCGACCGTCAGCTTCAGATTTCTGAAGCCACCGAGATGCTGTACGAGGAGTCGTACAACACCACGCAGGCCTTGTACCAGGCAGGCATCTACAAAAGCCCTGCTGTGTATGAGATGCAGGCCTCGTTGGAGGATCTGCGTGCCAACATCGTGGACTTACGCAACAGCATCGCCACTACCGAGGCGTCGTTGTGCCTGTTGCTCGCCGAGCCGCCCCATCACATCGATCGTTCCAGCTTCGAGGAGTTTGAGGTGCCCGAGCAGATTCACATCGGCATGCCCGTCCGTTTGCTCGACGCCCGTCCCGATGTCCGCATGGCCGAACGTAACGTGGAGATTGCCTACTACGGCACACAGCAAGCCCGTCAGTCTTTCTATCCTACCCTCAGCATCGATGGTCTGATTGGCTATGGCGGCTCTTTCAACGCGCTTGGTCTCATTGCCGAGGCGGTGGGCTCGCTGGCACAGCCTATCTTCCAAGGCGGACAGCTCACGGCACAACTCCGTAACGCCAAGGCAGACCAGGAGAAGGCGAAGCTGCAGTTCGCTTATGCACTCTACGATGCCGGTGGTGAGGTGTATAAATACACCAAAGCCTGCGAGACAGCAGGGGAGAAGGCCGGACATATCGACATCCGCGTCAACGCCTTGCAGGAGGCTTATTCAGCCACAACCGAGTTGATGAACCACGGCTCGACCACCTATCTGGAGGTCCTCACCGCACAGGAGTCGTTACTCTCGGCACAGCTCTCGCAAGTGGAGAACCGCTATGAGATGATGCAAGCACTCATCAACCTCTATACCGCTTTGGGCGGCTTCGGGAAGTAATCATTAAATAGAAGAAGATAGAAAAACCGCTGCAAGGACATGAAACCTTGCAGCGGTTTGCATAAAATACTTGACCTAAGAAAAAAGCCCAGATAACTGGGCTGTTTTTCTCGTTAATCGGCAGGACTGCGCTCATTGCCGATTTTTACCTGAAAGATACTCCCTTTCAGAACGACACTGCAAAATTACAACTTTTCCACAAACCCGCAAGAGGGTGAAAAAAATTCTTTCTAGGCTAAAAGGCAACATGTTCCATTTTGGAACTAGTTTAGCAGCCATGTCATGCCTACGTGGGGCGGTGCGGTGGCGGGCATCTATGGCTGCGGTTTTATCTGCCCTTTCTTCTTGATAAGAAAGGGCGAAAGAATCTAGGCCGACATCATCGGACCCAACGCACAAAGCGGACGCTTCCCCGCCATGTCGGCCGTGGCCCGCGCACCATTTTAAAACACAAAAGGCGACCCTCAAAAAATGAAGGCCGCCCAATAATGTTATATAGTCACATTCATCTCACCACTATCTTCTGGGTCTTCACGTCATCCCCATTAATCAGGCGCAAAACATAAACCCCAGGCACCATCCCGCTTGTAGAGACGCGATTCATCGCGTCTCCAACCCAAATCTACATTGAGGGTGCCGCTGTTGACGGTCATAGTCTTGCTGTCGGCGAGGATGATGTTCACGTTGCCATAACAAAAAAGCGTTCCGCTGTAGCTGATGTTGCTGTTCGCGACGTACCATTTGGTCTGACCCTCTGTGCCGAGGTAGCCCTCGTTGCCGGTGAGCACGGTGGCAGTTACGGTTTGTGTGTTGCCGTCGGCGTCAATATAGGAGACGTTTTCGGTGCTTGCCCATGCCGCCGCGCAGGTCAAGAAAAGGGCGAGCAGGGTGAGGGCTGCCCTTGTCAGATGATTTGATATTGTATTTTTGAAGTGCATAGTATTGTGAATAATAAAATTGAATCTTATTGATTTGAGGGCGCAAAAGTACAAAAAAAACCACGATTCACAGGGCAGAACCTGCAAGTCGTGGTTGGATTTCTATGTGCCGAAGTAGGATTATTCCTGTTCCATCATAGCTTTGACTTCCTTGGCCTTCACGGTGTAAATGTTACCGTCGGCATCGCAGAAGCAGAAGGAACCGTTGTGGCGGCAGCGCATGGCAAGCAAGCGTTGCATCGAGAGGTCGAGGCCGCTCATCAGTTTCTTGGTGAAGGACGAAACTTCATTCTTCTTGGCATTCACAGTTACTGTTGTCATATTGTCTGATCTTTTTGAATTTTTCTTCGTTATAAAACTTAATGGCTTTGATGTTTCCTTCGGCGATGACCTCGGAGGGCATGATGCTGTTGTCGATGAACAGGAAATAGTCAACGACAGGGCAGTAAAGGTTGAAAAGGTTCTTGATGCCCGAGCGGTAACGCCTGCGGATGATACTGCTGTCCACATGATGACCGCCGTGCTTCACACGTTCCGCCACGCGCTGAATAGCCAAGTCGGGGCTTTGCAGCCAGAAATAAATCAGGCTGGCCTTGTAGCCTTCTTCGCGTGCTTTGATGATAAGGGAATGGTAGGATTTGGCGGCCAAGGTGGTCTCGATGGCAAAGTCTTCTTTGTCAGCGATGAGTTTCTTGATGCGCGAGAGCATCAGGCGACCTGCGGCGACCTTGGCACCGTCGGGATTAAGCGGCGACAGACCCTTGGCGATTTCGTCGCAGTTGACGAACTCCTTGCACTGTAGCGTCTCGGGCAATACAGTCAAGGACGCGGTGGTCTTACCCGCTCCATTACAACCTGATATGATATATAAACTCGGCATCAATTGAATGATTGGCTCGTTTTCGTGAGGGCATATTTCATGCCAAACACGCCGCAAAAATACAAAAAATGTGAATATGTCAACACTTTTCCACACTTTTCCACGATATTTTTTGTGGAGTTTTTGGTAAATGGTTGAGAATCAAACATAATCCAATTTGCTTATTGTTGTGCTCAATTCCCCAAAAAGTTGTATTTTTACCGCCTCAACCGATAGCAATGAAAACAAAATATCTCATCGGACTGCTTCTTCTGGCCTTGGCGGCTTGCCAGAAACCTGTTGAGTATCCCATCGAGCCGAAGATTGCTTATGAAGGATTTACTTATCTGTTTTATACCGACACAACCTTCAGCGGCGAGGGTGTCATCTCGTTCTCATATACCGACGGCGACGGTGACTTGGGCCTCGACGACTACGACACGCTGCCGCCTTTCGGCTACCGCGACGCACATTATTATAATATGGAGGTTGACTACCTGAAATGCGTCAACGGCGTGTTTGTGAAGACGCCGCTGCTGAGTTGGAATCCCCAGACGCAGTCCTTCGACACGATCTCTTTCAACGCCCGCTTCACGCGCCTGCGCGACTCTGAAGAGCCAAAGGCCATCAGCGGCAAGATGGACTACCGCCTCGTGGTGCAGAATCCTTTCTCGCCCAATGACACCGTCAAATTCGAGATCCGCATCCTCGACCGCGCCTTGCATGTAAGCAATGCGATTCAAACCGAGGCCATCTTTACTAACCCCACTTGGGAAAAATAAACACTAACGATATGAAACGATTTTCCTTATTGCTGGTTTTGTTGCTGCCCTTGGCCTTTGTCGCGAAAGCGCAAACCCCGGGCGAGAACATCGACGCGACCCACTATGAAATCCATGTCGGCGACTTCGACTATGCCAACCGTACGATGGCAGGCGAGACCTTTCTCACCTTTACCGCCACGGCCGACGTTCAGCACATTGTCCTCGAACTGAAATCCCTTGAAGCCACTTCCGTGACAGCCACGGGCGTCACGGTGTCCCACTTCTCCCAATCCGGCGACTTCCTGAACATCAACCTCGCTTCGCCTTTGGCGAGTGGAAGCACTGCCACCTTGGATGTCGTCTATGGAGGCAGCCCCTTCCATGAGACTTGGGGCGGCGTCGAGTGGTGGGGCGACTATGTCTATTCCCTCGGCGTGGGCTTCGAGAGTCAGCCGCACAACCTTGGCAAGACTTGGTTCCCCTGCGTCGACAATTTCACCGACAAAGCCAGCTACGACCTCTATGTCACCACAACCAACGACAAGAAAGCCATCTGCGGTGGCGCCTTCGTGGAGACCATTGACAATGGCGACGGCACCTCCACCTGGCATTGGAACACGCCGCAAGAGATTGCCACGTATCATATCTCGTTTGCTGTTGGCGATTATGAAGTCTGGGAAGACGTCTACCAAGGCATCGAGCGCGACATCCCGATTACGGTGTATGCCAAGCCCAACCAAGTCAACAACGTGCCTGCATCGATGGTGCATCTCAAACAAATCGCAGCCTGCTTCGAGGAGAATCTGGGCGCCTATCCTTTCAACCGCATCGGCTATGTGGTCACCAGCAAAGGCTGCATGGAGCACACCGACAACATAGCCATCGTCCCTTCTGTTGTTGACGGCTCGCTGATTGGTGAGGAGTACGTCGCCCATGAACTTTCGCACATGTGGTCGGGCAACCTCGTGACCTGTGCCGAGGCTGGCGACATGTGGCTCAACGAAGGTTTCGCCCAGTTCTGGGGCGCTTTCTACCGCTCAGCAGTGTATGGCGAGGAAGACTATCAAAACACCATGTCCGCCATGGTGAACAACGCGATAGGGTGGTGCAGCGCCGAAAGCCATTGGATCCCGCTCAACAACATGCCGTTGAACATGACATACGACAGCGACGCTATTTACAACCGTGGCGCTGTCATCGTCAGCACGATGATGAACTACATGGGAAGAGAGACCTTCCTTGCGGCTTTACGTCAGTATTTCCAACAATATGCCTATCAAGCCGCTACCTCAGAACAACTGTGTGAAGCCTTGACACAATACTCCGGCATCGACATGCACGACTTCTTCGACACATACGTCTATAGCTCGGGAATGCCTAACCTCTATGCCAGCATCATCTCGGTCAACCCGGTAGACAGCCAGTATGAGGTGACACTCGACCTTCGCTACCAACATATCGGCGACACACATATCGGACAAAGCAACGGCTATGACCTTACTTTCATTGGCCCCGACTTCCAGTTGGTCACCGAAAGAGTGGAGTGGGACGGCTTACATGGCGAGACTACTGTCACCCTCGACTTCGCGCCTGTCGGTGTGGTCGGCGACATCGCCAATGGCTGGCTCGACGGCAAGACGCAGAAAAACCTCATGCTGAAGACGACGGCGATGAGTAACTTTGCCAAGTTTAGGGTTCAGCCTGAGACGCTCACCGATTCCGTGTTTGTCGCCATCGAGAACCACTTGGTCGGCCCTTACGACGACCCGCTGATACCTTATCTGACGATGTCGTCAAAGCACTTCTGGACCGTCAACCGCTATGACTTTGGCGAGGCCACGGTGACGGGCATGATTGACTTCACCAGCAGTTCGGAGAGCGACATCCTCCATATGGAGAATGACTCTATCACGGTGCTGTATCGTCGTGATGCCTCGGAGGCATGGCACGAAATCGAGCACACCTGGTATCCCGGAAGCACATGGAAGAACGGCCGTCTCGTCTTCGAAGACTTCCAGTCAGGCGACTATGCCGTTGCCGTTTGGGACAAGGAAGCCTTGAGCATGGAAGAGCTCTATGCTACCCAAAAGAGTATACATCTGTATCCCAATCCCACCGAAGGTCGGGTGCGTATGAGTTGGGACGGCGCCTTCGACGGTGAGGTCCGCATCATCGGCCTTGACGGCAAGGAATTGAAGAGAATAGGTTTCAGCCAAGCCGAGAGCATCGACTTCTCGACAGAGGGTCTGCCTCAGGGCTGTTACACGGTGATGTGCCTCGACAAGGACGGCATGGTTATATCTACAGAAAAGTTAATCGTTAAATGAAACATATTATGAGAAAACTGAATTTTTTGCCTTTGCTGTTTGTGCTAGGCGCAGTGCTGTTTTCCTGCAAGAAAGACAGCACCAAGGAATGGGAATACAAGTACGGCTACACGGTTCAAGACATCGTCGGGCAGTACACCTATTCAGGTATACCGGATGCTTTTGAGGGTATAATGGAAAGCGAGTTTATGCACGTCTGTCAGGATGCCATCATCAACATAACCTATGGAGGCAATATGCAGTTTCAAATCAACTGCCCCAGTAATGCTTACAACAGGACTTTCACTGGTCAACCTACTTCAGATGAGGACGGTTTTCTCATCCAAATGGCGACTTCACAAAGCGTCAATTCCGATGATGTTACCGCTTATGTCTATACCAACAAACAGGGTAAGATACGTTTGCATGGCTATGCCAGGAAATCGGTGTATTCTTCTTCATATGTCGGGTATTCTAAGATCAACTATTATTTTGACGTGATAAAAAGATAGCAGCCATGAAAAAACTAAGACTCATCAGCCTGTTGCTTTTACTGGGCCTCGTGTCGGTTTCATGCAAGGAGCAAAAAGAAAATCCCGTCAATCCCGTCAGTGACATTTGTGGGCAGTACACCTTCTCCCATGCCGCCGACGCCTTCGACGGGCTGGTGGAAGACGACTTCCATTTTCTCTGCGAGGATGCCGTTATCAACATTGCTAGTGATGAAGAGCATGAATCGTCTTTGAAGATCGACTGCCCTGAGGAAAGATTCTCACACTGCTTTTATGGCTCGCTTTTCGAGAATGGGAACGACTCCATCATTTGCCTGTCGGACTGTCGCGACAGCAAGAACCCGCCCAACTGTTGGGATTTGACGGCCTCTGTTTGGAGAGAAGACGGGAAGATTCGTTTGATTGGCAGTTTTGTTTTCACCAGTGGCATGGATGGCCACTCTTTCACGTGTTATTTCGACGTGCTCAAAAACTGATTATTTCTTCAAAGTAATCCTGAACGTTGTGCCTTCGCCCACCACGGAGGACTTGACGAAGATTTTGCCCTTGTGGTAGTCTTCGATAATGCGCTTGGCCAAGGAAAGGCCGAGACCCCAACCGCGTTTTTTGCTCGTAAATCCAGGGTTGAACACCTGTTTGATCTGTGACTTCGGGATGCCCTTGCCCGTGTCACTCAGGTCGACGTGGATGTGATCGCTGTCGTCGATGAGGTCGAGGGTGATCTTGCCGTGGTCGCCCATGGCGTCGACAGCGTTCTTGGTAAGGTTTTCAAGCACCCAGCGGAATAGCGACGGTATCAATGGCATGATGAGCTCCCCTTCGGGCAGGTTGATTTCAAACTCGAACTTCTTGGAGAACCGCTTCTGCAGGTAGTCCATCGTGTCGCGGATGAGGTAGTTGATGTCGGTAGGTTCGGGCACGGGCACGGAACCGATCTTCGAGAAACGGTCGGTGACGATTTGCAGGCGTTCGATGTCTTTCTCCATCTCGTGCGTGCCTACAAAAGGCTCCTCTTGCATCTTGAGCAGCTCCACCCAACCCATCAACGATGAAATCGGCGTACCCAGCTGATGTGCGGTCTCCTTGGCCATGCCGGCCCACACCTGGTTTTGTTCCGAACGGCGTGCCGAGCTGAACAGCAGGTAGGCGATGAGCAGGAACAAGGCAAACACTAGGATGAGGATGATGGGGTAGTATCGCATCTGCTCCACGAGGTCGGAGGTGCGGTAGAAGATGGTGGCCTTGCCTTTTTTCATGAAGTCGATTTGCAGCGGGTCGTTCTCCTCCGTCATGATGGTTAATTGCCGCTTGACGAAGTTGGTGTCCTGCATCTGGATGGAGTCGAGGTTGCCGAAGCCGAGGATCTGGCTCTGGTCCTCGTTAGTGATGATGACGGGAGCGCCTACCGAGTTGAGCGTGATTTCCTCCATGAAGTGGTCAACCATGTCTTCCAGCACGGTCTTCAGGTCGGTATAGATGCGCGACTCGTTATAATATAGGTATTGAACGATGCCGTAACCCGGGTCGATTTTGATGGGCGGGAACTTCGAGTAGGCACGTCTCATCTCGGCGTCAAATACCGTTTTGCCTTCTTGCTCAGGCGGCAGGTTGTTGGATGACAAGATGTTACCTTTGTCGTCGGTGAGCACCAACGGGATGCTGATGTTATTGCGGATGATGTCGACATAGGTGGCGGTGTTCTCGTTCGACTTGATGTCCATGAGGCGGCGGTAGGCGTTGGCCAACAGCTCGACGCGCAGCTGTTCCTGCTCGCTCACCTTGTTGAAGAACTCCTCCGTCGACTGCATCATCACGGCATGCTGCTCCATGGCGGCGGCCCACATCTTCACCTGCTTGGTCTCCTGCTCGGCGATGGACTTCACTAGGCGGTTGGTGTACCACAGCGACGCCGCGATGAGGAGCAAGGCGATGACCGCCAAGGCCCATTTCCAGCGTTTTGTGTTCGTATAGAGGTTCGTTTTCACAATGATAAAAACGAAGATGGTTCGGAATTATTACATGGTCTTCCTCATGCGACCCACGGGGATGCCCATTTGCTCCCTGTATTTCGCCACGGTGCGGCGGGCGATGGGGTAGCCTTTTTCTTTGAGCAACAGCATCAGCTGCTCGTCGGTCATCGGGTTCGACTTGTCCTCGTTCTCCACGGCATCCTTCAAAATCTTCTTGATTTCGCGGGTCGACACCTCGTTGCCTTCGTCGTTGGTGATGCCTTCGCTGAAGAAGAACTTCAGCAGGAAGGTGCCGTAAGGCGTCTGCACATATTTGCTGTTAGCCACGCGCGAGATGGTGGAGATGTCGAGACCCACCTTGTCGGCCACGTCCTTAAGGATCATGGGCTTGAGCTTGGTCTCGTCGCCGGTGAGGAAATACTCTTCCTGAATGTCGACGATGGCTTTCATCGTGACGTACAAGGTGTTCTGCCTTTGGTTGATGGCGTCGATGAACCACTTGGCCGCATCGATTTTCTGTTTCACAAACTGCACGGCCTCCTGCTTGCTGCGGGTGTCCTTGCTGTTCGAGAACTCCTCCAGCATCTTGATATATTGCTTGCTGATGTGGAGTTCGGGGACGTTGCGCCCGTCCAACGAAAGCTCCACCTTGCCGTCCCTGACGTAGACGAAGAAGTCGGGGGTGATATAATGGATGTTTTTGCTGCCAGAGCTGGAGGCGTCGGCGGGTTTTGGGTTGAGTTTCAGGATCTCGTCCAAGGCGGGTTTCAACTCGTGGTTGCTGACGTCCAGTTTCTTGGCAATTCTGTCGTAGTGTTTCTTGGTGAATTCCTCGAAGCAGTCCTTGATGATGCGGATGGAGAGGCTGTGGTCGGTGAAAGGGTTGTCTTCCTGAAGGCGTTGCAACTGAATGAGCAGGCACTCCTGCAGGTCGCGGGCGGCGATGCCGGGCGGGTCGAGCTCTTGGACGATGCTGAGTACCTCGGCCACTTCCTCTTCCGTCGTGGAGACGTTCATGGTGAATAGCATGTCGTCGACGATGTTGGGGACGGGGCGGTTGAGGTAGCCGTTGTCGTCGAGGTTGCCGATGATGTATTCCCCGATTTGGAGTTGCTTCTCGGTGAGGTTACGGTAAGCTAGCTGCTGATTCAGGTAGTCCTGGAAGGTCTCCTCGTTGACGATGGGTGCCTCATAGGGATCTTCGTCATCACTGTAGTTGTTGGCTTGCAGCTTGTATGAGTAGTCGTCGCGATCTTCTTCAGGGAGGTAGTCGTTGATGTCGAACTCGTCGTCTTTGCTGAAGTTGACCTCGTCGTCGTTGTAGTCGTCATTTTCGCCGTTGTCGGCTTCGTCAACGGTTGGCTCGTTGTCCTCGTAGTCGTCATGCTCATGTGAGTCTTCCAAGGCGGGGTTGATTTCCATCTCCTCCTTGATGCGCTGCTCGAGTTCGATTAATGGCAGCTGCAACAGCTTCATCAGCTGGATCTGCTGTGGCGAGAGCTTCAGCTCCTGCCGCTGGGTTTGAGTCAATCGTTGATTCATGGCGTTTAATATAAGCAGTTCTTAGGTGTGCGCGGGAACGGGATGACGTCGCGGATGTTGGTCATGCCGGTGATGAAGAGCAGCAGGCGTTCGAAGCCGAGGCCGTAGCCCGAGTGTGGCACCGAGCCGAAGCGACGGCTGTCGAGGTACCAGTTCATGCTTTCCTCGGGGATGCCGACTTCGTGCATACGGTCGAGGATCTTGTTGATGTCGGTCTCACGCTCCGAGCCACCGATGATCTCGCCGATGCCGGGGAAGAGCACGTCCATGGCGCGGACGGTCTTGCCGTCTTCGTTCTGCTTCATGTAGAAGGCCTTGATCTCCTTCGGGTAGTCGGTGAGGATGACGGGCTTCTTGAAGTG
>Ga0310786_10009006_pt1 | contig 12730 bp, 10 predicted proteins | sample AusTroGonzalo_MG_FD_203881 | JGI IMG/M metagenome (GOLD analysis project Ga0310786, IMG submission 203881) | Bovine rumen microbial communities from tropical cattle in Woodstock, Queensland, Australia - Gonzalo_03 (v2) (version 2) | ecosystem: Host-associated > Mammals > Digestive system >...
TGGCAAATTCTTTGATCTTTTTATAGCCGGTTAGGATGCGCTGTGTATCAAGGTTCGTAATCTCGTCCTTTTTATAGAAATGTCCGGTCGCGGTGTTGTCGCAGCCGACCAGAAAGATTCGCCTGGGGTTTGTCCAAAGTGCGAATTGTATGGCAGAGAACGCGACAGTGCCTAATGAGCCAATGGGCTGTGTGGAAAGGTCGTAGGCTGGTTGCGGATCCCACCCCCTAAGAGTCGTTCCAAAGTCATGCCGATAGCGCAAGGCATGTGCAGCGATGACTTCCGATTCAGGGGGATTGGTTGGACACAACTTGGTGCGCGGGTCTTCGATGTTCGAAAGGCCATAAAATTTGGTACAAGGATATTCTCTGAATCGATTGATGACGGCTGGGTCGTTTCGGAATGACGTAGGAAGGTCTTCGCTAAACCAATAATCAAATTTAATGCGGTCGGAGCAGATGGCTTTGTTGACGCCTATGTGTATGGCATTGGAGAGGACCTGATAGTGCTCGACGCTGGGGCCGCAAGCCACGACTACTACGTCTTTCCCACTGTTTATATTTCGAAACTGGGGAAAAGTCTTTCGGTGAAGCTCTGCCGTGGACAGAAGAAACTGCTGGCTTCTGTATTGACGATATTCAATGTCACCGAATATAGCTAAGTGAAGAGCCGAGTATGGCCTCGACTTGATAATACGATTAAGAAGGTTGAAAATGGCTGTTGAAAGTTTCATAATGCTGTATTATATCATATTTCGGCAATGCGCTATCGGAAAAATGGTATAATACACGCAAATGGTCAAGGTTCAGTTACGAGGTGCGGTTCCGCAGTTGTGTACGGCGCAGTCAAAGGCGCCAGACGATGTCGCGGACATAGTGGCCCAATGCGGTTTTAGGACTGTATTGGTGCATCCATTTTCCTCGGCTAATCGGTTGTTTTGGATGATTGGTCGAGTACTGGCTTGGTTGATGATTCCGTGGGTAGGCTGGAGAGTCCCGAAAGGGGCGGTGTTGTTTGTACAATATCCTGACTCATATCAAGGGCGGATTGGCGTACGATTGCTGCGCTGGATTAAGCGACATCGCGATGTTCGAATTATCATGTTGATCCATGATTTGCCAACACTGCGCTATCAAAGTGCCGCGGATCTAGCAAACCGAGCGCCTGAGGTGAATGAGAATTTATCGTATGCTGATGTGTTGATTGTGCACAATCGCAGAATGTTGGATTGGATGGCGGAACATGGAACGGAACGGTCAAAGATGCTGTCGATTGATCTCTTTGACTATTTGACTGAAGCTCCATTGTCGCCGGAGCCGGTGGATGCTGGTCTTCGGCGTTCGATTGCCATTCCGGGATATTTGGCGTTATCAAGCTCGGGATTCCTTGCTAAACTACATGAGATACAGGGCATAGAGTGGCAACTGTATGGCGTAGCCTTTGAAGCCGACAAAGTCGCTGGATCGAATGTTCATTATCACGGCAGTTTTTCGCCTGAGAAATTGCCGAGTCAGATGAAGTGCGGGTTTGGTCTAATCTGGTACGGGTCATCCATTGATGTTTGTGATGGATTCCTTGGGCGATATGTGCAGTATATCAACCCGCATAAGTTTTCGTTGTTCATGGCGGCAGGAGTGCCTGTTGTCGTATGGGCTAAGTCGGCCATGGCGGATTTCGTTCGTGCGAACGCAGTGGGGCTGGTGGTGAATTCCCTGCAAGATGTACCACAGGCGATAGGAGCTTTGTCAGATGTCGAATATGCTGCAATGAGAGCAAATACTCTACGTCTTTCGGCATCAGTGCGTGCCGGAAAGTTCACGCGCACGGCATTGGAGTGCGCGTTGCAGAAGCTTGAGCTCTAGGTTGCGGGGCGATAATCGACGATTAGTTGCCGTCAGGTGCGGGCGGGACCTTGTCGAAGTCCCAGATGCGGAAGCTGTCGATCAGGTAGGGGCTGGCACTTCTGCCGCGGGTGAGCGGGAAGCCGAGCTCCGCGCCCTTGGCCGCGGTGTTGACGAGCGAGGCGACGCTGTCCTTGGGGCCTTCGGGCATGAGGTTCACGTCGCAGTGCGCCTTGCCGTCGACGTACATCACCGCCGGAGTGGTCTTGCCGTCCTTGGTCAGGTAGCCGGTCACGCCGTCGGTGTTCCAGACGAAGGCGTAGTGGTGCCAGCCGGAGATGTCCTTGCCGAGAATGGGGGCGTAGCTGCACTGATGCGAGAAGCCCTGGTAGGTGACGCGCTCGTGGTGGACCATGCGCCCGTAGAGGCCGCGGCAGCCGACGCCGTTGTTGGAGGTGAACTGGACGAGGTTCTCCTCGTTGTTGTAGAACTTGATGCAGTAGAAGCACGGGTCGGCGCAGCCGAAGGTGCTCTTGTTGCCCTCGAGCTTGGCCCAGAACTCGACGCAGCCGGTCTTGCCGAGGAAGTTGGTGGGCAGCGTGTAGGAGAGGAGGGGGCCGCCGGCTTCGACGCGCAGTGCCTTGCCTTCCTTGCCGTCGGCGAAGGTGAGGGCTATTTGCTGGCGCAGGGTTCCCTTGGGCCCGACGCAGGGATTCAGCACCTCCTGCTCGGACTCGAAATCAAGCGAGAAGATGAGGCCGGGGGTGGTGGAGCGGCAGCCTGCGAGCGCGAGCATCGAGGCAGAGGCAGCGAGGAGAAGCAGCTTTTTCATGGCGGTTCGTTCCTTGGGGTTGGTTAAACGGTTTGGATGTTGGTATTATACCATATTTCGTGATTTGGGGCTTGTTTAGGAGAGGAGTTCGTCGAAGTCGGCGGCGGTGAGTGCTACATCGGGCTTGTGCGGCGGAGGTGGTGGGCGAAGACTGGGTCGAGGTGGCGGTAGAGCCCGTCGACCATGTCGATGCGCGAATCGGCGACAAGGCGGCGTATCGCAGTGCCTACGGTAGATGCGTTGGGCAGGAAGTGCCGCGTGCGGTATTCGTCGGTCATGACCCCGGCCGGCTCCAGTGCCAGGGCACGCGCCACCAGACGCTGGGATTCCGGCAGGGCGCGGAACATGCTCTCGAAGAGGTCTCGTTCGGCGTCGTACATCATTTCGAAGGCGTTGTCGACGTCTGCCGCGGAAATCTTGTTCTTGCGTAGTTCGCTGGCGACGCGGAAGGTCCAGGAGCCAAGCGCCTGCAGGTAGTAAGGCACGTTGCCGGACAGTTCCACGATCTTCTTCGCCACCGGCGCGCCGATCGACATTCCGACGGACGCGAACTTGTCCACCAGGAACTTCAGTCCCTCGTCCTCCGGCGGCAGCGCGAGCGAGAAGGTCTGGGCGCTGCGGTAGAAGGGACGCGAAGGCGCGGCGAACATGCGCTTGAGCATGTGCGTCTTGGAGCCGAGGAAGACGTAGCCGATCTCGGAGTGGTTCTCGATGACGCTGCGCATGACCTGCTCGAACCTGGCGCCGAGGCCGAATTCCGCCACTTCCTGGAATTCGTCGAGAACGATCACCAGCCGGCTCCGGCGTGGACGCAGCTTCTCGGGGAGCTCGAAGGCCTCGCGCAGCTCGGCGACGCCGATCTTGCCGGAGTCGAAGGAGAACGACATCTCAGGCCGTCCGTCCTCGGACATCCTGACGACGGGACGTATCCGCCTGAAGAAGCCGGAGATGTGCTTGAGCGCCGCCGCCGCAGGCGCGAGCTGGTCGTACACCGCCTTGGTGTAGGCCATGACGAAGTCGGCGAGCGAGGCGAAGTTCATGATGTTCAGGTAGACGCAGACGGTTCCGCGTGCCTGGAGCTCGGTCATCATCTCGGCGACGAGCGAGGACTTGCCGTAGCGGCGAGGTCCGTAGAGGACGACGTTGTTGCCGCCGTCGATGGCGTTTTCCATCGAGTTCTTGATTTCGCGGCGGTCGTAGAACGCGCCGCCGGTCACCTTGGCGCCGTACCTGAAGGGGTTCTGTGTTTGGTGCTGCATGGTCATTCAGATTTGAATCATTCAATTTTGAATGAGTTGAGTTGTGCGTATTATACCATATTTCGTTGCTCGTGGTTTGGGATAGTTGAAACTCCGATGGTTGGGGTTCTCGCTACCGCTCCGCTGCTTCGCGGATGACAACCACTATTCAGTTCCGCGGCAGATTTGTCTCGCGCAGAGACGCTGAGACGCAGAGGTTTTTTAGCTGGGGGTAACCCCCAGACCCCCTGAGGCGGGTGAGGCTGGGAGGTCAAGAAGCTGGCTGACGCGGTGGCTTGGAGAATGGGTTGAAGATCTTTACGCCCATGCCTTGCATGTCTCGTTCGTTGCGGGTGACCAAAACCAGGTGGTCGACTTTGGCCGTGGCGGCGATTAGCGCATCAACGGCGGAACGGGGCTTGCCGGCACGCGAGCAATCTGCGAGAATCTCACCCCAGCACTCGGCGACCGTGGTGTTGACTGAAAGGATCCTTGGCGCGAATGTAGCTTCCAGTTCGATGAGCCATTTTGTGAGTTCGCGGGCTTTCCTCGTCTCTCCAAGAAGGCATATTCCGTTTTTGATTTCTCCGATTGATATTGCAGAGATGTAGAGGGTCTCGGGCGCTTGCCGCGTTAGCCAGTTGATGACGGCGGCGTCGGGCTTTTTGGCTCGCGTCTCGCTGATCACGCAGGTGTCGAGAAGATACATCAGAGCGCCACCTTCCTTGCCGGCGAGCTGTCGCGGATTGTCTTGAGCCCTTCGTCGAGCTTTGGCCCGCCGATGAGAACGTCAATCGGGGACCGAGTGGACGGCGACAGCTTCCTGTAGTCGCTGTACGCCAGCATGACAACGACTGGTTCGCCGCGCCTGGTGACGATTTGAGGTTCGACCTCACAGGCTCGGTTGACGACTGCGGAGAATCTGCTTTTGGCATCCTGCAATGCCCATACTGAACTCATGGCTGCACTTCCTTTCTGACTAGTCTGACTAGATGGTGGTATAATACCAAATTTTGTTGTGGGATGTCAATGCCATGGCTCGGTGGTACGTGGAAAGGGACGAAAGGGACAAGAAAGGACTGAAGGGACGGCGCAGGAGATTAGGAGAGGAGTTCGTCGAAGTCGGCGGCGGTGAGGGACTCCATGATCGCGGTGTCGGTGGTGTCGACGGTGGCGTTGATGATCGCCTGCTTGCGGCGCTGGAGCGCCAGCACCTTCTCCTCGATCGAGCCCGAGGCGATCATCTTCATCACGTAGACCTTCTTCTTCTGGCCGATGCGGTGGGCGCGGTCCGTCGCCTGGTCCTCCACCGCCGGGTTCCACCACGGGTCGTAGTGCATCACCATGTCCGCCGCAGTCAGGTTGAGACCGGTGCCGCCGGCCTTGAGCGAAATGAGGAACACCGGGATCTGCGGCGTGCGGTTGAACTTGCTGCACTGGCCGAGCCGGTCCTTGGTGGAGCCGTCGAGGTAGCAGTAGGGGATGCCGGCCTCGCGCAGCCGCTTCTGGATGAGCGCGAGCATCTTGACGAACTGCGAGAAGACGAGCACCTTGTGGCCGGAGTCGATCGCCTGCTGGAGCTGCTCCATGAAGGTGTCGATCTTGGCGCGCGAGGCGATCTGGCGGAGCTTGGTGAGTAGCGCGAGGAGCTCGAAGCGCGAGGCCTGGAAGCCCTTGGCCTTGATGATGTCGCCCGCCTGCACGCGCGCGGCCATCAGAGCCTTGGTGTATTCGCGCTGCGAGTCGTCGGACATCGGGCAGTAGGAGACCTTGATGATCTTGTCGGGGAGGTCCTTCGCGACGGTCTTCTTCAAGCGGCGCATGATGAAGGGCGAGATCTTGCGCTTGAGCCGGGCGAGGACGGCCTCGGCGTTCTCGCCGTCGGCGATCGGGTCCTCGAAGCGGTCGCGGAACGACTGGTAGTCGCCGAGGTAGTCCGGCATCAGGAAGTCGAAGATCGACCAGACGTCGGCGACGGTGTTCTCGATCGGGGTGCCGGTGAGGACGAGGCGCTGGATGGTGTGGACGCCCTTGACCGACTTGGCGCTGCGGGTCTGTCGGTTTTTGATGTTCTGGGCCTCGTCGAGCACGACCACGGAGAAGTCCTGGCTGACATATGCGGTCTCGAGGTCGCGCAGGAGCAGGGCGTAGGAGGTGATGACGACGTCGACTTCCGGGATCTTGGCGAAGAGCGACATGCGGTCGTGTCCGGAGACGACGAGCGTCTTCAGTGCAGGGGTGAAGCGCTTCGCCTCCGCCTCCCAGTTGCGCACGAGCGAGGTGGGACAGACGATGAGCGCGGGCAGGTTGCGCCCTTTGTCGTCGTGGGCGCGCGGGTCGCTGCGCGGCAAGGTGAGCCAGGCCAGGGTCTGGATGGTCTTGCCGAGGCCCATTTCGTCCGCGAGCAGTCCGGAGAGGCCGGCGTTCTCGAGGAAGCGCATCCAGTAGACGCCCTGCTTCTGGTAGGGGCGGAGGATGCGGTCGAGGTGGCCGAGCGGCACCGGCTCGAACTTGGCGTTGGTGTGGCGGCCGTGCTGGCGGGTCACGGTGCGCCAGTACTTGGCGCGCCCGGCGTTGACTTCGCAGTCGACGAGGTCGAGCGAGCTCTTGACGTAGGAGGCGTAGGCGGCCTTGACGCGGAACCAGCCGCGCTCGGCGCCGTTCTGGGACGGGGCGCAGTCGCTGAAGACGTCGCGCAGCGCCTCGATGCCGCCGGAGTCCATCAGGACGACCTTGCCCTCCTTCATCAGGTAGCCGTCGCCGCGGTTGAGCGCGGCCTGGACGTCGGCGGGCGAGACCGCCTTGCCGCGGGCGTCGAAGGTGTAGTGGATGTCGAAGGCGCCGCCGGGCGCGTCCTTGACGGTGACGACGGGCACGATCGACGGCATCGCCTCGGTCATGGCCATCAGCGCGTCGGAGAGGTCGAACCGCCAGCCGGCGCGGCGGAGCTCGGGGATGCCGGCGCCGAGGAAGTTGAGCACTTTCTGGGGATCGGTGATGTAGTGCCGCGGGTCGCCGTCCTTGTAGCCCGGCTCGAAGCCCCACTTGAGAAGGCGCTTCAGCGCGGTGCGCTCGTAGCCGATCGAGCGGGTGCGCCGGACGAGCGGATCGTCCTCGTCCTCCAGCCACACGGCGCGCGGCGGCTGGAGCGAGCAGGCGTGGAAGCGCAGGTTGCCGTACTTGACGTCGACCACGATCGAGAGCGACGCGCGCGAGCCCGCGAGCGTGGCGAAGATGCGCGGCTTCATCGGCACTTCGATGAACTCTGGCTCCGGCTCCGGCGGCGGCGCGGAAGGCTCCTGCGCGTCGGCGCGCGGGCGCTCCTCTGGCTCGTCCATCTCCATCACCATCTGCGCGATGCCGATGGCGACGACGTGCGCGCAGACCTTGCCGAAGCGCTGGTTGGTGGGGCAGGGGCACTTGGAGTCGATGCGGCCGTTGGGCTTGAGCTTGAGCGAGACGGGCATCTGGTAGCCGCTCGGCTGGAGGATCTTGCCGGAGATGACCAGGGTGTCGTCGTCGTACTTGACGTCCGAGACGTCGCCGGAGTTGCAGAGCGCGAGCGCCTGGTTGAAGACCTCCTGGCCGCCCCACTGGATGATTTCCTCGTGGGTGATGCCGCTCTTGACCTTGGCGTGCGGCTTCATGGCGCGGCCTCCCTTGGCGCGGCGGCGCGGCGGAGCCGGAGCTGGCCGCAGGCGGCGTCGGCGTCCTTGCCGCGGCTGCGGCGGAGCATGGTCTGGACGCCGCGCTTCATGAGGACGTCGAGGAACATGAGCATGGTCGCGTCGTCCGGCGTGCGGAAGTCCGGGCGGTGCGCGACGGGCGAAAGGGGAATGAGGTTCACCTTCGCCATCGGCACGCGGCGGACCTGGCGGGCGAGCTCCTCGGCGCAGGCGCGGGAGTCGTTGACGCCGGCGACGACGGTGTACTCGAAGGTGATGATGCGCTTGGTGGCGGCGGTGTAGGCGGCGCAGGCGGGGAGGAGCACGTCGAGCGGCCAGCGGCGGTTCACCGGCATCAGCCGCGAGCGAAGCTCGTCGTTGGGCGCGTGGAGCGAGACGGAGAGCTCGAACTGGATGCCTTCGCGGGCGAGGCGCTCGATGCCGGGCACGACGCCGCAGGTGGAAAGGGTGATGTGCCGCGCGCCGATGTTGGGCCCGCGGCCGGAGTTGATGAGCCGAAGGGCGCGCAGGGTCTCGTCGTAGTTGGCGAAGGGCTCGCCCATGCCCATGACGACGATGTTGGTGACTTCGCCGAACGAGCGCGCGAGCATGTGCTGGGCGACGATCTCGTCCGCGGCGAGCGAGCGGGAGAGCCCGTTCGCGCCGCTGGCGCAGAAGGCGCAGCCCATGGCGCAGCCGGCCTGGGTGGAGATGCACTGGGTGAAGCGCGACGCGGCGGGGATGAGGACGGTCTCGACCGCCTCGCCGTCGGCGAAGGAGACGAGGAGCTTCTTGGTGCCGTCGGAGGACTCGGAGACCGCGGCGACTTCGCAGGGCGTGATGGGGAACTCCTCCTTGAGCGTCTCGCGGAAGTCCTTCGGGAGCGTAGTAGCCCCATCCCAGTCGCGTATGCAATCGCGATACAGCGACTGGAGTATCTGGTCTGCCCTGAATGCGCGCAGTCCCCGCTCCGCAAGGATCGGCTTCCACTCGTCGGGCAATATGCTCCAGGCGGGTTTGGTCATCGGCGCGTATTATATCATAATTTCGCGAGTTGTTGGGCGGGGGATTTTTGCGGACCTTGTGAGCTGGGCAAATGTGCGTCGGCGAAAATGATATAATACACCTCACTATGTCAGATATCAGAGTCAGATTCGCCCCGTCGCCGACGGGAAAGGTGCACATCGGCAACATCCGCGCCGCCATCTACAACTGGCTTTTCGCGCGACACACGGGCGGGAAGTTCCTGCTGCGCGTCGAGGACACCGACCTCGAGCGGTCCACGCCAGAGGCGATCCAGGTCCTCTTCGACTGCATGAAGTGGCTTGGCCTCGACTGGGACGAGGAGGTCTTCTACCAGACGAAGAACGTGAAGCGCCATCTCGAGGTCGTCGACCAGCTCCTCGCGAGCGGCCACGCCTACAAGGTGGAGCGGACCTCGCGCGAGGGCAAGACCGGCATCGTCACCATGTTCAAGATGCCCAAGGAGGGGACGATCGAGTTCGACGACATCGTCAAGGGTCACATGGCGAAGAAGGCGGAGGACATCCAGGACTTCGCGATCGTCCGCTCCGACGGCTCGCCGATCTTCCACATCGCGAACGTGGTGGACGACATCGACCAGCGCGTCACCCACATCATCCGCGGCGACGACCACGTCGAGAACACGTTCAAGCACATCTGCATCTTCCGCGCGCTCGGCGCCGAGGTGCCGCGGTACGCCCACCTCTCGATGATCGTCAACCAGCAGGGGAAGCCGTACTCCAAGCGCGACGGCGCTGCGTTCGTGGGCGAGTACCGCGAGCAGGGGTATCTGCCCGAGGCGCTCTTCAACTACCTGCTGCTCCTGGGCTGGAACCCCGGCGACGACCGCGAGGTGCTGACGCGCGAGGAGATGGTGAAGCTCTTCGAGCTCGAGAAGGTGCACGTAACCGCGGCGATGTTCGACCCCAAGAAGCTCGCCTGGATGAACGGCGAGTACATCAAGAAGATACCGGCGGCGGAGTTCCGCGACATGCTCGTGCGCTCGTCGGCGTCCGAAGGCTCCTCCTCAGGGTCCCTCGGCGAATACGCCGTATCCCTTCGCCCGGACCTTCGCGACGCCTCCGAGCGGATTGCCTGGTGGGACTATCTTGCCGCGCAGATACAGGTGAGGACAAAGTTCCTTACGGGGCTTGAAGACTCGATCCGCTGCTTTGTCTCGGACGATTTCCCGTTCGACGAGAAGGCGGTCGAGAAGCGGCTCAGGAAGCCAGGCGTGAAGGCGTTGCTCCTCGACCTCGCGGAGCGCTTCGAGAAGGTCGCCGACTGGTCGGCGCCGGCGCTGGAGGCTGTGGTGAAGGAGCTGTCGCAGGGCAACGGCATGGGCCCGTGGGTGCATCCGATCCGCGTCGCGGTCTCGGGCCGCGGCGAGGGAATCGGCCTCTTTGAAATGCTCCAGCTCCTCGGCCGCGAAACAACCCTCGCTCGCCTCCGCAAGGCAGCCGACACCCTGGCGATGGAGTGAAGTGAAGACTTCGTCTGATGGCTGATGTCCCCAAAATCGTGCTGCCGCATGGAGGCTACAAGAAGCTCTTGGTCTATCGCAAGAGCGATGTGGTCTATGAGGGCACGGTAGCGTTCTGCCGGCGGTTCCTGCCTCCTCGCGGCGACCGCACCGTCGACCAGATGGTGCAGGCGGCGAGAAGCTGCAAGCAGAATATCGCCGAGGGCAGTTCTGCTTCGGGCACCAGCAAGGAGACGGAAATCAAGCTCACCAACGTCGCCCGCGCCACGCTTGACGAGTTGATGGAGGATTATCTCGACTATCTGAAGCGGAACAACCTCGCGGAGTGGAGTGCAGACGACCAGCGAGCAAGCTTTGCCAGGGACTACGCGAAAAAGCACAACGACTGGAGCGACTGGCGTGAGATATTCGAGACGCGGCCGGCCGAGACGCTCGCAAACCTGATGCTGACCATCTGCAACCAAACCAGCTATATGCTTGGGCGCATGATCGAGCGGCAAGAGGCCGACTTCAAGAAGTTCGGCGGGGTTCGCGAGCGGATGCACGCCGTCAGGACTGCAGCGCGGGCAGAGGACTTCAGCCGCGGGATATACAGCCGCCTCGCAGTCGCGGCCACTTCAGAGGAGCTGGAGAAGACCGCTGACTTGATTCGCGGTGAGATTGACCGCATTTCGGCAAGCATCGCCAGAAAGAGAGGTTGGCGATGATGGTTGGGAGTAGGACGGGTAGGACGGGTAGGACAGGTAGGACGAGTAGGACAGGCAGGACGGGTAGGACAGGCAGGACGACACTGTGTTGTTGGGCCTTTTGTCCTGCGCGTCCTACCTGTCCTACCCGTCCTAGAAACGAAGGAAAGGCACCGGCATTCAAATGAAAAACAATTCGTTCACAAGGAGGTGCGCTTTTGCGGGCGCGGTGGCGGCAGAGGGCGGCTTAGCCGCCTATTCCCATTCGATCGTCGCCGGCGGCTTGGACGAGATGTCGTAGACGACGCGGTTGATGCCGCGCACCTCGTTGATGATCCGGTTGGAGATCGTCGCCAGCGTGTCGTAGGGGATGCGCGACCAGTCCGCCGTCATCGCGTCGATCGAGTCGACCGACCGGATGACGCAGGTGTATTCGTAGGTGCGCTGGTCGCCCATTACGCCGACCGAACGGCACGGGAGCAGGACGGCGAAGGACTGCCAGATCGACTTGTAGTTCGGCAGCTTGCGCATTTCCTCCTGCACGCGGACGTCCGCCTGCTGGAGCAGCTTCACCTTTTCCTCCGTCACCTCGCCGAGGATGCGCACGCCGAGGCCGGGGCCGGGGAACGGCTGGCGGTCGAGGAATTCGGCGTCGAGGCCGAGCAGCCTGCCCACGGCGCGCACCTCGTCCTTGAAGAGGTCGTGGAGAGGCTCGACCAGGGCGAACTTGAGGTCGGGCGGCAGCCCGCCGACGTTGTGGTGGCTCTTGATGGTCTGGGAAGGGCCGTCCTTGGAGCTGGAGCTCTCGATCACGTCAGGGTAGATGGTGCCCTGCGCGAGGAACTTGCAGTTCTTGAACTTGCGCGCCTCCTCGGCAAAGACGTTGACGAACTCGCGGCCGATGGCCTTGCGCTTGTCCTCCGGGTTCTCGAGGCCCTTCAGCGCCGCGTAGAAGCGCTGCGCCGCGCGCGCGACGTGGAGGTCGAGGCCGAGCTTGGCCCTGAACATCTGCTCGACCGCCTCGGCTTCGTTGTGGCGCAGCAGCCCGTTGTCCACGAAGATGCAGTGGAGGCGCGGACCGATGGCCTGGTTGAGGAGGACGGCGACTACGGACGAGTCCACGCCGCCGGAAAGCCCGAGCACGACCTCGTCGTCGCCGATCTGCTCCTTGAGTGCGCGCACCGTGTCGGCTATCCAGGTGTCCATGTTCCAGTCGGGGCGGCAGGAGCAGACGCCGAAGAGGAAGTTCGAGATGATCTTGCCGCCGTATTCGGTATGCACGACCTCGGGGTGGAACTGGAGCGCGTAGAACCTGCGCGCTTCGTCGGCAATCGCGGCGTAGGGGCAGTTTGCGCTGGCGGCGGCGGGCGCGAAGCCCTGCGGAATCGCCGCGACGGAGTCGCCGTGGCTCATCCACACGGTGAGCTTTTCCGGCAGCCCGGAGAAGAGCGCGCCGCCCTTGGAGACGGAGACGTCGGTCTTGCCGTATTCCCGCTTCGCGCTGTGCTTCACGGTTCCCCCGAGCTTGTGGCAGATGAGCTGCATGCCGTAGCAGATCCCGAGCACCGGCACGCCCAGCTCGAATATCGCGGGGTCCACGCCGGGAGCGCCGTAGTCGAAGACGCTGTCGGGCCCGCCGGAGAGGATTATGCCGGCCGGCAGGTTGCCGCGGAGCTGCGCGGCGGTGGTGGTGAAGGGCAGTATCTCCGAATAGACGTGCTGCTCGCGCACGCGGCGGGCTATCAGCTGCGTATACTGCGAGCCGTAGTTGAAGATGACGATTCTCTGCGTTGTGGGTGTCTTTTCCATATTGCTATTCCCTGACGGGGACTACCTTTGAGAACATCGGGCGCGCGTTCGCCCAGTCCGCGAGAAGGCGCTGCGCCTTCGGTGAGCCGGTGCGTGCGACGTGCTCCCTGAGCTTGGCGACGAGCTCGGCTTCGTCGTCGCTTCCGGCTTCGA
>Ga0310786_10009010_pt1 | contig 12729 bp, 11 predicted proteins | sample AusTroGonzalo_MG_FD_203881 | JGI IMG/M metagenome (GOLD analysis project Ga0310786, IMG submission 203881) | Bovine rumen microbial communities from tropical cattle in Woodstock, Queensland, Australia - Gonzalo_03 (v2) (version 2) | ecosystem: Host-associated > Mammals > Digestive system >...
TTCCCTGTCAAGATTATCGTGGCAGACAAAGACGGACGTGAGTTCTACCAGAATGTGGCTATCAGTCGCACCAACAGTGGACTGCGTGACGATGAGTATGGCATCAGTAACATGATTATCCACACCTTCAAGGGCGCTTTTGAACTGCCTGCTGACAATATGGCAGCAAGCTCGCTTTATAAGAAATATGTTGGTCAGGAGGTCTTCACGCTGTATTCCACCACGATGGAGAGTGCTCAGGGTAAGACCACGAGTGTGGCACGTCTGTCAACCTTCCGTATCAAGGATATCCGTGCCCAGCGTGGTACCAACTATGTCAAGATGACACTCACAGGCACAGGTTCTGGCAGAGAATATGTGAAACAGGTGACCTTCAAGAGCGAGAGTGTGATAGGCGATATTGCCGGACAGCATGAGGATTATTTCTTCAACCTCTTTGCTACGGGTAATCCCCTGAAGTTGGAAGGTGTGAAGAAAGAACATATTGCCGATATCCAGAAGAGCATGGTACGTGTAGGCTATTCGGAAAACGAGGTCAAACTGGCTCTGGGTGAACCTACTGGCAAGGGTCAGGAAGGCAACTACTATACCTGGACGTATAAGCATCCTGGAAAGCCCTATGCCTGTGTGTACTTCGACAAGAAGACCAAACTGGTGACGAGCATTAAAAAGTAAGGTGAAAGGTGAAAAGTGAAAGGTGAAAAGAAATAATAAAAAAGATATGAGCAGAGTATTAATGATTGGCGCTGGAGGCGTGGCTACGGTAGCAGCCTTCAAGATTGCGCAGAACGCTGACGTGTTTACGGAGTTTATGATTGCCAGTCGCCGCAAGGCAAAGTGCGACAAGATAGTTGAGGATATCCACAAGGCCGGTTATAAACTAGATATCAAGACCGCCCAGGTCGATGCTGATGATGTGGAGCAGCTGAAGGCTTTGTTTAATGACTACAAGCCCGAGCTGGTTGTCAACCTGGCCCTGCCTTATCAGGACCTGACGATTATGGACGCCTGTCTGGCCTGTGGCTGCAGTTATCTCGACACGGCCAACTATGAGCCCAAGGATGAGGCTCACTTTGAGTACTCATGGCAGTGGGCTTATCGTGAGCGCTTCGAGAAGGCTGGTCTGACAGCTATCCTGGGTTGTGGTTTCGACCCAGGTGTAACCTCTATCTACACCGCTTACGCTGCCAAGCATCACTTCAAGGAGATTCAGTATCTGGATATTGTTGACTGTAATGCTGGCGATCATCACAAGGCTTTCGCCACCAACTTCAACCCGGAGATCAACATCCGTGAGATTACGCAGAAGGGCCTCTACTGGGAAGATGGCAAGTGGGTGGAGACAGAACCACTGGAGATTCACAAGGACCTGACATATCCCGAGATTGGTCCTCGCGACAGCTACCTGCTGCACCACGAGGAGATTGAGTCGCTGGTCATCAACTATCCCACCATCAAACGTGCACGCTTCTGGATGACCTTTGGTCAGCAGTACCTGAAACACCTCGAGGTGATTCAGAACATTGGCATGAGCCGTATCGACGAGGTAGAGTACGAGGCCCCGTTGGCTGACGGCTCTGGCGTGGCCAAGGTGAAAATTGTCCCCCTGCAGTTCCTGAAGGCCGTGCTGCCTAACCCTCAGGACCTGGGTGAGAACTACGAGGGTCAGACCTCTATTGGTTGTCGCATTCGCGGTATTGGCAACGACGGCAAGGAGCACACCTATTATGTCTATAACAACTGCAGCCATCGAGCAGCCTACGAGGAGACAGGCATGCAGGGTGTATCATATACCACTGGCGTACCTGCCATGATAGGTGCCATGATGTTCTGCAAGGGTCTCTGGAAGAAGCCTGGCGTGCACAACGTAGAGGAGTTCGATCCCGATCCCTTCATGGAGCAGCTGAACAAGCAGGGCCTGCCCTGGCATGAGATTCACGACGGCGACCTGGAACTGTAAGGCCCTCTCCTTCGATGCAGATACCCATAGAGTCCTTGAACCTGCTGATGCTCAACGTTGGGTTGGCACGGCATAATGGCGACTGGAACTGGAAAAACGTCAGTTCGCCCTTCACACGTATTTATTATGTGTCAGAGGGTGAGGCGCTGTTGCATCTGTCTGACCATACCGTGACGCTGCGCCCTGGACGACTCTATATCATTCCTGCCTATACGATGCATTCCTATGAGTGTACAGGACTCTTCACCCATTATTATCTGCATGTTTACGAAGGCTTCAAGAGCGAGCTCAACCTCATGGAGTTCTATGACTTCCCCACAGAGGTGGAGGGGTGTGAGAATGACGAGCGCATCTTCCAGACCATGTGTCAGCTATTGCCTGATGCCTGTCTGCCGGAGAGTAATCCTCAGGCCTACGATAATGCCATCCAGTTCTCGGACTATGTGCAGCGTTATCAGAACATGGAGCTCTGGCTGAAGATGGAACTGCGTGGTGCTATCCTGACCCTGTTCTCGAGATTCATGCGTCGTGCTTCGCTGAAGGTGTGGACGCAGGATGAACGCATGAAGCGGGTGCTGGAGCATATCCATAGTCATATCTACCAGAATATCGATGTCGATGAGCTGGCCAACGTGGCCTGCATCACCAAACCCTATCTCATCCGTCTTTTCAAACGTGAGTCAGGGGTGTCGCCAGTGCAGTATATCAATAAGAAGAAGGTAGAGCGTGCCCAGTTGCTGCTGTTCACCACCGACAAGCCTGTCAAGGAGATAGCCTACGAGCTGGGCTTCAGCGACCATTCCTACTTCATTCGCCTGTTCCGTAAGTTGTCGGGCATCACGCCTCAGGAATACCGCTTACGGATGAGATGACCAAGAACAAATAATGTAATGAATGAAAATGTGATTATAGCCGATGCCAGCTTCGTAGATGGTGTGGCTTTCGACCTGATAGTAAATTTCGAACGGATGCTGGAGAGACGTATCCCACAGGCTGATATGGCCCGTTGGGCGGAGTGTATAGCCTTGGATGGTGGACTACGTCAGGGAGAGCATCAGACTGTGGTGATACTGACCCATGACAAGCATCTGTCAGAAATGAAGAATTTTTCGCCAGGACGGTTTGACTACCTGAATGGCATGGCCTTTAATGGTAATCTGGGTGAGTTCAGTTTCAGCACACCCAATGGTGAGGGCTTTGTTGACAAGGACGAGCTCTTCCTTGACACCCTACAGACCGTGCTGCAGCAGGACAGCGTGAAGCGTGTGATGGTCATTCCCGACGACGCGTTATATAATAAGGTACGCGATGTCCTCCGTCAGGCTGATGACAATAAGCGCATCACAGTCTTCTCCATGTCGCCCCAGGCTGGTGGACATTTCCAGCAGGAAATCCTCGGCTACTCGCTCATGGCTGCCCTCGGCATTAGGGGAGAGGAGTTAGAGAGGAAAGAGGAATGAGGAAAGAGGAATGAGGAAAGAGGAAAGAGGAAAGAGAATAGACCCTGAAGGGGTTAAATAACCTAGCGTAGGGGCTTGCCCCTACGATGAATGGAAATATTTAAAATTTTGAATAATGAGTAGTATTTTAGACAAGCTTTTTGCAGCAGTGCCCTACGAGCAGTTATGGCAGTGGGGACTGTCGTTCTGTAAGAACCTGGTGGTGGCCATCATCGTTTATTTCCTGGGTCGCTACCTCATCAAACTCCTTATCAAGCTGTTTACGAAGATGTTGCAGCGCAGCAAGGTCGACACGACGCTCTACACCTTCCTCAGCAGCATTATCAACGTGGTGCTATGGTTCGTGCTGGTCATCATCATCGTAGGCATCCTGGGCATCGAGACCTCCTCGTTCATTGCCCTGTTTGCATCGGCAGGTATGGCCGTGGGTATGGCCTTAAGCGGTACGTTGCAGAACTTCGCCGGTGGTGTGATGATCCTGTTGTTCCGTCCCTTTAAGGTAGGTGATTTCATCGAGGCACAGGGTTATGCCGGCATTGTGAAGGAGATTCAGATTTTCAACACCATCATCCGTACAGGCGATGCGCAGATCATCCTCATTCCCAATGGTGCGCTGAGCAGTGGCACCATGAAGAACTCCTCCAAGGAGCTCTATCGTCGTGTGGACCTGGAGTTTCAGTTTGAGTATGGTGCCAACTACGACGAGGTCAAGGCAGCTATCATGGATATCCTGCAGCATCATCCCAAGGTGCTTCAGGCTCCTGTCGATGACTCTCCCATTGTGGCAGCCCCCTGGATAGGTCTTATCCGTCTGGGCGACAGTGGTGTGTCTGTCGTCACCCGTTCATGGTGTAAGGGTCCCGACTACTGGGAGGTCTATTTCAACCTCAACGAAACAGTCTATCAGATGTTGAAGGAGCGTGGCTTCATGTTCCCCTTCAACCGTGTTGACGTGAATATCCTTAATAATAAATGAGGAAAGTGGAAGGAGGAAAGTGGAAAGAGGAAAGTGGAAAGAGGTTAGAAATAAATAATCAACAAAGAATCCCGCCCATGCATCTGGACGGGATTCTGATTTTATCCCCAATAGGAGTCCTTTGGTCTATTCTCTTTCCTCTTTCCACTTTCCTCCTTTCTCTTTCCACTTTCCTCTTTCCACTTTCCTCATTTAAATCTCCTTGAGCTTCTCCATAATCTTAGCCTCAATCTCCTCGCAGAGCTCGGGATTGTCCTTGAGCAGCGCCTTCACGGCATCACGGCCCTGACCCAGTTTAGAGTCTCCGTACGAGAACCATGAGCCACTCTTTGTGATGATGCCATACTCCGTACCCAGATCTACAATCTCACCAATCTTCGAGATACCCTCACCGAAGGTGATCTCAAACTCTGCCTTGCGGAAGGGAGGTGCCACCTTGTTCTTCACCACCTTCACACGCACCTGGTTGCCAATGGGCTGTTCGCCATCCTTCAGTGTGGTCACCTTACGGATGTCCAGACGTACAGAGGCGTAGAACTTCAGGGCGTTACCACCAGTGGTGGTCTCAGGATTGCCAAACATCACGCCAATCTTCTCACGCAGCTGGTTGATGAAGATACAGGTGGTGTTGGTCTTGGCGATGGTCGAGGTCACCTTACGCAGGGCCTGACTCATCAGACGTGCATGCAGACCCACTGCCGAGTCGCCCATGTCACCCTCAATCTCCTTCTTCGGTGTCAGGGCTGCCACAGAGTCGATGACGATGATGTCGATGGCAGCAGAGCGGATGAGCTGTTCTGCAATCTCCAGTGCCTGTTCACCATTGTCTGGTTGCGAGATATACAGGTTGTCGATGTCCACACCCAACTTCTGTGCATAGAAACGGTCGAAGGCATGCTCTGCATCGATAAAGGCTGCAATACCGCCAGCCTTCTGTGCCTCGGCAATAGCGTGGATGGCCAGCGTGGTCTTACCACTCGACTCCGGACCATATATCTCGATGATACGTCCCTTGGGATAGCCTCCCACGCCCAGTGCAGCGTTCAGACTTATAGAGCCGGTGGGTATCACCTCTACATTCTCGATTTTCTCTTCGCCCATACGCATGATAGAGCCCTTGCCGAAGTCTTTCTCAATCTTCGACATGGCGGCCTGCAGGGCCTTTAGTTTCTCCTGTTGCGGTGTAAGAGCTTCGCTCTCAGCAGCTTTCTTTGCCATAATGTTTTTAGTATTTTTTGTTTGTGGTTATTTGATGGCAAAGTTACAAAAAAACGAGAATAGCACAAAAGAATTTATCTTTTTTTTTCTTAAAATCATAAATCGTGGTATAAAAATCAAATACCTGTGGCTATTCCATGAAAATACAACTATCTTTGCAACGTCAAAAAGCATCAAACTATGAAGAGTATCTTAGACGGACGTCCTGCCCTGAAGGCAGAGATCGAGAAAATAGCAGAGGTAGCCGGTTATCTCTGGCAAAACGGATGGGCTGAGCGTAATGGTGGTAATATCACGGTGAACATCACGGAGTATGCCGATGATGAGATCCGCTGTATGCCTGCCATCAGCGACGTGAAGCAGATTGGCATCACACTGCCTGCCCTCAAGGGCTGTTATTTCTACTGTAAGGGTACTGGCAAGCGTATGCGCGACCTGGCACGCTGGCCTATGGCCAATGGCTCTGTCATCCGCATCCTCGACGATTGCGCCTCTTATGTCATCATTGCCGACCAGGCTGTGATGCCCACCAGCGAGCTGCCCAGTCACCTTACCGTCCATGCCCGTCAGATAGAGACCAACTCTGGTTATAAGGCCACTGTTCATACCCATCCCATCGAGCTGGTGGCCATGAGTCACAACCGTGCCTTCCTCGGCAAGGATGTGCTGACGAAGATCCTGTGGTCAATGATTCCCGAGACCAAGGCCTTCTGTCCGCTGGGCCTGGGCATCGTGCCCTACACCCTCCCTGGCTCCAATGCTCTGGCTGATGCTACGCTGAAGGAACTCGAGGAATATGACGTGGTGATGTGGGAGAAGCATGGTGTCTTTGCCAAGGGCACCGATGTCATGGATGCCTTCGACCAGATTGACGTCCTCTCCAAGTCAGCCAAGATCTACATCAACGCCAAATGCATGGGCTTCGAGCCCGAAGGCATGAGCGATGAGCAGATGAAGGAGATGTCCAAGGCCTTCAACCTCCCCCGATAGAAAACAACTACTTATTTCATATTATATCTTTAGGTTAGCCGGCGATAGGAGAATATTTTTCCTGTCGTCGGCATTTGTTTTGGAAAAAATGATGTATCTTTGCAGCGGAAAATAGAAAAAAGATATGGTACAGATTGATGAGACCGACCTGCAGATACTGAGGACGCTGCAGAAGAATGCGAAGTTGACAACGAAGGAACTGGCCGATGCGGTGCATCTGACCCCTACGCCCGTGTTTGAACGTCAGAAGCGCCTGGAGCGCAAAGGCTATATCAAGAAATACGTGGCGGTGGTGGATGCCGAGAAGGTGGGGCTGGGCCTGCAGGTGTTCTGTAAGGTAAAGATGCAACAGATTAACCACGAGATTGCCGATGCCTTTGCCCGTCGTATCCGCAGGATTGACGAGGTGACAGAGTGCTATAACACCTCGGGCGCGTACGATTATCTGCTAAAGGTACGCGCCCGAGATATGAAACACTATCAGGAGTTTGTGCTCAACAAACTGGGGGAGATAGAGCATGTGGCGTCTATCGAGAGCACCTTCGTGATGAGCGAGCTCAAAAATGACTATGCCGTGAACATCTGATGACTATTCGTGGCGGATGGCCTCGATGGGATCCATGCGTGCAGCCTTGACGGCAGGGAAATAGCCGAAGAGGATGCCGAGGGCCACGCAGACCAGGAACGACACGTAGATGCTCCATGCGGGCACGCTGCTGGGCATGCCGAACAGTGGCGTGAGGAAGGCGCTGGCGCTGCATCCCACGAGGATGCCGAGCAGACCACCGGTGACGCTGATGAGCACTGCCTCGATGAGGAACTGCAGTGAGATGACTGCTCCCGTGGCGCCTACCGCCATGCGGAGACCGATTTCCTTGGTACGCTCGGTGACGCTGACCAACATGATGTTCATGATGCCGATACCAGCCACAAGCAGTGAGAACGCTGCTGCCACCACGAGGATGAAGGTCACGGTATCCATGGTGCTCGACATGGTATCCATCATCTCGGCCTGAGAACGGATGGTGAAGTCATCGACAGCCTCGCCTTTCAGCTTGTGGTTGTCGCGCAGCATCTGTGTGAGCTCCTCGATGGCCGCATCCGTGAGCTCCTCGGTGAGTGCCGAGCAGACAATGCTGGAGAAGTAGGTCTGTGCAGCGATACGCTTCATGACGGTGGTGTAGGGGGCCACGATGACGTTGTCCTGGTCCATGCCCCACGAGTTATAACCCTTGGACTTCAGCACACCGATGATACGCATGGGGATAGACTTGAAGCGGATGGTCTTGCCGATGGGGTCGATATTGTCGCCAAAGAGCTCCTTAACAACGGTGGCACCCACCACACAAACCTTAGCCGCCTTCTTGATATCCTCCTCGGTGAAGCACTCACCCTCTTCGATGGTCCACTGACGGATGTCGAAATAATCGACCGACTCGCCATACATCGATGAGGTGGTGTTGTTATTGCCGTAGATAGCCTGACCAGAGGCGGTGACCTCGGGTGACACCTTCGACACAAATTTCTTCTCGCGCTCAATGCGCTGGTAGTCAGCCATCTTCAGCGTCTGCATGGCCGAGGGATCCTGGCGCACACCACCACGCATATCGGCTCCAGGACGGATGGTAAGCAGGTTGGTACCCATGGTGGAGAGCTCCTGTCGGATGCTTTCCTTAGAGCCCTGTCCGAGACTCATCATGATGATGACTGCCGCCACACCGATGATGATGCCGAGCATGGACAGGAACGAGCGCATCTTGTTGTTGCCCACAGCCTTCAGGCTGACTTTAAAAAGGTTTAATATATTCATAAGTCTTAATCGTCTTGTGGTATTGGCAGTTGGGCAAGGGCCTCGGCTGCCGATTTGATATTCTCGTTGACGGTATCCTCACGAATCTTGCCGTCGCGCAGGTTGATGTTGCGACTGGCATATTCCGCAATCTCGGGGTTGTGGGTCACGAAGATGATGGTGTGGCCCTTGCGGTAGAGCTCCTGGAAGAGCACCAGCATCTCGAACGAGGTGCGTGTGTCGAGGTTACCCGTAGCCTCGTCGGCCAGTAGCACAGCAGGGTCGTTGACCAGCGCACGGGCGATGGCCACACGCTGCATCTGTCCGCCCGACATCTGGTTGGACTTATGATAGATGCGGTCGCCCAGACCTACGTCCTGCAGGGCCTTGATGGCCCTCTCGCGCCTTTCCTTGGCCGACACCGATGAGTTGTACATCAGTGGCAGCTCCACATTCTCGAGTGCTGTGGTCTTGGCCAGCAGGTTATAGTTCTGGAACACGAAGCCAATCTTACGGTTGCGCAGATGGGCGCGCTGCACCTTTGACATCTGTCGTACAGAGATGCCGTCGAGCAGATACTCGCCGCTGGTGGGCGTGTCGAGGCAGCCCAACTGGTTGAGCAGGGTGGACTTGCCGGAGCCAGAGGTACCCTGTATGGTGACGAACTCGCCCTCGTAGATCTTGAACGAGACGCCACGCAGGGCCTTCACTGTTTCGCTGCCTACCTTGAAGTAGCGCTTCACGTTCTGCAGTTCAATAACGACTTTTTTCTCCATTATCTCCTTTGTTGGTTGTTGCCACCCTGTTGCTGACGGTTGTTGTTACGTGGACGGGGCATGAAGGGGTTCTGAGCCTGCTGCTGAGCACCTGCCTGCTCCTCGCCACCAGTGATGGTGAAGTCGACCAGCACCTCGGTGCCAGCGCTGATGCCACCAGTGATCTCGGTGAGCATGCCGTTGGTGGTGCCAGTCTCTACGGCATGAGCCTTGAAGACATTACCCTCGAGCGTCCATACCTTAGAGGGAGCCTCGATATCTTCGATGGTCTGACCCTCGGAGAGCAGTGCATCGTTGATGGTGAAGCGCAGCGCCTTGGCCGGCACGGTGAGCACGTCGTTCTTCTCGAGTGTGAAGATGGTGACGTTAGCCGTGAGGCCGGGCTTCAGCTTCAGGTCGTTGTTGGGTGCTGAGATGACCACCTCGTAGGTCACCACGTTGCTCTCGGTGGTAGCCTGCTGGCGCACCTGTGTGACGCTGCCCTGGAACAGGTCCTCGGGGAAGGCATCAACGGTGAAGGTGACGCGCTGTCCTTCCTTCACTCCGCCGATGTCAGCCTCGTCGATGTCGGCGATGACACGCATGTCGGTGAGGTCCTGGGCGATGGTAAACAGCTCAGGTGTGTTGAATGAGGCAGCCACGGTCTGACCTTCCTCAACTGCCTTAGAGAGCACCACGCCGTCGATAGGACTGGTGATGGTGGCATAGCCCAGGTTGGTCTGTGCCTTCTGCACACTCTCGCGTGAGGTGTTCACCTGTTCCTTGGCCTTGAGGTACGACAGTTTTGCCGTCTCGTATTCATCAGCACTCACCAGTCCCTTGTCATAGAGCTTCTGGTAGCGGCTGTAGTTGGTCTGTTCGTAGTTGAGCGTGCTCTGTGCCGATGACAGGTTGGCACGTGCTGTGTTGAGCTCGCTGGTCAGGTTGGTCTTGTCAAGCTCGGCGATGACCTGTCCTTTCTTCACCACTGAGTTATAGTCCACGTAGAGCTTCGACACGATGCCGCTGACCTGCGTACCTACGGTGACGCTGGTCACGGGTTCGATGGTTCCTGTGGCGGTGATGGTGGTCTGGATGTTTCCCATCACGGCCTGAGCGGTCTCAAACTCTACCTTCTCCTCCTTCTTGTCGCCCGAGAGCGTCAGATAGGCGATGATACCAATGACAGCAACGGCTGCCACGATGATCCATGTTTTTTTGTTGTTCATATCGTTTGTTGTTTTTTGGGTCTTATGGGGTTTGGGGGTCTAATGGGCCTTATGGGTTATTTTTCTCCGGCATAGAAGCGCAGCAGTTGCTGGTTGAGGATGGTCTGGTACTTAGACTGCAACTTGTTCTGCTGGGCCGACAAGAGCTTGTCCTTGCCGTTCATCAGTTCGATGATGTTGGTGAGACCCAGGTTGAACTTCTCCTCCAGCAGGTCGTAGCTCATCTGTTCGCTCTCTACGGTGGTCAGCGCAGCACGGAAGCGCTGCTGGTTGGTGTTAGCATCCTGCCAGTAACCCTCAATGGTCTGGTAGAGGGTCTTCTGCTGGTCCAGCAGGTCGAGTTGTGCCTGTTGCTGCTGTATCTTGGCTTTATTGACCGAGGTACGTGTCTGGCGTGCATCGAAGATGGGGATGCTCAGCGTGAGTCCTGCTGAGGTGTTGACGTTGGTCTTCATCTGACTGCCCCATGAGGTGTTGGTCAGCGAGTTGGTGCTGGTAGTAGCACCTGCCGTCATGTTGAGTGTGGGCAGCCAACCGGCCTTTGCCACCTTGACGTTGATGTCGCTGCTCTCGATGTTGAGGCGTGACTTCTCAATCTCTGGACGTGACTGCAGCGCCTGCTGATAGACAGAGGGCAGGGCAGGGATGTCGGCCAGTGCCTGCTGGTCGGTGGTGTTGGGGATTGCCACATCGAACGCCTCGTCGCTGGTGAGCTCGAGCAGCTGCTTCAGCTGCAGCTTATAGTCGGCCAGCTGTGCCTGTGCATCCACGATGTTGTATTCGTCGGTGGCACGCTGTGCTGTGAGCTGTGCCAGGTCGGCCTTCGACATCTTACCTACTTCGAGCATCTCCTTACCGCGCTCCTCGTTCTTCTGACTTGTCTCCAGGCTGGCCTTGCTCACCTTGATGCTCTCGTCGAGATAGAGAATTTGCACAAACAGCTGGGCGATGCGCTCCTGGATGCTGTTGGCTGTGACGTCGGTCTCCAGCTCTGCCTGACGCTCGGTGAGCTTGTTCAGTTTGATGTTGTTACGGTTCTTATTGCCATTCCACACCGTCCACTGGGCGTTGAGCGAGTAAGAGCCATTCAGGTAGGTCTTGTCGATTTTGGTGTTCACCATGCCGTTGGTCACCGTGGTAGTTCCAGAGTCCTGCCAGGGACGATAGCCCAGGCTCTGGTTGGCCGAAGCGCTGACAGAGGGCAACAGGGCGCTCTTTGAACCCTTTACATCTTCGGCGGCAGATTGCTGACTGAGTCGTGCCTTCTGCAGCGTGATATTGTTCTGCATGGCATAGTCAATGCAGTCCTGCATGGTCCATTGCTTCTGGGCATACAGGGGCATGCTGGCCATGAGGCAGACGGGCAATACCCATCTGGTCTTCACCTTATTCAAAAATTGTAATCTCATCTTGTTTTCTCTATATATAATAATAAAGTGGTGCAAAAGTACGCATAAAAAATGGAAACTGACATGATAAGTATTCAAAAATAGAAGAATTTAACAAACGGTTTTTTTTCTTCACAAAAAGAGGATGTGCCTCGTGACACACCCTCTTTATATGCATACTTGATGAATCATCAGTTGATGAGGAAGTACTTGCTCACCCCGTTATAGGTGGCCTTCACAGAGGCACGACCATTGGTCACGGGACTCACCTCGAACTTCACGGCATTAGGAGCCTTTTCACAGGTAGCCTGAACCTTAGAGTTTGCCTTCAAAGGACCATAGAGCTGATAGTGGTTGCACTCGGTGTAACCATTAGCATTAGTTGACATGATAGGACTTGCGGGGATGTTCAGCTTCTGACCGTCAACGGTGATGGTCACCTCAGGTACGAAGGGAACAGGCTTAGCGTCTGTCTTGGTGAAACCGATTCCGTGGAGGTCGAACAGACCCTGCGGACGCTGGGGCTGCTGAGGACCGCGACGGTTGCCTCCGAACTGAGGACGTCCCTGGGGTTGCTCAGGCTGCTGAATATCAGGACCCTCGGTTACCAAATAAATGGCATGTTTGCCAGTCAGACCTTCCACGTCAGGAACTAAATGAGAAATCGTAACTGCCTGATTGGTAGGAGTCTTATCGCCGACATAGATGACGCCAAGATCTTTACCCTTCCAAGGGTCGTCGAGCTTGACATGAATCTTGAAAGCACCCTTACCACTGTAGGTCAGGTTCAGATAGAGATGGGTGTTGTCGCCCTTCTTTGTCCCTTCGAAGGCCTTGCAGCCCTTAGTGTCCTGAGCCAGTCCACCGAAGCCGAAGTACTTGAAACCGATAATGCCACCGTTCTGAATGCCGGCGAGATCCATAGAGTTGTTCCACACGTCGTGGTTGTCCTGCATATACTGGT
>Ga0310786_10009011_pt1 | contig 12727 bp, 9 predicted proteins | sample AusTroGonzalo_MG_FD_203881 | JGI IMG/M metagenome (GOLD analysis project Ga0310786, IMG submission 203881) | Bovine rumen microbial communities from tropical cattle in Woodstock, Queensland, Australia - Gonzalo_03 (v2) (version 2) | ecosystem: Host-associated > Mammals > Digestive system >...
AAATCGAATTGAGTGAATATGTGCGGACCGGTGAAGGCGGTACTGCCGTTTCCTATAGCCACAAAACGCGTAATACACTGGCCAAACTTTACAATCCCGGATTTGAAGCCGAGAGGGCCAAGGCCGAATTCTATACGGCCCGCAAGGTCTTCGAGATGGGGATTCCCACGCCCGAACCTTTTCGCCTCGTCACGGACGGGGAACGCTACGGGGCCGAGTATGAGCTGGTAAAGGGCAAACGCTCTTTCACGCGCATCATCTCCGAAGAGCCTGAGCGCCTGGAAGAGATTTCCAAGACTTTTGCCGATTGGGCCCGGAAACTTCATTCTACGCCTGTCGCACCTGGCCAGCTCCGCTCCTATAAGGAGGCGGTTACCCAGTTTTATAAAGAAAAGGATATGGTCCCGGATACTCACAAGCAGTGGGCCCTGGCTTTTCTGGAAACCGTACCGGATACCCACACCTGCCTTCACGGAGACCTCCAGATAGGCAATATCATCACCGATGGGGACCGCACGCTATGGATAGACGTGGGAGAGTTCAGTCATGGAACCCCGGAATGGGACCTTTGCATCATGTGGATCATGGGCCTGAGAATGAGTAAAGAGAGGGCCGATACTCTCTTCCACATTACCCCCGAGCAGATGAAAGCGCACTGGGATTATTTTCTCCATGCTTATCTGGGCACATCCGACCCCCGGGTCCTCGGAAACTACTCCCAGGGGCTCGTTCCGTACTATGCGGCCAAGGTTCCCTACGTGTATGACATGGCTTTCCACGTCCCCATGCCGGATGAAGCATTCCTGCGGATGCAACAAATGCTGGGGATGTAGCAGAGACTAGTCCAGAAGGCGTATTTCCTCGCCGGTAGAGAGCCTGTAAATGGCTATCTGGTGATTCTCCTTGCCAAAGACGATGGCGGCGGAGAGGGAATCTTCCGGGAAAACGCGCACGCTGTCGAAATAATACAGGCTATCTGCCGTATCTAGCCAGCCACCGACATAACCCTCATGAGACTGGGCATGGCCGATGACATAGTCAAGTCCTTCCCTGTCATGATGGTTTTGGGTAGCTTCATAGGCAACGGAAAGGCCCGCCGAAGGTTCCGTCCACGTGGCCAGGTGCAGCGTAAAACCATCCGGATGGGTTTGGCTGAAGGTCCAGATGCTGTCGGCAAGGCTGGCATAGGCTGCCTGCGCGGAAGAGGAGGCACGCCTCGCCGTTCCGCAGGAAAGGATGACCAGGAACGTAAGCACGAGTAGCAGTAAGGAGGGATGGAGACGTTTCATAGGATGGAATTTTCGTCAGGTTATCTGGAACCCAGGTACAGGAAGATCATACTCAGGAGCAGGAGCACCAGGTCAAAGGCTTTGGACTTGATATTGCGCTCTTTAAGGAAGAATGCGCCGATCAAGAAGCTCACCAGCACGCTGCCCCGGCGGATCATGGAAATGACCGCTATGAGGGCCCCGGGCTGAGAAAGGGCGTATAAGTACGCGAAATCGGCCCCGCAGAGGAAGATGCTGATAAAGGGGATGGACCAGCGCCACTGGAAAGGAGTGGTGCGCTCCCGGGTGGGAAGCCAGGCCACCAGGAGGAGGACCAGCATCATCCCGCATTGGTACAGCGTGTACCAGCTGAGCACCTGCAAACGGTCCAGCCCAAGCCCCATGTCGGGAGACATCAGGTATTTATCGTACAGACCGCTCAATGAGCCCATCAGAACGGCGAAGATGAGGCAGAAGATCCATTTATTGTGCCGGAAATCGATGCCTTCCTTTTTGCCGCTGAGCCTCATCAGGAAATACGCCACGATGGCCAGTCCCACGCCCAGGCTCTGCAGGAAATTGAGACGCTCCCCAAACAGCAGCACGGCGCCCAGCAGCACAAGTACGGGACGGGTGGCGTTCAAGGGGCCCACGATAGTGAGCGGCAGGTGCTTCATGGCAAAGTAGCCGGCCAGCCAGGAGGATAGCACAATGCAGCTCTTGAGCAGAATCCAGCGCTGAATTTCCCAGGAACCGAATCCGGTCTTAAAGAGAAGGGGAGACAGCAGGCAAGTGGAAATAAACGTATTAAGGAAGAGGATGGGAATGACGGCATTGTCCTTCAGGGAAATCTTCTTGAAGGAGTCATAACAACCCAGCAGGGCTGCGGAAACAAAGGACAATAGCCACCACATGGTAAAATCGGCCCGCAAAGTTACATAAAATGCCGAATAATTCGTATATTTGTTGAATACAACAGAAGAGACAGGATGAAAGTTGTAGCCGATACCAATATCCCCTTTCTGAAAGGCGTACTGGAACCTTACGCAGAGGTGGTCTATATGGATGGTCGTTCCATAGACCACGAGGCTATGAAGGATGCCGATGCCCTCATCATCCGCACCCGCACCAAGTGCAATGAGGAGACCCTTCAGGGAACCAAGGTGCAGATGATTTCCAGCGCCACCATCGGCATGGATCACATCGACGTCCCTTGGTGCAAGGCTCACAATATCGAAGTCCAGAATGCCGAAGGCTGCAACGCCGGAGGAGTGGCGGATTATGTATTCTCGGCCCTTTATGGCATCGCCTCGCGCCGGGCTATCAAACTCGATGACGCCGTCATCGGCATAATTGGCGTGGGCAACGTGGGCAAACGGGTGGAATTCATGGCCCGCACGCTGGGGTTCCGGGTGCTTCTGAATGACCCCCCGCGCGCGGAGAGAGAGGGGGCGGAAGGCTTCGTCAGTCTGGACGAACTCCTGGAACAATCCACCGTGGTCACCCTGCACGTCCCTCTGGATGAGACCACCAGGAATATGGCCGATGAAGCATTCTTCGCCAAGATCCGCCCGGGTGCCATTTTCATCAATGCCTCCCGCGGTGAGGTGGTGGATGAATCGGCCCTTATCCATGCCCGTCCCAAGCTGGGCGCCCTGGTGCTGGATACCTGGTGCAACGAGCCCAATGTGAATCCTCATCTCATTGAGTTGTGCGATATAGCCACTCCGCACATCGCCGGTTATTCCTATCAAGGTAAACAGAATGGCACCGCCATGGCCGTGCAGGCATTGGCCCGCCACTTCAACATAGAGCCCCTCAAGGACTTCCGCCCCACGCTGGAAGACGAAAACATGAGCGCTACCACCGTGGATGTCTGGGGCCGCTCCCAAGGTGAGATTGCTGCCGTGATGCAGTACAATTACCCCATCTTCACGGATGATTTCCTGTTCCGCAGCAGCCCTGAGAGCTTTGAACAACTCCGCAGTGAATACAATTACCGCCGTGAATTTTCATTAGATAACCACTATAACACTATGTTTAGCCAAACCGACCAACAGCAAATCCTGGACAGGGGCGCGAGCCTGAGTCAGGTGAAAGAGCAGATCGAGCACTTTAAAAACGGATTTCCCTGGATGAAGATCGTGGGACCTGCCACCCCGGAAAGGGGCATCAAGGTGCTGGATGCCCCGGCTGTCAAAGCCGCTGTCGAATATTATCAGAAGGCCGATGTGCACGGAAAGAGCAAGTTCGTTCCTGCCTCCGGTGCCGCCTCCCGGATGTTCAAAGACATGTTCCAGGGCCTGGCCGAACTGGAAGCCGGAAAGGATTTGCCGGCTGATGCCCCCGGCGCCAAACTGGCCGCCCGCATCAAGGATTTCGCCTTCTATACGCCGGAAGTCTTCGGCACTCCCGAGGACAGCCGCGAATACCGCCTGGAAACCCTCAAGAAACTCTTGAAGGAGGATGGCCTGGCCTACGGCAGCAAGCCCAAGGGAGTGCTGGCTTTCCACCGCTATCCGGACGAGGTGCGCACCGCCATTGCGGAGCATCTGGTAGAGGCCCAGGAATACATGCGCAACGAAGATGGTACCTGCAACCTTACCATCACCATCAGCCCGGAGCATCAGAGTCTCTTTGAGATTGCCATCGGCGCCATCCGGGAAGCCTATGAGAAGAAATATGGAGTGAAGTATAACATTACCTTCACTTTCCAGGACAAGGCTACCGATACCATTGCCGTAACGCCTGACAACAAGCCTTTCCGCAAGGATGACGGCAGCCTCCTGTTCCGCCCTGCCGGCCACGGCGCCCTAATTTACAATCTCAATAAGGTTACGGATGAACTGGTGAGCATCAAGAATATCGACAATGTATCCCACGAGAAACTCCTGCCGGTTACGGCCGAATACAAGCAGGTGCTCATGGGATGCGCCCTTCAGCTGAGGGATAAGATCTTCGACTTCCTGCGCCAGTTGGATGAGAACCCGTCTGTGCAGCTGTGCAATGAGATAGAGAATTTCCTGGACAAGGAACTGTGCGTGCAGATGCCTTTGGCCCATAACGAGACCGAAAGGGTGAAAATGCTGCGTGCCAAACTGAACCGGCCCATCCGTGTCTGCGGTATGGTAAAGAACGAGGGTGAGCCCGGTGGCGGTCCTTACGTGATTGCCGGCAAGGATGGCTGCACCAGCCTCCAGATCCTGGAGAGTGTCCAGATCAACAAGGAAGACGCCGGTGCCATGGCTGCCATGTCCCGTGCCACGCACTTCAACCCCGTGGACCTGGTGTGCTGCCTGAACGATTACAAGGGCAAGCACTTCGACCTACTCCGCCATGTGGATCCCGAGGCCGGTTTCATGAGCTCCAAGAGTTTCGAGGGCCGCGAACTCAAGGCCTTGGAACTTCCCGGTCTGTGGAACGGCGCCATGAGCGACTGGAACACTCTCTTCGTAGAGGTTCCCATCGAAACCTTCAACCCCGTAAAAGTAGTGCTGGACTTACTACGTCCTGCCCACCAAGGATAAACTAGGATTTAACTAATTTATCTCTTCCTTATTTCAAGTCCCTCCCCCGAGGGGAGGGGTTTCGGGAGGGGGTAACGTGAACATTTTATTTTCATGAAATGAAACAAGCAGTAGCTGGAACACTTGAATCTGGTGACATCATGGTCACCATCGGCCCCGGAGAAGGGCTGCAGGTAGATCTGCAGAGCTCCGTGGCCGCACAGTTCGGCCGACAGATCAAGGCCGTCATTACCGAGACCCTGGAAGGGCTCGGCATCAATGATGCCCACGTGGAAGCCGTGGACAAGGGAGCACTCGATTGTACCATCCGGGCGCGGGTTACCGCCGCTGCCGTCCGGGCAACAGGGAAAGACGTATGGAAAGACTAAGGAGAACCATGATGTTCGTTCCCGGTAATAACCCGGGAATGATGGCCGATGCCCATATCTACGGACCGGACAGCATAATGCTGGACCTGGAGGATTCCGTGACTATGGCCGAGAAGGACGCCGCCCGTCTGCTGGTGCACAACGCCCTTAAAACCATAGATTATGGCAACACCGAAATGGTGGTGCGCATCAATCCGCTCAATACCCCTTACGGAAAGAAGGATGTGGAAGCCGTGGTGAAAGCCGGAGTACACGTCATTCGTATGCCCAAGACCGAAACGGCCGATGAGGTAAAGGAACTGGAAGCCGAGATCCTGAAAGTGGAACAGGAGATCGGCCGGGTAGGGGAGACCAGGATCATGGCTGCCATCGAGAGCGCCCTGGGTATTGTGAATGCCTATGCCATCGCTACGGCATCGCCCCGTATGATGGGCATCGCCCTGGGTGCCGAGGACTACAGCGCCAACCTCAAAACCAACCGTACTCCGGGTGGCGCTGAACTGCTGCTGGCCCGTGAACAGATTGTGGTGGCTGCCCGTGCAGCGGGTATCTGCTGCTTCGATACCGTGTACTCCAACCTGGACGACATGGAAACCTTCCGCAAGGAAGTGGAACTCATCAAGACGCTGGGCTTCGATGGTAAATCCATCATCAATCCCCGTCAGATTGAGGTGGTGAACAGCGTGTTCACCCCCACCGAGAAGGAAATCACCAAGGCCCGTGCCGTGGTGGCCGCCATCAAGGAGGCTCAGGCCAAGGGCTCCGGTGTTATTGCCGTGAACGGTAAGATGGTGGACCGTCCGGTTGTCCTGCGTGCCGAGCGTACCATCGCCCTGGCCGTAGCAGCCGGTGTAATCAGTGAGGAGGAAGCCCTATGAGAAACAGCAAATTAGTTACCCTGGAAGAAGCCATCCGCCGTTCCGGTCTCAAGGATGGCATGACCATCAGCTTCCACCATCATTTCCGCGGAGGCGACAAGGTGGTGAACATGGTGGTAGATAAACTGGCCCAGATGGGCTTCAAGGATCTTAAGCTGGCCGCCTCCAGCCTTTCCGATGTGCACGCCCCGCTCATTGACCATATCAAGAACGGAGTCATCACCGGTATTTCTACTTCCGGTTTGAGAGGAGCTCTGGCCGATGCCATCTCCCACGGCCTCATGAAGGAGCCCGTGGTCTTCCGTTCCCATGGCGGCCGTGGCAGCGCCATCGCCAATGGTGAGCTCAAGATTGACGTCGCTTTCCTGGGAGCCTCTTCGGCCGATGAACTGGGCAACGCCTGCGGGTATTCCCGCTCGGAAAATGCCAAGTCCATCTGCGGTTCGCTGGGTTATGCCCTGCCCGACGCCCGCTATGCCCAGCACGTGGTGGTCATTACCGATGACCTCGTGGAGTATCCCAACATGCCCATGTCCATCTCTGCGGCCGATGTGGAGTCCGTAGTGGTAGTGGACAGCGTGGGCGACAGCTCCAAGATTGCCGCCGGTGCTATCCGCGATTCCAAGAATCCCCGCGATATCCTGCTGGCCAAGCAGGCGGCCAAGGTGATCATCAACTCGGGCCTGTTTGTGGATGGTTTCTCCATCCAGACCGGTACCGGCGGTGCTTCCCTGGCTGCCGTCAAGTATATCCGTGAGGAGATGATCAGCCGCGGCATCAAGGCTTCCTTCGCCCTGGGCGGCATCACCGCGCACATGGTGAAACTCCATGAAGAAGGCCTCATCGGCAAGCTCATCGACGTGCAGTCCTTCGACAAGGTGGCGGCCGAATCCATCAAGAACGACCCTACCCATCAGGAGGTTTCCGCTGTTGAGTACGCTTCCGGCCAGCATCTGGGATCGGCTACCCACGCTTTGGATATCGTGATCCTGAGCGCCCTGGAGGTGGATACCCAGTTCAATGTGAACGTGCTGGTGGGTTCTGACGGTATTATCCGCGGCGCCATCGGCGGTCACCAGGATACCGCAGCCGACAGTGCTCTGAGCATCATTGTGTGCCCGCTGCTCCGCGGCCGCATCCCTTGCGTGGTGCCCAAGGTAACCACCCTCATCACTCCCGGCAAGTCCGTGGATGTGGTGGTTACGGAGTATGGCATCGCGGTGAATCCCGGTCGTCCGGAGATTGCCGAAAAACTGAAGGCTGCCGGCCTCAAGATTGTAGATATCAAGGAACTGGCTGCCAAGGCGTCTTCCATCATCGGCACGCCCGATCCTCTGCCTTTCGGAGACAAGGTGGTGGGCGTGGTCATGAACCGCGACGGCTCTGTTCTGGACAAGATCTATAACATCGTAGAATAATGTCCATAACCCTGGAGCAGCTGCTGAAAAGCCGCGACGAGCGGGTTGAACACCAGAAGGACTTGCTTGGAACCCATCCAGGCAAGTCCCTTCTTTGTTTGACCGTGCAGTTGCCCGGGCCCGAGAAACGGAACCGCACTTCATTGGCAATAGCCCAGGCGGGTGTGGAAGCCGTCCGGGAAGCGTTCAAGCCGGAATACGAAGAGCTAAGGGACCTGGAAACCGGCTATGAAGCCTATTTTCTGGTTTCCTTACCGGCTCCCGAAACCAAGCGGCTGACGTGTTACATCGAAGACACGCACCCTCTTGGCCGATTGATGGATATAGATGTGCTTACCACCCATACGGCCGAAGGAAATTATTTTTCGTGCAGTAGCCCGAAAAACCAATTTCCTTCGGTAATAGGTGCAATCAGCAGGGCTGACATCGGTCTGGAGCCTAGGAAATGTCTTTTGTGCGGCAATGAGGTGCGCTATTGCATGCGTGCTAAATCGCATACTACCAGCGAATTGCTGGTCAGGATAGAAGAAATGGTGAATTGTTACGGTTGCTGATCATACCGCTTTTGATGCTGCTGACGCAGCCCGCCAAGGCCACGGAACCCGTAGAGGAGGAGCTGGTCTATGAGATCCGCTATCTCTACGGCGCCATTAATGCCAAGGTGGCCACGGGGACTTTTGTCTTGAGGCCGGACGTATGGGAGGGGCAAGATGTATATACAGCTGACATCTATATTAAAGTGAAGCCGCTGTTCCGCCTGTTCCTGCTGCCCGAATACGATGTTACGGGCCATTTCACCCGCCCGGGGATGAATCCGCTTCATTACTTTTGCCCCAGCGGAAGGGGCTGGGGAGAGTGCAGGTACACGGAAGGGGAGAAGGGCGTACATTATTGGCGGCAGTTTGATAAGATGCCGGAGCCGGAGCATTTCTATTACCCCAATGACGGCAGAACCATGGAGCTGATGTCCCTGCTGTATTTTGCGAGGAAGTATGAGTTTGTGCAGGGGGAAGCGGTGCCGGTGAAGATGCTCCTGGCTGGAAAGATTTATAATGGTAACATCACTCTGGTGGGAGAGGATTCGGAGCGGTATCCCGGCCATGTGGCACAGGAACTCCACCTGGAGATTATAGGGCGGGGACTTATGGAGAACGGAAGCGGCAATCTGTTTGTGGTATGGAGGGATGCTTCCGCTACCCATCCCGTTTTGGGCATGTATGTGCCTTTGGGCAAAAAAGGTACCATGTTGGTGAATAATTGCTTATAATTTATAACGATTTCTTGGGAAATCGATTATAAAGTATTACCTTCGCACAGTGATTCCCTAACAGGCGGAACCGGGAGTATTGGAAAGCCTGTTGGATGATGCAAAGCTATAGAGAGCACAACATACAGGAGCTGCCTTTGAGCAGTCCTTTTTTCCGCAACAAGGCGGAGCGCTTCCTCGGAGAAAACGGTCTCCGGCTGGAAGCTTTGGATGTATATTGTGTCATCGAGAACGAAGAAGGCCGTATTCTGGCCGGCGCCGGTATCCGGCAAGACATCATCAAATGCATATCGGTGGCTGAAGAAGCCCGTTCAGAGGGCCTGGTTGCTCCGCTGGTTTCCCATCTGATTTCCCTGGCCGCCTCCCGCGGTATCTCCGAACTCAAACTCTTTACCAAACCCGAAAACCAGGCCATCTTCGAGAGCCTGGGCTTCCATGTTTTGGCATCGGCCCCCAAAGCTGTCCTTATGGAGAACGGCAGGGGACTGGAGCGCTATTGCGCCTATCTGCGCAGCAAGCGGGAAGAGGGCCGATGCGGAGTGGTGGTCATGAACGCTAATCCTTTCACGCTGGGGCACCGTTATCTGCTGGAGCAGGCGGCCGCCCAGGTGGACACGCTCTTCGTGATTCCTGTCAAGGAAGAAGGTCAGTGCTTCTCTTACGATGAGAGGCGGGCTATGTTAAAGAGTGCAGAGAAAAACCAGTTTTCCGCTGCTTTGGATAAGCAGTCGCATGTCGTTGTGCTGGAAGGATCGGCCTATCAGATTTCGGCCGCTACTTTCCCGACGTACTTCCTGAAAGACCTTTCTGACGCTGCTGAAACGCAAATAAGGCTGGATCTTGACCTGTTCCAGCACCATATAGCTCCGGCACTGAATGCCGAAGTCCGCTTCGTGGGCACTGAGCCCGACGACGCCCTCACCAACCATTATAACACTATTATGAGGGAATTACTGCCGGAAGTGGTAGAAATTCCTAGACTTAAAATTTCCGAGTGCGTGAGCCTTGTGCAGTCGGAAGAAAAATGGTTTTTTGAGCTACCGCACAAAAAATATTTTTCTTCCGACGGAGATGATGCTGTTTCTGCATCGGCCGTTCGGGCTGCGCTGGCCGAGGGGCATTGCTCCGAGGCAGCGGCTCTGTGCCCGGAGACTACGCATCCTTATCTTATGGCGGCATTGGCCGACAAGGCGCTCCGGATGGAACTGGACCTGCCCGGCAAGCCTGGCCTGGTGTGCCCGGACAGCTGCGGCGCCCACATGGACATGGACTATGGTACCATGCTCCGGGGCATCGAGGCTCTCCGGCCATTCTGGTCCCGGATGGCCCTGGCTGCATCGGCCGAAGAGCTCCGGCAGCTGGGTATTGAGGCAGAATCGGCCATGATGGCCGCAACTGGCGGGGTTAATACCCACCGCGGCGCCATTTTCTGCATGGGTATCGCTCTGAACGCAGCAAGCCGTTTTTGTCAACTTCCTTATAATGAGGAAGATATGCAATCTGCTCTGGGTGAAATTGCCGGGAGGCTATTGCGTAACCAATTGGAAGACAAGACTATAGCAAAAACGCCCTTCAATGGAGCCCGACAGATTGCGGCCGAAGGTTACAAACAGTTGTTTGAGGACTGGCTGCCTTTCTACCGGCAGGATCAGGATGCGCTCAAAACGCTGCTGCGAATCATGTCCATCCTGGACGACACCTGCGTGGTGAAGCGTGTTGGGGCAGAAAGGGCACAAGAAGTAAAACAAGAGGCTGCAAGAGCATTGGAGGCAGAAGAAAATTATTTTTCGTGCAGTAGCCCGAAAAACCAATTTTCTTCTGCTGGAAAAGAGCTCTGTGATAAATACGCCGCCGAAGGGATTTCCCCCGGCGGGGCGGCCGATATGTTGGCTTTGACAATATTTATACATTCAATCATATCATGATTACACTAAACCCGAATGGAGTTTATCTCCTCGATGGAAAGACCATCGCCAAGGACGCGGCTCTCGGTAAGGACGAGGCCCGTGAAAACACCATTACTTACCAGATTCTTCGTGCACATGATGTCGGTGCAGCGGGCGACCAACGGCCGGAGGCCGCGGGGGATAGTAGGGGGCAGAGCCCCCTAAGACGAAATTGCGAAACGCAGTTTCGCATCCGCTTTGACGCCATGGTTTCGCATGACATTACCTACGTGGGCATCATCCAGACGGCCCGCGCCAGCGGACTGGAGAAGTTCCCGCTGCCTTATGCTATGACCAACTGCCACAACTCCCTGTGCGCCGTGGGCGGTACCATCAACGAGGACGACCATGTCTTCGGCCTGTCGGCTGCCAAGAAGTATGGCGGTATCTATGTTCCTGCCAACCAGGCTGTTATCCACCAGTATGCCCGCGAGGCCCTTACCAAGTGCGGAAACATGATCCTGGGCTCCGACTCCCATACCCGTTACGGTTCCCTGGGTAATATGGGTGTTGGTGAAGGTGGCGGCGAACTGGTGAAGCAGCTGCTGGAGAACACCTGGGACATCAAGGCCCCCGAGGTGGTTCTGGTATGGCTGGAGGGCAAACCCAAGCGCGGTATCGGCCCTCATGATGTGGCTATCTCCCTTGTCAAGGCCGTGTTTGAAAGCGGTTTTGTGAAGAACAAGGTGTTGGAATTCGCCGGCCCTGGCGTCAAGGAGCTGCCCATCGATTTCCGTAACGGAATCGATGTGATGACCACCGAGACCACTTGCCTCTCCTCCATCTGGATCACCGATGAGGAAGTGAAGAAGTACTTCGAAATGCACAACCGTCCCGAGGCTTACAAAGAGCTGAAGCCCGGTCAGGTGGCCTGGTACGATTCTATGGTCACCATTGACCTGAGCACACAGGAAAGCATGATCGCCCTTCCTTACCACCCGTCCAACGCTGTGAGCATCCACGAGCTGCAGGCCAATCCCGAGAAGGTTCTCAAGGCCATCGAGGAAGACACCATCAAGCGTTTTGGCGAAAAGGTACATCCTGACCTTATGTCCAAGATTAAGAATGGAAAGGTCTATGCCGATCAGGGAATCATCGCCGGCTGCTCCGGCGGTACCTATGACAACCTCTCCGAGGCTGCCACCATCCTGAAGGGCAAATCCATCGGCAACGATTATTTCACCATGAGCGCCTATCCCCAGAGCACGCCCGTGTATCTGGCTACCACCCGCAATCACATTGCCGAAGAACTTCTGGAAGCCGGTGTGGTTATCAAACCCGCCTTCTGCGGTCCCTGCTTCGGTGCCGGTGACGTTCCGTCCAACAACGGCCTGTCCATCCGTCACACTACCCGTAACTTCCCCAACCGTGAAGGCTCCAAGCCCGGTCAGGGCCAGATTTCCATGGTAGCCCTGATGGACGCCCGTTCCATCGCCGCTACCGCTGCCAACGGCGGCGTCATCACCGCCGCCACAGATGTCGAATACGAAGACAATCACAAGCCTTACCAGTTCGATGGCCGCATCTACGAGAAGCGCATCTACAATGGCTTCGGCAAGGCCGATCTGAGCCAGGAACTCCGCTATGGCCCCAATATCAAGGACTGGCCCGTGATGCCCGCCATGCAGGAGAATATGCTTCTGGAACTGGCTGCCGTGATCCACGATCCCGTGACCACCACCGACGAACTCATCCCCTCCGGTGAAACCTCCAGCTACCGTTCCAACCCGCTGAAACTCTCCGAGTTTGCTCTGAGCCGCCGCGTTCCCGAGTATGTGGGCCGCAGCAAGCGCATCCAGGCAGATGACCGTGCCCGTCGCGCCGGTGAACTCACCGAAGATCTGCAGAAGGCGCTGGCCGTTGCCGGTACTCCGGCCGAGGCCACTTCCTTCGGCTCCTGCGTGTTCGCCAACAAGCCTGGTGACGGCAGCGCCCGCGAGCAGGCCGCTTCCTGCCAGAAAGTGCTGGGCGGTGACGCCAACATTTGTTACGAGTATGCTACCAAGCGCTACCGTTCCAACTGCATCAACTGGGGTATCGTTCCCTTTACCATCG
>Ga0310786_10009012_pt1 | contig 12727 bp, 8 predicted proteins | sample AusTroGonzalo_MG_FD_203881 | JGI IMG/M metagenome (GOLD analysis project Ga0310786, IMG submission 203881) | Bovine rumen microbial communities from tropical cattle in Woodstock, Queensland, Australia - Gonzalo_03 (v2) (version 2) | ecosystem: Host-associated > Mammals > Digestive system >...
CACTTCGGATGTTTGCGGCAATTATCTTATCTTTTTCTTCAGATGAGATACCTACGGTTCCACCGCTTGTATAACCAGCAGGAATTGTAACGGTTCCTGATTTTGTCGATATTGACCCTGATACTGCCCCGTTATTTGGCATATTTCCTTGCTCAAGACCGTTAGCGCCTACAAAGTATTTGCCGTTTAATACATTGGCTTTTACAGCGTCCACACCTGATACATCATAAAACGTAGCCGTGCCATTGCCTGACGGCAATGACACAGCTGGTACATTATTGTAAGTTGCCCCTAATAAGTTGATTGTTTTTCCCATAAATCACCTTTACGTTAAGCAATACTCAACACACCTGTAGAACTGTCCTGCGAGATAACAGGGACTTTCGCTGTGCCGTTCAATCCCCAAAGTGACTTTCCGTCTACTATGTTGCTTGCCAAATAATTAGGTTCCGCAGGAATCGTCTGCGCACCTGTCAGGTATGTACCGGCGGATATCGTTACAGCGCTGGTACCAGGCTGTAAACTCGCAGCCCCTTTTGTCGTTACTGTAGCAGTAAGAGATACTGCGGCATTGCCTGATGTGCCAGACGACACGTATCCTGCAGAAACTGTTGGTGTAACGGCGATTGTTTTACTAAGAGTCAAAGTGTTTGTCCCGGCAGAAACATTTGCGCCGGTATCGGATATTGTTGCCGGTGACGTAGCGGAACCGCTTTCAATGGTTTTAGACGCCTGAGATGCGTAAAACCCTGCGGGAACCGTTACTGTTGCGCCGGATGCGGACAAATCGTCAGAATCGTTTTCGGTTGCCGTTCCGGTGTATTTCACGCCATCTGCGTAAGCCGTTACGCCAGACGGCAGGTTCCCGGCGTCGTCCAAAGTCGCATCGGATGTGTCAACAAATTCAGCGCTGCCTTGCCCGGAAGCAAGAGGTATTGACACCGACGGTACATTTTCATATTCCACCCCTCTGATTACTACATTTGCCATATATTCCTCCTGTTATTCAATTCTGATATTAGATCCGTTATAGATGATCCGTCCGTAATTGCTCGGGATGGGTGCTATAACGATATTATTCAATACTATATGATTTATTGTTGATAAAACTTGTTCGATCTCACTCGGCGTTACAACGGTCTCACCGTCGTATACAGGCGGCAAATAGTTAGGCGTGTCGTTGACACCGATGTCCAACGGCTCTTCTCTGTCTTCATCGATACTTAACTCCATTGAGCATACGGATAGAATCTCAAGTTCCATAATTCTTCATCACGCCCTTTTATTAAAATAAGTCAGTGAAGATTGAGGGCTGTACACAAATGGAGTACACATCCGTGCCTCTGACATCATCACCTATCTTTCTCTGAGCCTGACACCTAACATCGCCTTTCCACGATAACGATTGCTCCTGAGTAATTGGAAAAAGAAAACGGCCGTTGATAAAAACCAAATCACCAGATGACAATGTTTTTACAATTTTACCCACTTTTATCCTTATATCGTCTGAATTGTCAGGAGTGACCTCAACGCCGTGATCCTTTATGAAAAACGGAAGATAATACTGATCTCCCTGCTTGATCACAGATATTATTTTCGTCGGCATATCTTGTCCCATGTCGCCCTCCTTTCTCATAAACTATACGTCGTCATATTCGTTTGGATGGGAGCCGTCATAATCTACCTCCCAGTCAGCCATTTCTTTCAGCAGCAGCGCTGCAAAACTGTTGCCGTTAAGCTTTTCAATATACAGTGGCTCAATAATCATCAAAGTCTTTTTTTCATACAGAGGTAATATTTTTGTGTCTTTGTATTTATAAAATGTATTTTTGATGATGTTTCTGCAAGTTGTCCGCATAAATTCGATGTTGATCTCATTCACCGCGATAACACTTTCCTTAAACTCTTTCTCGTCATCGATATGTTTTTCCAACATCTTTTTTATTTCGGCGATTTCATCGTGGACAGGCTCTATATCTCCGTATTTCTTGAAAATACGGACGAAGATATTCGCTGCAAATTTCCTCGCCGGTTTCGACAACAAGATGATTAATGAAACGGCGGATAGGATTCCTCCTATGACCGCCGCTATATCTTTTATTACTTCCATCATTCAGCACCACCTCCGCGCACAGCAGGGAAGCGCCATCAGAATGCATCCCTATTGGTTGGATCGTTGAACACGCCAAACGCCGCAAGGACAGCACCGACAGAGGCTGCAATCTCTCTGAATCCAGTAACGGTAATGCCGATTTTATCCCACACGTTAAAAACGGAAAAAATCGTTATAATGCATCCGACAATTGCAGCCCATGCAACTTTTGATCTCAGTCTGTCTCTCAACGCCCACTTTTCTTTCATATCGATTCCTCCTTGATAATTGCTTCAAACCCAAGGGCTTTCAGTTTTTCCTTCAAAGCAACTGCATTTTCTTTGACACTGAAATATCCTACTTGTACCCTATAACGCATATTGGCGTTACTGGTAGCCGGAGAACTCGCAGGTTTGTCCGCAGCTTCTATTTCAGCCAAATAGAATTTGACCCTTGCTACAAACTTGTCCCAATGCGGCAGAATATAAGCCGGACAGTATTTCTTGGGATACCAGTCACGGTGAGTCTTGAGTCTGTCGATGCCAAGACCGTACTTATGCAGAAGGATCGCAGCCAATTTAGCGCCGCGATCCTCCGCCTGTGTGTCGTAACTCTTTCCGCTGCCGTCCATGATAATTTCGATTGCGACGGACTTTGTATTGCCTGTTCCGTTAGCTCCGTCAGCAGCGTGCCAGCCCACCGTGTCGTCGGCCAGGATGTGCCAGCAGTCCGTCTCGTCGATGTAGTAGTGAACAACCACGTCCCCCATGTTGTTGTTGAACGTGGCCCGCGCATACTGCTCCGCGTCGTTGGTACCAGCCGCCTCGTTGATATCCTCCGTGTTGTGGATCGTAATGTATTCAGGTTTGCAACCGGAAGTGTTAAGCTTCCGGTTGCTGTAATGTTTCACGCCGGATGAAGCCGTGATCAGTTTCTCTTTGATCACCAAACCGTACTCCGTATATGTTTTGTCTGCAGTTAAAAATCCCATAATCATCCTCCTTGCTTACATGTTCCCCCACTGTGCCTTGATGTCTGCAATCGCCTTGCGTCCCATTGCAAGGTGTCCTTTGTTGTATGGATGCGTTAGTCCGCTTTCAGTGATATAGCCGCATTCCTCCATATTCTCATATGTAACGCCGTCCTTATCAAACTCGATCAAACCGCACCCAAGATAGTCAGCCGCTTTTCGGATCGCATTGTTAAACTGCGGCAGCGTATACAGATATAGGTCGTCCTCTGTAACCTGGTTCCAGTGTGTCGAATCATCCTCCGGCGGAGTGTTTGAGGCAGGCGCGTTTTTTTTGCCGACGTTTGCTTTGCAGCGATAGTAATTTGTTATCGTCGCCCCGCCATCGTTGATCGTCCGAGAAACAAAGCTGATGCCTACATAGTATGCGGATGTCTCGCTCCACTCAGGAGCTTCGTAACTGGTTCTTGTCGGATATGTGGCATAATTGATTCGCTTAAATACGTTCAGTGTACAAAGAAAGATTCTTGCTTTTGGATATCTCTCACGTAATGTTTTTACGGTGTAACAAAGCCCCTCCAAAAATCCATATTCACGGTACTCGTTGTTCGGCAATCTATCAGGCCTGATCCATGTAGAAGGATCGCTCATATCCGGCTTGATCCAGTCAGGATATTCCCACCTTGGTGAATCAAAAAAACCGTCAGTCAGTACGGCATACGACATATGCGTCACGTCATTTGTTCCGCGATAGATGATAATTACGTCCGGCGCTGTCCTGTCCATGCTCCCCGGCGTTCTGATGCCGCATTTTCGAATCTGGCTTTCGTGCCAGGCGTAGCTTGCCTTATATTCATCATCTCCGGCCTCATGGCTTGTAATGCTGCTACCGCTCCAGCAGACAGGCAGATAGGTACCTCCCAGCGCATTCTTGACATGCTCCCACCATACGGTACGTGAGTTGCCGTTGTAATCTAATGGTCTGCCGATGATTTTACCGACATCTCCAGCAGTCGGAGTAAAAGTAACCTCGTTTCCTATGTCGGAGGACGTGTATGTAGTACCACCGATTGACAGTCCGGCATCAACATCCTTATTCGTAACATATGCTGACAGTGTAACGCCCACGTCATCATTAGTGATTTTGATCTCCGGCACATTGGCGTTGTTCCCTGAGTTTCCGTTCGTGCTGATAGAATCGCCGAGAATTGCAATTGTCTTTCCGTCCCATATCTTAGCACTGATGCCATTGTTGAAGATTTTCTTGCGTACAATTGTATCGCTATAATATGAGCGGTATGTTGTCAACAATAGATATGCAGCATCATCAGGTATTGTAAACTCAAAATGATTGTGCGTATTGTTCGCGTCTTTGTAACGCTGAAGAATTGGATACGCGCCGCTTTCAGGCTCACCTACAATAAGTACGGGAGTCTGTTTTGTAGATTTAGCACAAAAGATATCTACCAAATATACATCCCCTGCATTTACAGGAATTGGTTTAGATGCAACAAAACCAGGGTATATCGTTTGGGTTGCGTTTGCTGTCTCAGAGTTCCAGTAATAACCTGTAGTTTCATCACCATCATAGATAGCCGAAATATCCTCATAAGCATCCCCATATACATTAGACAACACAGATTTCAGTGTTTCTGTGTTTACAAGGTGAAAATTGTTCTCTGCCTGCAGCAGAAAAGCAGAATCAATGTCTTTGTTGGCGGTTAAGTATCTTAGGACTATCCTGTATTTCGCTGGATGGTACACCGCGTATTTATCGAGTCTTAAATGATTAACATAAAGATCTGTCCAGCTTTGCGTTGGGTATTGCGGGATATAATTATTGTTTTCATCGTACAGACATACATATCCAGATATCCCGATGCTATCCCCGATTGTGTTGTTCAGAAGTACATGATGAGGAGAATACGGTATATATTCCTTGCTTCTGATTCTCTGGTTGCTATCAATTTTTTCGCCTGTGTTATAATTAACATTACCTAATTCAAACGTCAATAAACCTGTTTTTTCTGTTTCGCCATCGTCATAATCAAATGATATCAAATCTCCGTAGACAGCAGCAAAAGCGTTCAACGTCCGAAACTCATATCCCGTCGTATTGATGCGGTACCAGTTTTCGTATCCGATTGTATTATTTTTTTTCTGACGACAATACGCTCGACCATAATAACGTGAAATAAAGTATTGCATATATGTGCTCCCGGTAGAACTCGGACGGTATGTAAATACATATCCATATTCCTCTCCGTCCGGAAGATCATCGCTGTACCCAGGACCAGAACTACAATACCAAATCGACTGAGTATCCGTTATATCAGATAAATGTTCCCCTCTGTAGGCCGCAAGATTGTTCTTAACAAACATCTCAGTTGCCGCCTCGATAGATGCATTCAGCGTTACAATATCCTGATCACGTGTGTACTGCTCCGCAGTATTCAGCGTTACAGCATCCTGTTCACGTGCATATTGCTCCGCCGTGTCCAACAATGCGGCATCACGATCGACTATGTATCCATACGATGTGTCAACAAGCCGGATATTGTTCGCTACTTTGTCGAGAACTTCAGAATTAATATTTCTGTTGTCGCCAACACGCAAGATGATCTTGAACTTCGCAGGATCAAAAGAAGCATAATCGCTGAGTTTGAATCTCCTGACATTAAGATCCTGCCATTTTGGATTTTGACCAGGAATAAAATGTTTGTCATTGTCATACAAAAGGATAGTACCATAAATTACCATATCAGATGATAACGAGTTATTCATCAGCATATAGTTAGAATTATACTCGATATAATCAGTGCTTCTTAAACGGTGATCTGCTGGTTCCTCGATTCCTGTTGAAGCATCGATTACACCTGTTTCAAACTCGAGTCCTACATATTGACCGAAAATAGATACCAACGCAGCGGTATCCCTTGCCTCAGCGTACTGCTTCGCCGCATATTCTGTGGCAAGCTTCTTATCTCCTTCATACGCGCCGCCGTTAAATCTTAAAATCGGATAGAGGGATACGGTTATTTCTGCGTGAATATGATCAGGGGCAGAAGCAAGAACAAAGATGCTGATTTTTACGTCTACCGCATCAGTAGGGACATTGATAACAGCATCATTGTAATACTTAGTCGCTTGTGACGACCCGTCGCCGAGAAAAAACTCGAACTGTATACCTGCTACGTTACCGGAAGCGATTGTATCGTGCTTGTCAACGCTGCATCTCAACTGATATGATCTTCCTGGAACGATCCACCACGGCAATCCAGTTCCATTTTCTCTGATAATATCCCATGCAGAACCCGTGACACCATCAATATCTCTATGGATATCAACCGTATTTCCATTCCATGCAAATTCGATGCGGTTGCCTGTCGATGGCACATCGTTCCTGTTGCAATACTCTAAAATGAGATCATCACCGGTTATCAACCCCATCATATCGGATGATACTTCTTCGGCTTTTGAGTTAATATAATCTTCTGAGTTGCTGAATGCTGTTGCGGCTTGTGTTTCTGCGTATGTTTTTGCGCCATTAACGGCTGTCAGCAACTCTTCGGCGGTTGTATTTATCCGCTGCCATTCGCCCCATCCCGTTTCTGTGTCTGCAAATGATCTATAATGAATCGTACCGTTTCCGTCTCCAAAGAAGTATTGCGCCTTTTTATCTTGGCTTTCGTCCAATACAATCTGTAGAACAAAGCCTTTCGTCTCACCGCCAGGCATATGCTCACACGTATAATCACAATAATTAATGACATGTGTTCCGGTAATAAGATTTAAGTCATCCGTATATGTCAACGGATTCTTTGTGATACACTTTTCAATCATAGATGTAATTATTCCGATATCAGGAATGCATCCATACGATGTGTCAACAAGCCTGATGTTGTTAGCCACCTTGTCGAGAACTTCGGAATCAATCGTCCTATTGTCGCTTACACGCAATATGATTTTGAACAACACAGGATTCAAAGAAGCATAATCACTTAGTTTGAATCTCCTGACGTTGAGATCCGTCCATTTTGGGTTCTGACCAGGAATAAAATGCTTTTCGTTGTCATACAAAAGGATCGTACCATACATTACCATATCAGATGATAACGAGTTATTCATCAGCATATAGTTAGAATTATACTCGATATAATCGGTGCTTCTTAAACGGTGATTGGCATCTTCCATGGCTCCCGTTGAAGAACTGATTACTCCTGTTTCAAACTCAAGCCCTATGGCTCGACCGAAAAGAGATACCAACGCAGCGGTATCTCTTCTTTCCGCATACTGCTTCGCATCGTATAACGTAGTCGTATCCTGATCTACCGCGTACTGCTTTGCCGCGTTCAGCATCGTTGCGTCATTATTATCCGCGTGTTGATTTGCCGAGTTCAGCGTTACAACATCCTGTTCACGCGCATACTGCTCCGCATCATCCCTTGCGCTGTTCGCCTTTTGCTGCGCAACCTCTTCCGTTGCAAGTTTCTTATCGCCTTCATACGCGCCGCCGTTAAATCTTAAAATCGGATAGAGAGATAATGTTACGTCAGCGTCAATATGAGCAGATGCTAATGCTGCATTGGCGCTGATAGAAATAATGATTTGTAATTTATCATAATAGTCCGGAATTGTAATAACACTGTCATTTGTATAAGCAGAACTATATGTGCCTCCACCGCTTACGTTAAACCATGAAAATACTACGGATATATAGTCTTCTGTGTTTCCTTCTGCAAGATTATTCTTTATATCGCAATACAGTTTATAACTTTTGCCTGGAATCAACCATGATGGAATATTGTCTGTATCATAAACAATATATGAAGATTTTGACGTTGGTGGATTTGCAAAAATGTTTAATACATCATCGCTTTTCCATTCATATTTAACACCTTCGCTGTTTAGTGTTTCACGGTTGCAGTATTTTTGGAAAAGGTTTGTTCCTGTCAGCGTCTCCCATACGTCTCTTGCGGCATCTGTTGGCACTATACCGGAACTCTCGCCTTCGCCAACGACTATGCCGCTACCGATTAATGTGTTTACGCTGATAGTTCCATATTCATCGACGGACAATCCGGAACCGACTTTGACAAGTCCTCTTGTTTCTGTGGTTGCATTGACAAGATCTGATTTCATTGCAACAGTTTCAGGATCTATTTCTATCCTGTCATCTTCTATTTTCAGACCGGTTCCCAAATTAGCGGACGCAGTTCCTGTTTCACTGTCTAAAGACAATCCTTCCCCAATGTGAACAACTTCAGATGTATACGCTCCGCCGGTTATCCAATTGGAATTGGAATCATCATAATAATACCAATGCCATTTTTTGAAGTTTGGATCATCGCCCAAATAAACATATATTTTTGAAACATCCCAACCGCTCGTAGTTTTTGTAATGTCAATGTTAGTATTTCCGGAAGTGCGAATAAACATTGAAATAATATTTTCACAAGCGGATTGAGGTAATTCAAAACTTTCACTGATAAGTCCAGTTGGTTCAATGTGAAGTATCAGACAATTGGTAGTTAAAACATGTCCTCCGCTGTCTTTTCCGTATAAACTCAAAGAGCATTTTCCGTCAGCGATTCCTATCGGTAAATAACAACAATTATCTGTACTGTCAATCGTTCTCAGAATCTCATCGAAAAATCTGTCATATTGCTTGAAATGCGCAAATACAGTGTAATCGTTCCAAGCACTTGGCAATATAAATTGTAAAACAACAGACTCTTTTGTCCCCTCTGCAAATGCGTGTATATTCTGTGTATCTGTTCTAAGTCTTTGCCCTTCAACAGTGAATACTATTCTATCGCCCATTCTTTCACCATCCTTTTTTGTTTCGTTTGATATGTCAAGACAATTAATAACGATTTACGTTGTGTAAGTGCCGTTCACGACTCCCTTTATATAATCAATTAATTTAATCTCGTCGTTGCCGCGTTGTATATATACATCTCCGAAAAATGTTGTGTCAAACCCTATCTCAAGCCCATCATTTTCAACTGTTTTTCCTATTCCGATTCCAGTTCCACCCGCTTTGAAATCGATAAATACGTCAGAATCGACAATATAACACTCTTTTTCAATTATACTGTTTGAATTGGCGACGATTAGTTTAATATAATAATCGTATTCGTCATCATTGTTTATCAATATGCTTGCCGTTTGTTCCTGTGTATCGACTGATTCAGAATTTACAGGAGTATAACTTGTATCGTTAGCTTTTCTGTATCGAAATAACACATAGTATGTTTCACCAGATTTTTTTTCAAAATCATACTCAACAAAAATACGTTTTGATGTAACGCCGTTGTTATCAAACAATTCTTTTTTTCCTGTGAGTTTTGTAATTTTAATATCGGATGATACATTGTATTCTCCGTCTCTGCTGAAAACGATGTTGTCGTTGTATTGATATGCGTTATTGTAAACCTTTCCCTTATAATCGCATACGGATATGTAGCATTCATAGGTTCCATCGAGATATAATTCATCCGTTGTAATAGTAAAAGTTACGGATTGGTTTTCATAATCGAACACAAAACCTTCTGAATCGCTGCGAATCTTAAAATCTGTTTTTTCACTTTCGCCAATTAACGATAATGATGCTGTAATATACCATGCGTGTCCGCAATTTTTGATCTTTCCTGAAATTTCAAGTTTTGTTTTCCCGTAACTGCATCCTGATTTTAATATCTCAGATGATCCGTTATAAGCATGAATTTCCATGTTTTCAAACAAAACGGTTTCTTCAATATTTGCAGTCCTTGACGATGTGGATGCGATCTCCCTGCCGTCTTTGCCGTATGCAATAACTCGCACGATCAACACAGTGTTCGTTTTCCACTTATATTTTCTTTCTGATATAAAACCGCTTTCCGCATTTGTATTTGTATATACATTTCCGTAAGCGACGTCATTCCCATATGTATACTCTACTCTGTAACACAAAACGCTATCATCATCAATGATTCCCCATTTGACAAAAACAGGTTCATTGTAAACAGCGCTGAATTCTTCTATCGAAAACAAAATAATCACCTCCACACATTATTTAGAGTTGCAAAATAAGCTTATCCATTACCTCTCCAATAGATACGAACCGCGCCGTCATTATCCGACGCGGCGAAATACCCACCAATTTTCAGCGTACCGCTTGCTCCGCTGCTGTCAGATATTACTGCGTTAGCAATGAACAACTGTTTGTTGCTGATTGAAGCGACTTTGTTATTGGAATCCCAAAACGACATCTCTTCATTATCAATAAACGTCTTGAATGGACTCGTTTCTTGTCCTATGATAAGCCCTTTTTCACTGTCGAAATTAAGATACTTTGATACTCTTGTTTTGTATCTTCCTAACTCGTTGTCAGAATACTCCTTCGCCTTGTCATATTGTTTGTTGATAAAAGTTTCCAAACCGGAAGTTTCCAACTCTGCGCCTATTTTTACATTTCCGTTTATTACAACATTTCCGTTAGAATCAATGTACACCAACTTTTCGTACTCGTCACCTGATTCTGATCCATTGTTGAGTTTTGAAACTTTTTTTCTTATTACAAACAGAGGTCTGTTTTCTGTGCTTTCAGAAGTGATGATGAATCCGTCTTCGTCAATTGTGATGTAATTATCTTTAGTGTAGATACCCATTTCTTCTGCTAAAACAATATTTGCGACAAGCTTGTCCGCAACAACGCCGTAACCCTCTTTTGTTTCGCCTGTCTTGGGGTCGTAATATAAAAACCTTCCGATTCCGGCTTTAGCCGTTACCCAATTGTCATTCGTAACATATAATCCGCTGTTGACGATTTTTAATTGATTATCAGAATATGTTTCTGTAATCGGGGAATACCTTCTGCACAAAATACCGTGGTCATCCCACGTAATATTTTGATCGTCTGCGTCTCCAACTATTTTCATGTTTGTCAGATCGATTCCTTTGGATACCCATCCGTCAATTTTTTTCTTGCCGTCGCTGCCCTTATCAGCCTGTTTCGCTACATAACTATAAGACGATGCAATGGATTGCGCTTGCGACGCGATAGATTGAAGATCACTGATAGCATTCAGAGAAATCGTTTTGACATCTGAAAATGTTATACTGATATTTGAAATATTGTCAAAGTCAATAGAATACTCAACGAGCCTTAATTTATATAACTGTTCGCCTACACGTATCCGCAGCCAGTTACCCGTTTCAAAATAAGACAGGATTGGTTTGAAATCTTCCATGACCAACAAATTTTTAAGAGAGGCCGTAATGGAATGCTGATAATTTGCGGATTTATATATCTCTTTTTTTGCGGCTGATAGAAATTCCGTCGCATTTTCAAACAACTGCGAGTTGTTTAATCCGTCTGATATATAGTTTTCGTTTTTGTAAACATCCTCTCTGCGAAAAGAAAGAAATTCAGACAATTCACCGCCAAAAGCAGCGCCTATGTTCAATGAATCGTTGATAAACTGTATTTCGTCTTCAATACAGGTTTTTACCGCTTTTATAGTTTCGATATCTTCCGTTCTTTGTTCGATGAAATCGCCGATTCTTGACAGTTTGTTCCTGTAATCAATATATAAGTTATTATAAAGATTTTCAGCATCAGTATCATCGCCAAGCATCTCATCCCATGTTTTTTTGTCAGCGATACCTTGTTCCACAAGCACGTCAAGGCAAGATTGGCAAATATCGAGCAAACCTTTTAAGTCCGATAAATTACGATATCGGATAGAATCAGCAAAATCATTTAATTCTTTGTTGAAAACGGATACAATATCGGAATCTCCGTCTGTTTTTTTGCCGATAATCGCGTCTATTCTTTGTCTTGCATACGTTTTTTCATCGTCGTAGATTTTAATGCTGATTGTTTCTGATGTCGATTTATCGCTGTCGTCCGTGTAAGAAGATATTTCTAAAACGCCAGACCATGTAAATGTTTCCGTATCGCTTGTTTGGTATGTTTTGTTTTCAGTTGGCGTCTCTCCTTCAATCTCAACGGAATCGACATTTATCGTATAAGTACCGTCAAACTGATTTCCGGATCTGTCAACGAGAGAATTGGAGATGATATAGTATCTGTTACCTTTTACGTCTATGCTTTTCAAAATAACGGGAACGCTTGTATCATAAGAAGAAGCGGTTGCTTTGATTTGGTATTTTGCCGTGTTTGCAAATACCTTCGCAGCAGAAACGACAGCATTTGAAACGGTTTCAATCGAGCAGTTTTTAGGATTGTTCAGTGCAATATAAAAACAGGAGTCTGTTAAAGAAGAAACAATATCAGACAATTCATCTGACGCACCTTCAGAAACAGAAGCCGCACTGTCTGGCTTTGGTGCCATAACATCCGTAAAAAACAACTCTCTGTCAATTACGTCAAAATAAACTTTCAGTAATTCTTGGTAACTGTGGATGAATGGTGGAAGATTTTCTAACCCATCCTCCGGATATCCGTAGCAGTTGTCTTCATCTAAATATGCATCGTAGATCGACATTGACGATATGTAATTCTGATATGCCTCTGCAATTTTAGCAACTTCCAGATCCGTTTCGATTTCCCAATATGTTTCATATCCTGTTTCGCCTGGTTTAATGCCATATGCTCCTTCATGTGCTAAAATGCATTTGTAAAGCGTTCCGTTTACCAACACATAATCATCTTT
>Ga0310786_10009013_pt1 | contig 12727 bp, 10 predicted proteins | sample AusTroGonzalo_MG_FD_203881 | JGI IMG/M metagenome (GOLD analysis project Ga0310786, IMG submission 203881) | Bovine rumen microbial communities from tropical cattle in Woodstock, Queensland, Australia - Gonzalo_03 (v2) (version 2) | ecosystem: Host-associated > Mammals > Digestive system >...
TCCGATGTGGTATGGCGCTATGACCTCGCACCCATCTCCATAAAAAATGGTAGCCCGTAGGAGAGTCGAACTCCTCTTTAGAGAATGAAAATCTCTCGTCCTAGCCGATAGACGAACGGGCCAACCTGAGCAACTTTTTCAAATTGCGAGTGCAAAGGTAGTGCAAATTTTAGACACTGCAAAATAAAAGAAGACTTTTTTTTATTTTTAGTGTTAAAATGCCGCCTATCTTATCCAACGGTACGACTTTTTCGCCGACCGCCAAAACTTTTCGCCACTTTTTTTCTTCCCACCTCATTTTTTTCGCTGTTTTTCGTCTTCATATTTATTATATTCATTTCTCTGTCAGCTTTAGAACTGCCTCTCGGACGTCTTCTGGCTGACTGGGACGAGGGGCTTCCTTGGTCGCGATAGTGCCGTCGGGGGCAACGAGTACAAAAGTTGGGAAACCGACCACACCAAGATATTCTTCTACGGCACGCTGTTGATGATCTGGCAGGCGCAGGTTCAGACAGTCGTCACCTTCAAGTCCGAAACGCTTGGCGGTCTTCTGCCAAAGCTCTTCAGGAGAATTGTTGGCAAGATACATGTAGGTGACGGGCAGTCCTTTGAGGCTCTCGTGTAACTGTTTCACATATTCCATTTCTTTCATGCAAGGACCGCACCACGTTCCCCAGAAGTCCACATAAACCACGCGGCCACGATAGGAAGCAATGAGCTTCTGGAAGATGTCCTTGCCATCAACAAGACTGTCAATAGGCGTTTCGTCCAGCACTTGGGCTTCTTCTGCAGAAATAGCCTCAAACTTGGCTTTCATGCCGTTGATGTAGCTTTGCAACTGACCGAGAGCGTCTGTCGTGAGCTGCGTGCGCAAGAACTTCTCACGTTCTGGTGTCATTTCTCGATTACAATCCCTCAGGAAGCGGTAGGATTTCATGATCTGTTTCACATCGTCCGATGCATCTATGCCATCAATCAGCGAACAGTTTTGCTTGAATTCCTTCAGCTGATAGTCCCCCTTCTGCTTCATGGCTTCGCGCACGAAACCATTCTTGACGAGATCTTCAATGCGCACCACGTCGCTAAAATAGGTCGTCGCCTCGCGTGAGAGCAGTCCTTGAGGATGCAACAGGTCGTGTGTTTCTGCCTCATGCAACAAATCGAGATGTTCTTGAGGCATCGTGTTTCCCTGTTCAAGAATCTTTGTCATAGAATCGAAAAGATGTCCCACGACATTCTGCGTCATATCCATTCCAAAGCCATAGTCGGCCATAACGCGAAGAGCCTCCACATAGCCGCTGGGCAGGTCGGGGTGAGCCGTGCTGAGCGTGTCTATGCTATAAAGGTTTTGCTCGTGAATGTTGCGAATTTGCTTGGCTGCATCCAGCATTTCTATGCCGAACATCTGCCCGTGGAAGTTTTCAATCTTCAAAGGATGTGTGATTTGTGCCTGATGAGCCTCGGCATTTTCTCCTGTGAAGATGCAACGGTCGTTCACGTCGTCGAGCAAGATGTCGGTTCTTGTCCCTGGACGACAGAAAAGGTTGATTGCTCCCCATACCACACCTTGAATCTTGTTCTCATCCCAAATCTGAATATGGAGCGTTCGAAAGGCGGGAACCTTCACCATCCAACATCCATTGCTGTCTGTGATAGGCTTCAGTGCGACGATGTCACAAGTCAAGAAATCTGGATAAACGAATGTGGCTGTCTCTCCCTTTGTCTTGCTAGATAACTGGAAACATACAGTAATCGTATCGGGCTTTACTTGTGCTTGCCCCATCAATGCGACAAGGGCAAACAGCATTGTGATGATAGTTTTTTTCATTGTTCTTGTTTATTATACATTAACGTGGAATAGAGCTCTTTCGTTACACAAACAGCGTTAAATAATACAAAAGACGCTCCTTTTTTCATGGAACAAGGCTTTTTTGTTGCAAGTGTTAGGGGAATTTCTTATTTTTGTATTGGATTTTTTACGTTTCACGATTTGGAACGTATGTTTCACGATTTGGAACGTATGTTTCAAACTTTGGAACATACATTTCACGATTTGAAATATAAAATACCCTGTATCCTGAAATAAAAAACAACGTTATATCAAAAAAAAAGAAACGAAGTATGGCAAATTATATCTTGAAGGAGATGCCCGACTTGCAGAAGAAGGGCAAACGGAAAGTGTATCCCAAAATGGAAACCTATACGCAGAAGACGCTGGATGACCTTGCAAAATACATTCAAGACCTGGGATCACCCTATAATCCAAGCATTATCAAGAGTGTGGTGGAAATATTGGCAGATGCTGCTGTCACGTGGCTCTCAAACGGGCACACCGTAAAGATTGACGGATTGGGCACTTTTTCTCTCTCGTTGGGCTTCGACGACAAGAAGGGGAACGAGTTGCAGGACAATCGTGATAAAATGGGATACCGCCACGTGAAGGTGAAGTCGTTGAACTTCCGTCCCGACGAGGAAATCATGCGGAAACTGCGTGATGAAACAGATTTGAGCCGCGTGGAGGGAGATGTCGTGCAAGTCACCAAAGAGCGCTACCCCAAGGAAGAGCGTTTGGCACGTGCTATCCAACACATTGAGCAACACGGGTTCATCACCCTGACTGAGTACGCCAACATGAACGGGCTGTCTCGTCCCGTTGCCTCGCGAGAACTGAAAGCTTTCACCAACGACCCTCAATGCCCCATCAAGACCAAAGGGGTTGCACCACACAAAGCATGGGTGATATAGGACTCTTTATGTTTATTTAACACTGTTCGTGTCACAAAAGAGCTCTATTCCACGTTATATAGATAGAATCAACAAAAACAATATGAAAAGAGTAATTCTCACTTTCGTGCTGACGGTTGTCGCAATGATGGCAATGGGACAGGAGAAGGTGGTTTGGGAGGATTTGATGAAAAGTTATTCTCCCAATCCGCAGTTTGAGATTAACAAGGTGGAGCTCTCCCTTGAAAGGACGATCTTGTATGCTTCTTATAATAATCCTCCTAATTCGTGGTTTCGGATTTCCAAGGAGAGTTATCTGGAATCGAACGGGAGGCGGTATGCCATCATCGGGAGTGACAGCATCACGCTGGGAGAACAGCACTACACTGATGAGGAAACCTGGTCAAAGGAGTTTGTCCTTTATTTCAAGCCTATGCCGCTTGACACCAAAGAGTTTGATTTCATAGAAGGCACGGCACCAAACGATTTCAAGGTGTTCAACATCCACGAGAAGAATTACACGATGCCTGTCACCCCTGTGCCAGAGGAATACTTGGCGAATTATGCTGAGGATGATGTGATGGAGGAGTTGAAGTATAGCGATGAACCTGCCACCATCCATTTCAAGGCGATGAACTACCGAAAGGGGATGAACACGGAAGTGCAGGTTCAGTATGTGGACTTGAAGAATCCGGCAGACCCTGTGGATGCCAAAGTGTATTTAGACGATAACGGGGAGGCAACGCTTCGTCTTCCAATATGTTTTCCACAAGCGGTGTGGCCTATGATCTACAACATCCCCTGGGCTTCCCGTTGTGCCCTCTATCTTGCGCCTGGCAAGGAGGTGACCGTGTTGATTGACATGTTGCACGATGATTCGAAAGCCAACAGCAAGTTCGTGGGATTCAAGGGTTATTTCGCCAAGTTCGACAGGGAATGGTATCCACTTGCCTTGGATTGTGAAAAGGCGTTTGAAGAAGTGGAAAGGCCTAAGTGGAATGAAATCCATGATGTGGCAACTTTGATGAAGGCTATAAATAAAGAAACAGATGATTGTTTGGAGATATTAAAAAGATTATCTTGCAGCAAAACTTGGATGGACTATATGGTGGCATTCCTGTATAATCCTCCCCTCTTCCCTCATAACGTTGTTGCAGACTCGTTGCTCAACTCCAAGGAATTCACGGATTTTGTCCTTCAGAATTACACCAGGAATCTGTATTCTTCCACGGCTGTGTTTGACAATGGTTTTGTTGATAATAGCAAATATTATGTGAAGGCGACGAATGCACGTGGCATCAATGCCGACCTTGCCCGCTACTGCTACTATCTGCCTCAGGTGTTGCAAGGGAAGGATATCGCTAAACCGCTCATCGAAAACAAAGCGCTATCCGACCTGTACGACAAATATGCAGAAGAATACAGGAGTGGCATCGCCTCCAATAAAGAGGGTTTTGCTGACCAAGCCAATGTGCATTATCTGGATATGACAGAAGTGGAGCCCAAGGATGTGCTGCCCACACTTTTCGAACGCTACAAGGGCAAAGTGGTGATGATAGACATCTGGGCAACTTGGTGCGTCCCTTGCAGGTATGGCATCGAACAGATGGAACCGCTGAAGAAGGAACTCGCAGACAAGGACATCGTATATATTTACATCACCTCATCTACCTCGCCTGTCGATACATGGAAGGAACTCATTCCAACCATCGGGGGTGAGCAATACTACCTAACAGATGAACAATGTAACTTCATGATGGAGCAACACAAATCCGATGGTTATCCCACCTACGCCATCTATTCACCAGACAGGAACTTGACTTACACAATAGCAGGTTTCCCTGGAGTGGAGATAATCAAAAAGGAATTGGAAAAAGCAATGAATAACAAATAAACAACAATGAAAAGAACAATTTTTACTTTTGTGCTGGCTGTTGCCGCAATGATGGCGATGGCACAGAAACCAGTCGTATGGGAGAATCCATCGGCATTTATGGGAATATATAACTCGCAGTTTGTCATCACGAAGGTGGAGATGAAACAGACGGAAACGGTGCTGCATGTTGATGCCAACTATAATCCTGGCAGTTGGATTCGCTTCGACAAACATTCGTTCTTGCAGACACCTGACGGCAAGAAGTATGTCATTACAGGTGGCGAGGCTACCACAGAGAAGGAGTTCGACTTGGTGCCTGACTCCCTCTTCTGGATGCCCCAAAGCGGAAAGGCAAGTCTTGCCCTTCACTTCCAACCCGTACCGCTCGACACGAAGGAGTTGGATTTCTCAGAAGGTGATTTCGAAGGATCTTTCCAGTTCTGGAACATCTGCGACAGTAAGACTAAAAAGAAACTGGAACTGCCTGCTGATTGGCAAAATGTGACCTATGCCAAAGACGAGACGCTGCCTGCCGCTAAGATCAATAAAGGTGTAGCGACCATCAAGGTGAAGATGCTGGGTTATAAGCCTGGCATGAAGCTGGAGTTTTATGTAGGCGGTTTCAAACCATTAGGTTCCAGAGAGCGTGTTGATAAGTTCTTCCCGTTTGCTGATGACGGTACCGTGACGATTGAGATGCCCCTGTGGCTGGCTCGTGAGGTGAGTGTCGGCGTTCAGGGTCTGGCATTCTCCAATATCGTTATTGCCCCAGGTCAAGAAACCTCCATCTTGATGAAGGTTACTACAGACAATCGTCCGTTCGTCGCTTTCAAGGGCTATCTTGCCAAGACCAATATGGACTTAGTTGATGCCGACAATTCCTTCGAATCCTTTGCTATTGACGAACGAACTTTCCTCAAAGTCAGGGAGTGCAAGACGAAAGAAGAACGCCTGCAATGCCTGACGGATCTCTTCAACCAACGGGTGGCTGCTTTCAAGAAGGCCAAATACACTACAGCCGCCAAAGACCTGCTCTGTATGGCTGCAGAAGAAAACTACATCAATTGGTCACGCCAGTTTTCCGTCATTTATAGCCAACATAGATTGGATGAAGATGGAACGGTTTATATGACCAGTATGGATTTCGAAGAGAATTACCAGAAAAATAAGGATCTTCTTTCCTTGTCGGAAGAAGAAAGGGCATACACTTGGAAGTATCTGAATGAACCAGGCTCCCCTTGTAGCAGAGTGTTCTGGGATACCGCTCTGAGTGCTTATGATAAGCAGCTGGTAAAACAACCCAATTATAATTTGGAACTTCAGTTGGTACCAACGCTTTTGGAGAATGATGATGAACTATTTGTCAATCGTGTGCTTCAGACGATGAAGCATGAGGACTGCAAGGCCGTTATTCTCGAATATCAGGCAGAACAACAACGCATCGCTCAGCAACTGACCAGTCAGGAGAGCGTGTTCTTCCAGAAATACGATGATGTGGCTCCTGAAAACATCCTCCAAACCATTCTCGACAAGTACAAGGGCAAGACGGTCGTGATAGACATTTGGGCAACTTGGTGTGGTCCTTGTCGTGCAGGTCATCAGGCGATGAAGCCGATGAAGGAAGAAATGAAGGGCAAGAACATCCAGTTTGTCTATATCACTTGCCCCACCTCGCCCCTCAATACTTGGCAGGAGATGATCAAGGATATTGATGGCGACCACTACTATCTGACCAAGGAGCAGTACAGCTATGTCCTTAACAAGTATGAGTCAGAGGGTATCCCCACCTATGCCATTTACGACAAAAATGGCAATCAGACAAATAAGACCATCGGTTTCCCAGGCCTCGAACCAATCAAGACGGAAATAGAGAAAGCAATGCAATAAGGAATGCAGGAAACGCTTCGCGGCATAGTGCTGAGAACGGTGAAGTATGGGGACAATTCATTGATTGTGGACCTCTTCACGGAGAGTCGTGGACGCCAGTCGTTCATGACCTCCACTATGCGCGCCAAGCGGTCAGTCAGGAGTGTGTCTTTCTGGCAACCTTTGTCGATGGTGGAGTTCAGTGTTGAGTTGAGGCCCAATGCTGGCAAACTTCCCCGTCCCAACGATGTGCGTACCTATTATAATTATATGGATGTGCCTTTCTCGCCCATCAAATCGACACTCGCCCTCTTTCTATCCGAGTTCCTAAGTGCTGCTCTGCGCGAAGAAAAGGAAAACCTGCCCCTTTATCGCTACATCGAATCATCTCTTCAGTGGCTCGATATGGTAGAATCGCCGGCATCAATGGCAAACTTCCATCTGGCTTTCCTCATGCATCTGAGCCGTTTCATCGGCATCTATCCTAATTTAGAGCATCCTGACCATTACTTTGATTTGTTGGCTGGTACGTATTGTGACCGCCAACCTTATCATGCGCATTTCCTGAAACGCCAAGAGGCGCAGGCGCTTCCCATCCTTTTCCGTATGGATTTTCCGAACCTGTACCTCTTTAGGTTTTCACGTCAGGAGCGTATGCGCATCCTGCAAGTGCTCAACGAGTACTATCGCTTGCACGTGCCGAACTTCCCCGAACTGAAATCTTTGGAAGTTTTGCAGGAACTGTACTCATAGTTGTTAAATAATCCTAATGAGCACGCTTTTTCTTTGAGAAACATTTGGCGCGTATTTGGAAAAAGTCTTACCTTTGCGGTGTCTTAAGTAGCTAAGACACCTAAAAAGGAAAGAATATGATTCAAGTTCAAGATGTTACGTTTTACTACGGAGACAAAAATAAAAAGGTTTTCAATCGCTTTTGTCTTCAATTGGAGCAGAACAAGGTGTATGGGCTGCTTGGTGAGAACGGAACGGGCAAATCAACCCTGCTCTATTTGATGATGGGATTGTTGCGTCCTAGTGAAGGACAAATTCTGGTGGATGGTGCTGACATGAGCTTTCGCCAACGCAAGGCTTTGCAGCAGATGTACATTGTGCCAGAGGAATTCACTTTGCCGCAGATTCGCTTTGCCGACTATGTGGAAACCTATCGCCCCTTCTATCCTGCTTTCAGTGATGATATTCTGCATCGCTGCATGGAGGAGTTTCATCTGCCGCTCGATGTGCGGATTGACCAACTCTCGATGGGCGACAAGAAGAAGGTGCTGATGAGTTTTGCTCTCGCCACCAATGTGCGCTACCTGTTGATGGACGAACCGACCAACGGACTTGATGTGCCCTCGAAGAAGCAATTCCGCAAGGTCATTGCCACCACGATGACGGAAGAACGCACGCTTATCATCGCCACCCACCAGTTGCACGATGTGGAGTCGCTGCTCGACCACGTGCTTATCCTGCAGCGTTCCCAACTCCTGCTCAATGCGTCGGTGGAAGCACTTTGTGAGAAATACACCTTCGATGTCCGTTCCAACGAGGCCCTAACTGACGATGTGCTCTACACAGAGCGCACCCCACAGGGCAATGCTACCCTCTCCCTTCGTCAACCCGATGATGAAGAGACCCAACTGAACCTCGAATTATTGTTCAATGCCGTTACATCAGATTCCATCAACGGCGAATTTCTCTAATTAAACGAATTTTATTATTATGGCTACGATAAAAAACATCCTGCAACTGTGGCGCTTCTATTGGCGCACAGAGAAAAAAATATACTTGAGACTTTTCTTCATGTTCTGGGCTATATTCCTCGTCAAGATAGCTGTTATCGACTTCATATTCATGCACGGCGATAGTGAAATATATGCCTGGACACACAACACCCTCCATACCTATATCTGTATGGGTGGCATCCTTATCACAGTCTCCCGTCTTTTCGATGCCATCCACCAAAAACAACGAGCCATTGACTTCCTTAGCCTGCCTGCCAGCAACGGCGAGAAGTTCTTCTCTCGTTACCTTTTAGGCATTATAGGTGTTCCCCTCTTGGTCAATCTCAGTTTGTTGGCAGCGGCTTGTGTCGTTACCCTCGTACTCAACTCCATTGATGTCCTTCTTAGTCACCAACCATCAGGATGGGAAACCATTTTCAACTACTATTATGACCCCTACTCTTGGGTCGGATTCAGAGATGTCCTCAGGGGCTACTATCCCGTCAGCACCTTTATTGTCGTCAGCATTTGGAATTATATCGTCTTATTGGCTTTCATCTCATTCTTTATTTGGTTCGGTACCGCCTTCCGCAAGGCTGGATGGGTATATGCTTTCATCGCTATTTTTGTGACTGCGGCATTGCTTGTGTTCTTCTTAGAAGTCACAGGATCAGGCAACCAGCCAACACCTCGAATAGCCATCTCCATCTTCAAATATGGCTCTATCTTATTCACCATCCTCTACACCTACCTGGCCTACCATTCCTTCTGCCGTGCCCAAGTAGTCACTCATAAATTCTTCACCCTATGATTTACCAGAACGAAAGAGCCATCTACGTGAAGATTGCCGACCGCTTGTGCGACGACATCCTCTCGGGCAAGTACAAGGAAGAGGAACGGGTGCCGAGCATTCGCGAACTGGCTGCTGAATACGAGGTGAACACCAACACTGTTCTCCGTACCTTCGACATCCTGCAACGTGACGAGATCATCTACCAACGTCGAGGCATCGGCGTGTTCGTCTCCCCAGGCGCACGCCACAAAATCCGCATTGCCCGCAAGCGCGAATTCCGTGAACACGAACTGCCAGAATTCCTCCGTCGCCTCCGCCTTTTGGGGTTGACCATCGACGATGTAGTGAAGGCTTGGAATGAAGAAAAAGAAACAATGTAACCTATTTATAAAATGATGTAACCTAAAAAAAAAACGTTCTTTGATACTTTACCTAACTTTGCAGCGGAATCTTTTAAGACCAATTTCTTATTTAATAATAATTATTATCATTTACCAAATCTTTTTTCGTTATGAAGAAATTTTACTTATTGATTGCGCTGGGTTTGATGTGCACGACTTCCATGCTGGCACAGACCACCATTGCATCTTGTGGTTTTGAACCAGGTGACTCAAAGTACACGACTTCATGGGCTTACACCCCTGGCGGTACTTATGGTAACTGGGTGAACAAACAAGCGTTTGACGAATGGATTGAGCCTTACGACAAGGACAGCCATTCTGGTGATTTCAGTTTCCTGATGGAGAACGATGACCAAATAGTGGGTAACACTTGGGATCGTGGATTCGTCATGGGTAACATTCCTCTGAACAATAACAAGAGCTACCGTGTGAGTTTCTGGGTAAAGGCAGACGAGACCTATCCAAACTATGAAACAGGTGAGGAACCTCTGCGTCACATCAAGTCTTCCATCAATGTAGGTCGTGAATATTGCGACATGCCAATCACTACACCTACGGGCTTGCAGTATCTCTACAACTTCACAGGTTTCAATAGTGAATGGAAACACGTCTCATACATGGTTTATTTCACCAACAAGGAAGATCTGGACAAATATTCTCTGAACTATACAGGTCAGGCATATCCAGATGGAACGGTTGCATGGCCATGGGATACACCACTTCCTGAGGAGTACTTCCTGATCATCAACATGTACAACCCTGGTGAATACCAGTTGGATGACATCAAGATTGAAGAAGGTGTCACTTTCAACGAGGCAACATTTGGTTCTAAGGGCATCAAGCTGGACTTCGGCTATCCAACGAACATTGCAGATCTGGCAAAGGCGAATCCAGAGGAAATGTTCTACTTGCCCACATCATGTGTGTCAGTCAACGTGAACGGCACCGCTGTAGCAGCTAAGTATGTGGAGGGTAAAAAGGATGGCTTCATGTACATTTATTTTGATGAGGGTGTTGAACTGAAAGCGACAGATAAAGTGTCTGTCAGCTTCACGCCTGCTGCTGATTGTCCTATTGTGTACAATCATGCTAAACGTCCAAGTGCTGACACAGAAAGCACCATGAAAGTGCTGGGCTTCACCAACGAAACTGCTTACTACGACGCAGCTGTTGATGCTGTGCTCCCATTTGTATTGGGTGAGCCCAAATTGGTTTCTTCTGATCCAGAGAATGACAGCTTTGAATTGGATCCTGCCAAGCTCAACAACATTTCTCTGACGTATGACCGTGAACTGAACATTGATAATGCATTTGCCGTATTGTCGTATAATGACAACTTCGGTTATCACTCTATCGACGTTGCTGACAACCTTTCACTCTCAGCCGACAAGAAGACGCTCAACATCGCCGTTTCTGGTCTGGGTGAATACGAGTACACATTGACCGTTTCCGACATAGAGAATCTGTATGGTGTTGCAACATCCGAAGAACAAGTGATCTCATTTGCTGTAGGTAAAGACACTGATGATTCTGGTTCTGAGATTGTCTATGCATCAGACTTCGATCACGATATGACGGGTGGTATTCCTGTGGGCTGGTTGACCAAGTCGGAGAATATGACCGATGGTGTAGCTGTAGAACAGATCCACGAATACGGCTTTAACGACGAGGCTCGCACTTCGCAGTACAACTACAACTGGGGTGGAACTCCTGGTGGTGGTGGTTCACGTCTCTATGACGGTTTCAATGGAGATTTCGAGAAGGCCATGTATTGGGGTAGCCGTTCAACGAACTTGGGCTATGCTGAATATGGTTCTTTGGTACGCGATTATCTTGTGGGTGGTGTTTTGTCTGAAGACGCTCCAGAAGGCATCGCTCTGAAGCTCGAACCTCGCAAGTATCAGATCAGTTTCTTGATGGCAGCATGGAAGAATGAGCCTAAGTTCACTTTCACGCTCGAAGACCTCGATGGAAATGTCTATGCTAAGTTTGTGGACTATGTGGCAGCTCCTACTTGTGCCGACAACGATGGTAACAGATTGAATGGCGGTAAGGTGACTGGCTCTGTATTGTGTCAGGCAGACTTCACGGTGGACAAGGAAGGTTACTATGTGCTCCGCTTCACAGCAGCAGAAGCTACGTGGCAAGAATTCCTCCTCGCTAACGTGAAACTCATCACGATGCCATCGAAGGCTGCCTACTGGCGTCAGCTGTTGAATGAGACAGTGGAGGCCGTGCAACCTACTTATGACGAAGCAGCAACTGACAATATGTATAACGGTGACACCAAGACTGCTTTTGCGAAAGCGATTGCTAAGGCTCAGGCTGGCGGATTCACTTCTGGTCCTCAGATTCAAGCTGTCATTGATGAACTGAATGCCCTGAATGAGAAGATGAGAACTCGTATTGACAACATTGACAACTACGACATCAATCTGATTGAGGCACAGTCTGTCATCAATGAATTGGATGCGAAATATCTGGGTTCTCCACTCGTGAAAGAAGCACAGGAAATCATCAACAAATATGCGAAGATTGAGCCACAGACACTCTCTGACGAAGCATTGGCTACTGCTGCTACTGACCTGACAAGTGCTGCAGGTTTGGTGAAGGACGCACAGAACGTGATTGACTACCTCTCTTATGGTGTGAACAAGGCTGCTGATACAGCAGAGAAACTGGGTGTTGATGCTGCTGACGTGGCTAAGGGTCGCGAAACAACTATTGACGACAGAAGTATGGCTGAAGCCCTGAACATCAAGGCTGGTCTCGCACTCTATCAGAAGCTGGCTGCCAAGGAAGACCTCTCTTCTATTTCCACGAAGATTTATGACACAAATGTAGTGGATGAGGCATTTGATGAGACAGATCCAGAATCTGTTGCCACTCACGATGAATACGGTCATCCACTCATGGCTTCCGGTGTTGACTTCACAGGTTTGATTCAGAATCCTAACTTCTACACCACTGCTACAGATGCTAGTACAGTTGACTTCACAGGTTGGACATTCGAGCCATTCAAGAAGTACAATGAGGCTGGTGAACTCGTGTCTGAGGGTTCTGCCAAGATGACCACTGCTGCCTCTTCTGATCATCCAGTCGTAGTGGCATCACTCAATCCTTATGGTGCAAGCGCTGAATATAAGTTCTATCAGACCATCGAGCACCTCCCAGCAGGTATTTACACCATCTGCCTCGGTTCACGCACAGCTCAGAAGAACCAAGCAGACGATGAGGGCAACTACGGTGTGTTCAATGCTCAGAATGAAAAGGGCATCTGGGACAAGTACATTTACGCACAGGTGGGTGATGAAGAACCCATCATGGTTCCATTCGCAGTAGG
>Ga0310786_10009014_pt1 | contig 12725 bp, 9 predicted proteins | sample AusTroGonzalo_MG_FD_203881 | JGI IMG/M metagenome (GOLD analysis project Ga0310786, IMG submission 203881) | Bovine rumen microbial communities from tropical cattle in Woodstock, Queensland, Australia - Gonzalo_03 (v2) (version 2) | ecosystem: Host-associated > Mammals > Digestive system >...
AAGGAGGTCTTTGATAAAAGTTTGCTTGTCGTAACTCTTCAAAGAAGAAAGAATGGTTGGTTTCATTCGCGATAACAATTTCTTTTGGCTGCAAAGGTACGAGTAAGCGAGCGAAATACCAAATTTATTTGAGTATTTTCGAGTGAGAGCGCTTTCGACCGAAGGTCAAGAGTACGGAGAAAAGTTGAAAGTAGCATGTAGAAAGATGAAAAGTTGCCCCTTGAGCGTAGAAAAAGCGAAAAAACTTTAATGAAAAGAAAAAACTTACAGCATTAAACCTTAAACACTAAACTAAATTCCTATCTTTGCAGGCGAAAATTGTAAAATCTTTAAATCTTTCAATTCATCTATGTTTGAGAATCAACCTAAGGGTCTTTGGGCATTGGCCCTGGCCAACACTGGCGAGCGCTTCGGCTACTACACGATGCTTGCCGTCTTCGCGCTGTTCCTGCAAGCCAACTTCGGCTTTGCCACCGGCACGGCAAGTACCATCTACTCAACGTTCCTGATGTTCGTCTATTTTCTCCCTGTCATCGGTGGTATCGCTGCTGACCGCTGGGGCTTTGGACGTATGGTCACAACGGGTATTATCATTATGTTTGCCGGTTATCTTCTGCTGTCCATTCCGCTCGGAAGCGATTGGGTTGCCATAGCTGCTATGTCTGCTGCTCTGTTACTCGTGAGCCTTGGCACAGGTTTGTTCAAGGGTAACTTGCAGGTGATGGTGGGACGCTTGTATGACGAAGAACGTTTTTCCAATCGTCGTGATGCTGGTTTCTCGCTCTTCTATATGGCTATCAATATCGGTGCAATGTTTGCCCCCACAGCAGCTATTGCCATTATGAACTGGGCACAACAGGATCTCGGAATCAGCGAGGCTGACAGCTACCACTTCGCTTTTGGCGTCGCCTGCGCTTCGCTCATCGTCAGTATTGCCATTTATTACGCTTTCAAAAGCTGGTTCAGCCACGTTTTGGAGGGTGAAAGCAAGAAGGGCGAGAAGGCTGAAGTCGTTGATACTCTCACGCCTGCTGAAACGCGCGAGCGTATCATCTGCCTCTGCTTGGTCTTCGCTGTCGTCATCTTCTTCTGGATGGCTTTCCACCAGAACGGCCTGACGCTGACCTTCTTCGCTCGCGACTACACTCAAACTGCTTCTGAAGGTGTTCAGAGTATGATGTTTGATGTGACGAACCTTGTCGCCTGCATCTTCATTGTCTATGGCTTGTTTGGCTTCTTCCAAAGTAAAAGTGGTAAGGGAAAAGCTCTGTCGGCGATTATCGTGGCAGTAGCAGCTGCTTTTATCGGTTATAAATACTCTACCATCAGTGGCGAGGTTGCCGTCTATGCTCCTATCTTCCAGCAGTTCAATCCTTGTTTCGTGGTAATGTTGACTCCTGTCAGCGTGGGCATTTTCAGTTGGCTTGCCAAGAAGAATATGGAGCCCAGCAGTCCGAAGAAGATTGGTCTTGGAATGCTCGTAGCTGCCTGCGGCTTCTTCATCATGATAGGTGCTTCTATAGGACTCTTGTTGCCTGATGCACAAGCGGCAGCTATCGAAGCAGGTGGCGATGTAACGCGAGTGAGCGCCAACTGGTTGGTGAGTACTTATCTCGTGCTCACGTTCGCCGAACTGTTGCTTTCTCCCATTGGTATCTCCTTTGTTTCCAAGGTGGCTCCTCCGAAGTATGCAGGTTTGATGATGGGTCTTTGGTTCGCTTCCACCGCCATCGGTAACTTCCTCGTGCAGATTCCCGGTCTGTTGTGGGGAGCCAATGTGGAGCTCGTCTATATTTGGGCTGTCCTCGCAGGAATATGCCTCATCAGTGCTCTCTTCATCTTCTCTATCTTGAAGAAGCTGGAAAAAGTGTCATAAGGACGATTGTCAGTTAACTTTTGACAATTAACAGTTAGCAGTTGACATTTAGCAATTAACGGATAAAAGTATTCTGATGGTTCACTCAAAGCAAGTTCAGTTTGTAGTCATCATCCTCCTGTTAACGGTTAATTGTCAACTGCTAACGGTTCCCTGTGCTTCTGCACAGACTTTCACCTCCACAGCCATTCCAGACTCTGTCTTCGTTCGGATGCAAGGCAAGTCATTTCCTGAGGGCTGTACGGTGGCGCGTTCGGAGTTGCGTTACCTAAGGCTTTCTCACTGGACCAATGCCAATCAGGAGCGGGTGGGGGAGATGGTGTGTAATCGGGCTATAGCGCAGGACCTCATTGATATCTTCCGCCAACTCTATGAAGCGCATTATATCATCGAAAGTATCCATCTCATCGATGATTTTGGTGCAGATGACGAGCAATCCATGAGGGCTAATAACACCTCATGTTTTTGCTTCCGTCGTGTGGCTGGCTCACAGAAATTATCCCGTCATTCCTTGGGAATGGCCGTGGATATAAATCCTTTGTATAATCCTTGTGTGCGACTGAAATCAGCTGGTCAGCGTACTGTACAGCCCTCTACGGCCACACCTTACGCTGACCGTAGAGGAAAATTCCCGCAAAAGATTACAAAATCAGACCTTGTCTATCGCCTCTTTACGGCTCATGGTTTCCGCTGGGGCGGTGCTTGGCGTAGTGTCAAGGACTATCAGCATTTTGAGAAATAGCTGAGCTACCACGCCTCGTCCACATAGTCTGCTAGCCGTTTGTAGAATGGCATCTTGCATAGCGTGGAGCGGTCTCCGATGAGAATCAGTTTCATGCGAGCTCTCGTTATTGCCACGTTCATTCGTCGCAGGTCACGCAGGAAACCTATGTCACCTTGCTCATTGCTTCGCACGAGGCTGATGACAATCACGTCGCGTTCCTGCCCCTGAAATCCATCCACGGTGTTCACGGTGATGAGGCTGCGGAAAGGTTTCCAATACTTGTCCTGTTTCAAGAGCCGTCGCAGCAATGCCACTTGTCCCTTGTAGGGTGAGATAAGTCCCACATCTACGCGCTCTTCCAGTAGTCTGTCTTTCCCGATTTTTTCGAAATAGCGCTGTAAGGTGGCGAGGGTGAGCTGGGCTTCGGCGGGATTGACTTTTGATAAGCCAGAGGCAGATTCCCTTTGTTCGACACCGTCGGCGTCAAGCAAGGGGCTGTCTATCCACTCCACCGCTGTGTCCCAATCCAAGATACCCCTGTATTTCACTTCGGGAGCGCTGGTGAGCTGACCGCCATAGAACTCGCGGTTGGGGAACTGCATGATGGTGTCGCACATACGGTATTGCACCGTCAACAGCGACACTGCCTTCGGTTTGTTCTCTACGATATACTGCATCAGTGTCTTGTCCAGTCCTCCGTGTATGGCTTCGGGCGACTTGATGGTTGGTGGCAGCTGACGATGGTCGCCGGCGAGGATGACGCGGTGCGCCTTGCGAATTGCAATCCAGCAGGCAGCTTCCAACGCTTGTGCGGCTTCATCAATGAACAGTGTGCCGAACTTCATCCCTGTCAGCAGACGATTCGCAGAACCTGCGAGGGTGCAGGCGATGACTTTCGCATCGTCGAAGAGAGCTTGGTTAATGGTGTATTCCAAATCTGTGGCGCGGTCCTTGAGGCGGGCTATCTTCTGATGACGACTCTCGCTGCTGCCGCTCTTCGAGGCGTAAATGTCGCGAATGGCTTTGCGCACGCCCCACAGTTCAGTATAGAGGGGATGGCTCTCAAAACGGCGCTCGTAGGTGAAAGATAGCATCTTATCCGTCACGCGTGTGGGATTGCCTATGCGTAACACACTCACACCACGTTCCACCAGCTTTTCTGCAATCCAATCCACGGCCATGTTCGACTGGGCGCAGACCAGTACCTGATTCTCGCGCCGTAGCGTTTCATAGATAGCTTCCACCAAGGTGGTCGTCTTACCCGTTCCCGGTGGACCGTGAACTACAGCTACATCCTTTGCCCATAGGACCTCATTGACAGCAGCTTGCTGACTTGTGTTAAGCCACGGGAAGCGTACGGGGGCAAAGGTGAATTTGCCAGATGGAAGACTGGAGTGGAACATTTCGCGTAAGTCGGCTAATCTTCCGCTTTTGGCTTGGATGACATCGTCCAAAGCCTCAAACATCAGGCGATAGGTCTGTTCATCCAAATAGAGCTGTACGCCGAGTCGATAGGCTTCACGAATCTGTTCTAGCGCATCGGGCGAGGGTAGGGCAACGACCATTCTGTTTTCCTCTACATAGCTCACCTGTGCCACGAACTTATAATAATGTAACAGGCCGCCCGTTCCGCGGAGGTCGCCCGAGGCATCCTGTGAGAAGAAACAGACCGGTTTGCCCGGCTCAAATTGTGAAGGCTCGTCTGCATCGCTGTCCGCACTGGCATCCACTGATGCGGGCCGCTGCACCTCCACCACCAGCTGGTCCAAGGAGTTGTGATAGCTGCGGCCAATCGTCAGCGGATACCACGCCACGCCGCGTCGAACCTTACGCTCGACGCCCGTAGCCTCGGTCAGACGCTGAAACTCCTCCTTTTCATAGGCATATTCTGCCTGTAGGAGGGCGCGCTGTCGTTGGAGTATGGTGATGGGACTCTCAGCCATGGCCTTCGAACACGCTTAAGGGTGTTGTCAGCTGGACAGTGTTTATGAAATGAAACGGGCAAAAGCCTCGTCATAAGGCGATGTGCGTGTGAGTTGGCCCTGGTATAGGCATACGAGGGTGATGTCACCTCGGAAGCAGAGTTGCATATCGGATTCACGACAGATGGCCTGATGAAACACGAATTTCAAGCCATCTTTTTCTAAGGCCAGCCGCGACACAAATCGGTCATCACAGCGCAGGGGAGTCTTGAAATCCAGTTTCATCCGTGCTACTACGGCATCATAACCCTGCTCATGGAGTTGTGCGAAGCTAACGCCCAGGGAACGGAGGAATAGGTGGCGTGTGTGCTCGGCATAATGAAGATAGTTGGCATTGTTGACGATGCCCTCGATATCGCACTCGTAATCGCGCACTTCCATCGTTGTTTCGAAGATATAATCCATGTGAGTTTGGTTTTATTTTGGTGCAAAGGTAGGGAATATAATTAAAAATTAGAAATTTAAAGAAAAAACTTTAGAGTTTGAACTTTAAACTTTAAACTTTTCGCTATCTTTGTAGCGCAAATCAATGATTATCTATTATGACAGGAAACTACATTCAACGTATTGAGATCGATTCGCTGTGGCGGGGCAAGCGTCATATTGCTTGGAATTTACAGCCGGGCGTGAATGTTCTCAGCGGCATTAATGGTGTGGGAAAGAGTACGATTCTCCGCAAGACCATCCGTCGCCTCACCCAGGGCAAGGAAGAGCTGGAGCGCGACTACAGCCAGTTGGGTGTACATCTCACCTTCTCACCTGAAGAGGCAGACTGCGTCCGCTTCGATGTTATCCGTGGTGTGGACAGGCCTCTCGTTAGTGCCGACATTCTCGGCAAGGTCACCGAGGCGCGCCTTGCCACCGAACTCGACTGGCAGCTCTATCAGCTCCAGCGTCGCTACCTCGACTATCAGGTCAGTCAGAGCAATCGTATCGTCAACCTCTTCACCGCCGCAGATCCGGAGGCGCAGCAGAAAGCTGCTGCCATCGCCAGCGAGAAGGCACATTTTCAGGATCTCGTGGATGAACTGTTTGTGGCCACGGGTAAGAGTATCGATCGTTCCAGCAACGAGCTCTTTTTCCACCAGTACAACGATCGCATCCCGCCCTACCTGCTCTCAAGCGGTGAGAAGCAGATGCTAATCATCCTCCTTACTGTTCTTGTGGAGAACCGCGAGCCGTATGTCCTGCTCATGGATGAGCCCGAGATCAGTCTTCATGTGGAGTGGCAGCAACGCCTCCTCGAACTCATCATCGACCTGAACCCCAACGTACAGATTATCCTCACCACTCACTCGCCTGCCGTCATCATGAGCGGCTGGTCCGACCGTGTAACGGATGTAGAAGATATTATTGTGGAATGAAACGTGAAGAATGAAGCGTCTGACCCATAATCTCAACTCTGCTTACTTCGAAGCGGCCAATCGTCTGCGACCATCGCGGGCGCGGCGTCGCATTGTGGTTTATGTCGAGAGTTTTGACGATGTGGCTTTCTGGCGCACAATCCTCGATGAATTCGAGGATAATACACGTTATTTCGAAATTAAACTGCCTTCTCGTACCAACTTGGGCAAGGGGAAGCGACAGGCGCTCATGAACCTCATCCACGCCGATCAGTTGGGCGGTTCCATGATAGCTTGCGTGGATGCTGACTACGACTACCTTCTCCAGGACACTACCGAGGAAAGCAGTTTCGTCAACCGCTCCCCCTATGTCATTCATACCTTTGTCTATGCGATAGAAAGCTACCAGTGCTGGGCGTCCTCGCTGCACCGCGCCGTAGCTACCGCAACGCTGAACGATCGCCACATCCTCGATTACGAGGAGTTCTTGCGCTCCTACAGTCAAATTATCTGGCCGCTGTTCGTCTGGAACATCTGGTGCTATCGTCATGAGAAATACAGTCATTTTACGATGATGGATTTCTGCGGTTTCGTATCTTTCCGCAGTATCAACACGCGCAATCCCGAAGAATCGCTGGCACTGCTGCGTCGCCGCGTCAATCAGAAGATGGCGTGGCTGCAACGCCGTTTCCCTGAGGGTAAGAAGGATTATGCCACGCTTCGCACGGAGCTTCAGGAAAAACTGGGTCTCACTCCCGACACGACCTATTTATATATACAGGGTCACACCCTCTTTGACAACGTCGTCCTTCCGCTGCTGGAGCCTATCTGCGCAATGCTGCGTAAGGAACGTGAACGTGAGATTAAAACTTTGGCGATGCACGCCAAGCAGCGTCAGTGCGAGCTCTCCAGCTACCAGCATAGTGTGATGGCTATCGACACAGTCCTCAAACGCAGCACCTCATTCCTGGCTGCGCCGCCCTTGAACCTTGTTCGCGCACGGCTTCGCGCCCTCCTGACATCATCGGCAGATCAACAACAAACCATACAAAATAATTCCGACAGCTTATGAAACCGGCTTTCTCATTTCTCAATTCTCATCTCTCATTAATTCTTTATTCTTTATTCTTTGTCCTTTTTCCTCCATCAGTGTCTGCGCAGACCGCCTATGACTATTCCCACTTGCGCGGTGAGCGGCTGAACCGTGGCGTGGTGGCTTTCCGTACCAGTTCGGACAGCGTCTGTGTGCAGTGGCGTTATCTCCCTGCAGACCCTTCGGATGTCGCTTTCGAAGTCCTTCGCAACGGCAAGGTCATCGGTCGCACAGCAGCCACAGAACCGACGTTCCTGATGGACTACAACCCCCTTGCCAAGGAAGCCGTCTATCAGGTACGACCCGTGTATAAGAACGGTATTGTCCCCGTTGGCCTGAAGACTGCCGACATCGCTCTTTTGAATGGCCAGTGGACACTTCCCGCGGATGCTCCTATCGGCTATATCGATATTCCCCTGACAGCCCCGGACGCTTCCCCTGCTTTCTACACGGCCAATGATGCCACGATGGCAGACCTCGATGGCGATGGACAGATGGAGATTGTTCTTAAATGGGACCCCTCGAACTCCAAGGACAATAGTCATAGCGGTATCACCTCGCCCACGATCCTTGAAGCTCTCCGCCTCGATGGTACTTCCATGTGGCGTGTGAACCTTGGTCGTAACGTCCGTAGCGGCGCTCACTACACGCCGTTTATCGTGGCTGACCTCAATGGCGATGGCTGTGCCGAACTCCTTGTGCGCACAAGTGATGGTACCATCGATGGCACGGGCGCTATTCTCGGCGACCCCGAGGCAGACCATGTGCGCCATCCCGACACACAGGCTTATCAGGCCAACAACAATCCTGGTGAGCAGTTCCGAGGTCCCGGCTGGCCGAACAATATGGACCGTAAGGCCGCGCGTGGCGGCTTCATCTATAAAGGTCCCGAATGGGTGACTTGTTTCGAGGGTAAGACAGGACGTGCCGTCAGCACTGTTGATTACATCCCTGAGCGCGGGGAACTGCGCAGCTGGGGCGACAACTATGCCAATCGCTCCGACCGCTTCCTCGCCGCTTGCGGCTATCTCGACGGTGAGCACCTGAGTGCTATCTTCTGCCGCGGCTACTACACACGGACAGGCATTACCGCTTACGACTTCGACGGCAAGGACTTGAAAGTCCGTTGGGCTTTCGATACCAAGGCACCCGAATGGCGCAGCTATGCCGGGCAGGGCAACCACAACCTGCGCGTCGGCGATGTCGATGGTGATGGTTGCGATGAGATCACCTATGGTTCCATGGCTCTTGATCATGACGGTACAGGCCTTTACAATACAGGTTTCGGACACGGCGACGCGATGCATCTGACGGCGTTTAGCCCTAACAGCGATGCCCTCCAAATCTGGGACTGTCACGAGAACAAACGCGACGGCAGCGACTTCCGCGATGCCCGTACGGGCAAGGTTCTCTTCCAGATTCTCTCGAACAAAGATGTGGGCCGCTGTATGGCTGCTGATATTGACCCGAATAACCCGGGCTTGGAGATGTGGTCGTCAGCCTCTGGTGGCATCTGTAATATCCGTGGCGAAGTCATTGACAGTATGGCTCGTATCCCCATTAACTTTGGTATATGGTGGGATGGAGACCTGCTGAGAGAACTGCTGGATCATGAGAGAGTGAGCAAGTATAGAACGGACTCTCCCCCCGCCCTCCCTGTTAAGGAGGGAGCAGAGTCTGTACCTTTCGACTTTACTGGCTCTTCTTCTGTCGTGGAGTTGGTGAAGTTCTCTGACTGCGCTTTCAACAACGGCACGAAGTCTAACCCAGCCCTCTGTGCGGATGTCCTCGGCGATTGGCGTGAGGAGGTGCTGGCGCGCACGGCCGACAACTGTCACCTTCGCCTTTATATCACGCCCATCCCTACGAAGTACCGCTTCCACACGTTCCTTGCAGAGCCCGTCTATCGTCACAGCCTCGTGATGCAGAACGTGGGTTACAACCAGCCCACCAATGTCGGCTTCTACCTCGGCGCTGAACTCGAAGGTAGCGGTCGCCAGTTCCGTGGTTGGCAGTTTACTCCTGCTGAATGAATACGAATATTGAACAATGAAAAATAATTTAGAATTATGAAAAAAACAGGATCATTCTTATTCTTCCTTTCTTCATTCTTCATACTTATTTTATCGTCAGCAATGGCACAGACCAAACGCGTGCTGTCTCCCGACGGGCTCACTTATTTGGATGTGAAACTGGTTGACGGGCGCCTCAGCTATTCTGCTGGCTATCGTACTGTTGTGCAAGCCAAGAAGAAAGGGGCGAAGGCTGACACTCTTGATGTGCCGATACTTTTGGATTCACCTCTGGGTGTCTATACCAATGTCGCCGACTTCTCGAAGAACCTCACGTTCATTCAGGACAGCCAGTCCGATAAGCCTGTTCGCCAGACCTATCGCCTGCGTCAGGGCAAGCAGAGCGAGATCACCACGGAGAACATCGATTATAACCTCCTGCTCACTACCCCCGAAGCTAAAAAGAGCGGCGTTCAGATGGCCGTTCATTTCCGCGTCTTCAACAACAATATTGCCTACTGCTACAGCTTTATCCAGACTGGTGAGATCTCAGCGATCGTGGTCACGGGCGAGGCTACGGGCTTCCGCCTCCCCATCGATGCCACGGCTTTTATCTGCCCACAGAGCGACCCGATGATTGGTTGGAAACGTACAAAACCCTCTTATGAGGAATACTATATCTGGGATGAGCCTATCACTACCCGTAGTCAGTACGGCCACGGGTGGACGTTCCCGTGCCTGTTCCATGAAGGTGACAAGGGCTGGCTCCTTATCTCTGAAACCGGCGTCAGCAGCAACTATTGCGGCAGCCACCTCTCTGATGCCACTCCTGACGGTCTCTTTACTATCGCCTTCCCCATGGAGGGCGAGAACAACGGCTTCGGCAGCACAGGGGCACAGCTGGGACTTGCTGACAGTCGCATCTCTCCCCACAGCGCTGAGGCGGGCGTAACCCCTTGGCGCACTCTCACCTTCGGCCCTTCGCTGAAGCCTATTGTGGAGACCACCATCCCTTGGGATGTTGTGGAACCGCTCTATGAACCTAGCATCGACTATCAAGGCTCGCGCAATACATGGTCTTGGATTATCTGGCAAGACGCCAGCATCAACTACGACGACCAAGTGAAATTTATCGACCTCGCCGCCGACCTCGGTTGGGAGGGCTGTTTGATTGATGGCGGCTGGTATCAGAACATCGGACGCGAGGGCATGGAAAAGCTCTTTACCTACTGCCGCGAGAATGGCGTGCGTCCCTGGGTGTGGTACAACAGCAACGGTGGTTGGAACGATGCTCCCCAGTGCGCCCGCCAGTGTATGCATAATCCCATTGTACGCAAACAGGAGATGAAATGGTTGCGCGACGGCGGTGTGGCAGGCATCAAGGTCGATTTCTTTGCTGGTGACAAGCAAGAGACGATGCGCCTCTACGAAGCTATTCTCTCCGACGCCAACGACTATGGCATACAAGTCATCTTCCACGGTTGCACTCTTCCGCGTGGTTGGGAGCGGATGTATCCTAACTACTGTGGCTCTGAAGCAGTTCTTGCTTCCGAGAATCTTGTCTTTGGGCAACCCTTCTGCGACATGGAAGCCCGTCACGCCTGCCTGCATCCTTTTGTTCGCAATGCTGTGGGCTCCATGGAATATGGCGGCACGGTTCTTCAGAAACGATTGAATCGAGGCAACAATGGTGGTAGCATGCGTCGCACCTCCGATGTCTTCGAACTTTCCACTGCCGTCGCCTTCCAGTGCAGCGGCCAGAACTTCGCTCTCACGCCGCGCGACCTCACCGAGCAGCCGCTGTTTGAGATCGATTTCATGAAGCAGGTTCCCACCACTTGGGACGAGACTCGTTTCCTCGATGGCTATCCCGGCAAGTATGTCGTCATGGGCCGCCGCCACGCCGACCGCTGGTATCTTGTCGCCATGAATGCAGAGTCCGAGGCTAAGACCATTACATTGGACCTCCCCTCTTACAATTTTCAGTCTTCAACTTTCAACCATCTCCTTTCCGACGGCCCTGACGGCAAGACACCACAAGTAGCACCCTTGAAGGCAGATAAGAAAGGCCGCATTGTGTTGACTCTTCAGCCTCAGTGCGCTGCTATTCTATTCTGAAAGGTCAAAAAACAACAAAAATGCGGCTTCTCCATCAATAATTCCTTTATTGTTACACAATAATTTAGAAAAATGTTGTACACGCTCGACGGCCGCCGTCTTAGCGGACAGCCCACCCAGCGTGGTATATATATTAAAAATGGTAAGAAAGTAATTGTAAAATAATAAGGTTAGAAGATATGAAAAAGACTTATCAGAAACCAGATACCATGGTCGTGTGCGTTCAAACGCACATCTGCTCTGCAATAGTGTGGAATCAGTGGAGAGCAATGCCGTCAACTACGGTGGCCGCAAAAGCGGCGGTGAAGCCCGTGTGAAGGAACAGACCGACTACAATGTATGGGACGAAAACTGGAGTAAGTAATCTCCAGGGATATCATCAGCAAAAGAGGCTATGTCAATTGACACAGCCTCTTTTCTTTTTCTTACAGGGAAGATGTTTTTATTCAGTCTTGCCCTAGCCTTTCTTCTTGGGCGCTGAAGCGCGGGAAGCACCTGTGTTGAGCGCTTCCATTACCTTGGCCTCCAGTTCATCACAGAGGTCGGGGTTGTCCTGTAGTACCTTCTTGACAGCATCACGGCCTTGCGCCAGCTTGGAATCCTCGTAGCTGAACCATGAACCAGACTTCTTGATGATGTCGAAGTCAACAGCCAAATCCAGAATCTCACCGGCACGGCTGATGCCCTCGCCGAAGCTGATTTCAAACTCAGCCTTGCGGAAGGGAGGAGCTACCTTATTCTTCACCACTTTCACACGTACGAGATTACCGATGATCTCTTCACCGTCCTTGATGCTGGAGGCTTTGCGGATGTCGAGTCGCACGCTGGAGTAGAACTTCAAGGCATTACCGCCAGTCGTGGTTTCGGGGCTACCGAACATCACGCCGATTTTCTCGCGCAGCTGGTTGATGAAGATGCAGCAGGTCTTGGTCTTGGAGATGGTGGCTGTGAGCTTGCGCAGAGCCTGACTCATAAGACGCGCCTGCAGGCCTACTTTGTTGTCACCCATATCGCCGTCGATTTCGGCTTTCGGGGTCAGGGCTGCCACCGAGTCGATAACCACGAGGTCCACGGCTGCGGAGCTGATGAGCTGGTCGGCGATAGCCAGTGCCTGTTCGCCGTTGTCGGGCTGTGAGATCCACAGCTCTTGGAGATTCACGCCGAGTTTCTGGGCGTAGGTGGGGTCGAAGGCGTGTTCTGCGTCGATGAAGGCTGCGATGCCGCCAGCCTTCTGTGCCTCGGCGATGGCGTGGATGGTGAGGGTTGTCTTACCGGAGGACTCGGGACCATAGATCTCGATGATGCGTCCGCGCGGGTAGCCACCAACGCCCAGAGCATAGTTCAGGCCGATGCTGCCGGTGGGGATGACATCCACCTTCTCAATGGCTTCGCCTCCCATGCGCATAATCGCCCCTTTGCCAAAATCCTTTTCGATCTTGGCCGTAGCCATCTGCAACGCTTGCAGGCGGGCCGCCCGCTCGTCAGCAGACTTCAATTCTTCTTTTTTTGCCATTAGGGTCTTTCTTTTAAAATGTTATGATGTTTTTATGAGTAACGGGGGATGGTCTTACAATTCC
>Ga0310786_10009015_pt1 | contig 12724 bp, 6 predicted proteins | sample AusTroGonzalo_MG_FD_203881 | JGI IMG/M metagenome (GOLD analysis project Ga0310786, IMG submission 203881) | Bovine rumen microbial communities from tropical cattle in Woodstock, Queensland, Australia - Gonzalo_03 (v2) (version 2) | ecosystem: Host-associated > Mammals > Digestive system >...
AGGAACGTATCCAGCTCGGACAGGACGTCGCTGCCCTCCTTACAGGCTCGGACTATCTGTTCTTTGTGACCTACAAGGGACTGAAGGTCAAAGACGTCGACTCGTTCAAAAAACAACTGGCGCCGCTCGGCGCGGAGTGCCACGTGCTGAAGAACCGCTTCATCAACAAGATGGCGGAACTCAACGGCCTGACCGCTCTCGCCGAATTCAAACTCACCGGTGATACCGCTATGATCTCCGGAAAAGGCGATGCCGGCCCCGTTGCGAAGGCAATCAAGGCCTTCTCCACTGAAACCAAAGGTGTTCTCTCCGCCAAGGGCGGCTATTTCGACGGCGAAATCCTGGATGCCCAGCAGGTCGTCGCGATCGCCGATCTCCCCGGCAAGGACGCGCTCCGTGCTCAGCTGCTTGGTCTCCTCGTGGCTGTCCCGACCGGCCTTGTCCGCGTGCTGAACGCCAAGGCTTCCAGCATCGTCAACGTTATCAACGCTTACAAAAACAAACTCGAAGAAAACTCTTAATTCAACTCATATGGAGGTCATACAATGACTGAACAGGCTAACGTGGAAGTGTCGCAGGAAATGGAACAGTTCATCTCCTACGTTGAAAAACTCTCCGTCCTCGAGCTCTCCAAGCTCGTCAAAGCTCTCGAAGACCGTCTCGGCGTCTCCGCCGCTGCTCCGGTCGCCGTCGCCGCTGCGGCTCCCGCCGCTGCTGCTGCCGCCCCCGCGGAAGAAAAGACTGAATTCGACGTCATCCTCTCCGACGTCGGCGCGAACAAGATCGCCGTTATCAAGGTCGTCCGCGAGATCGCGGGTCTCGGCCTCAAGGAAGCGAAAGAACTCGTCGAGTCCGCTCCCAAGGCTGTCAAGGAAGGCGCCTCCAAGGAAGAAGCCGACAAGATCAAAGAGCAGCTCACTGCCGCCGGCGCCAAAGTCGAAGTCAAGTAATGACTTCACTTTGATTGAAGTACGTTTGTTGACGGTGGGATTCCTTCACGGGAATCCCCCGTCCTTTCCTCGTTTAAATCCGCGTAGGGCGATGCGGATTTCACAGCAGACGCTTCTGCCGTGATTGTCTTCAGCCTTCTCAACTAAGAACAGGGTGGAATATGCCTGACCGACTGAACTTTGGAAAACTGGAAGAAGTGCTTGAAATTCCGGACCTCATCGGAATTCAACTTGACTCGTATGCTTCTTTCCTGCAGCTGGACACGCCTCCCGAAAAACGCCTGAAGCAGGGCCTTCAGGAGATTTTCATGGACGTGTTTCCGGTTATTAGCTTCGACAAAAACATCACCCTCGAATTCCTCTCCTACAACATCGGCACCCCCAAAAAAGAGATCGTTGACTGCATCAAGGACGGCGACTCCTATACCGCCTCCCTGCATGTCGACTTCAAATTGACCAACAAAGACACGGTCACCACGGAAACCGTTTACCTCGGCGAAATCCCCATGATGACCTCCCGCGGCTCGTTCATCATCAACGGCGCCGAACGTGTCATCATCAGCCAGCTCCACCGTTCCCCGGGCATCTGCTTCGAGAAACGCCATCACTCCACTGGCAGATTCCTTTATTCCTACCGCATCATCCCCGACCGTGGTTCCTGGCTTGAAGTCCAGTTCGATATCAACGGTCAGATCTTCATTTTCCTGGATCGGCGTCGCAAACGCCGCAAATTCCTCATCACCACTTTCCTTCGCGCCCTCGGGTTCAGCTCCAACGACGATATCGTCCGCGTCATGTACGACGTGAAGAAGATGACGCCTGCTCAGCTCATCAAGGCCGAAAACGTTTCCGATTATTATACCTATGAGCCTATCCTCGACGAAAACAAGCGCGTCGTCGTGGAGCCGTTCATTTCCATGACCGAGAGCCATGCCAAGTCCATGGCAGCCGCCGGCATCAAGTCCGCCAACTTCGCCGTCGTCCCCAACAAGGAATCCTACATCATCAACTGCCTGGCGCGCGATCCGGCCAAGAATACCGATGACGCCCTCAAAGAAATCTACAAGCGCATGCGCCAGGGCGATCCTTCTCCGAGCACCGATACGGCCAGAGCTCTCCTCCAGCACCTCTTCTTCGACAACGAACGCTATGACCTCGGACTCGTCGGCCGCTACAAGATCAACGAGCATCTCAAGCTCGACATCGACGAGAACTGCCGCATCCTGACCAAGGAAGACATCATCGAGGCAACCAAGCGCCTTATGTTCCTTTACAGCCATAACGGCGATACCGACGATATCGACCACCTCGGCGCACGTCGCGTCCGCCCCGTGGGCGAACTCCTCCAGAACCAGTGCCGCGTCGGTCTCCTCCGCACGAAGCGCATCGTGAAGGAGCACATGACGATGGTTGCGCCCGGCGACACTCCGCTCAAGCTCATCAACCAGAAGATCTTCATCAGTGCCGTCCGCGATTTCTTCTCCCGCAACCAGCTGTCCCAGTTCATGGACCAGACCAATCCTCTGTCCGAACTGACCAACAAGCGCCGCCTTTCCGCGCTCGGTCCCGGCGGCCTTTCCCGCGAACGCGCAGGATTCGAAGTCCGCGATATTCACACCAGCCATTATGGACGCATCTGCCCGATCGAGACTCCTGAAGGTCCGAACATCGGTCTGATCTCCTCCATGTCCCTCTATTCCCGCATCAATCATTTCGGGTTCCTTGAGACTCCGTACCGCCGCGTCCGCGACGGCGTGGTCACGAACGAGATCGAATATATGACCGCGGACAAGGAAGAGGAACATGTCATCGCGCAGGCCAACGCCCCGCTCACTCCGGAACATACGTTCGTCAACCCGACCGTCATGGCTCGTTACAAAGGCGAATCCGCCGAGCATGCACGCGAGGAAGTCGACTTCATGGACGTTTCCCCGAAGCAGCTCGTGTCCGGCGCCGCAGGCCTTATCCCGTTCCTGGAACACGACGACGCAAACCGCGCCCTGATGGGATCGAACATGCAGCGCCAGGCCGTTCCGCTCATGACGACGGAATCCCCGTACGTCGGGACCGGCCTTGAGCACAAGATCGCCGTCGATTCCCGCGCGGTCCTCAGCTCCGACCGCGACGGTATCGTCGCCGAAGTCTCTGCCGACCACATCGTGATCACCAGCGACGGCAAAGTCATTGGCGAGACCGCAGACAAGAATCCTACTACCTACAACCTGATCAAATTCCTCCGCAGCAACGCCGGTACCTGCATCAACCAGGTGCCGATCGTGAGGTCCGGCATGACGGTTCGCAAGGGCGACCCGATCGCCGACGGCGCCGCCACGCAGGGCGCTGAACTTGCCCTCGGCAAGAACGTCCGCGCAGCTTATATGCCGTGGTGCGGATACAACTTCGAAGATGCCATCGTGCTCAGCGAACGCCTCGTGAAGGAAGATGTCTACACAAGCCTCCACATCGACGAATTCGAAATCGAAAGCCGCGAGACCAAGCTCGGCAACGAAGAGATCACCTGCGACCTGCCGAACGTCGGCGAGGAAGCGCTCCGCAACCTCAACATGAACGGCATCGTTCGCCTCGGCACCGAGGTCAAGCCCGGTGACATCCTTGTCGGCAAGATCACCCCGAAGTCCGAAACCGAACTTGCGCCGGAAGAACGTCTTCTCCGCGCCATCTTCGGCGAAAAGGCAGCAGACGTCAAGGATTCCAGCCTTACGGTTCCCAGCGGCAAGGGCGGCGTCGTCATGGACATCCGCATCGAATACGCCAAGGAATCCGGCCAGCAGGCCATGACCAAGACGGAACAGAAACGCGCCATCAAGCGCGCCAAGGACACCTACCGCGAGCAGTTCGGCGCCGAGATCGACTCCCTGCTCGACCGTCTTTCCGCCATGCTCCTCGGCCAGAAACTTCCGAAGCCGATCTACACGCGCAACGAGGACGGCGAGGAAGTCGTCCTGGTCACTTCCAACCGCAAGGTCACCCGTCCCTCCATCGCCAAGCTCGCGAACGCTTACAACAACTGGAGCATGGACGATTGCGAGATCCGCGACCAGCTCAAGGAAGTCTTTGCCGAGTACATTCCGCGTTTCAACATTATCGAACAAACCCGCGCCGATGCCCTGAGCGCCGCCAGCGACAACAACTCCGAAGAACGCGGCCCGATCAAGCGCGTCAAAGTCTACGTCGCCTCCAAGCGCAAGATTCAGGTCGGCGACAAGATGGCCGGCCGCCACGGCAACAAGGGTATTGTCTCCCGTATCGTCCCGATCGAGGATATGCCGTTCACCAAGGACGGACGTCCCGTCGATATCGTCCTGAATCCCCTCGGCGTGCCTTCCCGCATGAACATCGGACAGGTCCTGGAAGCCCACTTGGGCTGGGCCGTCAGCATGCTCGGCGTCAAGGTTGCCACCCCCGTTTTCGACGGTATCTCCGAGGACAAAATCATCGACATGATGCGCGAAGCCAACGCCAAGGTCGAACAGGAGACCGGCGAGAACTTCCACTGGGGCTTCAAGACCGTCAATGGAGAGGAAGTCTTCGACGGCAAGACCGATCTTTTCGATGGCCGTACCGGAAACCGTTTCGACCAGCGCGTCATGGTCGGCGTCGTCTACATGCTCAAGCTCGACCACCTGGTCGCCAACAAGATTCACGCACGTTCCATCGGCCCCTACTCGCTTGTTACACAGCAGCCGCTCGGCGGCAAGGCGCAGCACGGCGGCCAGAGATTCGGCGAAATGGAAGTGTGGGCGCTCGAAGCATACGGCGCCGCGCATACCCTGCAGGAAATGCTCACGGTGAAGAGCGACGACGTGACCGGCCGCACCCGCATCTACGAGTCGATCGTCCGTGGCCAGGGCATCCTGGAACCGGGCCGTCCCGAATCCTTCAACGTCCTGCTCAAGGAACTCCAGTCGCTGGGCCTTGACGTCCGGACGGTGAAACGTTCCGAAAATCCGAGTAAATAACCGAAGGGGGAAGAGATATCATGATTGACAGTTCCTACAACCGGGACACGCGCGAACCCTATCAGCCGCTCAGCCAGTTCGAGGCGGTCGTGATCAAGGTTGCGTCTCCTGAAGTCATCCGCTCCTGGAGTCATGGCGAGGTCAAGAATCCCGAAACGATCAACTACCGCAGTTTCAAGCCCGAAAAAGGCGGCCTGTTCTGCGAGAAGATCTTTGGTCCGCAGCGCGACTGGGAATGCAATTGCGGCAAATACAAGCGCGTCAAGAATAAAGGCATCATCTGCGAACGCTGCGGCGTCGAAGTCTGCCATTCCAAGGTCCGCCGTGAACGCATGGGACATATCGAACTCGCGGTCCCCGTCTCCCATATCTGGTTCTTCAAGTGCATGCCAAGCCGCATCGGCCTCATGCTCGAAAAGACCGCCCGCGAACTCGAACGCATCATCTACTACGAAGTCTGGGTCGTGACCGATCCCGGCGATACCCCGCTTACCCTCGGTGAAACGCTCGACGGCATGCAGTACAACCAGGCCCGTTCCGAGTACGGCGACGGTTTCCGCGCCGAAATGGGCGCGCCCGCCGTGCGTGCCCTCCTGGAGCAGATCGAGCTCGAACCCCTGCGCGCCAAACTCGAAGTGGACTTCGCGTCCACCCACAACAAGGCCACGCGCAAGAAACTTTCCAAGCGTCTCCGTCTCGTCGAAGGCTTCATCAAGAGCGATTCCCGTCCCGAGTGGATGATCCTCGAGGTCCTTCCCGTCATCCCGCCCGATCTGCGCCCGCTCGTTCCCCTCGAAGGCGGCCGTTTCGCCACCTCCGACCTCAATGATCTTTACCGCCGCGTGATCAACCGCAACAGCCGCCTGAAAGGCATGCTCCAGACCCATACGCCGGAAGTCATCATCCGCAACGAAAAGCGCATGCTCCAGGAAGCTGTCGACGCCCTGCTCGACAACGGTCGCCACGGCCGTGCCGTCACCGGCGCCGGAAGCCGTCCTCTGAAGAGCCTCAGCTGCATGCTCAAGGGCAAACAGGGCCGTTTCCGCCTGAACCTGCTCGGCAAGCGCGTCGACTACTCCGGCCGTTCCGTGATCGTCGTCGGTCCCGAACTCAAGCTCATGCAGTGCGGTCTTCCCAAGAAGATGGCCCTCACGCTCTTTGAGCCCTTCATCATCCGCTACCTCAAGGAACGCGGCCTCGCGCACACCGTCCGTTCGGCCAAGAAGATGATCGAACGCGGCGCGCCTGCCGTGTGGGATATCCTAGAGGAGGTCACGAAGGGCCACCCGGTGATGCTCAACCGCGCACCGACCCTGCACAGACTTTCCATCCAGGCTTTCGATCCGATCCTGATCGAAGGTTCCGCCATTCGTCTGCACCCGCTCGTCTGCACCGGTTACAACGCCGACTTCGACGGCGACCAGATGGCCGTTCACGTGCCGCTGTCCGCCGCCGCGCAGCTCGAGTGCAAGCTCCTGATGCTTTCCACGAACAACATCTTCTCGCCCGCCAGCGGCAAGCCGATCACGACTCCGACGCAGGACATCACGCTCGGCGTGTATTACTTGACGCGTCCCCCGATGACCCCGCCCGGCAGCGCGCGTCTCTTCCGCGACATCCACGAAGTTCTGTTTGCGCTCGACACCGAGCACATCAAGATCCACGACGCGGTGAAGATCCCGAACCCCGACTACGGTGTGGAAACGCCCCGCGGCGACAAGGATTCCAAGTTCATCATCACGACGCCCGGCCGCTGCATTTTCAACGGTATCTGGGACAAGTCGCTCGGCTTCTACAATTCCCAGGCCACGAAGAAGGAGATCGGCAAGCTGATCGCGGAGGCCTATGAGCACGTCGGTCACGACAGGGCCATCATCCTGCTCGACAAGCTCAAAAACCTCGGCTACGAATACGCTACCGTCGCCGGCTTCTCCATTTCCGTCGCCGACGTGCCCTTCCCGGAAAGCAAGGCTTCCCTCATCAAGACTGCCCGCGCCGAGATCGACAAGATCCAGGCCGAGTTCGAACAGGGCGCCCGTACCGAAGGCGAAAAGCATGACCGCATCGTCGAAGTCTGGACCAAGGTCACGAACGACGTCGCGAAAGACCTCTTCGATGCCTGCGAAAAGGAAAACAAGGTCCGCATCAATCCGGTTTACGCCATGCTCGATTCCGGAGCCCGAGGCAGCAAGGACCAGATCCGTCAGCTCGCCGGCATGCGCGGCCTCATGGCCAAGCCGAACGGCGAAATCATTGAGCGCCCCATCCTCTCCAACTTCCGCGAGGGGCTCTCGGTGCTCGAATACTTCATCTCCACGCACGGCGCACGCAAAGGTCTCGCCGACACCGCTCTGAAGACCGCCGACTCCGGCTACATGACCCGTAAGCTCGTCGACGTTGCCCAGGACATCATCTGCCGTTGCGAAGACTGCGGCACCATGAAGGGCATCTGGATCAGCGCGATCAAGGGCGACGACGATAAGCCGCTCCTCTCCCTTGCCGACCGCCTGGTCGGACGCTACAGCGCCCAGGATATCCGCGACGCCACCAACGACGGCCAGCTGATCATCGCCGCCGGCGAAGCGTTCACGCCTGAAATCGCCAAGCGCATCGAGGCGCGCGGCATCCAGCGCGTCCTGATCCGTTCCGTGCTGACCTGCGACGTGGAGCACGGCGTCTGCGTGAAGTGCTACGGCAAGAACCTCGCCACCGACCGTGACGCCGAAATCGGCGATGCCCTCGGCATCATCGCGGCGCAGTCCATCGGCGAACCCGGTACGCAGCTTACCATGCGTACCTTCCACATCGGCGGTGTCGCTTCCGCCACGTCCAAGCAGTCCGACATCAAGACCCGCAAGTCCGGCAAGGTCTACTTCGAGAATATCCGCACCGTCACCAACAACAAGGGCGAAATGCTCGTCATCAATAAGAACGGCTTCATCGTCGTTTTCGACGAGGACCTTGTCAGGGAAGCGGAACAGAGCGCACGCGAACGCGCCAAGCAGGAAGCCGCCATCATCGGTACCTTCTACAACGCCGATTACGACTACTGGTCCGACGCCATGAAGGAAACCCCGGTCGACCGCTACCCGGTCGAAATCGGAGCAACGCTCTTCTGCCACGACGGTGATACCGTTGCGGCCGATCAGCAGCTCGCCGTGTGGGATCCCTCCAACATGCCCATCATCGCCGAAGAGGGCGGTATCGTCGATATCCCCGACCTGATCGACGGCGTGACCTACAAGCGCGACCAGCGCCGCGGCAGCAGCACGGAACAGCTCACCGTGCTGGAGCACAACGACGACCTCAACCCGCGCATCGTCATCAAGAATCCGGAAACGCTCGAGGACATCGGCGATTATCCGCTGGCTGCCGGCACTCTGCTCATGGTCAAGAAAGGACAGCGTGTCACCCCGGGTACCACGCTCGCCCGTATCCCGCACCAGCAGCAGAAAAACAAAGACATCACCGGCGGTCTTCCCCGCGTCGCCGAGCTGTTCGAAGCCCGCACGCCGAAGGACATCGCCGAAATCGCACAGATCGACGGCTATGTCGATATTTCCAAGTTCAAAGGCAAGAAGGGCCGCGTCCTTTACGTCAAGAACCCCGATACCGACGTCATCACCGAGCATCAGATCCCCAACAACAAGCACCTCATCGTCAGCAACGGCGAATATGTCAAGAAGGGACAGAAGCTCACCACCGGCGCCGTCATCCCGCAGACCCTGCTCTCCATCTGCGGTCCTCAGGAGCTCCAGCGCTACCTCGTGAACGAAGTTCAGACCGTGTACCGCTCCCAGGGCGTCGAAATCAACGACAAGCATATCGAGATCATCATCCGCCAGATGATGCAGAAAGTCCGTATCCTCGACAAACGCCATGATGATCCCCGTTCCACCGGCCAGGGCGATACCCGCTTCCTCGCGGGCGAACTGGTCGACCGGTACGAATTCGAGCGCGAAAACAAGCGCGTCCGCGCCGCCGGCGGCAGACCCGCCGAAGCAGAACCCGTTCTGCTCGGTATCACCAAGGCCTCCCTCGAAACGGACAGCTTCATCTCCGCCGCGTCCTTCCAGGATACCACGCGCATCCTGACCGACGCAGCCACGCTTGGCCGTGAAGACGTGCTCCGCGGCTTCAAGGAAAACGTGATCACCGGACATCTGATTCCCGCGGGAACCGGAGCCGCCGACATTCAGAACATCAAAGTCAAGCTCCTGGGCGAAGAGTTGCCGCCCGAGATCTCGACACTTGATGAGCCGAAGGACGACGAATCCGTTTCCGATCAGCTCGATATCTCCAGCATCGACTTCGGCGACGACGACGAATACCAGCCTACCGACGAGGAACGGGCCGAGTTCGGCGATTTCGACGACGAAGACAGCCTGGATTTCCCGCCAGAAGACATCATTCTTGACAGTTCGGAACTCTCCGAGGACGAGTTCAGCGACGAGTCCCTGACCGACGAGGATGATGGGGAATAACCCCGAAAAACGAGAAATAATCAAAAAAAATAACGAAAAAACTGGAAATTGATTTGATAATCTGCCGGAATGCAAGTATATTATATGCTTGAATTTTTGCAGATAATTCAACAACTAACCAGAATACAGGTGGAAACTAAACATGCCGACAATCAACCAGTTGGTCAGAGCCGGTCGTAGCCCGAAACCGTGCAAGAGCAAATCCAAAGCTCTTACCAAATGCCCGCAGAGACGTGGCGTTTGCCTCCAGGTTACGACGAGAACCCCGAAAAAGCCGAACTCCGCTATGCGTAAGATCGCCCGTGTCCGTTTGACCAACGGACTCGAAGTCACCGCCTACATCGGCGGCGAGGGCCACAACCTCCAGGAACACAGCGTCGTCCTCGTCAAGGGCGGCCGTGTCCGTGACCTCCCCGGCGTCCGCTACCACGTCGTGCGCGGCGCACTCGACAGCATGGGCGTCGACGGACGCCGCCAGGGCCGTTCCAAGTACGGCGTCAAGCGTGCCAAAGACGACAAGAAGAAATAATCCCAATAAGGTAACGCATACACCATGAGAAGACGCAGAACCACGAAACGGGAACTCATCCCCGACGTCAAGTACAACAGCGAACTTGTCGCCCGCCTCATCAACACCCTGATGAAATGCGGCAAGAAGTCCATTGCGCAGAAGATCGTCTACGGCGCGTTCGATTACATCAAGACCCAGAAGAAGGACATGGAGCCTCTCGAGGTCTTCATCCAGGCCGTCGAAAACGTCAAGCCCAAAGTCGAAGTCAAGTCCCGCCGCGTTGGCGGTGCCAACTACCAGGTGCCTATCGACGTTGCTCCAGAACGCCAGGTCGCTCTCGCCATCCGCTGGATCACCTCCTACTCTCAGGCCAAGAAGGGCAAACCCATGATGATCGCCCTCGCCACGGAGCTCCTCGACGCTTTCGACAACACCGGCTCCTCTGTCAAGAAGAAAGATGATACCCACAAGATGGCTCAGGCCAACAAGGCTTTCGCTCACTACCGCTGGTAATCATCCGATGCCCGTAAGTTTTACTTTATGACGACGACTACCCACACTCTCAATCAGGATTACCACGAGGCTCCGGGTCGCAAGACCCCCCTCGCAGCCACCCGTAATATCGGGATCATGGCCCATATCGACGCCGGCAAGACCACGCTTTCCGAGCGTATCCTCTACTATACCGGCAAAAGCCATAAGATGGGCGAGGTCCACGAAGGCGCGGCTACGATGGACTGGATGGTCCAGGAACAGGAACGCGGCATTACCATTACGTCCGCCGCCACCACCTGCTTCTGGCTCAAGCACCGCATCAACCTCATCGACACTCCCGGCCACGTCGACTTCACCGCAGAAGTGGAACGATCCCTGCGCGTGCTCGACGGCGCCGTTGCTGTCTTCTGTGCCGTCGGCGGCGTTCAGCCCCAGACGGAAACCGTGTGGCGTCAGGCCAAGAAATATCATGTGCCGATCCTTGCGTTCGTGAACAAGATGGACCGTACCGGTGCGGATTTCTACCGTGTCGTCGATGAAATGCGCAAGAAGCTCGGCGCGACCGTCGTGCCGATCTCTCTTCCCATCGGATCCGAAGCCAACTTCAGCGGCAACGTTCAGGTCATCGACCAGAAAGCCTACCGCTACGAAGGCGCCGACGGTGCCCAGGTCGTCGAATACGACATCCCAGAGGAGTATCAGGAGAAGGCCAAGGAAGCCTTCGATTATCTCATTGAGTGCCTCGCCGAAGTCGATGATGCCATCATGGAACTCTACCTCGACGGCAAGACCCCGGAAAAGGAACAGATCAAGGCTGCTCTCCGCACCGCCGTCGTCGCCGGAAAGCTCGTTCCCGCTCTCTGCGGCACCGCTTTCAAGGACAAAGGCGTCCAGTTGCTCCTCAATGCAGTTGTCGATTATCTGCCGTCCCCGGTCGACATCTGGGAAACCAAGGGTACCGATCCCGATACCGAAGCTCCCATTGCCCGTCACTGCGGCGACGACCAGCCGTTCTCCGCGCTCGTTTTCAAGATCATGAACGATCCCTATGTCGGCAAGCTCGCGTTCATCCGCATTTATTCCGGCATGGCGGAAAAGGGCGCAACCGTCATCAATCCCCGCACCCGCCGTCGCGAACGCCTCGGCCGTCTGCTCCAGATGCACGCCAATTCCCGTGAGGAACGCGACGTGATCTACTGCGGCGATATCGCCGCATGCGTCGGCCTCAAGAACTGCACTACCGGCGACACCATCTGCGACGAAGGCAACCAGATTGTCCTGGAATCCATGACGTTCCCGGATCCCGTGATCTCCATCGCCGTCGAGCCCAAGAGCTCCGCAGCCCGCGACAAACTCTTTGCCGCGCTCGCCGCGTTGTCCGATGAAGATCCCACCTTCACGATCAACAGCAACGCCGAAACCGGCCAGACCATCATTTCCGGCATGGGCGAACTCCACCTCGAGATCATCATGGACCGTCTGATCCGCGAATTCAAGGTGGAAGCCAACTCCGGTCAGCCCGAAGTCGCCTACCGCGAAGCCATTCTTGCTCCGGCTACTGCCGATTCCAAGTTCGTCCGCCAGACCGGCGGCCACGGCCAGTACGGTCACTGCGTGCTGAACGTCACCCCGATGGAACGAGGCCATGGCATCACGATCGAGAACAAGGTCGTCGGCGGCGCCATCCCGAAAGAATTCATCAAGCCGATCGAGCAGGGCATCCGTGAAGCCGCGTCCACCGGCGTGCTTGCAGGCTACCCGCTCACCGACTTCCACGTTGACATCGTGGATGGTTCCTACCACCCGGTCGACTCCTCGGAAATGGCGTTCAAGATCGCGGCCTCGATGGGCCTGAAGGACGCTGCCCGCAAGGGCGGTCTCTGCCTCCTTGAACCGATCATGAAGGTCGAGGTCACCACGCCGGAGGAAAACATGGGCGACATCATCGGCGACATCAGCTCCCGCCGCGGCGCCGTCATCCAGGTCGAAACCCGCGAAAGCACCGTCCAGATCATCGCCAATACCCCGCTTTCCGAGCTCTTCGGGTATGCTACGGCCATCCGCTCCCTGACGCGCGGCCGCGCCTCCTACACGATGGAGCCCAACCATTTTGAACGCGTACCAACTTTTATTCAAGATAAAATTGTGGAGAAATCTCAAAAATGAGTACCAAATCTGCTCCCCGTCAGGTCCAGAAGTTCCGCATTAAGCTTCAGGCCTACGAACACCGCATCCTCGACCAGTCGGTCGCGGAAATCCTCAACACCGCCCGCCGCACCGGATCCCGCGTTGCCGGTCCGATCC
>Ga0310786_10009016_pt1 | contig 12723 bp, 8 predicted proteins | sample AusTroGonzalo_MG_FD_203881 | JGI IMG/M metagenome (GOLD analysis project Ga0310786, IMG submission 203881) | Bovine rumen microbial communities from tropical cattle in Woodstock, Queensland, Australia - Gonzalo_03 (v2) (version 2) | ecosystem: Host-associated > Mammals > Digestive system >...
GGCCCCGTTGATGATCTTGGCCTCCCCGGCCACGCCCAGCGGGATGTCCGGCGGGAACATGAGGGAGTGGCCGCTGGAATAGATCGTGTCGCCGACGGCGTACTTGTACTGGAGCGGCACTTCCTGGAGGATGGCTCCATGGCTGGAAACCCCGTCCCAGACCAGCAGGCCCGTCGCCCCCTCGTCGCCGAAGCGGCCGCTGATGGGGGTGTCGAAATTCTGGAAGGAACGGGCGAAGGCATGGTGGGCGCTCACCGCGTCGATGATGCCCACGATCCCGCTCCGGGTGATGACCCCGGATTTCTCCTGGATTCCGTCCTCGAATCCTTTGTTCAGGATCATGTAGTTGTGCTGCTTGTTCCGGCTGATCTTGATGACTTCGGCCGGAATGTAGTCGAAGCCCCGGATCCGGCCCCGGCCCACGGCCAGGGAGTCCACATGGAGGGCGTGGGCGGCGGTCCGGTAGGATTCCAGCTCCTCGCGGAGCTCGAAGTTCTCCCGGGCGAGGTCCTCGTTGATGCGGCTCAGGCTGAAGTAGTTCGCGATGGCCTGGGTCCCGCCCCAGACCGCACCCATGAAGCCATGGGCCGTCCGGGCGATCCAGAGTTTCTGCAGCTGGGCGTTCCGGCTGAGCATTTGCAAGGCAGCAACCTCCATCAGGATGAAGATTGCCGCACTGATGAGCCGGGGCAGGAACGTCCTCTCTTGCCGCATGTTACCGCATCAGGAAGGAGTAGTTGTCCGTGTTCTTGAGGGCGATGCAGGTACCGCGGGCAACCGCGCGGAGCGGGTCTTCGGCCACGTGGAACGGGATGTTGACCTTTTCGGTGAGCCGCTTGTCCAGGCCGCGCAGGAGGGCGCCGCCGCCGCTGAGGAAGATGCCGTTCTCCACGATGTCGGAGTAGAGCTCCGGCGGAGTCTGCTCCAGGACCTGCTGGATGGAGGTTTCCAGGCGGGCGATGGACTTGTCCAGGCAGTGGGCGATCTCCTGGTAGGGGATCAGGGCCTCGACCGGGTGGCCGGTCATCAGGTTCGGACCGCGCACGAGGAAGGGTTCCGGTTCGGCGTCCAGTTCGGGAAGGACGGCGCCCACGGCGATCTTGATCTTTTCGGCCGTGGTTTCACCCACCCGGATGACGTGCTGCTGACGCAGGTAGTTCTGGATGTCGGCGGTGAAGACGTCACCCGCCACGCGGATGGAATCCTGCTGGACGATGCCGCCGAGGGAAATGACGGCGATTTCCGTGGTGCCGCCTCCGATGTCCACGACCATGTTGCCCTTCGGGGCTTCCACGTCCAGGCCGATACCGAGGGCCGCGGCCATGGGCTCGAAGATCAGGTACACGTCACGGCCGCCGGCGTGCTCGGAGGAGTCGCGGACGGCGCGGATTTCCACTTCGGTGGATCCGCAGGGGATACCCACCACGAGTTTCAGGTTGGGGGCGAACAGGCTGCGGTGCCGGGAGTTGACCTGGCGGATGAAACCGCGGATCATCATCTCGGCGGCGTTGAAGTCGGCGATCACACCGTCCCTGAGGGGGCGGACGGTCCGGATGCCCGGATTGGTCTTTTCGTGCATCAGCTTGGCCTTCTGTCCGAGGGCGATGCATTTGTTGGTCGTATTGTCGATGGCGACGATGGAGGGCTCGTCCAGGACGATCTGGTCGTTCTGGAAAATGACGGTATTGGCCGTCCCCAGGTCGATGGCGAGCTCTTGGTTCAGGAAGCGGAATGCCATATCGGATTCTTTAAGGGTTCGTTGTTGAATAAGTGGTCAAAATTACGAAAAAAAAACTATATTCGCGTAAAGTATTTTTCGGATGGAGCGAAAAAAATATGTCATCGTCACGGCCGGGGGTTCCGGCTCCCGGATGGGGGCCTCCGTGCCCAAGCAGTTCCTCCTCCTTCAGGGGCGGGCCGTCCTCCAGATGACCCTGGAACGTTTTTGCGAAGCATGTCCTGATATCCAGATACTTACGGTGCTTCCGGAAGCCCATCTCGCCGGGTGGCGGCGCTACTGTCGGGAGCGCAATTTCAACTGTCCCCAGCGCCTGGTTCCGGGTGGTTTCACCCGGTTCCATTCGGTGAAAAACGCCCTGGCTTTCGTCCCGGACGGGGCCCTTGTCGCGGTCCATGACGGCGTGCGTCCGCTCGTGAGCGCAGATCTGATCCGGAGGATGTTCGACCGCATGGAATCGGTCCGCGCCCTCATCCCGGTGGTCCCTTGCGTGGACACGCTGAAAGTCCTGGAGAAGGGCCCGGACGGGGAGCTGCGGACGGTGGACGAGACCGTGGACCGCTCCCGGATCTACGGGGCGCAGACCCCCCAGGTTTTCCGGTCCGAGGACCTCAAGGCCGCCTACGGGCAGGGATACGACCTCTCCTTCACCGACGACGCCTCCGTCGCCCTCCGATACGGGATTCCGCTCTCCTACATCGCAGGGGAGCGGAACAATATCAAACTGACCACGCCGGAGGATCTCTCCCTCGCCGAGGCTATTCTTCGCCTTTCTTCGTAAGGCCGGTGTAGGTGGTCGACTTGAAATCCTTCACCCAGACCTGGCGCTCGATGGGCTCGTCCAGGGAGATCATCGTGTCGGTGGACTGGATGTAGGGAATCTTCTGGATGGTGTTCAGCAGGACCTCCATCAGGTGGTCGTTGTCCAGGCAGTACACCTTCGCCAGGATGGCGTAGCGGCCGGTGACAAAGTGGCATTCCACGATCTCCGGAATCTTCTTCAGGTGGGAGATCACTTCCGGATAGCGGGTCGATTCCGAAAGGGAGATGCTGATGTAGGCGCAAACGTTCAGGCCAAGGGCCTGGGGCTTCACCAGCAGGCGGGATCCGGTGATGACCCCGTTCGTTTCCAACCGTTTGACTCTCTGGTGGATGGCCGCACCGGACACGCCGCATTCGCGGGCGATCTCGAGGAAGGGCATCCGGGCATTCTTGACAAGGAAGGCGAGGATTTTCTGGTCGATCTGGTCGATGTGATAAGTTGCCATGGGCGCGTAAGATTACTGTTTAAAACTAACCGCTACAAAAGTAAAAAAATTTTTTAACACTTTTTCATTTTGTGGCGGAAAATTTTACGATTTTCAAACGAAAAGGCACCCGCAGGTGCCTTTTCGTAACTCTTGAAACGCCTTCAGGAGGCCGATTCTTTTACTTTTTGTAATGCTTCCGACTTTTGGAAGTGGGCTCCGATGACTGGATAATCGCCTGACAATCAGCTTCTGTAAGCGATGAGGCATCGGTTCCTTTGGGGATGCGATAATTGTTTTCTCCCACTTTCAGGTACGGACCGTAACGGCCGTTGATGATCTGGATGTCCCCCCACTGGGCGATGACGGGGTTCGCCGCCGGTTCGGCCGGCGTTTCGGCGAGGAGCCCGATGCACCCTTCCAGGGTGATCTTGAGCGGGTCGGCACCCCGGGGGAGCTTCACGTTCCGGTCCCCGTATTTCAGGTAGGGACCGTAGCGGCCCTTGGTGGCGATGACCGGAATGCCGGCGTACTCGCCCACGGTCCGGGGCAGCTCGAACAGTTTCAGGGCCTCTTCCAGGGTCAGGGTCTCGATCAGCTGACCCTTCCCGAGGGAGGCGAACTGGCGGTTTTCACCCTCTCCTTTCTGGACATAGGCGCCGAACTTGCCGAAGGCGGCGGTCACTTTCTGGCCGTCGGGGGCGGTCCCCAGCTCCCGGCTCACATGGCTGTATTCCCGGTTGGACAGGACATCCACCACCTGCCGGTGGAAGGGTCCGTAGAACTCGGCGATGGTCTCGTTCCAGGCTTTCCCGCCTTCGGCGATCAGGTCGAAGTCCTTCTCCACATTGGCCGTGAAGTCATAGTCCATGATGGCGGCGAAGTGGTCGACCAGGTAGTCGGAGACGACGATGCCGATCTCCTGGGGGAGCAGTTTCCCGCGCTCGGCCCCGACGGTCTCGGTCCGGGCCTTTTCCCGGATGGTACTGCCGCTGAGGCTCAGGTCCGTGACCGGCATCTTTACGCCCTCCTTGTCGCCCTTGACCACATAGCCGCGGGCGGTCGTGAGGGTGCTGATGATGGTCGCGTAGGTGGACGGCCGGCCGATTTCCAGCTCTTCCAGCTTCTTGACGAGGGTGGCCTCGGAATAGCGGGGCGGGGCCGCCGTGAACTTGCACTGGGCGGTGATGCCCTGCTCTTCCATCCGGTCGCCCGTGTGGAGTTCCGGGAGGATGACTTCGCCCTGTTCGGGATCTTCGTCGTCCCGGCCTTCCAGGTAGATCTTCATGAAGCCGTCGAACAGCATCTCGGAGGCCTGGACGGCATATTTTTCGCTCCGGCGGTCGGAGGCGACGCGGAGGGAGGTGTTCATCACGCGGGACTCGCTCATCTGGGAGGCGACGGTCCGTTTCCAGATCAGGTCATAGAGTTTCTGTTCCTGCGCCGTCCCCTCGATGGCGGTATTCTCGATATAGGTGGGACGAATGGCCTCGTGCGCTTCCTGGGCGCCCTTGGCCTTGGTCCGGTACTGGCGGGGATGGACGTATTCTTCGCCGAAGTTTTCCTGGATGAACTTCTTGGCCGTCCCGAGGGCCAGGGACGAGAGGTTCGTCGAGTCGGTACGCATGTAGGTGATCAGACCGCGTTCGTAGAGGGCCTGCGCCACCCGCATCGTCGTCCCCACGGGGAAGTGGAGCTTGCGGGAAGCCTCCTGCTGGAGGGTGGACGTCGTGAACGGGGCGGCCGGGACGCGGGTCCCTTCCTTCTTCTCCAGGCTGTCGATATGGTAGGCGGCTCCGATGCTGTCTTCCAGGAACTTACGGGCTTCTTCCAGGGTAGGGAAGCGGGTGTCCAGGGTTGCCTTGACCTTGACCGGGGCCGGCGTCCCTTCCGGATGGAAGAGGGCTTCGACCCGGTAGAACGGTTCGCTCCGGAAGGCCATGATCTCCTTTTCGCGGTCCACCACCAGGCGCAGGGCGACGCTCTGCACGCGGCCGGCCGAGAGCTTCGGCTGGATCTTGCGCCACAGGACCGGGGACAGTTCAAAGCCCACGAGGCGGTCCAGCACGCGGCGCGCCTGCTGGGCGTCCACCAGGTTCCGGTCGATGTCCCGGGGATGGTCGATGGCTTCGAGGATCGCCGTCTTCGTAATTTCATGGAAAACGATCCGGCGGGTTCTCGCCGGGTCCAGCGCAAGGGTCTCGGACAGGTGCCAGGAAATGGCCTCCCCCTCGCGGTCTTCATCGGAAGCGAGCCAGACGGTCGGGGCCGCGGCCGAGAGTTTCCGCAGTTCCGCCACGACCTTTTTCTTGTCGGCCGGAACGACGTATTCGGGCTGGAACCCATGTTCCACGTCCACGCTCAGTTTCTTCTCCTGCAGGTCCCGGATGTGCCCGATGCTGGCTTTGACGAGATAGTCGCTGCCCAGGAACTTCTGGATGGTCTTCACCTTCCCGGGAGACTCGACGATCACTAAGTTTTTTCCCTCCATATTCTTCTGCTTTTACCTAATATTTTGCAAAGTAAGCGAGATTTCGGGCAATTTTCCAAATTTTCTGTTTACTTTTGTAAATTGGAAACTACGCAAGACCTATGGTCTTGTTACCTATAAAGAAATTTGAGCATGACAGAGAATACCCGAAAGAAGATCATCCGCTGGTTCTGGATCCTCCTGATCACGCCGATCGTGCTGGTCCTCGCCCTGCTCGGGGTCGTCTGGGCCTTCGCCGAGATTCCGACCATCGAGCAGCTGGAGAACCCGGACAGCAAGCTGGCAACCCAGGTGATCGCCGAGGAAGGGGAGATCCTCACTACCTACCATATCGAGAACCGCACCTTCGTAGGCTATGACGAACTTCCCCTTCACCTGGTGCAGGCGACCGTCGCCACCGAGGACGCTCGCTTCTACAGCCATTCCGGCATCGACATCCCCAGCCTGTTCCGCGTGCTGTTCAAGACCCTGCTGTCCCGCGATTCCAGCCAGGGCGGCGGCTCCACCATCACCCAGCAGCTCGCGAAGACCCTCTACCCCCGCAAGGAGCACGCCTCCAAGCTGGACATGATCTGGATCAAGCTCCGCGAGTGGATCACCGCAGTCAAGCTGGAGCGCAACTACACGAAGGAAGAGATCGTGGACATGTACCTGAACGCGGTCTTTTTCGGGTCCAATTCCTATGGCATCCAGTCGGCCTCCCAGCAGTTCTTCGGGAAGAACCCCATCGACCTGAAGGTGGAGGAGAGCGCCGTCCTGGTGGGCATGGTCAACAAGCCCACCCGTTACAATCCGGCCATCAATCCCGACAAGGCCCTGGAGCGCCGCAACCTGGTGCTGGGCCGCATGCAGGAGAAGGACTACCTGACCCGGGCCGAACTTGACTCCCTGCGGACCCTCCCCATCGAACTGCACGAGCGCACGGGGGACCGGACCACCGGTGTGGGGCCTTATTTCCGGGACATGCTGCGCCGGACCATGAGCGCCGAGCGCCCCCGCCGCAAGTCCTACGCCACCGTGGAGGACTTCCGGGCCGATTCCCTCCAATGGGCCGACGACCCCCTCTACGGCTGGCTGAACAAGAACCTCAAGAGCGACGGGACGCCGTATGACCTGGACCGGGATGGCCTCCGGATCTACACCACGATCAACTACAAGATGCAGCGCTATGCCGAGCAGGCCATCGCCGAGCATCTGGGGACGAACCTGCAGCAGGCCTTCTGGAAGGAGCTCCGCTACCGCAAGAATCCGCCCTTCGCCAACGATACCGACGCCAAGGTCGTGGATGTCGCCATGAACCAGGCGCGCCGTTGGAGCGACCGGAGCCGGATGATGAAGGCCTCGGGCTATACCGATGCGGAGATCGAGAAGAGCTTCTCGCAGAAGGTGCCCATGCGCCTGTTCACCTGGGAAGCGCCGGGCTACCGGGACACGGTGATGACCCCGGACGACTCCATCCGCTACTACAAGTCCTTCTTCCGGGCGGCCTTCATGGCCATCGAGCCGCACACGGGCCATATCCGTGCCTATGTGGGCGGTCCCGACTACAGGTATTTCAAGTATGACAACGTCCGGCAGGGTAAGCGTCAGGTGGGATCTACCGCCAAGCCCTTCCTGTACACCCTGGCGATGGAATCGGGCATGACTCCCTGCGACAAGGTGGTCAATTCCCCGCAGGTGCTTGTCGTGAACGGGGACCAGACCTGGAGCCCCCATGATCCGCATACGGACGGCTCGGTGGTGGATCTCCGCTGGGGTCTTGCCCAGAGCTCCAATTCCGTGGCGGCCTACCTGATGAAGCAGCTGGGGCCGGAGGCGATGGTGGCGATGATGCACAAGATGGGCATCAGCGGCCGGATCGACCCGGTCGTGTCCCTGTGCGTGGGATCGGCCGACTTGTCTGTCTATGAGATGGTTACGGCCTTCAATACCTTCCCTTCGGAGGGCGTCTATACCTATCCGCTCTTTGTCACCCGCATTGAGGACAGTGACGGCAACGTCCTGGGCCAGTTCTCCGACCGCCGCCATGAGGCCGTCACCCAGGACGCCGCCTATGCGATGATCCAGATGATGCGCGGGGTCGTGGACGGCGGTACGGGGTCCCGCCTGCGTTTCCGTTACGGCCTGACCGGCGCCATTGCCGGCAAGACCGGGACGACCAACGACAACTCCGACGGCTGGTTCATCGGCTATACCCCCACGATCACCGCCGGTGTCTGGGTGGGTGCCGAGGACCGCTACGTGCACTTTACCTCGACGGCGCTCGGCCAGGGCGCCAACATGGCCCTCCCGATCTGGGGCCTGTGGATGAAGAAGGTCATCGCCGACGGCACCCTGGGCATTTCCTCCAATGATGCTTTCCCGGCCGGGACGAACGTGTCCTTCTGCCACGGCTCCGAGGAAGGCGCTTCGGCCAAGTCCGACCTGGAAGACTTTTACTTTGAATAACTGATACTATGTCCCGATATAAATCCATCGCCGTCATCTACGGCAGTGATTCCTCCGAATGGGAGGTGGCTTGCCGCAGCGGCGAGTTTACCGCTTCCCGGATCGACGAGTTCCGGTATGACGTCTACGAGATCTTCGCCCGCTTCGGCGACTGGAAGCTCGTGGCGATGCGGAAGGCCAATTCCATGCGGACCCCCTTCCCGGAGGGCGCGCAGCCCCAGGTGGACAAGACCGACTTTTCCGTCCGTGTCCTGGGGGAAAAGGTGAAATTCGACTTCGTGTACATCATGCAGCACGGGGCACCGGGGGAGACCGGCCTCCTGCAGGGCTACTTCGAGATGCTGGGCATTCCGCATTCCTCCTGCAGCGCCTTCGTGACCACCGTGGCCTTTGACAAGTATTCCTGCAAAAGCTACCTGCGCGGGCTGGATTACGTGAAACTGGCTCCGGACGCGTTCATCCGCCTGGGCGAGGATGTGGACGCCTTTTCGGAAAAGGCGGTCCGGGAGCTGGGCCTGCCCCTGTTTGTCAAGCCTACCAACGGCGGCTCCAGTTTCGGCATTACCAAGGTCACCCGGGCGGAGGACCTCCCTTCGGCGATCAAGTATGCCTTCAAGGAAGGGGAGACCGTCCTGGTGGAAAAGGGGATCGTCTCCGAGCATGAACTCACCTGCGCCGTCTATTACGACGGGACGGGGGTGAAGGCCCTCCCCGTGATCGAAATCATCTCGCAGACCGGCTGGTTCGACTACGACGCCAAGTACAACGGCCTCAGCCAGGAAGTCTGCCCCGCCGAGATTCCCGATGCCCTGGCCCTCGAGGTGCAGGACATCTCCCGCCGCCTGTACCGGCACCTGGGCTGCAAGGGCCTGGTCCGGATGGACTACCTCGCGGCCGCGGACGGCATCTATTTCCTGGAAGTGAATATCATCCCGGGCATGACCAATGCCTCGCTGGTGCCCAAGATGGTCCGTGCCGCCGGGATTACCATCACCGATTTCCTTACCCAGATCATCGAAAACGCCTGACCGGTCATGCTCCTTTCGGAATTCCTCAAAGACGGCGTCGCCTCCCTGGAGAGCCTCTACCCGACCGCCGAGGCCAAGGCCATCGTGCTGCAGCTGTGCGGTGAGATCCTCGGAACGAAGAATTATACGCACATCATCGAGCCGCAGTACCAGATCGACAAGAAAAAGGTGCAGCCCCTGGCGGAGGCGATGGTCCGGCTGCAGGCCGGCGAGCCCATCCAGTATGTCGTGGGGAAGACCGAGTTCTGCGGCCATATTTTCAAGGTGGACGGGAACGTCCTGGTGCCGCGGCCGGAAACGGAACTGCTGGTTCGGGAGGCCATCAAGCTGGCGGCCCGGATCAAGCAGCGCCGCATCCCGTACGGCCGCACGGCGGAACCGGTGCGCATCCTGGACCTTTGCACCGGTTCGGGCAACATCGCCTGGACCGTCGCCCTGGCGGTTCCCGGCGCCCGCGTGGTGGGGGTGGACAACTCGGAAGGGGCCCTGGCCGTCGCCCGGAGCCAGAACTTCTCCGCCGAACTGAAGGCATCCGGTGCCCAGGCCCCGACCTTTGTCAATGCCGATGTCCTGGATCCGGAGCAGGAGTTCAACTTCGGGGAGTTCGACCTGATCCTCTCCAACCCGCCCTATGTGATGGAGTCGGAGCGCCACCTGATCCGCAAGAATGTCCTGGATTACGAGCCGGAGGCGGCCCTGTTCGTCCCGGACGAGGACCCGCTCAAGTTCTACCGGGCCATCGCCCGCTGGTCCGAGCGTTTCCTCGCCGCCGAGGGCAAGGGCCTGACGGAGATCAACGAGGTGCTGGGCAAGGAAACGGAGGCTGTCTTCAAGGACAGCGGGTTCGTCCAGACCGACATCGTCAAGGACTTCTACGACAAGAACCGGTTCATCTTCTATACGAAATAGCGCGTGCGTTCCCTCGAACTCCTCGCTCCCGCCCGTACGGCGGACATCGGCCTCGCCGCCATTGACTGCGGGGCCGATGCCGTCTATATTGCCGGCCCGGCCTTCGGTGCCCGGCAGGCAGCCGGGAATCCGGTGGAGGATATCCGTCGCCTGTGCACCTACGCGCACCGTTTCGGTGTCCGGATCTATGTGACTTTCAATACGCTGGTCTATGAGGAGGAGATTCCGCAGGCCCGGCGGCTGTTGCTGCAGCTGCAGGAAGCCGGGGTGGACGCCCTGATTGTCCAGGATCCGGCGGTGACGCGGCTTGCTCCGGAAGGGATGGTCCTTCACGCCTCTACCCAGTGCGCGATCCGGACTCCGGAAAAGGCCCGTCTGACCGAAAGCCTGGGCTACGGGCGGCTGGTGTTGGAACGGGAACTGTCCCTGGAGCAGATCCGCGCCATCCGGGAAGCGGTGGACGCGGAACTGGAAGTCTTTGTCCACGGCGCCCTCTGCGTGTGCTACAGCGGCCAGTGCTACCTGTCGGAGCACCTGGCGGGCCGCAGCGCCAACCGCGGCGCCTGCATCCAGGCCTGCCGGTCGCTCTATGACCTGGAGGACTCCCGGGGAAACGTCCTTTCGCGCAACAAGGCTTTCCTTTCGCTGAAGGACCTGAACTTGATTCACCGGCTGGAGGATCTGGCCGCGGCCGGGGCCGATTCGTTCAAGATTGAAGGCCGCCTGAAAAGCGTCTCCTATGTGCGGAACGCCGTCCGGGCCTATTCCGAGGCCCTGGATGCCCTCGTGCGCCGCTTCCCCGATCGTTACCGCCGCGCCTCCTTCGGCAGGGTCCGGGGTGGTTTCACCCCCGAGCTGAGGAAGACCTTCAACCGGGATTATACTGAACTCTACCTGGACGGAAAGCGGGGACAGTGGGCGGCGATGGATGCCCCCAAGTCGATGGGGGAGTACATCGGCACGGTCAGGGAGGCACGCCCCGGCATGGTGGTTTTGAAACCTTTACACCCGGATCTCATGCTCCATAACGGCGACGGTTTTGCCTTCGTCGGCCGGGACGGCGGCATCGTAGGCTTCCGGGGTGACGTCTGCGAAGGCTTCACCATCCGGTGCAAGCCGGTTGCCGGCCTGAAGGAGGGAGTGCGCCTGTACCGCAACATCGATGCGGATTTCGAGCGGAAGGTGGAGGCGGACGCTCCGGTTCGGGAGATCGGCGTGGCTGTCAGGGTTTCCTTCGCTGCCGGTGTCCTGACGGCTTCTGCCACGGCGGAAGACGGCCGGACGGTCACTTTGCCGGTGCCGGCGCCGGGCGATCCCGCAAGGGACGAGGCCCGGATGCTGGACACAGTCCGGGCCCAGCTTTCGAAGCGCACCGGGCACTATGCGTTTACCGTGGAAGGGGTGGAGACCGGCGGTCCGGTCCCCTTCCTCCCCGTTTCCTTCCTGAACGGGATCCGCCGGGATCTCGCATCGGCCCTGGATGACCTGCCCGTAACGATGCAACCTTTGCGGGCGGGTGTCCTCCGTCCCCATCCGGTCCCCTCGGTCCTGACTTATAAGGACAACGTCGCGAACTCCCTCGCACGGGAGATCTACCGGGAGCGCGGCGCCGCGGAAATGGAGGATGCCTACGAACTGACGCACCGCCCGGGCGTCGAGTACATGCGCACCAAATACTGTCTCCGGCACGAGCTCGGCCTCTGCCCGAAACTCCGGCCCGGCACCCGCCCCGACCCCTTGTACCTGGTGAACAACGGCCGTCGCCTCCGCCTCTCCTTCGACTGCCAGGTGTGCGAGATGGTGGTCGAGTGAGCGATGCTACCGGATTAAAACTTTTGATCAAGGTCCGGCATCTCTTTGGCGCAGGTCCGATTCTTCAATGGGGACCTGCGCCATGTTAGAGCGCCGGATGGCGATTTGCGGTGCAGGTCCCTTTCTGGAAATCGGACCTGCGCCAAAGGGATGGGGGACCTGCGCCGGGAAGGTGGAGACCTGCACCGGGAAGGCAGGGACCTGCGCCGGTCGGCAATCCGGAGTATTGCCCGCGCTTTTTATGCAAAAATGCAGCATTTTTATTGAAGTGCCGCATCCAAAAAAGGCCTTTCACCGTGCTGAAAGGCCTTTTTTCGACTTTATTCGTTTCCCTTTTTGCGAACACGGATCACTTTCCGGTACTTTGCAGGGAAGGAACCGGAGCCTAACGCCGGTGTTAATAAAAGATGAAACGGATACTGCTGATTGCCGGCTCCCTTGCCGGCGCCCTCCTGCCTCTCGCCTGCGAGCGGCTGGACCATGAGTTTGATTTTGCTTCCCACGAAGAGGAAACCACCGTCACGCAGGGAGGCGTGGTTTTCACCCTGGATGAAGTCGCGCGCCTTCTGTCGGCCGTTCCGGTCGGGAAGGCGCAGGTGGAAGAGGTACGGGATGCCGTATCGGCCTCCTCCGGGAACGGTTATGACGAAGAGTACACCATGCAAAACCTGTTTGAAGTGCCGGGATCCGGAATCGGTTCGAAGACGCGCACCCGGGTGGAGGCCTATCCCGAACCGCTGCGGGACCTTCTGGCGGCCGAAATCCGGCGGCAATACGCGACCCGCTCGCAGGACCCGGAGGCCTTCCTCAGCGCCCTGTCCCAGTCGGACGTCCAGATCTACTGGCCGTTCTCGGAGAACTTCGATGCGAGCCAGGATACTCCCGTCATCACCTTCAATCCCGGCGGAAGCGAGACGAAGAATACCGGCTACCTGCGGAAAGAGGACGGCACCGTGGAGGAAGTGATCGTCGATGAACAGATGGCCCGGGAGCGGCCCGTCTGGGTGGTCAACCGCAACATCGACGCCGAGTACCAGTCCCTGGAGATGC